>B570J29605_1000001_pt1 | contig 78390 bp, 49 predicted proteins | sample LakMenEpi05Nov12_FD_29605 | JGI IMG/M metagenome (IMG submission 29605)
CCCTTGTACCCTTGCAGTACCATTTACATCTAACTTGTAGCCTGCGTCTGTGTTTTGATTTATTGTAGTATTACCATTAGTAAATATTCTAAATCTTCCTCCAGCTACACCACTATCAACTGAAAATCGACCAACACCCCCTATACTTAAAGCATCTACATTTGAATTAGCATCTAACCTTAATGCAGTACTTGCTCCCCCTTGAATTTTAGTTGAACCATTTACATCTAATAAAACAGAAGGAGAATTATTGTTTATCCCTACAAATCCTGCACTTGTTATAATAAATCTTCCACCCGAACTAGCACTATCAACCGATAAAATTCCCGTTCCACCAATACTTAATGCTGTAAATCCTGAATTAGCATCTACTCTTAATGCACTTCCTGCTCCACTATTAATTGCTACTTTGTGCCCATAATCTGTTGCCTGATTTATAAGTATATTACCATTAGATAAAAATGATGTAGTTGTTGTACCATTTATTCTTAAAGCAATATTAGATACACCTGTAAACGCACCATTAGCAAATGTAGGTGTTATATCCAATCCAACAAGCACATCACCATTAGCAGCAGCAGTAAGCGTAGGAGTAAGGTTTGTACCTCTTGCTATTGCAGATGCAGCCGTAACACTATTATTAACTAATAGTTGTGATGTAGGAGTAAAGGCAAATGCAGCATTACTTGTTAAACTTGATGTACCATTAAAGTAAGCTACCTGTCCACTTGTACCTGTTCCTGTTATTGGGTTAGTTAAAGCACTTTGCTTATTATTGAATGTAGTCCAATCCGCACTTGATAATGCACCCCTATTTGTTGCACTTGCCGTAGGTAAGTTAAAAGTATGCGTAGCAGTTGTACTTGAAATATTAAAATCCGTTCCACTCGTTCCTGTTTGAAAATATTGCACTTGAGCAGTCAAACCATTCAATGCAGTAATACCTGTACTAAAAGTTGTTATAATTTGGCACAAATGACCATCTTGAGTATGAATAGTTGTAGTCTTACCACCGCTATTTGTAGCGTATAATTTAACCGCTAATCTATCCGTTAAAGTTAAACTTGTAGCAGGAACTGCCATCGCAAATGTGTAAAGATTCAAAGCAGTACCATCGTATATAATCTCATTAGTACTTGTAGCAATCAAAGTAAAAGTCGTTCCATCGTACTTGTAAAGTTCTGCGTACATCTGCGGAGTACCACCATTAGAACTCATTGAAGCGTAAATCTCATAGTTCCAATTTCCTGCTGGTATGTTTAATTGTGCAGGGTCGTTAGCATCCGTTAAGAAAGCTACTATAAAACCATCTCCTGTTTTAGGAAAATCAACCCCTGTTCCTGTGTCAGCAGTTTTACTCATTTCGTAATAAGTAGTACCACCAATAGTGCCTTGACTTGTTCCTCCGTTAAGATAATACGAAACCGAAGAACCGCCACCGCCACTTGAAGGGAAATCTGCTAAAGTACCATCTCCCCTGATATATTGTGAAGCAACACCTGCTCCTGTTACTGCAATCGTTCCATTAGCCGTTAAGGGGCTATTTGCGACACTAAAAGCACTCGGCATAGATAAACCTATGGAAGTGATTAAAGTAGGGAATGTGGTCAAATTTCCTGCTCCGTTTACATATTGTAGATTCGTTCCGTTGAATCCTATGTTAATTGTTCCGCTTGTAGTAATTGGTGAACCTGTGATGTTTAAACTATCGCCGCTTTCAGTAATCGCTACACTTGTAACTGTTCCTGTTGCACCTGAAGCCCTTTGCCAAATAGAACCGCTATAAATAACTTGGTCGCCTACTACAAAAGCAATAGCACCAGCACCAAAGTCAACTGTACCTGCAACATTACATAAGTAAACATCTCCTTGATTTCCTGTGCCATTTGCAAGGGTTGGTGTGTTAGTAGCAGCATTCCAAGTTCCCTTATATTCCATAACCGAGTTAGGTAACTGACTTACTAATATCTTACCATTGACATCAAGTCTTGGTACACCATTAGCAACATCAAATCCTAATGAAGTCAATACTCCACTTGTTCCAATAATTACATCTTGTAAATTCCTAACTTTCGCACCTGCTGAAACAACTATTTGATTTGCCATCTTATTTTAATTTATAACTAAATTATTGAAATAATGCCCTAATAAACTCCCCACTTTCTAATACCCTTCCAAATGTCAATACCCCTGTCGTACTATTCCACTTCACTTGCTCATCAACAGGAGTTCCTGTCGTTAAAATATCTTGAACATCAATACCACCACGAGAAACATAAAGACAAGCCTTGCCTATCATATCGCCATAAGTGATTGTTGTTTCTCCACCTGCTGCAATAGTTCCCTTTGTGTAAACCGCACCTCCAGCAACAATTACAACCCCTTCAGGATTGATTGAAGTTCCTGTTGTAGCATAAGCACCTGTACCCTGTAACGATACACTATACGTTGCTATGTCCTTATAAGGTGCGTTAATTTGTAAACTTGTCAAATTGCAATCCCCACTAATAACTACCAACCCATCAACTCCGTTATCAATAACAAACTTTACTAAAATTGTAGTCCTATCTTGTTGTTGCTCAAGTAAGAATAAATAGCCATAACCATCCAAAGTTATAAGACCATCACAAGTTACACTCCAAGTTGCAGTATCATTTTTGTATTCTCTATACCACGCACTCGTTTGGCTTGTTACCTCTTTTTGGTCAACGCTTACACTAAATGTGCAATTTGTAGAACACGAAAACGGAATATCCCTACCTGCTGGATAAGCCTCCGAAGGTGGTTCAAAATAATACAACATTATATTGTTGCCTTGTACATTGTCTGCCATAACTACAAATTTAAGTATATATTCCTATTATCACTCCGTCAATCCTTATTTGATAAACTTTAGTATTAGGGAACACTGTTTCTACCTTATACCACAAGTAATCTCCATTGAAAGTAATTGCACCATCTTCATCCTCATAAAATACATCACCATAATCAGGGTCGGTAATTCCATCTAATGTAAATATTTCAGTTGCAGTTAATGTTCCTGCTAAAGCCTCTGCACTTGTATTATAACCATTTGACCTTAAATGTGCAACCGAAGGAACAAATGGTGGTGTGCTTGTTGAGTTTATTACTTCATAAATATTAGCTTCAACATTATCACTATTAATATCTAATAATGTTCCTTGAATAGTATCATTAAATAAATCAATTGTTGTATTACCAACCATATATTGCTTATTAGCAACGCTTATTTGTGCTGGGTCAGTATCAGTTGCCTTTATTCTCATTGCACCGCTAAATCTACCTTCATCGGTATTCATACCCATAAATGTTGAATCTATATTGATTACATTCTTGTTTAAGTTATTAGAATATTGTCTAATTACTAATTGACTTAATGAACGATATTTATCCGATAAATATTCGTAACGATACCAATTCTTTAAGTTTAAACCATCTTCATCTGCTAAAAATCCTTTATAAGAATAGTAACCATTGTAAGAATCGTTAAAGCCTAAATCCAAATCTGCATTAAATACATACTCATCCGTATTACTTAATGAACCAATACATTGATAAGATTGAAAAGCAGGTTGGATAGTAAATGAAAAATTATTTACTTCGTTTGCTTCTACTGTTGATTTCCAATAAGTAGAAGCAGGTTTTGCTAATATATATTCAAAATATATTGTTCCTGATTCGGGGGCAGGTGGCAATATTAAACTTAATTCAGTTAATGTTGTATCAACATCATAAGGTTCAAAGTAATAACTTGAACCGCCAAACTCCCACTTTTTATTATTATCTATGCTATAAAAACCTGCTGGAGTTTGTAATTGAATTCTTAATATAAAGAAAGCATCAGGAATTGTTGCACCAACTGCTACAAGATTTGAATTAAAAGAAATTTGTACCACTTCATTAAAACCAATATTAGGAAAATAATTAGGCTTTATAGATGCGTGATATGGGGCTACAACATTTGTAATATCTATGTAATAATCATTTGATAATCTACTAGGATATGGTGCAACAAATATTAAACCACCATTCACTTGTTCAGTCCAAGCGTATGCGTGTAATAAACCGCCTGAAGATGTTACTTGCTTTAAATCACCATTAGTAATATAGTTTGAAGGATATTCAATTTGTTTATCAAATTGCACCTTGTTATATCCTTTTCTTAATAGTTTTACTTGGCTATTATCTACAAAGAATAATCCTGTTTCATTACCACTATAACCATCTATTAAACCATTAAAACTTGTAGTTCCTGAATCAACTACCAATCCAGCATCATCATATTCAGTAAACCAATATGTTTCTTGTGCAAATTGTGAAATTGCAAGTATTTGCCATTTTCCTTGTGCTTGAAATAATCTTGCACCAAATCCTTTTACTATTTTAGTTAAAACTGCTAAACAATTATCTACTTGATAATCATTAGTAATAAATAAAGCAAAGTTTAAGTATGATTGTTTTAATGGGTCAGCCCAACTTACATCTGCCCTATCATCCATTCCGTCTGCGTAATAACTTATTCCTGTTATAACATTTGGATTTGTAGGAAAACCAATTGCATTTAATGAATTTAATATGTAAAATAAACAATCATTAAAATCACTTAAAACATAATCTTCAGCTAATGGGTATTTAATCTTTTCTAATATACCCAAACCATCTACTGCGTTAAATGAAAGTTCTTTCCTTCCTGTTGTATATGAAAATTGAACGCTATCACTTAATGCCCATCCTTGCCACTCTAAAGTTTCATCATAGTAAAGTTTACATAAATACTTCCTATCGTTTAATGTTGTTAAGTTTGGCATATTATTTATGTCATCCGTAACATCTATTCCAATACTTAATTGACTTGCATAAATAGGTTCAAAAATATCATCGCTTCTTGGGATATATTGCAATTGTATTGTAGTTGCAGGATATTCAATTAAAGCACCAGCATAGCCATCTTCTAACATATATAATATTGAAATGCTACCGCTTTTAGTAGCCATTGTTATTTTATATTTATTAACGTATGCCATTATATTCCCCTTCTTAAATTAAGTGAATGATTAGACCTTTGTAATGCTAAAACTAAATCATTACCTTTTAATACAAATGAACCGCCACCTGCCATTGCACCACCACCACTCATTGCACCTGCATTGAATGTAGTATTTAAAAAACCACTTAATTTACTTAATGGGATAATAGCTTCAGGACCAGCTTCACCAACCATTCCGATATGTGGTTTATTAACAATACCGCCTTGAGCATATTTAGGTATCATTAATATTCTACCAGCAGAACCAGCAACATTAGAAGCAGCAACTGCAACTTCACTACCACCACCTGTCAAAGCAGCCATAATTGCTCTAAATATCAATGTTTGAATTACCATTGCAACTAATTGTTCGGTAATTTTACCTAACATATCTAAAAATGCCTTACCAAAACTATCGCCTTTTTGCATTGCATCATAAACACCTTGTAACGCATTTACTACATTTCCTGAAAGTTGTTTAGCAAAAGATTCGTATGATTTATTAAGTTCATCAATTCTATCACTTTCCATCTTAAAACCCTTCATTCTACCTGATGCATCCCTTGTTAAGAAATCACCTAAACTATTATCTTTACCTGTAACTCTTTTTCTTTCCTCACCCATTTTTCTTTTCCTATCAGCACTTTCTCCTTTATCACCATAGGTAAGAATTAACGCATTATCAAACCCTTTATCTTTAAATATTTTTTTGTATTTCTCAATATCCATTAATTGTTGAGACAATTCATATTTAAGTGAAGCAGAAAACTCTTTTAAAGCATCTATTGTTTTGTCTCCACCTTTTTTTACATTATCAGCAGTTGGGGTTAACGTAATTGTTTTTAATTGTTCTAATGTATTTAATTCAAGATTTGCAATTTTATTTTTTATTACATCTCCTAATACATTGTATTTTTTATTTATTAAATCTTTTTGATAATCAACACTCCTTATATGAGAATGTCCTTTTTCAATCATTTCCTTTGGACCTGTAACTAATGCTAAAGCATCATTTCGTTTTTTATTATTACGAAATTGGTCATCATATAATTTAGTTAATTGCTCAATATTATTCTTTTCTTTAGCAATCGCATCTCCTTGCATTGCTGCCTGATTAACTAAAGTTTGATAATATGCTTTATTTTCACCTAAATTTGCAGCTTTTATTGCTTCACTATTACTGTATAATTTTTTTAATTCTTTTAAGGCTTCTTCTTGTTGTGTTTTATTTCCACCAACAATAAGTTCAGTTAATAAAATACCTTTAGTTCTTTTAGCTTGTTCGCCACCAATTAACTTATAAATGTCATCTGCAACTTCTTTAAGTTTCTTTCTAAATTCTTCTAATTCACTTGTTGGACCTTTAAAAAACTCCTTTATTTCTTTACTAAATGTAACCGCCAATGAAGATACTACACCAATTGCAACTCCAACCCCTGCTGGACCTGCTAACCCAGCAACCATTGCTTGTAAAGCCTTTTTAGTTCCACCTTCGGTTTTAGCTAATCGTTGGAACGATTCAACCATAGGATTTAAGTTATTCGCAACACCCATAATTCCATAAGGAGCATCTTGAGCAATCCTTGAGAAGTTTATAAGTGATTGTGAAGCATCCCCCATTGATTTACCTGATTGACCAAGTCTATCGTTTAAATGAGCAATCTTACCGCTAGTGTTAGCAATATTTTCATTTAATGTTTTAATTGTACCTACATCAGTTGTCTTTTTTAAGGTATTTTGAAATTGCCTTAATTCATTTTGTGCTTTTATTAATTCAGCCTCTAATGTAGATACATCCGCATCAATACTTATAAAAAACTTATCAAAAGACTCTGCCATAATATTTTAATTTACTCCGTACAACTTTAGTGTCCTTGCCAATTGGTCGCTTGTTAACATTACCTTTTCTTCTTCAACTTCCAAATCATCTATCGCAGGTATATGCCAAAAAGCCTTTATACCTTTGGGTGATTTTTCAGTAGTGTTACTTAAATATACAATATAGGCAAGGTTTCTAGTCCTTGCCCATTCGTTTAACTCTTGTTTTTCCTTACCCATTACGATAATAGAAAAGTCTTTCCAAGTCATATCCCAAAACTCATTGGGTCTTATATTGCATTCAGCAGCCTTAACTAAAATATCATCCCACCCTAACTTTATTAGACTTTTTTTTTTCTTCTTTAGGTGTTCCTTGTACTGTTGTAACTGTGCTTTCAACAATATACTTTAAGTACAAAAGGACTTGTCCTTCAGGGTTAAAAATACCGCCTATTTCATCAATCCAATTGCAAACATCATCTTCAGTAAATTCAACTTCTTGTTTGTTAGTAACACAACCTGATTTATATCCGATGTGTATTATTTTAACAATGTTATCCAAGTCGTATTGATTACCAGCTAAAAAATCAAAGTACTTATCTATTGTAATGTCTTTTGCTTTGCAAAATTCCCTCATTGACCAAGTACCCCATTTTAATTGAATTGTTTTGTTGTTTAGTTTTAATTCAAACATAGGTTTATGCAGTTTCAGTTTGTGTTAATGGTGGCAATGTTACTACGAAAGTTGCAGTAAATTTAACATCATCTTTATCAGCAGCGTTTACTTCAAAATCGCTAATAAATACTTGACCTGAATAAACAATATCACCTGCGGTTGGTGTTGCTTTACCCATCTTCATATTGAAGGCAGTTTTAGCAGCGTGAGCAGCATACAATTGTTGGTAAGAATCCTTACTTGGACTTCCTGTTTCATCAATTGCAAATCCTTCGCCTTTGAATGATTGTGTAAATGAAGGACCAGCTTGATATTGGTCTCCACATTTAGAAGTTGCATCAATAGTGTTTACTGTTGATGTCATTGAGTTTGTTGTAAGACAAGCAACGGCTTTGAATGTTGCGTCATTGTCTATGTCAGCGGTAAGAATATAATCTCTTGCTGATACTTTTGTTTCTGCCATTTTATTTTAATTTTGAGTTATTATTAAATTATAAGTTATTATTGTTCTCCATACATTATCCGAAGGGTTTAAACCATCTAAATTTCTAATTGCACCCACCACCAAACTTGTAGCATAAAACCCATTTGTTAAGGTTATTGCGGTTTCGGAATTGATTGCAGCTAGTATTAAATCGCTTATTGTTTCGGCTCTTTTATATCCAAAGTTACTATTTTTTATTACAATGTCAACATCAATGGTAACTGCATTGGTGTAACTGATTTTACCTTGTTCCTGTGCCGATGCCCTTCCGTTCATAATCACATATTCATTCACTCCGTTATCAGGTGCGTAACCATCGTAAACAGGCAATCCACTTGAACTTGTCAAGTTAGTATAAAACCACTTCTTTATTTCTATATTAGGATTTAACATTCTTTATTACATTTTGTATGTTCTTTCTCAAAACAGGTATTTCACTTTCAAAGGCAGGTATTAGGTAAGGTCTTGGTCGTAGGTTTATTTTTCTTATTCCTTTGCCCTTAAATTGTATTGCAAAATCTTCATATCCAGCAGGAACGTTAACTGTTCCACCTGTGCCAAATTCTACATAAGGAGCGTATTTTAAAGCACTTCCAACTGTATAAACAATTTTTTTATCTTTAAATACACTTACCAATTGTATTGAACCTAGTAATCTACCTTTATCAGTAGAATTTGCAGCAACTGACTTTTTTGCTTTGCTTTGAATATTTAATGCAGATGCGTTAACTTCATTAGCAACTTCCTTTTCTATTTCAATAGGTAATTTCCCTAATCTTTTAATTAGAGCATCAAGTCCTTCAATCTTAAATGAAACATCATTTGCCATTAGAAATACATTAATATTTCGTAAAATCTAAATTGGTTTTCTACATCCTTCAAAGAATGAATGACATAAGTTTCGCCTTCTGCTTCTATTTTGTAGTTATTTGTAATTGTTACATCATAACGAATAAATAGCTTTGCAGCCCTTGTATATGTTATTTGTGCATCCATTAATTTCCTACTTTCATCCATAGGTCTAAAATCCCCAAATACGACCTCTTGTAAGGCATAGGTAGTTGTGTACCCACCTTGCCCATCAGCGGTGATTGTAGGCACATATAAGCCTATTTCCGAGTACATTGTGTTGGCATCAACATAGTTTGCCTTTTTGCTTCCTATCTTCATAATATTGGGCTTATTCTTGTCCAACGCTGACACGCTTTCCAAGTCTTTTCACAAATACCTGTATCACTATCTAATCCTCTATTTTCGTAGTCGTAACTAACTTGGTCTAAAATAGCAATCTTTAAATCGTTTGGAATGGTTGCATAACCTACCACATAAGTTGCCTTTAAGTTTTGAAATTGTGGTCTTTGTAATTGTGGGAACTTACCACCTACTAAAGTGTAATCAGCAGCAACAATAGTGTCTCCGTTTTGGTCTATTAATGATGTAAAACTATTTACAGGACCATAAGGCAGATGAAAGTGTCCATCCCAATTTGTAAACCATACAACCGCAGTCTTTGCTATTAAACTCAATCCTGTACCTACTTCAACCGCTTCCCTTGCTTGTTTAATCATCAAGGTAATTTGGTTATCATCAACCGAAGTTGTTACCCTACAATACAATTTTGCCTCTGCTAATGTAACAGGTTCAACAACTGTACCTATGTCGGTCAAAGTAAAATCAATGATAAAATTATTATATGACATACATCTTTTTTACAAATTTACAATAAATATAATAAAAAACCCCCTACTAAATGTAAGGGGTCTTTATTATCTATGTTAGATTAAATTAAACGTTACCCAAATCAGCATAAATTGCTGCGGTTGGTTGCATTAAGTTAATATCTTCATAACACTCAATTCTCGCAGTAACCATATTTTGTTGGAAGTTAGATGCGTTCTCATAAGAGAATTCAATAGCTAATCCTTCAACTTCAATACGCTCTACGAAACTGTTATCCATAATTAAAACCTTGTCATCAGTAACCCAAGATGCAGCAATAATAGGAGTTCCCCATATTGTCATACCACCATTAGGATTAACAATAACTGAACCATTACCTGCGTAATAACCAGCAGTGATTGTTTCTTTCAATAAGCGACCTAATTGTGCAGGGCTTACTAAAGCTACTGAAGATACAAAGTTTGCACTCTTTTGGTTACCGATATAGTCAACTAATTGCTTTAAATCAACAGTTTCAGCAGTTGTTGTAGAACCAGTTGCAGCAGCAGATACAGTTGCAAAGAAAGCAGCGTTTTCTGCTTTAAAGAAATCTCTAGTCAACATTCTTGGTAAAGTTGTGCTTAAGAAAGGCAAACTTCTAGCCATTTGTTTTGAGAATGTAGAGAAACCAGCGATGTAATCATTAACCACTTTAACTTCGCTTAATGCGTAGTTGTTCTCACCTTTGTTTGAACCTTCAGTTTGTGCAGCAATGTTGTTAGTTGTTGCAGTCTCTTTGTAGAATACATACAAACCACTTTCACTTCTTACTGTTGGAACTAAATCACGGAAGTTAATTGCTTGACTTGGTAAAACTGAAGCGTTAATAGCGTAAGATGCTTGAGCATCTCCTGTTAAACTTGCACCTAAAGTCATTGATTTTACATCTCTTAAATCTAAACGATACTTACCATTTGATTTCATTGATTTTTCCATTTCATCCAATTTGCCATCTAATTTTTCTACGATAGCTTCATCTAAAAACTTTACTTGTTTAGATGCGTTTTTCTTTTGTGCAGCAGCTTGAGCATCAAATTGTTTTTGTGCTTCATCTTTTACTACACGGATTTCAGCGTTTGTTGCTTCCAACTTCGCTTCAATACTAGCTTGAAAACCTTTAAGGTTATCAGCCATTTCGTTAATTACGTTTTCCATTTTTACTTTTTTAGTATTTTATTAAATTCTTTAATTGCCTTTAAGATTTCAGCATCATTGTTTTTGATTTCCTCAATTATCGGCTGGGGTGCTTCTGCGACCGCAGTGATTTCTTTAACGATTTCAATCTCTAATAAATCCGCTTGAATCCTTTTTATTTCAATCTCCATCAACGCAAAAGTTTCATCGGTAAATTTACCGCCTTTAAACGCTTTCAAGAGTTTCTCTAGCCTGTTTGCTAATTGTTCTTTCTTTACTTCACTCTTTACTGAAATAGTTGGTGTTTCAGGGTTTGCTGCCCATAATACCGCACTACCTTCATAAAGTTTAAGTTCAGTAATTGTTCTTACTCCATCCTTACCTACGCTTGAATTTATTGTAGTAAATCCAATTGAATGCTGATTGATTAAACCTGCATCGTACATCTTCATTATATCTTCGCCTGTTTCGGTCATTACTATTGGAGTAATTGCAATAAGCATATCACCTTCAACATATAATTGTTCAGGCTTACCAATAACTGCTTCCATTTCAGCACAATGGTCAACTAAAGACCAAATTAAGTTTTTACCTGCTGGACCTCTTTCACTTAAAGTCTTTGTGAATGCTTCAGGAACGATAATATCATTGTCTAAATCTACATTACCAGTTCTTGCCCAAACCGCTTTTACTCTGCGTTGTTCGGTATCTACATCCATTACTTCGTAGCCGATGTCTTGTTTTTCAACAATTAAATCTTTTGATGCGTAAGTTTTCATATTTACAAAGTTATATTTTTTTTTATTATTCAAACAAGTCTGCGATTAAGTTTCCTATTTGCATTCCTACCACATTAGATAAATATCCCCATATCATACCAATTCTGCCTAATGGCGGTTGTTTATCATAAGTAATTAATTTGCCTCTTGCATCTCTTACTGCCTCATACCCCATAGTACAACGACAGTTGCAAACTTGTGCCAATGGTGCTTTAGAATCACAAGGATGGTCCATTAAATCAAATCTTGTTTTATAATCTTTTACCTCAAATTGTTTTTCCATTGGTATTTTAACCCCATCCATATGCAAGTGGTCAGTTTGGTCTCTTGGTTGCCTTCTAGTTCTAGCATCTTTTGTTGCAATCCATTCTTTATTAGTTTTCAATCCTGTACTAATTGCACCAACTTGACTACCCAAATTTGCCGCTCTACCTGTTTCCGTTCTTGCTATTAACTCTGCACGATAATCGGTAATACCAGCAGTTTTAAGTTGTTTGATTATGTCATTTAAAGGCAATCCTTTTTCTAATCCATTTTTAATATAATAATCTATTTGCTTTCTAGTTGTTTCGGTAATATCTTGAGCCAATGTCGTTACACCATCCTTTTCTAATATCTTTAAAATAGCATAAGCAAACATATCAGTTTGTTGGCTTTTAACCTCTAATCTTTCGTAATTGGATTTAATGCTGCTTTTAAGGCTTTTAGAGGACACTTGAGCCATTTTAGTACCCAAAGCCACGTGAAGTGTTTTAATGGTCTTTTCAATGCCTTTATAGCCTATTGCGTATAAATCTTGGGTACGGCAATATACATCCACTTGTTTTTGTAGTTCTTTTTTGAACTTCGGTGAGTATTGCTTTAATGCGTTGGCATATAATTTTTTATAATCTTGCCAAATCATTTTATGGATTTAGGTTATCAGGAATATTCAAAGGTTGGAATTGGTCAATAGTTTGCAATCCTGTTGGGATATAAAGTTTCTCCAATTCTTCAGTAGGAATATAATCAGGCACTTCAATATTCATAATGTCCAACTTTTGTTTAGGACTAATCCACCACGCTTTATCAAGCCATTCAGTTTGCTCGGATTTATTTGCTTCTAATTCTCCGTAAACTGAAATGTCGTAATCTACATAAAGATTTGTTCCTTTATAACCCCAATCCGTGTGTAATTTCCTATTAAGGTTTTCAGTCAATGCGTTAAGTAATGGGATGGCACAACGAAGTGTTAATGCCTTTTCCCCTTCTCTTTGATTGTTATAGGTCTTTGAATCGCTATCGTTTAAAAGTTGACTAGGTACTCCGTAGATATTACAAAGTGCTTTTAAATCCCATTTTTCCGATTCAATGATATTAAGTTCCACAGGTGAAAGTCCGATTTGTTTCCAATCTACTTTATAACCTGATACTGCAATTGAGTTAAAGTTAGCTGAACCGCCTTTTTGACTAACTGCGGTTTTTAGTGCTTGTGCCTGTGCTTGACCACTTGTAGGGTCAAAGCGTTCATCGTTCATAAATAAAACTCCAGCAGGTCCACCATTTTGGAATGATGCAACGGCAGCGGTTTTAGCTTCGTTACTTCTTGTTAAATTCTTTGCTGCTGCTCGTAGCGGTGATTGTCCGTACAATTGTCCACCTGTAACTCCCCATTGTGGATTAAAGTATTTATCGTGTAAGATTTCTTTTGTATCAAATGACCACATTTGTCCGTAGTATAACTGATACCCAGCCCTTGTTGGTGGGAACACATTGATATTTGCAATGATAGCCATATACTGACTAGGTAAAGCAAATAGTTCAAATGGTTTGCCCTGATTGTTTCCTGCTTCAATAAGTTTGCCATAAATAAAAGAGTTACCTGTTATCAATTTAAAACCGCACCATTGTTCAACTAAATCACTCCAGCAATCTTCCTCATTAGGATATTTTAACAACTCGTTTAAGCGTTGGTCTCCTGTGTAAAGTTCGTATGCCTTTTTATGTAATGTCTCAAGTTCTTTTAAGTTGATGTCTTTTTGTGCAGCTAAAGATTTGTATTTCTTTGCAGCCTTTTCATCTACAACCTTGTAAACGTGGAATGGTGCAATTTTAGCTTTGTCGGTAATTAGTTTAATGATTGAGTAAACTATATCGTTTGCTACATATCCATCATCAACAAAACTTCTTTGGTCTGCTCCTTGCCAAGTAACTATACCCCTTTCAATTGCTATTTGGGAGTTCATTGGAATTGTTGGAAATAGTGTGTTAATCTTCTTTTTAGTGAAGATGTCAAATAAACCCATATTATTAGAATTTAAACAAAGTTAAAGAAATTTAAGTTAAAATACACTTACCGCAAATTTAGGTTTTGTCAAGTGAGTAAATACTGCATACCTTGAAGCATCTAAAGCATCATCATTTGCTTTTACAGGTTCTTCAATTACATTATCGTTTTTATCCTTTTTCCATTTGTAAGACATAAATTCCCTTTTTAGATTTTGACTATGAAAGTGAATGTTTATAGGATAAGATTTCATTTTAACTATTCCTGCCCATACATCTTTTTGTGCAGGTTTAATATTAAATCCTTGTCGGTAAAGTTCCTCTATTGATTTGGGTTCTGCTGCATCTGCGTAGATAGTTGCTCGTTCAGGCACTTTTTCTTTTATCAATCTTGTTAGGTCGGATAATGTAAGCCCACTTTGATAAATGATTTCCTCAAAGTAATTTTCGCCTTCGTGATGGGTAACCTTTATTAATGCAGCTGGATGCACATATCCAAAGTCAAGCCCATAGAATACATCGCCTTCGGGTGCAGTGTCGTATTGTTTCCATTGAGTGTAGATAAGTTCTTTTGCTGCACCTCGTTCCCCTAATCCGTAAACCTTCCACATAAAGTCATCAGGTAGGTTTTTATACTGTTCAATGTTTTTTATTTGTGATTCGGATAGGTTTGGTAGGTTGTTAAGGTAAGTAGAATGAATGCGTTTGTTTTCAGGGTTGTCGGCTATTTCGTAAACCCAATTAACAAAGTCAGCAGGATTCCAATCAAGAAACACCTTTCCTGTGGTTCGCATTAGTAATTGGTCGTAAAGTGTACGCTTGATTAAGTTGGCTTCGTTGATGAATAGCACATCCCTTGCTGGTCCTCTTGCCTTGCTTTCATCTTCAAGTCCAAATAGTTCAATGTAAGACCCATTGGAATAAGTGTATATAAAATCCGAAAAGCTAAAGTCATTGTCTTGCCATAAACCCCAATTCTCCATTATAGATTTAAAATCCCTATAAACTCCTCGCTTGATATGTGGAAGGGAATGAGAAACAATTGAAATCCTAGTCTTTGGATTGTTGTAGGCTATTTCAATCAGTAACTGAACAATGGAATAAGACTTTGAACTCCTTGTGCCACCTTCATTGCAAATGACAGGATAATTGCCTTCGTATGCTCTTTTGTTGGCAAAGAATACTGGTGTTGCATTAATCTTCAATTGGTTTGCATCGGTCATCTTCTTGTATTACTATTTGAACGCTACCTTGAATGTTTGCGTTAATGTCGGTTGTTTGTTTTGCTCTACCTTCTAATCGGTCAAGTATTTCCTGATAAGCACGGATGTCTGATTTAAGTGCTTTTGCGACCATTTTCATATCCATTTGTTCCAATACAGTAAATTCTTCTAATTCCCCTGTAACTGGGTTTCTTATTTTTTGTACTAATTCAAGTAACCTTAATAATCTTGTTCTTGAATTTTGCACACCTTTTGGTCTACCATTTGGATTACCTGATTGACCTTTTTCAAAATGTTGTAAATTATCTATTCCTGCCATTGTATTTCCATTGTTATTGCAAAGTTACTTTAATTCCCAACTTGTTGTTAATCTATGTTTTGAATTTGTGCCTTTATTGTTAGACCCGTGTAATATTCCACTTGATGCTATCATTCGCCCAAAATGTTTACACGACCAATTTTTATCTTTCTTTAATCCAAACATCAAACTAGGTGCTGAAGTTACAATTGTAAATCTCCACCCATTCTTAACATAATATTTACCAATTTCGTTCAAAAATCGTATTCCTATGCCCAAACCTTGATAGTCAGGTAAAATAACCAATCTATGCACCTTTTTAATGGTTTTAGCGATAGGATGAGGCAAATGCAATACACTACACATACCACACAATTGGTCGTTTAAAAACGCACTAAAAACCATTGCTGCGTTATTGTGAGAATGACTTAAATAATGGTGTTTAGCAAACACTTTCCAGATTGACTTATCGTTTGTTTGGAATATCTCAAATTTAATGTCTGGTCTATTTTTTTTTTGCCCATCGTTTGAACGAAAGGTCATTGAATCAGTATCAAATACCCAATCCGGTAATAACCATTCCTCTACGTCATAATGACAAGTAACTGCAATAAATTGTTTATTTGTTTTCCTTATTGCTTTTTGCATAGCAAATGAACCAATTTGAGCAACATTCCTATCAACTACACTTGTAAATTCATCAAATACAAATAAATTTTGTTCTTCTAATATTGCTCTTGCAAGGTCAACCCTCATTTTTTCTCCATTAGAAAGAACTGAATATGGTTTTAACCAAGAAGGTGGGGAACTAAAACCTACTGAATTAAATGCCTTTGTAATATCTTCAACTGAACAATTTTTAGGCATATCATCCAAAATTGTCTCTGCTAAATATTCAAAATTGGTTATATATGATTCAGGAAATAATTGTTTTGCAATGGTAGTTTTACCACTACCACTTTTACCTACAATTAATCCAATTTGCCAATTATCATTAATATCTATATTGCCTTCAAAATGTTCTTTTATTTGATTAGATTCTAAATCAAACTTTCCCATAATAGAAGCAACTCTAAATGTTTTCTTTGGTTCAGCAGTTTTTATAATGTTAAAAGTCGGCATTCGTAGTTTTGTTCAATTAGTTTATTATAGGTTTGTTCTTGTTCTTCTTCTGATTTACAAATAATTTCTATTTTAAATTCTGATTTTAATTTATCACTTAAATCAATTTGTTCTTTTTCATCAATTACATCAAAATTAGGTATGTCTAATCCCCAATCGGTAAGTTCTTGTGCATCCCAATTATTTGCTAGGTCATCCCAATCCCATTCGCCATAACCAACATTGTCCTTTACAATAAATTCTTTCTTTTGTGGTTCGCTTAAATTGTTAGCGTGTATTACAGGAACATCAGTCATTCCAGCTTCAATACAAGCCTTTAATCTCATATTTCCACCTAAAACCATATTGTTTTCATCAATGACAATTGGTCGTAGTTCAAGCATTTGGGGGAAATCTTGTATTGACTTAACCAGTTGTTTAAACTTAATATCCTTTATGATTCTTGGATTGTTTGGGTTTGGTTTGATTTCGTTGATTAACATTATCGGTTTTTTGTTGGTGTTCTTATAGATGCTGATTTAACAACATTATTTATAATTAGATTATTGTAGCCAATTTCTTTTTTACACTTGCATTTGATGGTGTGTTCCTTTATGGAACTTTGCCAAACATAGTCCTCAATAATTATCCCACATTTGCACTTGTATTCTCTTTTACAAAATGTATCTTTCATTATCCTTGTCGGTTATATGGTTTTGTTGGTTTGTCTTTTGGTCCGTTACTTTTTTTGTACTTACCTTTTTTTCTTGTGCCAAAGTTTACTTTACCAGCTGCGTTTAGTTTCGCCATTATTTATACTTTTCAATTAATTCGTTTAATTCAGTCCTTGACCATTTCTTTATGAGCCTGTGTTGACTTTCTAGGTGTAATACCATTCGTTCGCCTATTTTATCAATTAGGTTTCTGCGATAGCCTATTAGGTGGAATTGGTCAAAGCCGTTGCAGGATTTACATTCTCCGTTTACGTTGTACTCATCAAACCTTAATGCTGAACTACCCTTAACAGGAACGTAGTGTCCAGCATCCATACTTTCATAATCTTTAACCTGACCGCAACTAATACAAGTAAAATATCCATCCTGACTATCTCTAGTCCTTATGTAGCGGTTAAATATTTGTTGAGCCTTTGCGGTTAATCTTGGGATTGATTGTAAAGCCATAATGCAAAATTAGGGTTTTATAGTACGAAAAACAACTATTCGGTCTTTATGGGTAAATCGTTTCTTATTGACTGGGTTTAAGGATTGTTTGATTTGGTATTCATTTACTCCTGTTATTCTTTTAGCGTAGGATATGGATTTAAATATTATTTCTTGTTTATTGTCTAGGTATATCATTCTCACAGGCTGCGAGTTCTCTGCTCCGTTCATTTGCTATATCGTTTAGTAATCTTGTTAATGGAATTAAAAATCCTTTGGAACTGTTGTTATCACCTCCGTTTTTAAGGAATAAGTTTTCTTTATAGTAAACCCTACAAACTTGTTTTAGTGCTTTTGTTGGGAATATAAAAGATATATCAAGTTCATCTATTCTATAAATCCAATATTCAGCGGTGGTGGTTGCTAATCCGCTGGGCTTATTTCTTGATTCGTATTCAAAGAATAAGTTTCCTGTTTTATGAATTAACCTATCGTTTTTTACTTCAATATGTTTACCATCAGAAAACATATAATTTATCAAATCTTCGGCTTTTTCGCCAAAGTTTAGGTCGTGTGTAAAGCTGGATGAATATTTCATTTAAATAGTCGTTTTAATTCGTAGTAAAAGTCAAATGTTACCAATATGGTAATGGCAAGGATAAAGCCTATAAATATCCTTGTAAACTCAAATATCAATTTAAATAGTTCTTTCATAGTTGATTATTAAAGTGCATCATTAATGAATATTTCTTGCATTGCTGCCTCATTGTTTCATCATCAATTAGCATATCATTAGGTTTCTTTGATTGTGCTAAAAATACCGCTCTTACTTTTGCTTTAATAGTTTCGCCTTGTTCCTTTGATATTTTAATTTGACCTCGTTTCCACATATAATCAAATACTTGATGGTTTAAGAATTTCCAATTCTTTTGCTCCGATTTATCCCACCATTCTTTTTCATCCTTTATAACTTGCTCTTCATTTATCTGCATTGGTGTTTCGTTTATTTCGTTTATTTGTGTTTTTTGCCTTACCTGTACTGCTATCTTTTTGTATTCAGCCATTACATCGCCAAAGAATTTAGGGCTAAATGAACCATAGTTCCTATCTACATCTAAACGACCTAAAACATAAAGTTCAAATGCTGCTCCTAATTCCTTTAGTTTAAATATTCCATAATTCTTTAATACAAAGTCAACTAGGAACTGAAATTCAGGGCTTGTTGGTGGAACTGCACCGCTTAACTGAATACAGGTTTTTAAGTGTTCAGCTACTTCAATGCTGGAACATTTTGATATGTGCATTGTTTGTAAGGCATCATAAATTTTAATCTCGCTTTGGTTCAATGTATTTAAGACTGGCAAGGTTTGTGAAGTTACGTTCACTGACATTGGGTTTATAACTTGTGGTAGCATTTCGGATAATGATTTCATCGTTAAAAGATTTGTTGTTTAAATATGTGGTTGGGTCTTTACGGAATGTTTTATCAGGTGTTGAATTTACATACTCTTGTACTATTTTTAAAGCTAATTGCTTTTCCTCATTTGTCAAAATATTCCATTTAGTAATGGCTTTTTCTTTACTAACTTTTTTATCGTAATCATTCCACCATTGTTCAAATTGCCAATCGTGTATTTTAGCTTTAGTTTTATTTATAGTTTTATTTTCATTTATAGTTTCAGTTTCAGTTTCCATATGCTTTGCATATGCTTTGCTAGTGCTATCATTTTTAGATGATTTAGCGTTATTTCTCCTTGATTCACTAAACTTTTGCCTACGAATTGCCTCGTTATACATCCTTTCGTTAATAAATGCACCATCTTCAATTTTAAATTTATCCCAAATGTCAACATCATATGCAGAGCATATGCTTAACATATCCTTCTCACTTAATTTGCCTTTTTGATGTTGTAAACATAATAAACGAATGTACTTTCCAACCTGTTCGTTGGTCATTGTAAATGTGCCACTCAAGAAATCACTTGTGTAAAATAGCACCGCTGGGTCTTTTGACATAATAAAAAAAGGCTCTAGGCATTCCCCCGAGTAGGATTCAGGGTTCAGCTTCGAGCCAATAAGTTAGTAAACGGATATCCTACATCCTTTGCAAATATAACCTATTTTACCTAAAATGGCAAACTATCTTCTGCCTCTTGTTGGTTTTGGGCAAACTCTTTCTTTGCTTCCCAAACATACTCCTTCCCATTTCCGCAATATTCCTTTTTGGCTTTCTCTGCCCTTTCAGTTGCGGTTTGTCCGTTATAAACTGTGTGGGTATTTTCAAACTTATCTAACTCTTTACGTTTTTCTACTACTATTGTAGCGTAGTGATTGCCGTTTTTGTGTGCAGTAAATTTGATGTCCTCTTTTTTAATGTTTAATACAATCATTGTTTTTAATTTAAGTGTTTATTAATTTTTTCTTCTTCAATTTGATTTTCTGCTTCATTTCTTAATTCCCATTCATCTTCATCAATAACTTCCCAATCGCAATGTTCAAGGCAATCAGGACAAATTCCTATTTCAGTCATATCGGTTTCTGCTCCGCAGCAAGTACTTAATCGCATATTAGTTTGTTTTTAATTTAAAATAATTTAATTCCTCTTTTTTTATATCCAAAGCCAATCTTAATGCAACCCTTAATGTTTGTAAAACGTAATTATCTTTACTTAAAGTTGTGGCTTCTATTTCGGTAATTGATTTGTTTAATTGACCTATCATTAAGTCAATGCTAGGAAATTCATTCATAGTTTTCGTATTGTTCGCTAAAATCACTCATTCGCATAAATGGTTTTGGCTGGGTTAATAATGTGGTTAACATTTCAGGATAGTGTTTTGCCTTGTATTCCTTTAGTTTTGCTCTTGCTTTTCTAATCTCGGTTAAATATTCATTTTTCCAAAATCTATGGCAGGATTCAAACTTCCACTCATAGTAGGAAACATTGTCCCTTAATTTTTCAAGTTTAGTGTCTATCATAAAGTTGATTGTTTGGTTTTAAATATTTCTTTTAATTCAGTGCTATTGTTTACTAATTCAATATTATATGAATATAGCGTTTTTAACTCCGTTTTTGATACGCAAAGGTCAACTGCTAACTCTACATCCAATTCAGTAATATGTGCCTTTAGATAGGCTGATTCATCCGCTTGTTGCATTTCCTCGCTAGTGTATATCCCTGACAAATCCTGTGGGTATGCTTTTCTCAAAGCTAATGCCTCTGCAACCTTACCTAGCATTATATGTGGTTTTGCCCATAAGCCCATAGGTTTGCCATCCTTATCAAATTGGCAATACTCTGCTAAATAAGCAACTCCAACTGATGCCTCAAAGCGGATGTCATTGTGGAATCTAAATACTGAAATCTTACACGAAATCAATACCCCATTTTCATAAGTAAATAATGGCTCGGATTGTCCACCATAAGTTCCTGACCTTTCCGCTATTACACGGAATCCATCAATGGATGTTTGGATGGTCATTCTTTTACCGCCTTTACTCCAGCGGTGAATACAATAAATCTGCCTTGAAAGTGCATCAAGCCCTGTGCGTTGACATTGATACAGGAAAAGTTTAAGTTCTTCTTGGGTTGCTTCAGGTGCAATTTGCGACCTGATTAACTCAATTTGCTCCTTTGTGTAAAGGATTTTGTTTGTTTGTTTTTCTACTTGGTTGTTCATAACTAATGGTTTAGGATGTGAAATTAATACTTTATTTGTTGATAACCAAATTAAATTAATATATTTATGTTAATAAGGTCTTTTTCTAGGCTATCATCGTAGGGGTGGGTAATGTCGTTTTGGATGCAAGTAATGGAATGAATGACTGTTGTGTGGTCTCTATTCATAACCTCACCAATGTCGCTTAATACCATCCTTGCCTTTGTCCTCAATAGGAACATTATTACTTGTCTAGGTTTTACGATTTTACGCTTTCGGCATTTCCCTTTAATATCTTCTATTGATACCCCATAGTAATTGGTAACTGTTCTTAATATATCGTTAGCCAATTGTTCCTTTTCGCTCTTGCTCATCCGCTGCTTTAGTACGCTGGGTACTATCCAATAATTCATTTAATTCAATTTTAAGTTTGGTAATTTGTTTTCTTAACATCTCGTTTTCTAGTTCCAAGATGTATATTTCCTTCATCATATTGCCTTTGGTGTTGTCTATGTAACTCATTGTACTCGGTTTACAGGTAAAATAAAATTTTCGGTTATGTCATAGAGTTCAACAACCAACCAATAATAAGACTTTAGGATTCTCTTTTGAATGTCGTTTAATTCCGCTAATCTTATCAGGTAATTGTTTTCGTGGGTAAATAACCTAATGTTGTCATAGTTTCCAGCTGCCCTCCATTCTGCCAATAAACCCTCCTGTCTTGCTTGTTCGCTTTGTGCCTTCTTTAGTAATTCAAGTAAACAGGTGGCTCTTTGGTGTAGTTTTAATTGTCTGCCTTGATAGTCTAGTTTCATAGTTTATTTGTTTTTAATTAAACTTCTAATAGATAATATTAATGAAATAAATGATAAAATAATTGATATTATTAGTAGTATGTCAAATGTTTTCATAGTTTATAGTTTTTCATAATACATTTGAACAATAATTGATACTAATTTGCTGGGTGCTAAATACATTTTCTTTGCTTCGGCATCCACTTTCTTTTTGATTGATTCAGGTAGCCTAATGCAGACTACCTCTTTTTTTTCTACTTTCATTTGTTTGTTTTTGTTAATATTATTAAATACATACCTGCATTAAATATTTTGTACCCATTTTTAATTAATGCAATGGCTTTGTTAATTTGATTTGTTTTTGTTAAATCTAATGTGATAAATTTCATTTTTTGGGTTTAAATGTTTTGCATAATTGCGGTAACGATAAAAGCAAAGATTAAAATAACGATTGCTTGAAATTTGCGGTTTTGTTGTTCGGACATAGTTTATAATTTAATGATTGATAAAATAATTTGATTGTTTGCAAGGTCAATGGTGCGGAATTTGACTAGGAAAAATCGTGTGCCATCAATCTCATAATCAAGATAAAGGTTGTCGCCACCTTGTGCGATAAACTGCCCATTGTAAGGGTAAAAGTTGTTGTCATAGATTAATACAGGTTTCATATTGTTTTGTTTTTTGGTTTAAAATATGTGCGTTGTTCAGCCGCACCCCTGACAGGGGTTAATTATGTATATAATGTTTATTAAATTCTCCTATGTTTATTCTTACATAAAAATCAGGCTGCGTTCCATAATCACCTGTTTCTCTATAAACGACACCTTCACTTGCTATTGTATTAACAATATTTAATACATTTTTTTTAACTCCTTCTTCTTGTTCTGAAATGTAATAAGTATTTACTTGCTCGTATGTTTCAGCTAATTTTGCTGGACCCGAAAGAATTGTAATATTAACTCCGTTCCAATGTCTTTTAGTAACTGAAAATTTGTAAGCTGGTAAAACATTTTTTAATTCGTTTCTAATTTGTTTAACTCTTTGTGTTGTTGTTTGCATAACTAATGGTTTTATTTGTTTTGTTACACAAATATATAAACAATTACAATACTAACAATAAATTATTTAAATTATTTTAGTTAAAATAATGTTAAAACCATAGACCATTGTAAACCAATGAGTTACGTTTATAGGTCATAAATGAGCCGATTATCGCTCATATACGGCTCAAAGTTGCCTTATTGGGTAACTTTTATGATTGATAAGTTCGCTATTAGTAAACTTTTGCCTGAATTTTACCAAAAAACCTATGCAGATTTGCCAAAGTCGGTAGCGAAACGCTGCCAATATCCGAAATAGTGTTAGATATTTATCTAATTATGTAACAAAGTGATGCGTAATTCGGTAGCAATTCTACCCTAATAGCAAAAAATGTAAACTATGCAAGTTTTGATAATGTTCATTTATTTCGGTTGTTCACGAATCGTGAACTGATAAAATAAGTGAACAGGGGTTTGTTCCAATTTGGAACATTCCGATTTTTTCGGATAGTTGAATTATAATAATCTGTTTTACTCAATGGAGTGAGTAATTTTACTCAATGCACTTCATAATGTGCATTTTATGACGCATTTTGCACTCATTAGTGTCATTTAAGGCACTTTATGGTGGATGTTAGGCACAAAAAGGGGGACAAGTAGAAACAAGTCCCCGAAACCATTAGTATAGTTCTATGAGTAACAAATATACATAAAAAACCCCTAGCTTTTTACACTAGGGGACCAAACTATGAATCACAAACCAAACAACCTAAATTGAACCATCCTGTAACGGCTCATCGTTACTATCATCAACTCTACGATAACCTTCTTTCCACAGGACTTTAGTCAAAGTTATTGATTTCTTAATAATTGATAGTTCGCTATCAGCTGGGTTAAGTATATGTAATACCTCGTGTATCATTATTTCAAGGTGTTTCTTGCCCTTTAGTCTTGGGTCAAGATAAATAATGCCATCACTTTCAGCAATGCCGTGTGCCTGTTCCCTGCCCAATTTCTTGTATATGATTTTAATTCTCACGATTTTAATATTGCTTCATCAGGTCTATCAACTTCGGTTACTTTGATTCTTTGCCCACCTCGTATTTTAGCTAACATTCTTGTAACGGAATCAACTTCGCTTAACATCTCCTGATACTTTTTAACCAACCAGCTTTCTTGCTCGTTTAAAGTTAGTTTGTTCCAATTTTTAGGCATACGCATTGTTAAAATACTTTATTATTAATAATTCTTTTATTGTTAACTCTATACTCACCGCTTGTATCTTTCTCTAACACGGCAAAACCTTGATTATATTGGTCAACGTGTTTACAATATTCCACGTTAGGGTGCATTAAATGACCTGTTGTCCAAGTAGTGAATATTTCGTTACTAAACTGATTCTTGGTCGTAAATTCGCTTGTACGATGGCAATGCGATGCAATGGCTGATTGCTTAACCCTATCAAATAAAGTTTTAGCTGGGCTTACCCCTGAACCCCTCTTAAATGTAGTGTCTCCGTGTATAATTGGTAAATGACCAAACTTAATATGGTCTATATCTTTAATTGCTTTAATTCCAAACGCATTAAGCCTAAACATATCTTCTATTTCAAATAAATCTATTCCTAATAATTCAGGTGCTTTTGTCCTCATATACCTTTGGTATCTTGCTTCGTGATTTGCATCAAGGTTGTAGTAAATAACTATATCAGGAAATACTTTTCTAATGTAACCTAGCATCTCAAGGACCGCCTCGTATTCCTCATCAAACTTTCTTACTCTAGGGTCTTTTTGGAAATCACTCAATTGATAAAAATCAACAAAGTCTCCATTGATAAATAAAGTATCTATTCCCTCTTTTGTAAGGTACTCAAAACAAATATCTATTGCGGTTGGGTCGTGAAATGGAACTTGTAAATCACTAATAAATCCCATTTTCTTAATTCCAATTGGTAGTGTAAATACTACCTTTTCCTCTACCCAAGTAGGCGGTTGCACAAAGTTTTGACAAGTCCTTTTAAATTCATCGTGGAACTCTTTATTGCTTGATTTTACATTTCCTAACTTACCCCTGTAATATCTTACAAGGCTTCGGATTTGTTCTTTATCGTCAAAGTGATTTGAGTTTTCCTTGTATATTAAACTTGCAAGGGTATGCGATGGCATCCACGCTGGATACTTTGATAAGTAGTCATTAATGATTTGACCACTCATTGTTTGTTTGCTTCCAGCCATATAGTTAGTTTGTTTATGCCATTGAATCACGCACCAAGTCAGCCTCCGATTCCCTCCTTGTAACTAAACCATCTAAACCCTTCCCTTCCCATAGTCTTTTACTCTTTTCAATTTGCTCTGCAATACCTTCATAATCCTGTTTAGCAATCAGGTCAACTATTGCCCTCATTTCTGCCCTTGAATCACCTTCTAGTCTATTTCCCCTGTTATAAACTACTGAAACCAAAGCACCTTTTGTGTCATCGTTTAGTAAATCCATATTAGGATAAATCTTTTTAGTCATTGCGTAGTATCTAGGAAGTGAACTCTTAACGAAAACTTCGTATGCCGTATTGTATGGAATCCTAACATTTAATATTTCTCCTTTAAGCATCGCCTTTGCCTGTGGTCCTTTTATTCCGATTGTTGGTCGTAAAGCATTAATAAAATTCAAATTAATTGCACCTGACCAATCAAGCATAAATTGTTTATCCGAGTTATAACCCAAATCATAACCCATTCCGATTGTTACACCGCTTTCGCCACCTGCCCAAATAGGTGCTTGTAATTTCTTTTCGTAGTATGCTCTACCACCCACTTCGTGTTGAATGATAAGGTCAGTTGCTTTCTTGGATATCATTATCTTTCTTTTTAAATATTTTCTCTGCCGTTGTTAAACCTAAACAACCAAAAGCCAAACTAGCAACCGCATAAACCAAAGCCTCGCTGGGTGCTTTACTTAACTCACTAAATGAATTGTGATACATTGTAATACATAACGCTATAACACACATCAAACCACATAAACGCTTCATAGATAACCTTCCGTTATCTTCGGTAAAAAATTGCTTCATCTTAATTAGTTGTATCGGTTTTAGTCTTACCCCAAAAGTTCTTTTTCTCTTTAATCAGGATTGTATCGTGAATGTAGATTGTATCAACTTTAAATTGACTTATCTCACTCTTTAGTTCACTAATTTCGCTTTTCATTTGGGTAATGGTTGCAACTGCATTTGTAACTAATTGCTTTTCCTTTTTAGTTGCCTTTGCTAAAACTGTTGCAGATTTTACATTAGTTGCATTTACTTGCTTCATTAACTCCTCAAATTCAATATCCTTGTCAATCTTTTGAGCAGATACCCCACAACCAAATAAGAATAAAATAAATAAATATTTCATTAGTTAATCTTTTGAATTTTACCTAATTGCTCCAAAGTAGAAAGTTTGGTACTTGCTGCTGCTAAACTTGAATCACATTTGCGTAAAGCATTTGTAACCACATCCAGCCTAGTTTCTAGTTTCTCAATCTTTACATCTTGATTTTTAGCCTGACCTTGAAAGGTAGAACGCACATCAACGTACAAATAGCCAATGGCTACTAAAACCACAAACAAAGTACCCACGACAGGATTTGAAGCAAATTCCTTAAATTTAATTGGTATCATATTATAACTTTTTATAAATTCCTATTGAATATTGGTTAGTTGTAGCACCTATCGTAAATAAGCCATTTTTAGGCATCTTAAACGCCAACCCAAAGCCAAACCCTACTTTCTTGTCAAACTCCCTATAATCGCCTAAAACACCCCAATAAACGGCAAATTTAGGTGGCAGTATCTTCGTTGTTTCTATTCTTATGGTTTTATCTACGAAATGCCCTCCATATCCCCTTCCTAATATCTTGTTTTGACTAATCGTGTCGCTTACATAAACATATTGAGCAGAATCCAGCTTTAAGGTGTCATAATACGCATATACACGGCTATAATCGGACATTATGCGTATAGTATCGTGAACCTCATCTATTTTAACAATTGTGTCTAAAACTACAAAAGGGATGCTTTCACCCCTCTTATATTTTACTATGTTTTTAACCTCTACGATAGTATCGTACTTCGTTATTACTATCGGCTTTGTTTCTTTTTTTGGCTCAAGAACCAACACTAAAACCGCTATTATCAATATGGCAGTTATTATATCCCTCATCGGTCTTGTTTGTTTTGCAATGCAATAGAAAGTTTATTTATTTGGTCAAGGATATGGTCTAGCTTTTTATAGATTTGGTCATCTTGCTTTTCAACCATACTCACACGGATTTCTAATTCTTTTAGTTTAAGACTTATCTTAACGTAGATTCCGATTAATCCAGCAATGATAATGATGGCTTGACCAATAATAAATAAAGTTGTGTTCATTACAATTCTTCTTCTTCTTCTTTAATAAATGTGATACCTGTTGTCCAGCCCTCAAGAAATACAAAATGCTCTAAACCTTGTGGATTAACCACAGGAATCGGTGTAAAGTCAAAAGTTCTTTCGTTTAGTTCTTTAACTTGTTCAGTTAATCTTTTAATACATTCTTTAGTAAATTTGTAAGAACCTTTTTCATCAAGTATTAAACAATCGTTGCCATCTACTTGAGCATTGTCTAATCTTAATTCTTCAACTTTAGCTTGATAATCTTCGTGATGGGTTTTAACCTTCTCGTAGATTTTAAATAGCTTCTTTTGAGTTTTAGTTTCCTGTGAACCAATAACCGCATTAATTGATGCGACTAGGGTTTGTAGTTGTTGATATTTCATTTGATTGATTTTTTACAAATATAAGATTAAATACTATTTGTTGGCTCAACTACTTCAGGCACAGGTGGAACATAATCCCCTATGATTGTAAGATTAAGTTGGTCAGTAGATGCTGCCCAATCCCAAGCATACTCATCATCATTACCCCAAGCAGCGTAAGCCTCCCCACTCATTGTTAAGTTACCTTGTGCTACATTAGCTAAATCACTATCTAATAATGAGTAGTAAAACGATGCAGATGAACCTAGCACCCCACCGATTACATACATATTAAAGATTGTTGCAGTTACTGATTTTCCGTTTATCCAACTTTGGATAGGAGAGATTGTCTTCATTTTATTTTATTTTTAATTTATTTATACTATCATTAATACTCCCGCACTTTTATAAACATCACCACTTGATAAACCCGATGCACTTGTTGGCACATTTGAAAAGTTTATAATACCATTAGATTTTATACGCATCCTTTCAGTAGAGTTTGTCCAAAAAGACATTGAATTTGAGCCGCTTGTAAATAATCTTAATAATCCCGCTGAATCAACACCAAGTAAAAAGTCAGTTGTATCTTTATATATAGAAACATAAGTATCACCTGATGCTTTATAAAGAGAAAGTAAATGTGGTGGAGTAGTTGCTCCTATACCTACATTGCCTCCACTTGTAATACGCATTCTTTCGCTTCCCCCTGTATTAAAAGTTAAAAGAGTATCTGAATTTAAGTTAACTTCATTGTATGCTCTTATTCTTAATCTATCTCTATCCCCTGAACCAAAAGTTTTAATTGAAGTATTTACGGCTGCACCTGAAAAAATTAACTCATCTGTTAAACTTACACTACTAGAGAATGTAGCTGCTCCTGTGGATGCTATGGTGAGTCTATCAGCAGCAGCAGTTGCATCATAAATTGAAAGAAGTCCTGTGCCATCATTTTTAGCTACTATATTAAATGTTCTAACGCTACCTGCTTTTAATTGTAATGCTGCATAATCAGTTGAATTAATTAATATCTTAACATCAGCACCAGCTACTTCTAATTTTTGAGAAGGACTACTTGTTCCTATACCTACATTGCCATTATTTTTTAATCTCATTAATTCAGTTCCTTGAGCAGAATTAAAATGATTTCTCCAAACTAAATCTCCAGCACCTGCTTCACTTCTTAATGCCCCATAAGAAAAACCATAATTCGCACTATCACTTGTTGCAAATGTCATTCCTACAAAACCAGTAAAATTTGTTGAAGCTGTTGCAGTTAATGCTAAATGCGGACTTGTAAAAGCACTTGTAGAACCATCGCTCATTCCTTGTGCAATATCTAATTTACCATCAGGACTAGTTGTTCCTATACCTACATTTCCTGATGTAGTAGCCATATTAACTCCATTAGCAAACCTTCCTGTACCATTAACATCAAGCTTGTAGCCTGAATCGGTTGTAGTGCCAACTGCTAAATTACCATTAGCAAACATCTTCATTTTTATACTACCATTAGTAGCAAAAACTAAAGGATAATTAGAGTTATTAGCCATTACATAATCTCCAATACCCGTACCTGTTACAAAGTTATTTACCGATGTAGCCACCCCTAAATATGCAGAATAACTATTTGTATTTGTTGTAGATTCAGTAAACAATACCGAAGGTGCTAAACCCATCACCCTTAATTGTGCAGCTTCAGTTGCTGAATAAACTGCTAATCTATGACCTATTGACGCATCAGTTGTATTGATTAATACATTACCGCTATTATCATAAATAATGCTATTTGCTATTGAACTTGTACCTGTAAATTTAGGTAAGTAGTTTGTCGTTCCTGTACCTGTTACTGGGTTAGTAAGAATAGTTTGATAAGTTGAAGCCGCAGCACTTGTTGTTAATAAACTACTTGTAGCTACACCGCTATCAGTTAGAATGTTGTTTGTTATATTAGCTATTGCCATTGTGTAAAGTTATTTATTTTTATTATAACATTGTAATTGAGTGCCACGCTGCACCGATGTATAAATATAATCCTTGTGTTCCGTCTGTTTGTACTACTATTAAACCCTCCGCAGGGCTACTAATTGCCGTTCTTTGTGTTGTGGTTAGCCTTGGTGGTAGGAAGCCTTTGGTGGTGCTATCTATTTGTAATTGAGCAGAAGCGTTTACTGATGTGCCACCTGTTATTAAATTCCCATTTATTGATACCCCTGTTGAAGAAATTGTAGATATAGTATTACCAGTTACAGTAAAATTAATTACTGAATTAGCTTTTATTGCCCTTAATTGTAAATAGTTATTAGTATTATCCCAATTAATTTGAGACACATTAGTAGTACTTTCTTGAAAATTTATTGCTAATGTATTTGTAGCTAAACTACCTCTTAATGTAAGTCCACCCCCATTAGGTGCATTAGTTATGTTTACACTATATAAATTGTTTATTGCATAACCTGGCATACTCAAATCTCCATTAAGGGTAGAATTTCCTGTTACTGAAAAACCGCCTGTTGAAATTGTCATAGCCCCTTGTACCCTTGCAGTACCATTTACATCTAACTTGTAGCCTGCGTCTGTGTTTTGATTTATTGTAGTATTACCATTAGTAAATATTCTAAATCTTCCTCCAGCTACACCACTATCAACTGAAAATCGACCAACACCCCCTATACTTAAAGCATCTACATTTGAATTAGCATCTAACCTTAATGCAGTACTTGCTCCCCCTTGAATTTTAGTTGAACCATTTACATCTAATAAAACAGAAGGAGAATTATTGTTTATCCCTACAAATCCTGCACTTGTTATAATAAATCTTCCACCCGAACTAGCACTATCAACCGATAAAATTCCCGTTCCACCAATACTTAATGCTGTAAATCCTGAATTAGCATCTACTCTTAATGCACTTCCTGCTCCACTATTAATTGCTACTTTGTGCCCATAATCTGTTGCCTGATTTATAAGTATATTACCATTAGATAAAAATGATGTAGTTGTTGTACCATTTATTCTTAAAGCAATATTAGATACACCTGTAAACGCACCATTAGCAAATGTAGGTGTTATATCCAATCCAACAAGCACATCACCATTAGCAGCAGCAGTAAGCGTAGGAGTAAGGTTTGTACCTCTTGCTATTGCAGATGCAGCCGTAACACTATTATTAACTAATAGTTGTGATGTAGGAGTAAAGGCAAATGCAGCATTACTTGTTAAACTTGATGTACCATTAAAGTAAGCTACCTGTCCACTTGTACCTGTTCCTGTTATTGGGTTAGTTAAAGCACTTTGCTTATTATTGAATGTAGTCCAATCCGCACTTGATAATGCACCCCTATTTGTTGCACTTGCCGTAGGTAAGTTAAAAGTATGCGTAGCAGTTGTACTTGAAATATTAAAATCCGTTCCACTCGTTCCTGTTTGAAAATATTGCACTTGAGCAGTCAAACCATTCAATGCAGTAATACCTGTACTAAAAGTTGTTATAATTTGGCACAAATGACCATCTTGAGTATGAATAGTTGTAGTCTTACCACCGCTATTTGTAGCGTATAATTTAACCGCTAATCTATCCGTTAAAGTTAAACTTGTAGCAGGAACTGCCATCGCAAATGTGTAAAGATTCAAAGCAGTACCATCGTATATAATCTCATTAGTACTTGTAGCAATCAAAGTAAAAGTCGTTCCATCGTACTTGTAAAGTTCTGCGTACATCTGCGGAGTACCACCATTAGAACTCATTGAAGCGTAAATCTCATAGTTCCAATTTCCTGCTGGTATGTTTAATTGTGCAGGGTCGTTAGCATCCGTTAAGAAAGCTACTATAAAACCATCTCCTGTTTTAGGAAAATCAACCCCTGTTCCTGTGTCAGCAGTTTTACTCATTTCGTAATAAGTAGTACCACCAATAGTGCCTTGACTTGTTCCTCCGTTAAGATAATACGAAACCGAAGAACCGCCACCGCCACTTGAAGGGAAATCTGCTAAAGTACCATCTCCCCTGATATATTGTGAAGCAACACCTGCTCCTGTTACTGCAATCGTTCCATTAGCCGTTAAGGGGCTATTTGCGACACTAAAAGCACTCGGCATAGATAAACCTATGGAAGTGATTAAAGTAGGGAATGTGGTCAAATTTCCTGCTCCGTTTACATATTGTAGATTCGTTCCGTTGAATCCTATGTTAATTGTTCCGCTTGTAGTAATTGGTGAACCTGTGATGTTTAAACTATCGCCGCTTTCAGTAATCGCTACACTTGTAACTGTTCCTGTTGCACCTGAAGCCCTTTGCCAAATAGAACCGCTATAAATAACTTGGTCGCCTACTACAAAAGCAATAGCACCAGCACCAAAGTCAACTGTACCTGCAACATTACATAAGTAAACATCTCCTTGATTTCCTGTGCCATTTGCAAGGGTTGGTGTGTTAGTAGCAGCATTCCAAGTTCCCTTATATTCCATAACCGAGTTAGGTAACTGACTTACTAATATCTTACCATTGACATCAAGTCTTGGTACACCATTAGCAACATCAAATCCTAATGAAGTCAATACTCCACTTGTTCCAATAATTACATCTTGTAAATTCCTAACTTTCGCACCTGCTGAAACAACTATTTGATTTGCCATCTTATTTTAATTTATAACTAAATTATTGAAATAATGCCCTAATAAACTCCCCACTTTCTAATACCCTTCCAAATGTCAATACCCCTGTCGTACTATTCCACTTCACTTGCTCATCAACAGGAGTTCCTGTCGTTAAAATATCTTGAACATCAATACCACCACGAGAAACATAAAGACAAGCCTTGCCTATCATATCGCCATAAGTGATTGTTGTTTCTCCACCTGCTGCAATAGTTCCCTTTGTGTAAACCGCACCTCCAGCAACAATTACAACCCCTTCAGGATTGATTGAAGTTCCTGTTGTAGCATAAGCACCTGTACCCTGTAACGATACACTATACGTTGCTATGTCCTTATAAGGTGCGTTAATTTGTAAACTTGTCAAATTGCAATCCCCACTAATAACTACCAACCCATCAACTCCGTTATCAATAACAAACTTTACTAAAATTGTAGTCCTATCTTGTTGTTGCTCAAGTAAGAATAAATAGCCATAACCATCCAAAGTTATAAGACCATCACAAGTTACACTCCAAGTTGCAGTATCATTTTTGTATTCTCTATACCACGCACTCGTTTGGCTTGTTACCTCTTTTTGGTCAACGCTTACACTAAATGTGCAATTTGTAGAACACGAAAACGGAATATCCCTACCTGCTGGATAAGCCTCCGAAGGTGGTTCAAAATAATACAACATTATATTGTTGCCTTGTACATTGTCTGCCATAACTACAAATTTAAGTATATATTCCTATTATCACTCCGTCAATCCTTATTTGATAAACTTTAGTATTAGGGAACACTGTTTCTACCTTATACCACAAGTAATCTCCATTGAAAGTAATTGCACCATCTTCATCCTCATAAAATACATCACCATAATCAGGGTCGGTAATTCCATCTAATGTAAATATTTCAGTTGCAGTTAATGTTCCTGCTAAAGCCTCTGCACTTGTATTATAACCATTTGACCTTAAATGTGCAACCGAAGGAACAAATGGTGGTGTGCTTGTTGAGTTTATTACTTCATAAATATTAGCTTCAACATTATCACTATTAATATCTAATAATGTTCCTTGAATAGTATCATTAAATAAATCAATTGTTGTATTACCAACCATATATTGCTTATTAGCAACGCTTATTTGTGCTGGGTCAGTATCAGTTGCCTTTATTCTCATTGCACCGCTAAATCTACCTTCATCGGTATTCATACCCATAAATGTTGAATCTATATTGATTACATTCTTGTTTAAGTTATTAGAATATTGTCTAATTACTAATTGACTTAATGAACGATATTTATCCGATAAATATTCGTAACGATACCAATTCTTTAAGTTTAAACCATCTTCATCTGCTAAAAATCCTTTATAAGAATAGTAACCATTGTAAGAATCGTTAAAGCCTAAATCCAAATCTGCATTAAATACATACTCATCCGTATTACTTAATGAACCAATACATTGATAAGATTGAAAAGCAGGTTGGATAGTAAATGAAAAATTATTTACTTCGTTTGCTTCTACTGTTGATTTCCAATAAGTAGAAGCAGGTTTTGCTAATATATATTCAAAATATATTGTTCCTGATTCGGGGGCAGGTGGCAATATTAAACTTAATTCAGTTAATGTTGTATCAACATCATAAGGTTCAAAGTAATAACTTGAACCGCCAAACTCCCACTTTTTATTATTATCTATGCTATAAAAACCTGCTGGAGTTTGTAATTGAATTCTTAATATAAAGAAAGCATCAGGAATTGTTGCACCAACTGCTACAAGATTTGAATTAAAAGAAATTTGTACCACTTCATTAAAACCAATATTAGGAAAATAATTAGGCTTTATAGATGCGTGATATGGGGCTACAACATTTGTAATATCTATGTAATAATCATTTGATAATCTACTAGGATATGGTGCAACAAATATTAAACCACCATTCACTTGTTCAGTCCAAGCGTATGCGTGTAATAAACCGCCTGAAGATGTTACTTGCTTTAAATCACCATTAGTAATATAGTTTGAAGGATATTCAATTTGTTTATCAAATTGCACCTTGTTATATCCTTTTCTTAATAGTTTTACTTGGCTATTATCTACAAAGAATAATCCTGTTTCATTACCACTATAACCATCTATTAAACCATTAAAACTTGTAGTTCCTGAATCAACTACCAATCCAGCATCATCATATTCAGTAAACCAATATGTTTCTTGTGCAAATTGTGAAATTGCAAGTATTTGCCATTTTCCTTGTGCTTGAAATAATCTTGCACCAAATCCTTTTACTATTTTAGTTAAAACTGCTAAACAATTATCTACTTGATAATCATTAGTAATAAATAAAGCAAAGTTTAAGTATGATTGTTTTAATGGGTCAGCCCAACTTACATCTGCCCTATCATCCATTCCGTCTGCGTAATAACTTATTCCTGTTATAACATTTGGATTTGTAGGAAAACCAATTGCATTTAATGAATTTAATATGTAAAATAAACAATCATTAAAATCACTTAAAACATAATCTTCAGCTAATGGGTATTTAATCTTTTCTAATATACCCAAACCATCTACTGCGTTAAATGAAAGTTCTTTCCTTCCTGTTGTATATGAAAATTGAACGCTATCACTTAATGCCCATCCTTGCCACTCTAAAGTTTCATCATAGTAAAGTTTACATAAATACTTCCTATCGTTTAATGTTGTTAAGTTTGGCATATTATTTATGTCATCCGTAACATCTATTCCAATACTTAATTGACTTGCATAAATAGGTTCAAAAATATCATCGCTTCTTGGGATATATTGCAATTGTATTGTAGTTGCAGGATATTCAATTAAAGCACCAGCATAGCCATCTTCTAACATATATAATATTGAAATGCTACCGCTTTTAGTAGCCATTGTTATTTTATATTTATTAACGTATGCCATTATATTCCCCTTCTTAAATTAAGTGAATGATTAGACCTTTGTAATGCTAAAACTAAATCATTACCTTTTAATACAAATGAACCGCCACCTGCCATTGCACCACCACCACTCATTGCACCTGCATTGAATGTAGTATTTAAAAAACCACTTAATTTACTTAATGGGATAATAGCTTCAGGACCAGCTTCACCAACCATTCCGATATGTGGTTTATTAACAATACCGCCTTGAGCATATTTAGGTATCATTAATATTCTACCAGCAGAACCAGCAACATTAGAAGCAGCAACTGCAACTTCACTACCACCACCTGTCAAAGCAGCCATAATTGCTCTAAATATCAATGTTTGAATTACCATTGCAACTAATTGTTCGGTAATTTTACCTAACATATCTAAAAATGCCTTACCAAAACTATCGCCTTTTTGCATTGCATCATAAACACCTTGTAACGCATTTACTACATTTCCTGAAAGTTGTTTAGCAAAAGATTCGTATGATTTATTAAGTTCATCAATTCTATCACTTTCCATCTTAAAACCCTTCATTCTACCTGATGCATCCCTTGTTAAGAAATCACCTAAACTATTATCTTTACCTGTAACTCTTTTTCTTTCCTCACCCATTTTTCTTTTCCTATCAGCACTTTCTCCTTTATCACCATAGGTAAGAATTAACGCATTATCAAACCCTTTATCTTTAAATATTTTTTTGTATTTCTCAATATCCATTAATTGTTGAGACAATTCATATTTAAGTGAAGCAGAAAACTCTTTTAAAGCATCTATTGTTTTGTCTCCACCTTTTTTTACATTATCAGCAGTTGGGGTTAACGTAATTGTTTTTAATTGTTCTAATGTATTTAATTCAAGATTTGCAATTTTATTTTTTATTACATCTCCTAATACATTGTATTTTTTATTTATTAAATCTTTTTGATAATCAACACTCCTTATATGAGAATGTCCTTTTTCAATCATTTCCTTTGGACCTGTAACTAATGCTAAAGCATCATTTCGTTTTTTATTATTACGAAATTGGTCATCATATAATTTAGTTAATTGCTCAATATTATTCTTTTCTTTAGCAATCGCATCTCCTTGCATTGCTGCCTGATTAACTAAAGTTTGATAATATGCTTTATTTTCACCTAAATTTGCAGCTTTTATTGCTTCACTATTACTGTATAATTTTTTTAATTCTTTTAAGGCTTCTTCTTGTTGTGTTTTATTTCCACCAACAATAAGTTCAGTTAATAAAATACCTTTAGTTCTTTTAGCTTGTTCGCCACCAATTAACTTATAAATGTCATCTGCAACTTCTTTAAGTTTCTTTCTAAATTCTTCTAATTCACTTGTTGGACCTTTAAAAAACTCCTTTATTTCTTTACTAAATGTAACCGCCAATGAAGATACTACACCAATTGCAACTCCAACCCCTGCTGGACCTGCTAACCCAGCAACCATTGCTTGTAAAGCCTTTTTAGTTCCACCTTCGGTTTTAGCTAATCGTTGGAACGATTCAACCATAGGATTTAAGTTATTCGCAACACCCATAATTCCATAAGGAGCATCTTGAGCAATCCTTGAGAAGTTTATAAGTGATTGTGAAGCATCCCCCATTGATTTACCTGATTGACCAAGTCTATCGTTTAAATGAGCAATCTTACCGCTAGTGTTAGCAATATTTTCATTTAATGTTTTAATTGTACCTACATCAGTTGTCTTTTTTAAGGTATTTTGAAATTGCCTTAATTCATTTTGTGCTTTTATTAATTCAGCCTCTAATGTAGATACATCCGCATCAATACTTATAAAAAACTTATCAAAAGACTCTGCCATAATATTTTAATTTACTCCGTACAACTTTAGTGTCCTTGCCAATTGGTCGCTTGTTAACATTACCTTTTCTTCTTCAACTTCCAAATCATCTATCGCAGGTATATGCCAAAAAGCCTTTATACCTTTGGGTGATTTTTCAGTAGTGTTACTTAAATATACAATATAGGCAAGGTTTCTAGTCCTTGCCCATTCGTTTAACTCTTGTTTTTCCTTACCCATTACGATAATAGAAAAGTCTTTCCAAGTCATATCCCAAAACTCATTGGGTCTTATATTGCATTCAGCAGCCTTAACTAAAATATCATCCCACCCTAACTTTATTAGACTTTTTTTTTTCTTCTTTAGGTGTTCCTTGTACTGTTGTAACTGTGCTTTCAACAATATACTTTAAGTACAAAAGGACTTGTCCTTCAGGGTTAAAAATACCGCCTATTTCATCAATCCAATTGCAAACATCATCTTCAGTAAATTCAACTTCTTGTTTGTTAGTAACACAACCTGATTTATATCCGATGTGTATTATTTTAACAATGTTATCCAAGTCGTATTGATTACCAGCTAAAAAATCAAAGTACTTATCTATTGTAATGTCTTTTGCTTTGCAAAATTCCCTCATTGACCAAGTACCCCATTTTAATTGAATTGTTTTGTTGTTTAGTTTTAATTCAAACATAGGTTTATGCAGTTTCAGTTTGTGTTAATGGTGGCAATGTTACTACGAAAGTTGCAGTAAATTTAACATCATCTTTATCAGCAGCGTTTACTTCAAAATCGCTAATAAATACTTGACCTGAATAAACAATATCACCTGCGGTTGGTGTTGCTTTACCCATCTTCATATTGAAGGCAGTTTTAGCAGCGTGAGCAGCATACAATTGTTGGTAAGAATCCTTACTTGGACTTCCTGTTTCATCAATTGCAAATCCTTCGCCTTTGAATGATTGTGTAAATGAAGGACCAGCTTGATATTGGTCTCCACATTTAGAAGTTGCATCAATAGTGTTTACTGTTGATGTCATTGAGTTTGTTGTAAGACAAGCAACGGCTTTGAATGTTGCGTCATTGTCTATGTCAGCGGTAAGAATATAATCTCTTGCTGATACTTTTGTTTCTGCCATTTTATTTTAATTTTGAGTTATTATTAAATTATAAGTTATTATTGTTCTCCATACATTATCCGAAGGGTTTAAACCATCTAAATTTCTAATTGCACCCACCACCAAACTTGTAGCATAAAACCCATTTGTTAAGGTTATTGCGGTTTCGGAATTGATTGCAGCTAGTATTAAATCGCTTATTGTTTCGGCTCTTTTATATCCAAAGTTACTATTTTTTATTACAATGTCAACATCAATGGTAACTGCATTGGTGTAACTGATTTTACCTTGTTCCTGTGCCGATGCCCTTCCGTTCATAATCACATATTCATTCACTCCGTTATCAGGTGCGTAACCATCGTAAACAGGCAATCCACTTGAACTTGTCAAGTTAGTATAAAACCACTTCTTTATTTCTATATTAGGATTTAACATTCTTTATTACATTTTGTATGTTCTTTCTCAAAACAGGTATTTCACTTTCAAAGGCAGGTATTAGGTAAGGTCTTGGTCGTAGGTTTATTTTTCTTATTCCTTTGCCCTTAAATTGTATTGCAAAATCTTCATATCCAGCAGGAACGTTAACTGTTCCACCTGTGCCAAATTCTACATAAGGAGCGTATTTTAAAGCACTTCCAACTGTATAAACAATTTTTTTATCTTTAAATACACTTACCAATTGTATTGAACCTAGTAATCTACCTTTATCAGTAGAATTTGCAGCAACTGACTTTTTTGCTTTGCTTTGAATATTTAATGCAGATGCGTTAACTTCATTAGCAACTTCCTTTTCTATTTCAATAGGTAATTTCCCTAATCTTTTAATTAGAGCATCAAGTCCTTCAATCTTAAATGAAACATCATTTGCCATTAGAAATACATTAATATTTCGTAAAATCTAAATTGGTTTTCTACATCCTTCAAAGAATGAATGACATAAGTTTCGCCTTCTGCTTCTATTTTGTAGTTATTTGTAATTGTTACATCATAACGAATAAATAGCTTTGCAGCCCTTGTATATGTTATTTGTGCATCCATTAATTTCCTACTTTCATCCATAGGTCTAAAATCCCCAAATACGACCTCTTGTAAGGCATAGGTAGTTGTGTACCCACCTTGCCCATCAGCGGTGATTGTAGGCACATATAAGCCTATTTCCGAGTACATTGTGTTGGCATCAACATAGTTTGCCTTTTTGCTTCCTATCTTCATAATATTGGGCTTATTCTTGTCCAACGCTGACACGCTTTCCAAGTCTTTTCACAAATACCTGTATCACTATCTAATCCTCTATTTTCGTAGTCGTAACTAACTTGGTCTAAAATAGCAATCTTTAAATCGTTTGGAATGGTTGCATAACCTACCACATAAGTTGCCTTTAAGTTTTGAAATTGTGGTCTTTGTAATTGTGGGAACTTACCACCTACTAAAGTGTAATCAGCAGCAACAATAGTGTCTCCGTTTTGGTCTATTAATGATGTAAAACTATTTACAGGACCATAAGGCAGATGAAAGTGTCCATCCCAATTTGTAAACCATACAACCGCAGTCTTTGCTATTAAACTCAATCCTGTACCTACTTCAACCGCTTCCCTTGCTTGTTTAATCATCAAGGTAATTTGGTTATCATCAACCGAAGTTGTTACCCTACAATACAATTTTGCCTCTGCTAATGTAACAGGTTCAACAACTGTACCTATGTCGGTCAAAGTAAAATCAATGATAAAATTATTATATGACATACATCTTTTTTACAAATTTACAATAAATATAATAAAAAACCCCCTACTAAATGTAAGGGGTCTTTATTATCTATGTTAGATTAAATTAAACGTTACCCAAATCAGCATAAATTGCTGCGGTTGGTTGCATTAAGTTAATATCTTCATAACACTCAATTCTCGCAGTAACCATATTTTGTTGGAAGTTAGATGCGTTCTCATAAGAGAATTCAATAGCTAATCCTTCAACTTCAATACGCTCTACGAAACTGTTATCCATAATTAAAACCTTGTCATCAGTAACCCAAGATGCAGCAATAATAGGAGTTCCCCATATTGTCATACCACCATTAGGATTAACAATAACTGAACCATTACCTGCGTAATAACCAGCAGTGATTGTTTCTTTCAATAAGCGACCTAATTGTGCAGGGCTTACTAAAGCTACTGAAGATACAAAGTTTGCACTCTTTTGGTTACCGATATAGTCAACTAATTGCTTTAAATCAACAGTTTCAGCAGTTGTTGTAGAACCAGTTGCAGCAGCAGATACAGTTGCAAAGAAAGCAGCGTTTTCTGCTTTAAAGAAATCTCTAGTCAACATTCTTGGTAAAGTTGTGCTTAAGAAAGGCAAACTTCTAGCCATTTGTTTTGAGAATGTAGAGAAACCAGCGATGTAATCATTAACCACTTTAACTTCGCTTAATGCGTAGTTGTTCTCACCTTTGTTTGAACCTTCAGTTTGTGCAGCAATGTTGTTAGTTGTTGCAGTCTCTTTGTAGAATACATACAAACCACTTTCACTTCTTACTGTTGGAACTAAATCACGGAAGTTAATTGCTTGACTTGGTAAAACTGAAGCGTTAATAGCGTAAGATGCTTGAGCATCTCCTGTTAAACTTGCACCTAAAGTCATTGATTTTACATCTCTTAAATCTAAACGATACTTACCATTTGATTTCATTGATTTTTCCATTTCATCCAATTTGCCATCTAATTTTTCTACGATAGCTTCATCTAAAAACTTTACTTGTTTAGATGCGTTTTTCTTTTGTGCAGCAGCTTGAGCATCAAATTGTTTTTGTGCTTCATCTTTTACTACACGGATTTCAGCGTTTGTTGCTTCCAACTTCGCTTCAATACTAGCTTGAAAACCTTTAAGGTTATCAGCCATTTCGTTAATTACGTTTTCCATTTTTACTTTTTTAGTATTTTATTAAATTCTTTAATTGCCTTTAAGATTTCAGCATCATTGTTTTTGATTTCCTCAATTATCGGCTGGGGTGCTTCTGCGACCGCAGTGATTTCTTTAACGATTTCAATCTCTAATAAATCCGCTTGAATCCTTTTTATTTCAATCTCCATCAACGCAAAAGTTTCATCGGTAAATTTACCGCCTTTAAACGCTTTCAAGAGTTTCTCTAGCCTGTTTGCTAATTGTTCTTTCTTTACTTCACTCTTTACTGAAATAGTTGGTGTTTCAGGGTTTGCTGCCCATAATACCGCACTACCTTCATAAAGTTTAAGTTCAGTAATTGTTCTTACTCCATCCTTACCTACGCTTGAATTTATTGTAGTAAATCCAATTGAATGCTGATTGATTAAACCTGCATCGTACATCTTCATTATATCTTCGCCTGTTTCGGTCATTACTATTGGAGTAATTGCAATAAGCATATCACCTTCAACATATAATTGTTCAGGCTTACCAATAACTGCTTCCATTTCAGCACAATGGTCAACTAAAGACCAAATTAAGTTTTTACCTGCTGGACCTCTTTCACTTAAAGTCTTTGTGAATGCTTCAGGAACGATAATATCATTGTCTAAATCTACATTACCAGTTCTTGCCCAAACCGCTTTTACTCTGCGTTGTTCGGTATCTACATCCATTACTTCGTAGCCGATGTCTTGTTTTTCAACAATTAAATCTTTTGATGCGTAAGTTTTCATATTTACAAAGTTATATTTTTTTTTATTATTCAAACAAGTCTGCGATTAAGTTTCCTATTTGCATTCCTACCACATTAGATAAATATCCCCATATCATACCAATTCTGCCTAATGGCGGTTGTTTATCATAAGTAATTAATTTGCCTCTTGCATCTCTTACTGCCTCATACCCCATAGTACAACGACAGTTGCAAACTTGTGCCAATGGTGCTTTAGAATCACAAGGATGGTCCATTAAATCAAATCTTGTTTTATAATCTTTTACCTCAAATTGTTTTTCCATTGGTATTTTAACCCCATCCATATGCAAGTGGTCAGTTTGGTCTCTTGGTTGCCTTCTAGTTCTAGCATCTTTTGTTGCAATCCATTCTTTATTAGTTTTCAATCCTGTACTAATTGCACCAACTTGACTACCCAAATTTGCCGCTCTACCTGTTTCCGTTCTTGCTATTAACTCTGCACGATAATCGGTAATACCAGCAGTTTTAAGTTGTTTGATTATGTCATTTAAAGGCAATCCTTTTTCTAATCCATTTTTAATATAATAATCTATTTGCTTTCTAGTTGTTTCGGTAATATCTTGAGCCAATGTCGTTACACCATCCTTTTCTAATATCTTTAAAATAGCATAAGCAAACATATCAGTTTGTTGGCTTTTAACCTCTAATCTTTCGTAATTGGATTTAATGCTGCTTTTAAGGCTTTTAGAGGACACTTGAGCCATTTTAGTACCCAAAGCCACGTGAAGTGTTTTAATGGTCTTTTCAATGCCTTTATAGCCTATTGCGTATAAATCTTGGGTACGGCAATATACATCCACTTGTTTTTGTAGTTCTTTTTTGAACTTCGGTGAGTATTGCTTTAATGCGTTGGCATATAATTTTTTATAATCTTGCCAAATCATTTTATGGATTTAGGTTATCAGGAATATTCAAAGGTTGGAATTGGTCAATAGTTTGCAATCCTGTTGGGATATAAAGTTTCTCCAATTCTTCAGTAGGAATATAATCAGGCACTTCAATATTCATAATGTCCAACTTTTGTTTAGGACTAATCCACCACGCTTTATCAAGCCATTCAGTTTGCTCGGATTTATTTGCTTCTAATTCTCCGTAAACTGAAATGTCGTAATCTACATAAAGATTTGTTCCTTTATAACCCCAATCCGTGTGTAATTTCCTATTAAGGTTTTCAGTCAATGCGTTAAGTAATGGGATGGCACAACGAAGTGTTAATGCCTTTTCCCCTTCTCTTTGATTGTTATAGGTCTTTGAATCGCTATCGTTTAAAAGTTGACTAGGTACTCCGTAGATATTACAAAGTGCTTTTAAATCCCATTTTTCCGATTCAATGATATTAAGTTCCACAGGTGAAAGTCCGATTTGTTTCCAATCTACTTTATAACCTGATACTGCAATTGAGTTAAAGTTAGCTGAACCGCCTTTTTGACTAACTGCGGTTTTTAGTGCTTGTGCCTGTGCTTGACCACTTGTAGGGTCAAAGCGTTCATCGTTCATAAATAAAACTCCAGCAGGTCCACCATTTTGGAATGATGCAACGGCAGCGGTTTTAGCTTCGTTACTTCTTGTTAAATTCTTTGCTGCTGCTCGTAGCGGTGATTGTCCGTACAATTGTCCACCTGTAACTCCCCATTGTGGATTAAAGTATTTATCGTGTAAGATTTCTTTTGTATCAAATGACCACATTTGTCCGTAGTATAACTGATACCCAGCCCTTGTTGGTGGGAACACATTGATATTTGCAATGATAGCCATATACTGACTAGGTAAAGCAAATAGTTCAAATGGTTTGCCCTGATTGTTTCCTGCTTCAATAAGTTTGCCATAAATAAAAGAGTTACCTGTTATCAATTTAAAACCGCACCATTGTTCAACTAAATCACTCCAGCAATCTTCCTCATTAGGATATTTTAACAACTCGTTTAAGCGTTGGTCTCCTGTGTAAAGTTCGTATGCCTTTTTATGTAATGTCTCAAGTTCTTTTAAGTTGATGTCTTTTTGTGCAGCTAAAGATTTGTATTTCTTTGCAGCCTTTTCATCTACAACCTTGTAAACGTGGAATGGTGCAATTTTAGCTTTGTCGGTAATTAGTTTAATGATTGAGTAAACTATATCGTTTGCTACATATCCATCATCAACAAAACTTCTTTGGTCTGCTCCTTGCCAAGTAACTATACCCCTTTCAATTGCTATTTGGGAGTTCATTGGAATTGTTGGAAATAGTGTGTTAATCTTCTTTTTAGTGAAGATGTCAAATAAACCCATATTATTAGAATTTAAACAAAGTTAAAGAAATTTAAGTTAAAATACACTTACCGCAAATTTAGGTTTTGTCAAGTGAGTAAATACTGCATACCTTGAAGCATCTAAAGCATCATCATTTGCTTTTACAGGTTCTTCAATTACATTATCGTTTTTATCCTTTTTCCATTTGTAAGACATAAATTCCCTTTTTAGATTTTGACTATGAAAGTGAATGTTTATAGGATAAGATTTCATTTTAACTATTCCTGCCCATACATCTTTTTGTGCAGGTTTAATATTAAATCCTTGTCGGTAAAGTTCCTCTATTGATTTGGGTTCTGCTGCATCTGCGTAGATAGTTGCTCGTTCAGGCACTTTTTCTTTTATCAATCTTGTTAGGTCGGATAATGTAAGCCCACTTTGATAAATGATTTCCTCAAAGTAATTTTCGCCTTCGTGATGGGTAACCTTTATTAATGCAGCTGGATGCACATATCCAAAGTCAAGCCCATAGAATACATCGCCTTCGGGTGCAGTGTCGTATTGTTTCCATTGAGTGTAGATAAGTTCTTTTGCTGCACCTCGTTCCCCTAATCCGTAAACCTTCCACATAAAGTCATCAGGTAGGTTTTTATACTGTTCAATGTTTTTTATTTGTGATTCGGATAGGTTTGGTAGGTTGTTAAGGTAAGTAGAATGAATGCGTTTGTTTTCAGGGTTGTCGGCTATTTCGTAAACCCAATTAACAAAGTCAGCAGGATTCCAATCAAGAAACACCTTTCCTGTGGTTCGCATTAGTAATTGGTCGTAAAGTGTACGCTTGATTAAGTTGGCTTCGTTGATGAATAGCACATCCCTTGCTGGTCCTCTTGCCTTGCTTTCATCTTCAAGTCCAAATAGTTCAATGTAAGACCCATTGGAATAAGTGTATATAAAATCCGAAAAGCTAAAGTCATTGTCTTGCCATAAACCCCAATTCTCCATTATAGATTTAAAATCCCTATAAACTCCTCGCTTGATATGTGGAAGGGAATGAGAAACAATTGAAATCCTAGTCTTTGGATTGTTGTAGGCTATTTCAATCAGTAACTGAACAATGGAATAAGACTTTGAACTCCTTGTGCCACCTTCATTGCAAATGACAGGATAATTGCCTTCGTATGCTCTTTTGTTGGCAAAGAATACTGGTGTTGCATTAATCTTCAATTGGTTTGCATCGGTCATCTTCTTGTATTACTATTTGAACGCTACCTTGAATGTTTGCGTTAATGTCGGTTGTTTGTTTTGCTCTACCTTCTAATCGGTCAAGTATTTCCTGATAAGCACGGATGTCTGATTTAAGTGCTTTTGCGACCATTTTCATATCCATTTGTTCCAATACAGTAAATTCTTCTAATTCCCCTGTAACTGGGTTTCTTATTTTTTGTACTAATTCAAGTAACCTTAATAATCTTGTTCTTGAATTTTGCACACCTTTTGGTCTACCATTTGGATTACCTGATTGACCTTTTTCAAAATGTTGTAAATTATCTATTCCTGCCATTGTATTTCCATTGTTATTGCAAAGTTACTTTAATTCCCAACTTGTTGTTAATCTATGTTTTGAATTTGTGCCTTTATTGTTAGACCCGTGTAATATTCCACTTGATGCTATCATTCGCCCAAAATGTTTACACGACCAATTTTTATCTTTCTTTAATCCAAACATCAAACTAGGTGCTGAAGTTACAATTGTAAATCTCCACCCATTCTTAACATAATATTTACCAATTTCGTTCAAAAATCGTATTCCTATGCCCAAACCTTGATAGTCAGGTAAAATAACCAATCTATGCACCTTTTTAATGGTTTTAGCGATAGGATGAGGCAAATGCAATACACTACACATACCACACAATTGGTCGTTTAAAAACGCACTAAAAACCATTGCTGCGTTATTGTGAGAATGACTTAAATAATGGTGTTTAGCAAACACTTTCCAGATTGACTTATCGTTTGTTTGGAATATCTCAAATTTAATGTCTGGTCTATTTTTTTTTTGCCCATCGTTTGAACGAAAGGTCATTGAATCAGTATCAAATACCCAATCCGGTAATAACCATTCCTCTACGTCATAATGACAAGTAACTGCAATAAATTGTTTATTTGTTTTCCTTATTGCTTTTTGCATAGCAAATGAACCAATTTGAGCAACATTCCTATCAACTACACTTGTAAATTCATCAAATACAAATAAATTTTGTTCTTCTAATATTGCTCTTGCAAGGTCAACCCTCATTTTTTCTCCATTAGAAAGAACTGAATATGGTTTTAACCAAGAAGGTGGGGAACTAAAACCTACTGAATTAAATGCCTTTGTAATATCTTCAACTGAACAATTTTTAGGCATATCATCCAAAATTGTCTCTGCTAAATATTCAAAATTGGTTATATATGATTCAGGAAATAATTGTTTTGCAATGGTAGTTTTACCACTACCACTTTTACCTACAATTAATCCAATTTGCCAATTATCATTAATATCTATATTGCCTTCAAAATGTTCTTTTATTTGATTAGATTCTAAATCAAACTTTCCCATAATAGAAGCAACTCTAAATGTTTTCTTTGGTTCAGCAGTTTTTATAATGTTAAAAGTCGGCATTCGTAGTTTTGTTCAATTAGTTTATTATAGGTTTGTTCTTGTTCTTCTTCTGATTTACAAATAATTTCTATTTTAAATTCTGATTTTAATTTATCACTTAAATCAATTTGTTCTTTTTCATCAATTACATCAAAATTAGGTATGTCTAATCCCCAATCGGTAAGTTCTTGTGCATCCCAATTATTTGCTAGGTCATCCCAATCCCATTCGCCATAACCAACATTGTCCTTTACAATAAATTCTTTCTTTTGTGGTTCGCTTAAATTGTTAGCGTGTATTACAGGAACATCAGTCATTCCAGCTTCAATACAAGCCTTTAATCTCATATTTCCACCTAAAACCATATTGTTTTCATCAATGACAATTGGTCGTAGTTCAAGCATTTGGGGGAAATCTTGTATTGACTTAACCAGTTGTTTAAACTTAATATCCTTTATGATTCTTGGATTGTTTGGGTTTGGTTTGATTTCGTTGATTAACATTATCGGTTTTTTGTTGGTGTTCTTATAGATGCTGATTTAACAACATTATTTATAATTAGATTATTGTAGCCAATTTCTTTTTTACACTTGCATTTGATGGTGTGTTCCTTTATGGAACTTTGCCAAACATAGTCCTCAATAATTATCCCACATTTGCACTTGTATTCTCTTTTACAAAATGTATCTTTCATTATCCTTGTCGGTTATATGGTTTTGTTGGTTTGTCTTTTGGTCCGTTACTTTTTTTGTACTTACCTTTTTTTCTTGTGCCAAAGTTTACTTTACCAGCTGCGTTTAGTTTCGCCATTATTTATACTTTTCAATTAATTCGTTTAATTCAGTCCTTGACCATTTCTTTATGAGCCTGTGTTGACTTTCTAGGTGTAATACCATTCGTTCGCCTATTTTATCAATTAGGTTTCTGCGATAGCCTATTAGGTGGAATTGGTCAAAGCCGTTGCAGGATTTACATTCTCCGTTTACGTTGTACTCATCAAACCTTAATGCTGAACTACCCTTAACAGGAACGTAGTGTCCAGCATCCATACTTTCATAATCTTTAACCTGACCGCAACTAATACAAGTAAAATATCCATCCTGACTATCTCTAGTCCTTATGTAGCGGTTAAATATTTGTTGAGCCTTTGCGGTTAATCTTGGGATTGATTGTAAAGCCATAATGCAAAATTAGGGTTTTATAGTACGAAAAACAACTATTCGGTCTTTATGGGTAAATCGTTTCTTATTGACTGGGTTTAAGGATTGTTTGATTTGGTATTCATTTACTCCTGTTATTCTTTTAGCGTAGGATATGGATTTAAATATTATTTCTTGTTTATTGTCTAGGTATATCATTCTCACAGGCTGCGAGTTCTCTGCTCCGTTCATTTGCTATATCGTTTAGTAATCTTGTTAATGGAATTAAAAATCCTTTGGAACTGTTGTTATCACCTCCGTTTTTAAGGAATAAGTTTTCTTTATAGTAAACCCTACAAACTTGTTTTAGTGCTTTTGTTGGGAATATAAAAGATATATCAAGTTCATCTATTCTATAAATCCAATATTCAGCGGTGGTGGTTGCTAATCCGCTGGGCTTATTTCTTGATTCGTATTCAAAGAATAAGTTTCCTGTTTTATGAATTAACCTATCGTTTTTTACTTCAATATGTTTACCATCAGAAAACATATAATTTATCAAATCTTCGGCTTTTTCGCCAAAGTTTAGGTCGTGTGTAAAGCTGGATGAATATTTCATTTAAATAGTCGTTTTAATTCGTAGTAAAAGTCAAATGTTACCAATATGGTAATGGCAAGGATAAAGCCTATAAATATCCTTGTAAACTCAAATATCAATTTAAATAGTTCTTTCATAGTTGATTATTAAAGTGCATCATTAATGAATATTTCTTGCATTGCTGCCTCATTGTTTCATCATCAATTAGCATATCATTAGGTTTCTTTGATTGTGCTAAAAATACCGCTCTTACTTTTGCTTTAATAGTTTCGCCTTGTTCCTTTGATATTTTAATTTGACCTCGTTTCCACATATAATCAAATACTTGATGGTTTAAGAATTTCCAATTCTTTTGCTCCGATTTATCCCACCATTCTTTTTCATCCTTTATAACTTGCTCTTCATTTATCTGCATTGGTGTTTCGTTTATTTCGTTTATTTGTGTTTTTTGCCTTACCTGTACTGCTATCTTTTTGTATTCAGCCATTACATCGCCAAAGAATTTAGGGCTAAATGAACCATAGTTCCTATCTACATCTAAACGACCTAAAACATAAAGTTCAAATGCTGCTCCTAATTCCTTTAGTTTAAATATTCCATAATTCTTTAATACAAAGTCAACTAGGAACTGAAATTCAGGGCTTGTTGGTGGAACTGCACCGCTTAACTGAATACAGGTTTTTAAGTGTTCAGCTACTTCAATGCTGGAACATTTTGATATGTGCATTGTTTGTAAGGCATCATAAATTTTAATCTCGCTTTGGTTCAATGTATTTAAGACTGGCAAGGTTTGTGAAGTTACGTTCACTGACATTGGGTTTATAACTTGTGGTAGCATTTCGGATAATGATTTCATCGTTAAAAGATTTGTTGTTTAAATATGTGGTTGGGTCTTTACGGAATGTTTTATCAGGTGTTGAATTTACATACTCTTGTACTATTTTTAAAGCTAATTGCTTTTCCTCATTTGTCAAAATATTCCATTTAGTAATGGCTTTTTCTTTACTAACTTTTTTATCGTAATCATTCCACCATTGTTCAAATTGCCAATCGTGTATTTTAGCTTTAGTTTTATTTATAGTTTTATTTTCATTTATAGTTTCAGTTTCAGTTTCCATATGCTTTGCATATGCTTTGCTAGTGCTATCATTTTTAGATGATTTAGCGTTATTTCTCCTTGATTCACTAAACTTTTGCCTACGAATTGCCTCGTTATACATCCTTTCGTTAATAAATGCACCATCTTCAATTTTAAATTTATCCCAAATGTCAACATCATATGCAGAGCATATGCTTAACATATCCTTCTCACTTAATTTGCCTTTTTGATGTTGTAAACATAATAAACGAATGTACTTTCCAACCTGTTCGTTGGTCATTGTAAATGTGCCACTCAAGAAATCACTTGTGTAAAATAGCACCGCTGGGTCTTTTGACATAATAAAAAAAGGCTCTAGGCATTCCCCCGAGTAGGATTCAGGGTTCAGCTTCGAGCCAATAAGTTAGTAAACGGATATCCTACATCCTTTGCAAATATAACCTATTTTACCTAAAATGGCAAACTATCTTCTGCCTCTTGTTGGTTTTGGGCAAACTCTTTCTTTGCTTCCCAAACATACTCCTTCCCATTTCCGCAATATTCCTTTTTGGCTTTCTCTGCCCTTTCAGTTGCGGTTTGTCCGTTATAAACTGTGTGGGTATTTTCAAACTTATCTAACTCTTTACGTTTTTCTACTACTATTGTAGCGTAGTGATTGCCGTTTTTGTGTGCAGTAAATTTGATGTCCTCTTTTTTAATGTTTAATACAATCATTGTTTTTAATTTAAGTGTTTATTAATTTTTTCTTCTTCAATTTGATTTTCTGCTTCATTTCTTAATTCCCATTCATCTTCATCAATAACTTCCCAATCGCAATGTTCAAGGCAATCAGGACAAATTCCTATTTCAGTCATATCGGTTTCTGCTCCGCAGCAAGTACTTAATCGCATATTAGTTTGTTTTTAATTTAAAATAATTTAATTCCTCTTTTTTTATATCCAAAGCCAATCTTAATGCAACCCTTAATGTTTGTAAAACGTAATTATCTTTACTTAAAGTTGTGGCTTCTATTTCGGTAATTGATTTGTTTAATTGACCTATCATTAAGTCAATGCTAGGAAATTCATTCATAGTTTTCGTATTGTTCGCTAAAATCACTCATTCGCATAAATGGTTTTGGCTGGGTTAATAATGTGGTTAACATTTCAGGATAGTGTTTTGCCTTGTATTCCTTTAGTTTTGCTCTTGCTTTTCTAATCTCGGTTAAATATTCATTTTTCCAAAATCTATGGCAGGATTCAAACTTCCACTCATAGTAGGAAACATTGTCCCTTAATTTTTCAAGTTTAGTGTCTATCATAAAGTTGATTGTTTGGTTTTAAATATTTCTTTTAATTCAGTGCTATTGTTTACTAATTCAATATTATATGAATATAGCGTTTTTAACTCCGTTTTTGATACGCAAAGGTCAACTGCTAACTCTACATCCAATTCAGTAATATGTGCCTTTAGATAGGCTGATTCATCCGCTTGTTGCATTTCCTCGCTAGTGTATATCCCTGACAAATCCTGTGGGTATGCTTTTCTCAAAGCTAATGCCTCTGCAACCTTACCTAGCATTATATGTGGTTTTGCCCATAAGCCCATAGGTTTGCCATCCTTATCAAATTGGCAATACTCTGCTAAATAAGCAACTCCAACTGATGCCTCAAAGCGGATGTCATTGTGGAATCTAAATACTGAAATCTTACACGAAATCAATACCCCATTTTCATAAGTAAATAATGGCTCGGATTGTCCACCATAAGTTCCTGACCTTTCCGCTATTACACGGAATCCATCAATGGATGTTTGGATGGTCATTCTTTTACCGCCTTTACTCCAGCGGTGAATACAATAAATCTGCCTTGAAAGTGCATCAAGCCCTGTGCGTTGACATTGATACAGGAAAAGTTTAAGTTCTTCTTGGGTTGCTTCAGGTGCAATTTGCGACCTGATTAACTCAATTTGCTCCTTTGTGTAAAGGATTTTGTTTGTTTGTTTTTCTACTTGGTTGTTCATAACTAATGGTTTAGGATGTGAAATTAATACTTTATTTGTTGATAACCAAATTAAATTAATATATTTATGTTAATAAGGTCTTTTTCTAGGCTATCATCGTAGGGGTGGGTAATGTCGTTTTGGATGCAAGTAATGGAATGAATGACTGTTGTGTGGTCTCTATTCATAACCTCACCAATGTCGCTTAATACCATCCTTGCCTTTGTCCTCAATAGGAACATTATTACTTGTCTAGGTTTTACGATTTTACGCTTTCGGCATTTCCCTTTAATATCTTCTATTGATACCCCATAGTAATTGGTAACTGTTCTTAATATATCGTTAGCCAATTGTTCCTTTTCGCTCTTGCTCATCCGCTGCTTTAGTACGCTGGGTACTATCCAATAATTCATTTAATTCAATTTTAAGTTTGGTAATTTGTTTTCTTAACATCTCGTTTTCTAGTTCCAAGATGTATATTTCCTTCATCATATTGCCTTTGGTGTTGTCTATGTAACTCATTGTACTCGGTTTACAGGTAAAATAAAATTTTCGGTTATGTCATAGAGTTCAACAACCAACCAATAATAAGACTTTAGGATTCTCTTTTGAATGTCGTTTAATTCCGCTAATCTTATCAGGTAATTGTTTTCGTGGGTAAATAACCTAATGTTGTCATAGTTTCCAGCTGCCCTCCATTCTGCCAATAAACCCTCCTGTCTTGCTTGTTCGCTTTGTGCCTTCTTTAGTAATTCAAGTAAACAGGTGGCTCTTTGGTGTAGTTTTAATTGTCTGCCTTGATAGTCTAGTTTCATAGTTTATTTGTTTTTAATTAAACTTCTAATAGATAATATTAATGAAATAAATGATAAAATAATTGATATTATTAGTAGTATGTCAAATGTTTTCATAGTTTATAGTTTTTCATAATACATTTGAACAATAATTGATACTAATTTGCTGGGTGCTAAATACATTTTCTTTGCTTCGGCATCCACTTTCTTTTTGATTGATTCAGGTAGCCTAATGCAGACTACCTCTTTTTTTTCTACTTTCATTTGTTTGTTTTTGTTAATATTATTAAATACATACCTGCATTAAATATTTTGTACCCATTTTTAATTAATGCAATGGCTTTGTTAATTTGATTTGTTTTTGTTAAATCTAATGTGATAAATTTCATTTTTTGGGTTTAAATGTTTTGCATAATTGCGGTAACGATAAAAGCAAAGATTAAAATAACGATTGCTTGAAATTTGCGGTTTTGTTGTTCGGACATAGTTTATAATTTAATGATTGATAAAATAATTTGATTGTTTGCAAGGTCAATGGTGCGGAATTTGACTAGGAAAAATCGTGTGCCATCAATCTCATAATCAAGATAAAGGTTGTCGCCACCTTGTGCGATAAACTGCCCATTGTAAGGGTAAAAGTTGTTGTCATAGATTAATACAGGTTTCATATTGTTTTGTTTTTTGGTTTAAAATATGTGCGTTGTTCAGCCGCACCCCTGACAGGGGTTAATTATGTATATAATGTTTATTAAATTCTCCTATGTTTATTCTTACATAAAAATCAGGCTGCGTTCCATAATCACCTGTTTCTCTATAAACGACACCTTCACTTGCTATTGTATTAACAATATTTAATACATTTTTTTTAACTCCTTCTTCTTGTTCTGAAATGTAATAAGTATTTACTTGCTCGTATGTTTCAGCTAATTTTGCTGGACCCGAAAGAATTGTAATATTAACTCCGTTCCAATGTCTTTTAGTAACTGAAAATTTGTAAGCTGGTAAAACATTTTTTAATTCGTTTCTAATTTGTTTAACTCTTTGTGTTGTTGTTTGCATAACTAATGGTTTTATTTGTTTTGTTACACAAATATATAAACAATTACAATACTAACAATAAATTATTTAAATTATTTTAGTTAAAATAATGTTAAAACCATAGACCATTGTAAACCAATGAGTTACGTTTATAGGTCATAAATGAGCCGATTATCGCTCATATACGGCTCAAAGTTGCCTTATTGGGTAACTTTTATGATTGATAAGTTCGCTATTAGTAAACTTTTGCCTGAATTTTACCAAAAAACCTATGCAGATTTGCCAAAGTCGGTAGCGAAACGCTGCCAATATCCGAAATAGTGTTAGATATTTATCTAATTATGTAACAAAGTGATGCGTAATTCGGTAGCAATTCTACCCTAATAGCAAAAAATGTAAACTATGCAAGTTTTGATAATGTTCATTTATTTCGGTTGTTCACGAATCGTGAACTGATAAAATAAGTGAACAGGGGTTTGTTCCAATTTGGAACATTCCGATTTTTTCGGATAGTTGAATTATAATAATCTGTTTTACTCAATGGAGTGAGTAATTTTACTCAATGCACTTCATAATGTGCATTTTATGACGCATTTTGCACTCATTAGTGTCATTTAAGGCACTTTATGGTGGATGTTAGGCACAAAAAGGGGGACAAGTAGAAACAAGTCCCCGAAACCATTAGTATAGTTCTATGAGTAACAAATATACATAAAAAACCCCTAGCTTTTTACACTAGGGGACCAAACTATGAATCACAAACCAAACAACCTAAATTGAACCATCCTGTAACGGCTCATCGTTACTATCATCAACTCTACGATAACCTTCTTTCCACAGGACTTTAGTCAAAGTTATTGATTTCTTAATAATTGATAGTTCGCTATCAGCTGGGTTAAGTATATGTAATACCTCGTGTATCATTATTTCAAGGTGTTTCTTGCCCTTTAGTCTTGGGTCAAGATAAATAATGCCATCACTTTCAGCAATGCCGTGTGCCTGTTCCCTGCCCAATTTCTTGTATATGATTTTAATTCTCACGATTTTAATATTGCTTCATCAGGTCTATCAACTTCGGTTACTTTGATTCTTTGCCCACCTCGTATTTTAGCTAACATTCTTGTAACGGAATCAACTTCGCTTAACATCTCCTGATACTTTTTAACCAACCAGCTTTCTTGCTCGTTTAAAGTTAGTTTGTTCCAATTTTTAGGCATACGCATTGTTAAAATACTTTATTATTAATAATTCTTTTATTGTTAACTCTATACTCACCGCTTGTATCTTTCTCTAACACGGCAAAACCTTGATTATATTGGTCAACGTGTTTACAATATTCCACGTTAGGGTGCATTAAATGACCTGTTGTCCAAGTAGTGAATATTTCGTTACTAAACTGATTCTTGGTCGTAAATTCGCTTGTACGATGGCAATGCGATGCAATGGCTGATTGCTTAACCCTATCAAATAAAGTTTTAGCTGGGCTTACCCCTGAACCCCTCTTAAATGTAGTGTCTCCGTGTATAATTGGTAAATGACCAAACTTAATATGGTCTATATCTTTAATTGCTTTAATTCCAAACGCATTAAGCCTAAACATATCTTCTATTTCAAATAAATCTATTCCTAATAATTCAGGTGCTTTTGTCCTCATATACCTTTGGTATCTTGCTTCGTGATTTGCATCAAGGTTGTAGTAAATAACTATATCAGGAAATACTTTTCTAATGTAACCTAGCATCTCAAGGACCGCCTCGTATTCCTCATCAAACTTTCTTACTCTAGGGTCTTTTTGGAAATCACTCAATTGATAAAAATCAACAAAGTCTCCATTGATAAATAAAGTATCTATTCCCTCTTTTGTAAGGTACTCAAAACAAATATCTATTGCGGTTGGGTCGTGAAATGGAACTTGTAAATCACTAATAAATCCCATTTTCTTAATTCCAATTGGTAGTGTAAATACTACCTTTTCCTCTACCCAAGTAGGCGGTTGCACAAAGTTTTGACAAGTCCTTTTAAATTCATCGTGGAACTCTTTATTGCTTGATTTTACATTTCCTAACTTACCCCTGTAATATCTTACAAGGCTTCGGATTTGTTCTTTATCGTCAAAGTGATTTGAGTTTTCCTTGTATATTAAACTTGCAAGGGTATGCGATGGCATCCACGCTGGATACTTTGATAAGTAGTCATTAATGATTTGACCACTCATTGTTTGTTTGCTTCCAGCCATATAGTTAGTTTGTTTATGCCATTGAATCACGCACCAAGTCAGCCTCCGATTCCCTCCTTGTAACTAAACCATCTAAACCCTTCCCTTCCCATAGTCTTTTACTCTTTTCAATTTGCTCTGCAATACCTTCATAATCCTGTTTAGCAATCAGGTCAACTATTGCCCTCATTTCTGCCCTTGAATCACCTTCTAGTCTATTTCCCCTGTTATAAACTACTGAAACCAAAGCACCTTTTGTGTCATCGTTTAGTAAATCCATATTAGGATAAATCTTTTTAGTCATTGCGTAGTATCTAGGAAGTGAACTCTTAACGAAAACTTCGTATGCCGTATTGTATGGAATCCTAACATTTAATATTTCTCCTTTAAGCATCGCCTTTGCCTGTGGTCCTTTTATTCCGATTGTTGGTCGTAAAGCATTAATAAAATTCAAATTAATTGCACCTGACCAATCAAGCATAAATTGTTTATCCGAGTTATAACCCAAATCATAACCCATTCCGATTGTTACACCGCTTTCGCCACCTGCCCAAATAGGTGCTTGTAATTTCTTTTCGTAGTATGCTCTACCACCCACTTCGTGTTGAATGATAAGGTCAGTTGCTTTCTTGGATATCATTATCTTTCTTTTTAAATATTTTCTCTGCCGTTGTTAAACCTAAACAACCAAAAGCCAAACTAGCAACCGCATAAACCAAAGCCTCGCTGGGTGCTTTACTTAACTCACTAAATGAATTGTGATACATTGTAATACATAACGCTATAACACACATCAAACCACATAAACGCTTCATAGATAACCTTCCGTTATCTTCGGTAAAAAATTGCTTCATCTTAATTAGTTGTATCGGTTTTAGTCTTACCCCAAAAGTTCTTTTTCTCTTTAATCAGGATTGTATCGTGAATGTAGATTGTATCAACTTTAAATTGACTTATCTCACTCTTTAGTTCACTAATTTCGCTTTTCATTTGGGTAATGGTTGCAACTGCATTTGTAACTAATTGCTTTTCCTTTTTAGTTGCCTTTGCTAAAACTGTTGCAGATTTTACATTAGTTGCATTTACTTGCTTCATTAACTCCTCAAATTCAATATCCTTGTCAATCTTTTGAGCAGATACCCCACAACCAAATAAGAATAAAATAAATAAATATTTCATTAGTTAATCTTTTGAATTTTACCTAATTGCTCCAAAGTAGAAAGTTTGGTACTTGCTGCTGCTAAACTTGAATCACATTTGCGTAAAGCATTTGTAACCACATCCAGCCTAGTTTCTAGTTTCTCAATCTTTACATCTTGATTTTTAGCCTGACCTTGAAAGGTAGAACGCACATCAACGTACAAATAGCCAATGGCTACTAAAACCACAAACAAAGTACCCACGACAGGATTTGAAGCAAATTCCTTAAATTTAATTGGTATCATATTATAACTTTTTATAAATTCCTATTGAATATTGGTTAGTTGTAGCACCTATCGTAAATAAGCCATTTTTAGGCATCTTAAACGCCAACCCAAAGCCAAACCCTACTTTCTTGTCAAACTCCCTATAATCGCCTAAAACACCCCAATAAACGGCAAATTTAGGTGGCAGTATCTTCGTTGTTTCTATTCTTATGGTTTTATCTACGAAATGCCCTCCATATCCCCTTCCTAATATCTTGTTTTGACTAATCGTGTCGCTTACATAAACATATTGAGCAGAATCCAGCTTTAAGGTGTCATAATACGCATATACACGGCTATAATCGGACATTATGCGTATAGTATCGTGAACCTCATCTATTTTAACAATTGTGTCTAAAACTACAAAAGGGATGCTTTCACCCCTCTTATATTTTACTATGTTTTTAACCTCTACGATAGTATCGTACTTCGTTATTACTATCGGCTTTGTTTCTTTTTTTGGCTCAAGAACCAACACTAAAACCGCTATTATCAATATGGCAGTTATTATATCCCTCATCGGTCTTGTTTGTTTTGCAATGCAATAGAAAGTTTATTTATTTGGTCAAGGATATGGTCTAGCTTTTTATAGATTTGGTCATCTTGCTTTTCAACCATACTCACACGGATTTCTAATTCTTTTAGTTTAAGACTTATCTTAACGTAGATTCCGATTAATCCAGCAATGATAATGATGGCTTGACCAATAATAAATAAAGTTGTGTTCATTACAATTCTTCTTCTTCTTCTTTAATAAATGTGATACCTGTTGTCCAGCCCTCAAGAAATACAAAATGCTCTAAACCTTGTGGATTAACCACAGGAATCGGTGTAAAGTCAAAAGTTCTTTCGTTTAGTTCTTTAACTTGTTCAGTTAATCTTTTAATACATTCTTTAGTAAATTTGTAAGAACCTTTTTCATCAAGTATTAAACAATCGTTGCCATCTACTTGAGCATTGTCTAATCTTAATTCTTCAACTTTAGCTTGATAATCTTCGTGATGGGTTTTAACCTTCTCGTAGATTTTAAATAGCTTCTTTTGAGTTTTAGTTTCCTGTGAACCAATAACCGCATTAATTGATGCGACTAGGGTTTGTAGTTGTTGATATTTCATTTGATTGATTTTTTACAAATATAAGATTAAATACTATTTGTTGGCTCAACTACTTCAGGCACAGGTGGAACATAATCCCCTATGATTGTAAGATTAAGTTGGTCAGTAGATGCTGCCCAATCCCAAGCATACTCATCATCATTACCCCAAGCAGCGTAAGCCTCCCCACTCATTGTTAAGTTACCTTGTGCTACATTAGCTAAATCACTATCTAATAATGAGTAGTAAAACGATGCAGATGAACCTAGCACCCCACCGATTACATACATATTAAAGATTGTTGCAGTTACTGATTTTCCGTTTATCCAACTTTGGATAGGAGAGATTGTCTTCATTTTATTTTATTTTTAATTTATTTATACTATCATTAATACTCCCGCACTTTTATAAACATCACCACTTGATAAACCCGATGCACTTGTTGGCACATTTGAAAAGTTTATAATACCATTAGATTTTATACGCATCCTTTCAGTAGAGTTTGTCCAAAAAGACATTGAATTTGAGCCGCTTGTAAATAATCTTAATAATCCCGCTGAATCAACACCAAGTAAAAAGTCAGTTGTATCTTTATATATAGAAACATAAGTATCACCTGATGCTTTATAAAGAGAAAGTAAATGTGGTGGAGTAGTTGCTCCTATACCTACATTGCCTCCACTTGTAATACGCATTCTTTCGCTTCCCCCTGTATTAAAAGTTAAAAGAGTATCTGAATTTAAGTTAACTTCATTGTATGCTCTTATTCTTAATCTATCTCTATCCCCTGAACCAAAAGTTTTAATTGAAGTATTTACGGCTGCACCTGAAAAAATTAACTCATCTGTTAAACTTACACTACTAGAGAATGTAGCTGCTCCTGTGGATGCTATGGTGAGTCTATCAGCAGCAGCAGTTGCATCATAAATTGAAAGAAGTCCTGTGCCATCATTTTTAGCTACTATATTAAATGTTCTAACGCTACCTGCTTTTAATTGTAATGCTGCATAATCAGTTGAATTAATTAATATCTTAACATCAGCACCAGCTACTTCTAATTTTTGAGAAGGACTACTTGTTCCTATACCTACATTGCCATTATTTTTTAATCTCATTAATTCAGTTCCTTGAGCAGAATTAAAATGATTTCTCCAAACTAAATCTCCAGCACCTGCTTCACTTCTTAATGCCCCATAAGAAAAACCATAATTCGCACTATCACTTGTTGCAAATGTCATTCCTACAAAACCAGTAAAATTTGTTGAAGCTGTTGCAGTTAATGCTAAATGCGGACTTGTAAAAGCACTTGTAGAACCATCGCTCATTCCTTGTGCAATATCTAATTTACCATCAGGACTAGTTGTTCCTATACCTACATTTCCTGATGTAGTAGCCATATTAACTCCATTAGCAAACCTTCCTGTACCATTAACATCAAGCTTGTAGCCTGAATCGGTTGTAGTGCCAACTGCTAAATTACCATTAGCAAACATCTTCATTTTTATACTACCATTAGTAGCAAAAACTAAAGGATAATTAGAGTTATTAGCCATTACATAATCTCCAATACCCGTACCTGTTACAAAGTTATTTACCGATGTAGCCACCCCTAAATATGCAGAATAACTATTTGTATTTGTTGTAGATTCAGTAAACAATACCGAAGGTGCTAAACCCATCACCCTTAATTGTGCAGCTTCAGTTGCTGAATAAACTGCTAATCTATGACCTATTGACGCATCAGTTGTATTGATTAATACATTACCGCTATTATCATAAATAATGCTATTTGCTATTGAACTTGTACCTGTAAATTTAGGTAAGTAGTTTGTCGTTCCTGTACCTGTTACTGGGTTAGTAAGAATAGTTTGATAAGTTGAAGCCGCAGCACTTGTTGTTAATAAACTACTTGTAGCTACACCGCTATCAGTTAGAATGTTGTTTGTTATATTAGCTATTGCCATTGTGTAAAGTTATTTATTTTTATTATAACATTGTAATTGAGTGCCACGCTGCACCGATGTATAAATATAATCCTTGTGTTCCGTCTGTTTGTACTACTATTAAACCCTCCGCAGGGCTACTAATTGCCGTTCTTTGTGTTGTGGTTAGCCTTGGTGGTAGGAAGCCTTTGGTGGTGCTATCTATTTGTAATTGAGCAGAAGCGTTTACTGATGTGCCACCTGTTATTAAATTCCCATTTATTGATACCCCTGTTGAAGAAATTGTAGATATAGTATTACCAGTTACAGTAAAATTAATTACTGAATTAGCTTTTATTGCCCTTAATTGTAAATAGTTATTAGTATTATCCCAATTAATTTGAGACACATTAGTAGTACTTTCTTGAAAATTTATTGCTAATGTATTTGTAGCTAAACTACCTCTTAATGTAAGTCCACCCCCATTAGGTGCATTAGTTATGTTTACACTATATAAATTGTTTATTGCATAACCTGGCATACTCAAATCTCCATTAAGGGTAGAATTTCCTGTTACTGAAAAACCGCCTGTTGAAATTGTCATAGCCCCTTGTACCCTTGCAGTACCATTTACATCTAACTTGTAGCCTGCGTCTGTGTTTTGATTTATTGTAGTATTACCATTAGTAAATATTCTAAATCTTCCTCCAGCTACACCACTATCAACTGAAAATCGACCAACACCCCCTATACTTAAAGCATCTACATTTGAATTAGCATCTAACCTTAATGCAGTACTTGCTCCCCCTTGAATTTTAGTTGAACCATTTACATCTAATAAAACAGAAGGAGAATTATTGTTTATCCCTACAAATCCTGCACTTGTTATAATAAATCTTCCACCCGAACTAGCACTATCAACCGATAAAATTCCCGTTCCACCAATACTTAATGCTGTAAATCCTGAATTAGCATCTACTCTTAATGCACTTCCTGCTCCACTATTAATTGCTACTTTGTGCCCATAATCTGTTGCCTGATTTATAAGTATATTACCATTAGATAAAAATGATGTAGTTGTTGTACCATTTATTCTTAAAGCAATATTAGATACACCTGTAAACGCACCATTAGCAAATGTAGGTGTTATATCCAATCCAACAAGCACATCACCATTAGCAGCAGCAGTAAGCGTAGGAGTAAGGTTTGTACCTCTTGCTATTGCAGATGCAGCCGTAACACTATTATTAACTAATAGTTGTGATGTAGGAGTAAAGGCAAATGCAGCATTACTTGTTAAACTTGATGTACCATTAAAGTAAGCTACCTGTCCACTTGTACCTGTTCCTGTTATTGGGTTAGTTAAAGCACTTTGCTTATTATTGAATGTAGTCCAATCCGCACTTGATAATGCACCCCTATTTGTTGCACTTGCCGTAGGTAAGTTAAAAGTATGCGTAGCAGTTGTACTTGAAATATTAAAATCCGTTCCACTCGTTCCTGTTTGAAAATATTGCACTTGAGCAGTCAAACCATTCAATGCAGTAATACCTGTACTAAAAGTTGTTATAATTTGGCACAAATGACCATCTTGAGTATGAATAGTTGTAGTCTTACCACCGCTATTTGTAGCGTATAATTTAACCGCTAATCTATCCGTTAAAGTTAAACTTGTAGCAGGAACTGCCATCGCAAATGTGTAAAGATTCAAAGCAGTACCATCGTATATAATCTCATTAGTACTTGTAGCAATCAAAGTAAAAGTCGTTCCATCGTACTTGTAAAGTTCTGCGTACATCTGCGGAGTACCACCATTAGAACTCATTGAAGCGTAAATCTCATAGTTCCAATTTCCTGCTGGTATGTTTAATTGTGCAGGGTCGTTAGCATCCGTTAAGAAAGCTACTATAAAACCATCTCCTGTTTTAGGAAAATCAACCCCTGTTCCTGTGTCAGCAGTTTTACTCATTTCGTAATAAGTAGTACCACCAATAGTGCCTTGACTTGTTCCTCCGTTAAGATAATACGAAACCGAAGAACCGCCACCGCCACTTGAAGGGAAATCTGCTAAAGTACCATCTCCCCTGATATATTGTGAAGCAACACCTGCTCCTGTTACTGCAATCGTTCCATTAGCCGTTAAGGGGCTATTTGCGACACTAAAAGCACTCGGCATAGATAAACCTATGGAAGTGATTAAAGTAGGGAATGTGGTCAAATTTCCTGCTCCGTTTACATATTGTAGATTCGTTCCGTTGAATCCTATGTTAATTGTTCCGCTTGTAGTAATTGGTGAACCTGTGATGTTTAAACTATCGCCGCTTTCAGTAATCGCTACACTTGTAACTGTTCCTGTTGCACCTGAAGCCCTTTGCCAAATAGAACCGCTATAAATAACTTGGTCGCCTACTACAAAAGCAATAGCACCAGCACCAAAGTCAACTGTACCTGCAACATTACATAAGTAAACATCTCCTTGATTTCCTGTGCCATTTGCAAGGGTTGGTGTGTTAGTAGCAGCATTCCAAGTTCCCTTATATTCCATAACCGAGTTAGGTAACTGACTTACTAATATCTTACCATTGACATCAAGTCTTGGTACACCATTAGCAACATCAAATCCTAATGAAGTCAATACTCCACTTGTTCCAATAATTACATCTTGTAAATTCCTAACTTTCGCACCTGCTGAAACAACTATTTGATTTGCCATCTTATTTTAATTTATAACTAAATTATTGAAATAATGCCCTAATAAACTCCCCACTTTCTAATACCCTTCCAAATGTCAATACCCCTGTCGTACTATTCCACTTCACTTGCTCATCAACAGGAGTTCCTGTCGTTAAAATATCTTGAACATCAATACCACCACGAGAAACATAAAGACAAGCCTTGCCTATCATATCGCCATAAGTGATTGTTGTTTCTCCACCTGCTGCAATAGTTCCCTTTGTGTAAACCGCACCTCCAGCAACAATTACAACCCCTTCAGGATTGATTGAAGTTCCTGTTGTAGCATAAGCACCTGTACCCTGTAACGATACACTATACGTTGCTATGTCCTTATAAGGTGCGTTAATTTGTAAACTTGTCAAATTGCAATCCCCACTAATAACTACCAACCCATCAACTCCGTTATCAATAACAAACTTTACTAAAATTGTAGTCCTATCTTGTTGTTGCTCAAGTAAGAATAAATAGCCATAACCATCCAAAGTTATAAGACCATCACAAGTTACACTCCAAGTTGCAGTATCATTTTTGTATTCTCTATACCACGCACTCGTTTGGCTTGTTACCTCTTTTTGGTCAACGCTTACACTAAATGTGCAATTTGTAGAACACGAAAACGGAATATCCCTACCTGCTGGATAAGCCTCCGAAGGTGGTTCAAAATAATACAACATTATATTGTTGCCTTGTACATTGTCTGCCATAACTACAAATTTAAGTATATATTCCTATTATCACTCCGTCAATCCTTATTTGATAAACTTTAGTATTAGGGAACACTGTTTCTACCTTATACCACAAGTAATCTCCATTGAAAGTAATTGCACCATCTTCATCCTCATAAAATACATCACCATAATCAGGGTCGGTAATTCCATCTAATGTAAATATTTCAGTTGCAGTTAATGTTCCTGCTAAAGCCTCTGCACTTGTATTATAACCATTTGACCTTAAATGTGCAACCGAAGGAACAAATGGTGGTGTGCTTGTTGAGTTTATTACTTCATAAATATTAGCTTCAACATTATCACTATTAATATCTAATAATGTTCCTTGAATAGTATCATTAAATAAATCAATTGTTGTATTACCAACCATATATTGCTTATTAGCAACGCTTATTTGTGCTGGGTCAGTATCAGTTGCCTTTATTCTCATTGCACCGCTAAATCTACCTTCATCGGTATTCATACCCATAAATGTTGAATCTATATTGATTACATTCTTGTTTAAGTTATTAGAATATTGTCTAATTACTAATTGACTTAATGAACGATATTTATCCGATAAATATTCGTAACGATACCAATTCTTTAAGTTTAAACCATCTTCATCTGCTAAAAATCCTTTATAAGAATAGTAACCATTGTAAGAATCGTTAAAGCCTAAATCCAAATCTGCATTAAATACATACTCATCCGTATTACTTAATGAACCAATACATTGATAAGATTGAAAAGCAGGTTGGATAGTAAATGAAAAATTATTTACTTCGTTTGCTTCTACTGTTGATTTCCAATAAGTAGAAGCAGGTTTTGCTAATATATATTCAAAATATATTGTTCCTGATTCGGGGGCAGGTGGCAATATTAAACTTAATTCAGTTAATGTTGTATCAACATCATAAGGTTCAAAGTAATAACTTGAACCGCCAAACTCCCACTTTTTATTATTATCTATGCTATAAAAACCTGCTGGAGTTTGTAATTGAATTCTTAATATAAAGAAAGCATCAGGAATTGTTGCACCAACTGCTACAAGATTTGAATTAAAAGAAATTTGTACCACTTCATTAAAACCAATATTAGGAAAATAATTAGGCTTTATAGATGCGTGATATGGGGCTACAACATTTGTAATATCTATGTAATAATCATTTGATAATCTACTAGGATATGGTGCAACAAATATTAAACCACCATTCACTTGTTCAGTCCAAGCGTATGCGTGTAATAAACCGCCTGAAGATGTTACTTGCTTTAAATCACCATTAGTAATATAGTTTGAAGGATATTCAATTTGTTTATCAAATTGCACCTTGTTATATCCTTTTCTTAATAGTTTTACTTGGCTATTATCTACAAAGAATAATCCTGTTTCATTACCACTATAACCATCTATTAAACCATTAAAACTTGTAGTTCCTGAATCAACTACCAATCCAGCATCATCATATTCAGTAAACCAATATGTTTCTTGTGCAAATTGTGAAATTGCAAGTATTTGCCATTTTCCTTGTGCTTGAAATAATCTTGCACCAAATCCTTTTACTATTTTAGTTAAAACTGCTAAACAATTATCTACTTGATAATCATTAGTAATAAATAAAGCAAAGTTTAAGTATGATTGTTTTAATGGGTCAGCCCAACTTACATCTGCCCTATCATCCATTCCGTCTGCGTAATAACTTATTCCTGTTATAACATTTGGATTTGTAGGAAAACCAATTGCATTTAATGAATTTAATATGTAAAATAAACAATCATTAAAATCACTTAAAACATAATCTTCAGCTAATGGGTATTTAATCTTTTCTAATATACCCAAACCATCTACTGCGTTAAATGAAAGTTCTTTCCTTCCTGTTGTATATGAAAATTGAACGCTATCACTTAATGCCCATCCTTGCCACTCTAAAGTTTCATCATAGTAAAGTTTACATAAATACTTCCTATCGTTTAATGTTGTTAAGTTTGGCATATTATTTATGTCATCCGTAACATCTATTCCAATACTTAATTGACTTGCATAAATAGGTTCAAAAATATCATCGCTTCTTGGGATATATTGCAATTGTATTGTAGTTGCAGGATATTCAATTAAAGCACCAGCATAGCCATCTTCTAACATATATAATATTGAAATGCTACCGCTTTTAGTAGCCATTGTTATTTTATATTTATTAACGTATGCCATTATATTCCCCTTCTTAAATTAAGTGAATGATTAGACCTTTGTAATGCTAAAACTAAATCATTACCTTTTAATACAAATGAACCGCCACCTGCCATTGCACCACCACCACTCATTGCACCTGCATTGAATGTAGTATTTAAAAAACCACTTAATTTACTTAATGGGATAATAGCTTCAGGACCAGCTTCACCAACCATTCCGATATGTGGTTTATTAACAATACCGCCTTGAGCATATTTAGGTATCATTAATATTCTACCAGCAGAACCAGCAACATTAGAAGCAGCAACTGCAACTTCACTACCACCACCTGTCAAAGCAGCCATAATTGCTCTAAATATCAATGTTTGAATTACCATTGCAACTAATTGTTCGGTAATTTTACCTAACATATCTAAAAATGCCTTACCAAAACTATCGCCTTTTTGCATTGCATCATAAACACCTTGTAACGCATTTACTACATTTCCTGAAAGTTGTTTAGCAAAAGATTCGTATGATTTATTAAGTTCATCAATTCTATCACTTTCCATCTTAAAACCCTTCATTCTACCTGATGCATCCCTTGTTAAGAAATCACCTAAACTATTATCTTTACCTGTAACTCTTTTTCTTTCCTCACCCATTTTTCTTTTCCTATCAGCACTTTCTCCTTTATCACCATAGGTAAGAATTAACGCATTATCAAACCCTTTATCTTTAAATATTTTTTTGTATTTCTCAATATCCATTAATTGTTGAGACAATTCATATTTAAGTGAAGCAGAAAACTCTTTTAAAGCATCTATTGTTTTGTCTCCACCTTTTTTTACATTATCAGCAGTTGGGGTTAACGTAATTGTTTTTAATTGTTCTAATGTATTTAATTCAAGATTTGCAATTTTATTTTTTATTACATCTCCTAATACATTGTATTTTTTATTTATTAAATCTTTTTGATAATCAACACTCCTTATATGAGAATGTCCTTTTTCAATCATTTCCTTTGGACCTGTAACTAATGCTAAAGCATCATTTCGTTTTTTATTATTACGAAATTGGTCATCATATAATTTAGTTAATTGCTCAATATTATTCTTTTCTTTAGCAATCGCATCTCCTTGCATTGCTGCCTGATTAACTAAAGTTTGATAATATGCTTTATTTTCACCTAAATTTGCAGCTTTTATTGCTTCACTATTACTGTATAATTTTTTTAATTCTTTTAAGGCTTCTTCTTGTTGTGTTTTATTTCCACCAACAATAAGTTCAGTTAATAAAATACCTTTAGTTCTTTTAGCTTGTTCGCCACCAATTAACTTATAAATGTCATCTGCAACTTCTTTAAGTTTCTTTCTAAATTCTTCTAATTCACTTGTTGGACCTTTAAAAAACTCCTTTATTTCTTTACTAAATGTAACCGCCAATGAAGATACTACACCAATTGCAACTCCAACCCCTGCTGGACCTGCTAACCCAGCAACCATTGCTTGTAAAGCCTTTTTAGTTCCACCTTCGGTTTTAGCTAATCGTTGGAACGATTCAACCATAGGATTTAAGTTATTCGCAACACCCATAATTCCATAAGGAGCATCTTGAGCAATCCTTGAGAAGTTTATAAGTGATTGTGAAGCATCCCCCATTGATTTACCTGATTGACCAAGTCTATCGTTTAAATGAGCAATCTTACCGCTAGTGTTAGCAATATTTTCATTTAATGTTTTAATTGTACCTACATCAGTTGTCTTTTTTAAGGTATTTTGAAATTGCCTTAATTCATTTTGTGCTTTTATTAATTCAGCCTCTAATGTAGATACATCCGCATCAATACTTATAAAAAACTTATCAAAAGACTCTGCCATAATATTTTAATTTACTCCGTACAACTTTAGTGTCCTTGCCAATTGGTCGCTTGTTAACATTACCTTTTCTTCTTCAACTTCCAAATCATCTATCGCAGGTATATGCCAAAAAGCCTTTATACCTTTGGGTGATTTTTCAGTAGTGTTACTTAAATATACAATATAGGCAAGGTTTCTAGTCCTTGCCCATTCGTTTAACTCTTGTTTTTCCTTACCCATTACGATAATAGAAAAGTCTTTCCAAGTCATATCCCAAAACTCATTGGGTCTTATATTGCATTCAGCAGCCTTAACTAAAATATCATCCCACCCTAACTTTATTAGACTTTTTTTTTTCTTCTTTAGGTGTTCCTTGTACTGTTGTAACTGTGCTTTCAACAATATACTTTAAGTACAAAAGGACTTGTCCTTCAGGGTTAAAAATACCGCCTATTTCATCAATCCAATTGCAAACATCATCTTCAGTAAATTCAACTTCTTGTTTGTTAGTAACACAACCTGATTTATATCCGATGTGTATTATTTTAACAATGTTATCCAAGTCGTATTGATTACCAGCTAAAAAATCAAAGTACTTATCTATTGTAATGTCTTTTGCTTTGCAAAATTCCCTCATTGACCAAGTACCCCATTTTAATTGAATTGTTTTGTTGTTTAGTTTTAATTCAAACATAGGTTTATGCAGTTTCAGTTTGTGTTAATGGTGGCAATGTTACTACGAAAGTTGCAGTAAATTTAACATCATCTTTATCAGCAGCGTTTACTTCAAAATCGCTAATAAATACTTGACCTGAATAAACAATATCACCTGCGGTTGGTGTTGCTTTACCCATCTTCATATTGAAGGCAGTTTTAGCAGCGTGAGCAGCATACAATTGTTGGTAAGAATCCTTACTTGGACTTCCTGTTTCATCAATTGCAAATCCTTCGCCTTTGAATGATTGTGTAAATGAAGGACCAGCTTGATATTGGTCTCCACATTTAGAAGTTGCATCAATAGTGTTTACTGTTGATGTCATTGAGTTTGTTGTAAGACAAGCAACGGCTTTGAATGTTGCGTCATTGTCTATGTCAGCGGTAAGAATATAATCTCTTGCTGATACTTTTGTTTCTGCCATTTTATTTTAATTTTGAGTTATTATTAAATTATAAGTTATTATTGTTCTCCATACATTATCCGAAGGGTTTAAACCATCTAAATTTCTAATTGCACCCACCACCAAACTTGTAGCATAAAACCCATTTGTTAAGGTTATTGCGGTTTCGGAATTGATTGCAGCTAGTATTAAATCGCTTATTGTTTCGGCTCTTTTATATCCAAAGTTACTATTTTTTATTACAATGTCAACATCAATGGTAACTGCATTGGTGTAACTGATTTTACCTTGTTCCTGTGCCGATGCCCTTCCGTTCATAATCACATATTCATTCACTCCGTTATCAGGTGCGTAACCATCGTAAACAGGCAATCCACTTGAACTTGTCAAGTTAGTATAAAACCACTTCTTTATTTCTATATTAGGATTTAACATTCTTTATTACATTTTGTATGTTCTTTCTCAAAACAGGTATTTCACTTTCAAAGGCAGGTATTAGGTAAGGTCTTGGTCGTAGGTTTATTTTTCTTATTCCTTTGCCCTTAAATTGTATTGCAAAATCTTCATATCCAGCAGGAACGTTAACTGTTCCACCTGTGCCAAATTCTACATAAGGAGCGTATTTTAAAGCACTTCCAACTGTATAAACAATTTTTTTATCTTTAAATACACTTACCAATTGTATTGAACCTAGTAATCTACCTTTATCAGTAGAATTTGCAGCAACTGACTTTTTTGCTTTGCTTTGAATATTTAATGCAGATGCGTTAACTTCATTAGCAACTTCCTTTTCTATTTCAATAGGTAATTTCCCTAATCTTTTAATTAGAGCATCAAGTCCTTCAATCTTAAATGAAACATCATTTGCCATTAGAAATACATTAATATTTCGTAAAATCTAAATTGGTTTTCTACATCCTTCAAAGAATGAATGACATAAGTTTCGCCTTCTGCTTCTATTTTGTAGTTATTTGTAATTGTTACATCATAACGAATAAATAGCTTTGCAGCCCTTGTATATGTTATTTGTGCATCCATTAATTTCCTACTTTCATCCATAGGTCTAAAATCCCCAAATACGACCTCTTGTAAGGCATAGGTAGTTGTGTACCCACCTTGCCCATCAGCGGTGATTGTAGGCACATATAAGCCTATTTCCGAGTACATTGTGTTGGCATCAACATAGTTTGCCTTTTTGCTTCCTATCTTCATAATATTGGGCTTATTCTTGTCCAACGCTGACACGCTTTCCAAGTCTTTTCACAAATACCTGTATCACTATCTAATCCTCTATTTTCGTAGTCGTAACTAACTTGGTCTAAAATAGCAATCTTTAAATCGTTTGGAATGGTTGCATAACCTACCACATAAGTTGCCTTTAAGTTTTGAAATTGTGGTCTTTGTAATTGTGGGAACTTACCACCTACTAAAGTGTAATCAGCAGCAACAATAGTGTCTCCGTTTTGGTCTATTAATGATGTAAAACTATTTACAGGACCATAAGGCAGATGAAAGTGTCCATCCCAATTTGTAAACCATACAACCGCAGTCTTTGCTATTAAACTCAATCCTGTACCTACTTCAACCGCTTCCCTTGCTTGTTTAATCATCAAGGTAATTTGGTTATCATCAACCGAAGTTGTTACCCTACAATACAATTTTGCCTCTGCTAATGTAACAGGTTCAACAACTGTACCTATGTCGGTCAAAGTAAAATCAATGATAAAATTATTATATGACATACATCTTTTTTACAAATTTACAATAAATATAATAAAAAACCCCCTACTAAATGTAAGGGGTCTTTATTATCTATGTTAGATTAAATTAAACGTTACCCAAATCAGCATAAATTGCTGCGGTTGGTTGCATTAAGTTAATATCTTCATAACACTCAATTCTCGCAGTAACCATATTTTGTTGGAAGTTAGATGCGTTCTCATAAGAGAATTCAATAGCTAATCCTTCAACTTCAATACGCTCTACGAAACTGTTATCCATAATTAAAACCTTGTCATCAGTAACCCAAGATGCAGCAATAATAGGAGTTCCCCATATTGTCATACCACCATTAGGATTAACAATAACTGAACCATTACCTGCGTAATAACCAGCAGTGATTGTTTCTTTCAATAAGCGACCTAATTGTGCAGGGCTTACTAAAGCTACTGAAGATACAAAGTTTGCACTCTTTTGGTTACCGATATAGTCAACTAATTGCTTTAAATCAACAGTTTCAGCAGTTGTTGTAGAACCAGTTGCAGCAGCAGATACAGTTGCAAAGAAAGCAGCGTTTTCTGCTTTAAAGAAATCTCTAGTCAACATTCTTGGTAAAGTTGTGCTTAAGAAAGGCAAACTTCTAGCCATTTGTTTTGAGAATGTAGAGAAACCAGCGATGTAATCATTAACCACTTTAACTTCGCTTAATGCGTAGTTGTTCTCACCTTTGTTTGAACCTTCAGTTTGTGCAGCAATGTTGTTAGTTGTTGCAGTCTCTTTGTAGAATACATACAAACCACTTTCACTTCTTACTGTTGGAACTAAATCACGGAAGTTAATTGCTTGACTTGGTAAAACTGAAGCGTTAATAGCGTAAGATGCTTGAGCATCTCCTGTTAAACTTGCACCTAAAGTCATTGATTTTACATCTCTTAAATCTAAACGATACTTACCATTTGATTTCATTGATTTTTCCATTTCATCCAATTTGCCATCTAATTTTTCTACGATAGCTTCATCTAAAAACTTTACTTGTTTAGATGCGTTTTTCTTTTGTGCAGCAGCTTGAGCATCAAATTGTTTTTGTGCTTCATCTTTTACTACACGGATTTCAGCGTTTGTTGCTTCCAACTTCGCTTCAATACTAGCTTGAAAACCTTTAAGGTTATCAGCCATTTCGTTAATTACGTTTTCCATTTTTACTTTTTTAGTATTTTATTAAATTCTTTAATTGCCTTTAAGATTTCAGCATCATTGTTTTTGATTTCCTCAATTATCGGCTGGGGTGCTTCTGCGACCGCAGTGATTTCTTTAACGATTTCAATCTCTAATAAATCCGCTTGAATCCTTTTTATTTCAATCTCCATCAACGCAAAAGTTTCATCGGTAAATTTACCGCCTTTAAACGCTTTCAAGAGTTTCTCTAGCCTGTTTGCTAATTGTTCTTTCTTTACTTCACTCTTTACTGAAATAGTTGGTGTTTCAGGGTTTGCTGCCCATAATACCGCACTACCTTCATAAAGTTTAAGTTCAGTAATTGTTCTTACTCCATCCTTACCTACGCTTGAATTTATTGTAGTAAATCCAATTGAATGCTGATTGATTAAACCTGCATCGTACATCTTCATTATATCTTCGCCTGTTTCGGTCATTACTATTGGAGTAATTGCAATAAGCATATCACCTTCAACATATAATTGTTCAGGCTTACCAATAACTGCTTCCATTTCAGCACAATGGTCAACTAAAGACCAAATTAAGTTTTTACCTGCTGGACCTCTTTCACTTAAAGTCTTTGTGAATGCTTCAGGAACGATAATATCATTGTCTAAATCTACATTACCAGTTCTTGCCCAAACCGCTTTTACTCTGCGTTGTTCGGTATCTACATCCATTACTTCGTAGCCGATGTCTTGTTTTTCAACAATTAAATCTTTTGATGCGTAAGTTTTCATATTTACAAAGTTATATTTTTTTTTATTATTCAAACAAGTCTGCGATTAAGTTTCCTATTTGCATTCCTACCACATTAGATAAATATCCCCATATCATACCAATTCTGCCTAATGGCGGTTGTTTATCATAAGTAATTAATTTGCCTCTTGCATCTCTTACTGCCTCATACCCCATAGTACAACGACAGTTGCAAACTTGTGCCAATGGTGCTTTAGAATCACAAGGATGGTCCATTAAATCAAATCTTGTTTTATAATCTTTTACCTCAAATTGTTTTTCCATTGGTATTTTAACCCCATCCATATGCAAGTGGTCAGTTTGGTCTCTTGGTTGCCTTCTAGTTCTAGCATCTTTTGTTGCAATCCATTCTTTATTAGTTTTCAATCCTGTACTAATTGCACCAACTTGACTACCCAAATTTGCCGCTCTACCTGTTTCCGTTCTTGCTATTAACTCTGCACGATAATCGGTAATACCAGCAGTTTTAAGTTGTTTGATTATGTCATTTAAAGGCAATCCTTTTTCTAATCCATTTTTAATATAATAATCTATTTGCTTTCTAGTTGTTTCGGTAATATCTTGAGCCAATGTCGTTACACCATCCTTTTCTAATATCTTTAAAATAGCATAAGCAAACATATCAGTTTGTTGGCTTTTAACCTCTAATCTTTCGTAATTGGATTTAATGCTGCTTTTAAGGCTTTTAGAGGACACTTGAGCCATTTTAGTACCCAAAGCCACGTGAAGTGTTTTAATGGTCTTTTCAATGCCTTTATAGCCTATTGCGTATAAATCTTGGGTACGGCAATATACATCCACTTGTTTTTGTAGTTCTTTTTTGAACTTCGGTGAGTATTGCTTTAATGCGTTGGCATATAATTTTTTATAATCTTGCCAAATCATTTTATGGATTTAGGTTATCAGGAATATTCAAAGGTTGGAATTGGTCAATAGTTTGCAATCCTGTTGGGATATAAAGTTTCTCCAATTCTTCAGTAGGAATATAATCAGGCACTTCAATATTCATAATGTCCAACTTTTGTTTAGGACTAATCCACCACGCTTTATCAAGCCATTCAGTTTGCTCGGATTTATTTGCTTCTAATTCTCCGTAAACTGAAATGTCGTAATCTACATAAAGATTTGTTCCTTTATAACCCCAATCCGTGTGTAATTTCCTATTAAGGTTTTCAGTCAATGCGTTAAGTAATGGGATGGCACAACGAAGTGTTAATGCCTTTTCCCCTTCTCTTTGATTGTTATAGGTCTTTGAATCGCTATCGTTTAAAAGTTGACTAGGTACTCCGTAGATATTACAAAGTGCTTTTAAATCCCATTTTTCCGATTCAATGATATTAAGTTCCACAGGTGAAAGTCCGATTTGTTTCCAATCTACTTTATAACCTGATACTGCAATTGAGTTAAAGTTAGCTGAACCGCCTTTTTGACTAACTGCGGTTTTTAGTGCTTGTGCCTGTGCTTGACCACTTGTAGGGTCAAAGCGTTCATCGTTCATAAATAAAACTCCAGCAGGTCCACCATTTTGGAATGATGCAACGGCAGCGGTTTTAGCTTCGTTACTTCTTGTTAAATTCTTTGCTGCTGCTCGTAGCGGTGATTGTCCGTACAATTGTCCACCTGTAACTCCCCATTGTGGATTAAAGTATTTATCGTGTAAGATTTCTTTTGTATCAAATGACCACATTTGTCCGTAGTATAACTGATACCCAGCCCTTGTTGGTGGGAACACATTGATATTTGCAATGATAGCCATATACTGACTAGGTAAAGCAAATAGTTCAAATGGTTTGCCCTGATTGTTTCCTGCTTCAATAAGTTTGCCATAAATAAAAGAGTTACCTGTTATCAATTTAAAACCGCACCATTGTTCAACTAAATCACTCCAGCAATCTTCCTCATTAGGATATTTTAACAACTCGTTTAAGCGTTGGTCTCCTGTGTAAAGTTCGTATGCCTTTTTATGTAATGTCTCAAGTTCTTTTAAGTTGATGTCTTTTTGTGCAGCTAAAGATTTGTATTTCTTTGCAGCCTTTTCATCTACAACCTTGTAAACGTGGAATGGTGCAATTTTAGCTTTGTCGGTAATTAGTTTAATGATTGAGTAAACTATATCGTTTGCTACATATCCATCATCAACAAAACTTCTTTGGTCTGCTCCTTGCCAAGTAACTATACCCCTTTCAATTGCTATTTGGGAGTTCATTGGAATTGTTGGAAATAGTGTGTTAATCTTCTTTTTAGTGAAGATGTCAAATAAACCCATATTATTAGAATTTAAACAAAGTTAAAGAAATTTAAGTTAAAATACACTTACCGCAAATTTAGGTTTTGTCAAGTGAGTAAATACTGCATACCTTGAAGCATCTAAAGCATCATCATTTGCTTTTACAGGTTCTTCAATTACATTATCGTTTTTATCCTTTTTCCATTTGTAAGACATAAATTCCCTTTTTAGATTTTGACTATGAAAGTGAATGTTTATAGGATAAGATTTCATTTTAACTATTCCTGCCCATACATCTTTTTGTGCAGGTTTAATATTAAATCCTTGTCGGTAAAGTTCCTCTATTGATTTGGGTTCTGCTGCATCTGCGTAGATAGTTGCTCGTTCAGGCACTTTTTCTTTTATCAATCTTGTTAGGTCGGATAATGTAAGCCCACTTTGATAAATGATTTCCTCAAAGTAATTTTCGCCTTCGTGATGGGTAACCTTTATTAATGCAGCTGGATGCACATATCCAAAGTCAAGCCCATAGAATACATCGCCTTCGGGTGCAGTGTCGTATTGTTTCCATTGAGTGTAGATAAGTTCTTTTGCTGCACCTCGTTCCCCTAATCCGTAAACCTTCCACATAAAGTCATCAGGTAGGTTTTTATACTGTTCAATGTTTTTTATTTGTGATTCGGATAGGTTTGGTAGGTTGTTAAGGTAAGTAGAATGAATGCGTTTGTTTTCAGGGTTGTCGGCTATTTCGTAAACCCAATTAACAAAGTCAGCAGGATTCCAATCAAGAAACACCTTTCCTGTGGTTCGCATTAGTAATTGGTCGTAAAGTGTACGCTTGATTAAGTTGGCTTCGTTGATGAATAGCACATCCCTTGCTGGTCCTCTTGCCTTGCTTTCATCTTCAAGTCCAAATAGTTCAATGTAAGACCCATTGGAATAAGTGTATATAAAATCCGAAAAGCTAAAGTCATTGTCTTGCCATAAACCCCAATTCTCCATTATAGATTTAAAATCCCTATAAACTCCTCGCTTGATATGTGGAAGGGAATGAGAAACAATTGAAATCCTAGTCTTTGGATTGTTGTAGGCTATTTCAATCAGTAACTGAACAATGGAATAAGACTTTGAACTCCTTGTGCCACCTTCATTGCAAATGACAGGATAATTGCCTTCGTATGCTCTTTTGTTGGCAAAGAATACTGGTGTTGCATTAATCTTCAATTGGTTTGCATCGGTCATCTTCTTGTATTACTATTTGAACGCTACCTTGAATGTTTGCGTTAATGTCGGTTGTTTGTTTTGCTCTACCTTCTAATCGGTCAAGTATTTCCTGATAAGCACGGATGTCTGATTTAAGTGCTTTTGCGACCATTTTCATATCCATTTGTTCCAATACAGTAAATTCTTCTAATTCCCCTGTAACTGGGTTTCTTATTTTTTGTACTAATTCAAGTAACCTTAATAATCTTGTTCTTGAATTTTGCACACCTTTTGGTCTACCATTTGGATTACCTGATTGACCTTTTTCAAAATGTTGTAAATTATCTATTCCTGCCATTGTATTTCCATTGTTATTGCAAAGTTACTTTAATTCCCAACTTGTTGTTAATCTATGTTTTGAATTTGTGCCTTTATTGTTAGACCCGTGTAATATTCCACTTGATGCTATCATTCGCCCAAAATGTTTACACGACCAATTTTTATCTTTCTTTAATCCAAACATCAAACTAGGTGCTGAAGTTACAATTGTAAATCTCCACCCATTCTTAACATAATATTTACCAATTTCGTTCAAAAATCGTATTCCTATGCCCAAACCTTGATAGTCAGGTAAAATAACCAATCTATGCACCTTTTTAATGGTTTTAGCGATAGGATGAGGCAAATGCAATACACTACACATACCACACAATTGGTCGTTTAAAAACGCACTAAAAACCATTGCTGCGTTATTGTGAGAATGACTTAAATAATGGTGTTTAGCAAACACTTTCCAGATTGACTTATCGTTTGTTTGGAATATCTCAAATTTAATGTCTGGTCTATTTTTTTTTTGCCCATCGTTTGAACGAAAGGTCATTGAATCAGTATCAAATACCCAATCCGGTAATAACCATTCCTCTACGTCATAATGACAAGTAACTGCAATAAATTGTTTATTTGTTTTCCTTATTGCTTTTTGCATAGCAAATGAACCAATTTGAGCAACATTCCTATCAACTACACTTGTAAATTCATCAAATACAAATAAATTTTGTTCTTCTAATATTGCTCTTGCAAGGTCAACCCTCATTTTTTCTCCATTAGAAAGAACTGAATATGGTTTTAACCAAGAAGGTGGGGAACTAAAACCTACTGAATTAAATGCCTTTGTAATATCTTCAACTGAACAATTTTTAGGCATATCATCCAAAATTGTCTCTGCTAAATATTCAAAATTGGTTATATATGATTCAGGAAATAATTGTTTTGCAATGGTAGTTTTACCACTACCACTTTTACCTACAATTAATCCAATTTGCCAATTATCATTAATATCTATATTGCCTTCAAAATGTTCTTTTATTTGATTAGATTCTAAATCAAACTTTCCCATAATAGAAGCAACTCTAAATGTTTTCTTTGGTTCAGCAGTTTTTATAATGTTAAAAGTCGGCATTCGTAGTTTTGTTCAATTAGTTTATTATAGGTTTGTTCTTGTTCTTCTTCTGATTTACAAATAATTTCTATTTTAAATTCTGATTTTAATTTATCACTTAAATCAATTTGTTCTTTTTCATCAATTACATCAAAATTAGGTATGTCTAATCCCCAATCGGTAAGTTCTTGTGCATCCCAATTATTTGCTAGGTCATCCCAATCCCATTCGCCATAACCAACATTGTCCTTTACAATAAATTCTTTCTTTTGTGGTTCGCTTAAATTGTTAGCGTGTATTACAGGAACATCAGTCATTCCAGCTTCAATACAAGCCTTTAATCTCATATTTCCACCTAAAACCATATTGTTTTCATCAATGACAATTGGTCGTAGTTCAAGCATTTGGGGGAAATCTTGTATTGACTTAACCAGTTGTTTAAACTTAATATCCTTTATGATTCTTGGATTGTTTGGGTTTGGTTTGATTTCGTTGATTAACATTATCGGTTTTTTGTTGGTGTTCTTATAGATGCTGATTTAACAACATTATTTATAATTAGATTATTGTAGCCAATTTCTTTTTTACACTTGCATTTGATGGTGTGTTCCTTTATGGAACTTTGCCAAACATAGTCCTCAATAATTATCCCACATTTGCACTTGTATTCTCTTTTACAAAATGTATCTTTCATTATCCTTGTCGGTTATATGGTTTTGTTGGTTTGTCTTTTGGTCCGTTACTTTTTTTGTACTTACCTTTTTTTCTTGTGCCAAAGTTTACTTTACCAGCTGCGTTTAGTTTCGCCATTATTTATACTTTTCAATTAATTCGTTTAATTCAGTCCTTGACCA
>B570J29605_1000025_pt1 | contig 21259 bp, 20 predicted proteins | sample LakMenEpi05Nov12_FD_29605 | JGI IMG/M metagenome (IMG submission 29605)
TCCGGTTGTACTATCGAAGCAAGACGGTTTCAGCAAGATCTACCTAAGTACATTGAGAAAAATACTGAAATTATTGGTGTCAGTGCTGATGATATTGATTCCCATGCAGAATTTTGTGATTCAGAAGGGTTAAAATTTCCTTTGTTAGCTGATACTAAGGGTGAAGTTAGTAAAGCTTATGGTTCTTGGATAGGTGTTGTCTCTATGCGCCATAGTTTTATTATTGATCCTCAAGGGATATTAAGAGCAACTTTTGTGGGAGTTAATCCGAGTATTCACAGTACGGAAGTTTTAGCAAAGTTAACAAAATTGCAATCTGCTGTTTTTTAAAATAAGTTTTCACTCTGTCTCTCTGCGGTGAAAAGGTTTTTTATCTAACCACAGAGGCACAGAGAACACAGAGAGAAAGAGGTTATACTAAATTAAGATGAAGCTCCATAGAATAAGATTTCAAAAATAATTAAACGCAGATAAACGCAGATGAACGCAGATGAATTTATGAATTTTATAGGAGTGCTAATTTTTTTATGAATCATGATCCTTATATTGTTAAACCAGGTGATCAAATTTCTTTGGTAAAGGACTATAACGCAGGTTATAAATGTGAGTTTCACCAAAAAGATGATGCGGTGAAAAAATTAAAGACAGGTATTTTACAATTAGCAAAATATCAAGATATTCTTTATGCTCAAAATACCTATTCTTTATTGATTATTTTTCAAGCAATGGATGCTGCTGGTAAAGATAGTACGATTAAACACGTGATGTCTGGCGTGAATCCTCAAGGATGTCAGGTATTTAGTTTTAAATCACCGAGTGAAGAAGAGTTAGATCATGATTATTTATGGCGTTCGATGAAGTCTTTGCCAGAAAGGGGAAGAATTGGCATTTTTAATCGTTCATATTATGAAGAATTACTCATAGTCCGTGTCCATCCAGAAATTCTTAAAAAACAACAATTACCCAATTTTCCTCAANATAATCATATATGGAAACAGCGATTTGANGAAATTAATAATTTTGAAAAATACTTGTTCAATAATGGGGTAATTGTCCTCAAGTTTTTTCTNAATGTTTCAAAATCGGTGCAAAAAAGACGGTTTTTAGAACGGATTGAATCACCGGATAAAAATTGGAAACTTTCTGTTAGTGATGTTCGGGAAAGGGCTTTTTGGGATGATTATATGGATGCCTATGAGCANGTTTTTAACCATACAAGTACAGAATTTGCACCTTGGTATATTGTTCCTGCTGATCGTAAATGGTTTACACGCTTAGTGGTAGCAGATATTATTTGCCAAAAATTGCAGGAATTAAATTTGCAATATCCGCAAATGAGTGAAGAACATAAACAGCAATTATTAGCAGCCAAAAAAACTTTAGAAGCAGAAAATTAGTGAATTAAAAGATCCTGTGTAGAGACGTTCCATGGGTAGGGATTCTCGGCTCTACATTTTTGTCCCCAAATGCTTATTTGGAAAGTTCTATACGTCTGTGGATACAGGGAATGAATTGAAAATTTTGATATTTTAAGGATGGGGGAAACTATAATCTTCAAGATAAATATGCCAAATCTTCCTAACTTTGATATTGTGGCTTTAGCGGCTTCTGCTGGTGGGTTAACGGCGTTAATTGAGGTACTTTCACATTTACCGGCAGATTTCAAAGCAGCAATTGTGATTGTTCAACACTTAGATCCTCGTCATCCATCTCTCATGGCAGAAATTCTCAGTCGTCGGACTCCACTGACAGTAAAACAGGCAAAGGAAGGAGACAAACTCACACCAGGGACTGTTTATATTGCTCCTCCTAATAATCATTTGTTGGTGAATAGTGATGGTACAGCCTCTTTATCGCAGTCGGAAATGGTGCATTTTCTCCGTCCTTCGGCAGATTTATTGTTTGAATCTCTGGCTGGAAGTTATAAAGAAAGAGCGATCGCTGTTGTCCTCACAGGAACCGGCAGTGATGGGGCAATGGGAGTAGAAGCAATTCAAAAAATGGGTGGGACGGTAATTGTCCAAGATGACAAAAGCGCTGAATTTCCAGGAATGCCGTCCGCAGCAATTAAGACTGGGAATGTAGATTTTATCCTCCCTTTAGCAGAAATTTCTTCAGCTTTGCTAACTTTGGTCATGCCTCATCCTGATTTGTAATCTATTACCAATTTAGTTTATTATAAAAAATTGACTATAAAAACATAGATACCCGACCTCTTTGAGAAGTCGAGTATCTGGGGGGATCTGGTGATTCTGTATTTCTATAACGTAGTTCATTTATTAGCAAAATCCTGATTTATTTTATGAATGTCCCACATAAAGACCCTGATTTTGAAAACCTCCTCGAATATTTGCGAATCAACCGAGGCTTTGATTTCACAGGTTATAAACGTTCAACTTTAATGCGCCGTGTTACTAAAGAAATGGAGACTTTAAATATAGATACTTTTGTCAATTATCAAGATTATTTAGAAGTTCATCCAGATGAGTTTAAAAATTTATTTAATACTATTTTAATTAACGTCACCGCTTTTTTTAGAGATACTTCAGCGTGGGAATATTTAGCTAAAGAAGTTATTCCTAATATCATCAAAAATAAACAACCAGATCAACAGATTCGATTTTGGAGTGCTGGTTGTGCTTCTGGGCAAGAAGCTTACACTTTAGCAATAATAATAGCGGAAATATTGGGAATAGAAGAGTTTCGTAATCGGGTAAAAATCTACGCAACAGATGTAGATGAAGAAGCTCTCGTTCAAGCTCGTCAAGCTAGTTATTCAAGCAAAAATATTGATGAAGTCCCGTCAGAATTACGCGATAAATATTTTGATATAGTCAATAAAAATTATGTTTTTCGCCAAGATTTGCGTCGTTGTGTAATTTTTGGTCGTCATGATTTACTTCAAGATGCCCCGATTTCTCGGTTAGATTTATTGATTTGTCGCAATACCTTAATGTATTTTAATTCGGAAACCCAAGGAAAGATTATCAGTCGCTTTCATTTTGCTCTTAATGATCATGGCTATCTGTTTCTAGGAAAAGCAGAAATGCTAGTTATGCACTCTAATTTATTTATCCCTATAGATTTAAAAGACCGTGTATTTGAAAAAGTAGCTTTAGGAAACCTCCGCGGTCGTCAACTAGTTATGAACAATTTAGAAAATCAAGAATCAACTAGTAATTTTTCTCAAGAAATACGCATTAGAGATTTGGCTTTTGATACAGCATCTAGCGCCCAAGTTGTAGTAAATAATGATGGCATATTAATTATGATTAATGAACAAGCTCGTAATTTATTTGGTCTGACAATAAAGGATTTAAATCGCCCTTTTCAGGATTTAGAATTATCCTATAGACCTGTGGAATTACGCTCAGTAATTGAGCAAGTATATAATGAACGTCATCCGATTATACTCACAAATNTTGAACGTTATCAGTCTAATTCAGAAATTCAAAATTTAGATGTGCGGGTGATTCCTTTACAAGATAATAATCAAATTATTCTTGGTGTAACAGTTACGTTTAATGATGTCACCCGTTATCTGAAACTCCAGACAGCATTACAACGTTCTCGACAGGAACTAGAAACAACCAATGAAGAATTGCAATCAACTAATGAAGAGCTAGAAACAACCAATGAAGAATTACAATCTACCAATGAAGAATTAGAAACAACCAATGAAGAATTGCAATCAACAAATCAAGAAATGGAGACAATGAATGAAGAACTGCAATCGGCTAATGAGGAGTTACAAACAATTAATCGTGAATTAAGCGATCGCACCAGTGAACTTGACCAAAGTAATATTTTTCTTGCTTCTATTTTAGGCTGTCTGCAAATGGGAATGGTAGTCTTAGATAATAACTTGAATATTTTAATTTGGAATCATACAGTTGAAGATATGTGGGGTTTACACAGTGAGGAAGTAGTTCATAAATCTTGGTTTAGCTTGGATATTGGTTTACCTGTAGAAAAATTGCGAAATCCAATTCGTGATATTATGTCCGGTAAAAAGAAATTCCAGGAAATACTCCTGAATAGCACTAATCGTCGCGGCAGACAAATCCAATGTTATATTGCCTGTAGTCCCCTAATGAATGAAACGGTAAAAGGTGTTATTATCATGATGACAGATATTGAAAAAATCAACAGTATGATTTCTCCAACAAAAATTGAAGAAAGACAATGGGAAGGATCAGAGAATATTTAGCCACGATTCTTGGTAATATTAAAGCTGCTATAGTTTACACAAAATCACAAATACCCCCCTTAATCCCCCCTTAGTAAGGGGGGAAACTAGAAAATCCGGTTCCCTCCCCTTAGCAAGGGGAGGGTTAGGGAGGGGTTATTTAATTTTTACTTACTAATCTATGTCTATAATTATTGCTGGAGAACGGAGTGGAGTCGGGAAAACAACAGTTACACTTACCCTATTAGCATCTTTACGTCGTCGTGGTGTGAAAGTACAATCTTTTAAAGTCGGACCCGATTATATTGATCCTATGTTTCATCAATATGTAACTGGTCTTCCTTGTCGAAATTTAGATGCTGTACTAACTTCAGAAAATTATATTCAAAAATGCTTTAACCATCATTCTCCGCAAAGTGAATATACTTTAGTTGAAGGTGTAATGGGTTTATTTGATGGTATTGGTCAGTTAGCAAATACAAATGGAAAAACAGACTTTGCGAGTACAGCGCACGTTGCCAGATTATTAGATATCCCCATCATCTTAGTAATAGATTGTAGTCGCTTATCGGGTTCAGTAGCGGCAATTGCACACGGTTATTGTTCTTTAGATAGTAGAATTAAAGTTGCTGGTTTAGTATTAAATCGGGTGGGAAGTGATCGACATTTATCATTATTAAAGACTTCCCTTGCACCTTTACAATTACCCATACTTGGTGTTTTAAGAAGACAAGATAACATTACCATTCCTGACCGTCATCTGGGTTTAATTCCCACTTCAGAATTACCAGAATTAGATCAGATAATTAATAGTTTAGCAGATATAGGTGATACTTACTTTGATTGGGACAAACTTCTACCACTTTTAAAATCATCATCTTCCCCAATTCCCAATTCTCAATTACCAATTACCAATTCCTCAGTAAAAATTGCCGTAGCGCGAGATCAAGCTTTTAATTTTTATTATCAAGATAACTTAGATTTACTAGAACAATTAGGAGCAGAATTAGTATTTTGGAGTCCATTAAATGATTCTCAATTACCAAAAGATATCCAAGGAATGTATTTTGGTGGTGGATTTCCTGAAGTATTTGCACCACAATTAGCTGCAAATATTAGCCTAATTCAAGCAGTCAAAAATTCAATTTCAGCAGGAATACCCACAATTGCTGAATGTGGAGGATTGATGTATTTGTGTGAGCAAATTATTGACTTTGACGGTAACTCCTGGCCAATGGTGGGAATATTACCCACTCATGCNCAAATGGATAAAAGATTAACTTTAGGATATCGTCGCGCAGTAATTTTAGAAAATACTTTTTTACTTGATAGCAATAAACATATTTTTGGCCATGAATTTCATCGTTCTCATTTAATCACTAATTCTCCCCAACCATTATTTAATACCTATCGCTATGATTGTGATGAAAATACAGGTTTTGAAGGTTGGTATTTACCTAATGTTCATGCTTCCTATATTCATCAACATTGGGGAGAAAGTAGAGAAATACCTCAAAGATTTATCCAGGAATGTTTAAAATCCTAGTGAAAAATGACATTAAATGTTTTAGAGATGAAAACTATTAGAGTTTTTATAGGCTGTTTGGGTTTGTGGCTATTCTTAGATATAGCTGCTCATTTGGGTGCGGAAATTTTTTGGTTTCAGGAAGTTGGTTATCTAGAAGTATTTCTACAAAGATTGTTAACTCAGGGGAGTTTATGGTTATTTATTGTGAGTTTGAGTGCCATTTACTTGTTAGGAAATCTCACTTTAGCCCAGAGGTTAAAATATCCCCCTTTTCCTAATTCTAGTCCGATACAGGAAATAAAAATTAGTCGCAAATTAACCACTTTTCTTAGTCCTCAGTATCCCACAAATAATCAATCTCCTCAATGGCATAATTATACCAATAAAATTAAATTGCGATGGCTTTTACCTCTAATCCTAGGATTAATTTTTTTGATGTGTTTAGTGTTAGNACAATATGGAGAAATTGCCCTCTCTTATTGGCCAGGGAAAGTTAATCAATCCAGTTTATCAGTGCCACTGCTATTGCGAGTAGATATAATTTTGCAGTTGGGAAAACAGATAATTTCTCAACCTTTGTATTTAGGATTATTTGGGGGATTTTCCATGGCTATATTAATTTATAGCAAATTCTTCCTCAGAGCGATCGCTATTATTTTTAGTCTCAGTTTGGGCTGGATACTGTCTCAATATTGGTCAAAAATTCTCTTATCTTTTCATCCTATTTCCTTTAATCATTCTGAACCATTATTTGGCAAAGATATCAGTTTTTATATTTTCCATCTCCCGATCTGGGAACTCTTAGGATTTTGGTTAATAGGATTATCTCTATATGGTTTTATTAGCGTTATTCTCACCTATTTATTATCNGCTNATAGCTTCAGNGAAGCTATTTTTCCAGGATTTTCTTCTCCACAAATGCGCCATTTATTNGGCTTATCTGGCTGTTTAATGTTAGTAGTATCTTTAAATTATTGGCTGAGTCGTTATCAACTGCTTTACTCGGTTCGTGGAGTGAGTTATGGAGCTAGTTATACTGATGTTAAAGCCCAATTACCAGCAGATACAATATTATATATTTTATCGGTAGCTATAGCCTTATATTTATTGTGGTTAACTGTATTTTGGCAACAAAAATCCTCACATCATCGCTGGGCAATTTATACATTAGGTATGTATATAACTTTTATATTAATCGGTAATTTTATTTTACCTATGGCTGTACAAAGTTTTATTGTTGAGCCAAATGAATTACAAAAAGAACAACCTTATATAATGCGAAATATTGACCTGACTCGTCAAGCATTTAATTTAGATGTGATTGATTCTCAAATATTTAACCCCACAGGAAAACTCACAGAAGCAGATATTAAAGCTAATGAATTAACAATTAAAAATATTCGGCTTTGGGATCAAGAACCATTATTAAAAACCAATCGTCAATTACAACAAATTCGTCCTTATTATCAATTCCCTGATGCTGATATTGATAGATATTTAATTAAAAATAACGGGACTCAAGAAAAACAACAGGTACTAATTGCAGCGAGAGAATTAAATTATCCAGATGTTCCTCTCCCAGCACAAACATGGGTAAACCAAAATATGATTTATACTCATGGTTATGGCTTCACTATGAGTCCAGTTAATACCGTTGCTGCTGCTGGATTACCAGAATATTTTGTCAAAGATATTGGCCAAAATGGTAGCGTCTTAAATACTTCTAATGCCAATATTCGTGCCAGTATTCCCATCGGACAACCCCGAATTTATTATGGAGAAATTAGTAATACTCATGTTATGACTGGGACAAAAGTTAAAGAATTAGATTATCCCAGTGGCAGCGATAATGTTTATAATACCTATGATGGATTAGGTGGTATTCATATCAACTCTCTATGGAAAAGATGGCTATTTTCTATATATTTAAAAGATTGGAAAATGGTATTTACCAGAGATTTTTTGCCAGAAACTAAAGTATTATTACGACGAAATATTAACCAACGAATTCAAACTATTGCCCCTTTTTTAAAATTCGATAGTGATCCTTATTTAGTTGCAGTAGATGCCCATATAGATGGTAAAAATCAACAATTTCCTGGCCAAGAAAATTATCTTTATTGGATAGTTGATGCTTACACCACAAGCGATCGCTATCCTTACTCAGATACAGGTAAAAATAGTATTAACTATATCCGTAATTCCGTCAAAGTCGTTATTGATGCTAATAACGGTACAGTCAGATTTTACATTGCCGATGCCGCCGATCCATTGATTACAGCTTGGTCAAAAATATTTCCCAAAATGTTTCAACCACTGAGGAATTTACCAGTCAATCTCCGCAGTCATCTCCGTTATCCAGTAGATTATTTCAAAATTCAATCTGAACGCTTAATGATCTACCACATGACAGATCCTCAAGTATTTTATAACAGAGAAGATCAATGGCAAATTCCCAATGAAATCTATGACAACGAAAGCCGTAAAGTTGAACCCTACTATTTAATAACCAGTCTCCCCAACGTCTCCTTTGAAGAATTCATCCTCTTACTTCCCTACACACCCAAACAACGCACCAATTTAATCGCTTGGTTAGCAGCACGTTCTGATGGCGAAAATTATGGCAAATTACTATTATATAACTTTCCTAAAGAACGCTTAATTTATGGACAAGAACAAATTGAAGCCAGAATAAATCAAGATCCAGTTATTTCTCAACAAATTTCCCTGTGGAATCGTCAAGGTTCAAGAGTAATTCAAGGTAATCTGTTAATAGTTCCCATTGAGCAATCATTACTATATGTTGAACCAATTTATTTAGAAGCCACACAAAATAGTTTACCAACATTAGTAAGAGTAGTTGTAGCCTATGAAAATCGCATCATCATGGCACCCACCTTAGAACAAGCACTACAAGGAATCTTTCAACCAGAACTCGCACCACCAGCAACTATTATTCGTCCCCTAGAAGACGAAATACCCCCTGGTTAAATAACTGATATTTCAACTCAGAATTATACTGGTTTTAGTTTAAACTAATAATGTAAAGATTTCCGGGAAAATGTAACTATGCTATATCATTTAGATTTTCATGTTGAATACCCCGACAACATGAATCAACAAGAACTATTTGCCCTATGGAGCGAAGAAGCAGATGCCGCACTCCAAGCCAAACAAGCCGGAATAGTGGTTGATTTATGGAAATGTGTTGGTACTCGTCGTGTAATTGCCATTGTTGATGTTCCCACTCCAGATACATTAGACCAAATTCTTCTAGACTTGCCTATCATGAAAAAAAACGGCCAAAAAGTGCAAATAGAAGTAACCCCTTTAAGAAAATATGAAGACTTTGCTGCTGATATCAAAGCTAGATTACATAACCAGGAATAGCTAGAACACCGATTCAATAATCTGTAAAATAGCGATTTTCCGTAGGGGCAATGCCTAGTGTGTTAATTCTGTGAATCCTTTACCCATAAGACTTCATGCAGGTTCTGTGTCATAAATATTCGCGGATTTAAGGTTTCGTCTTTGGGAGAGCATGGAAGAACCAAAAATAGATTCAGTCCAAGAAATAACATCTATAAAACGAATAGATTCCATTGCCTGTTTTACGAAATTTGTCGTAATTTTGAGCGTAAAGAGAGGAATCAATAAAATACTAGCACCAATATCTTTAAGAGGTCGTCTAGCTGCAAAGAATTTATATTTACCGAACAGGGATTCAATAACATCACTAGTACCAAGTAGAATTTGACCTACCGGAATTTGATTAGTTTCAAATGTTAAATATTCAATAATTTTTTCATGAAAATTTTGTCCTCTTGGTGTCAAAGAATCAATGGAGATGGTTTTTAACCATTCTTCTAAAGATCCAGAATGTAAACCTTGAGTTTTTAGTTGTTTTTGCACAGAATGAATTTGAGTAAATATTTCGGTATACGTATCAATATCCTGTTCATAGTTAAAGAGCCAACCAAATTTCTTATAGAAACTTCTCCGTCCTAAATCAGAATATTGACAAATAATTTCTTCATGAGCAACGCACAATTCTTCACCTAAATGTTTCCTAAGCGCTTCAGTAAATTCCTGACGGTTTTTATAAACGAATGGTGTGAGATTTTTGAGGATATTGAAAATATCTACACGCAAAGTAAAGCTTAGTAAAAATAGTGCTTCATCGTCTAAATTATATGTAGTGCTAATTTGAGAAAAATCTTGGTGTTTTTCATATTCTATGACTTTTATTGCCCATTTTATCAAAATATCAACGTTATGATACCGAGCTTTAGTTCTTTGTTTAGGAGGGATAAGAAAATATAATTTTGTCTGCTGAACTCTTTGTCGAGTTAAGCTGCATTGTCGCAAAAAACTTTGGAATCTTTTATCTGGTAATAGCTCTTTTTTAAGGAGATTAGCCATTTTATGGGTAATATCATAAGTAAGAATAACTCCCGGATTCTCTTCTTTATATAAATTTATTCCTTTCTTGATATCACTTCCTCAATCTGATATTATTTGTACAGGTGTTCCTACACATTCTGCTAATTTTTTTAACTTTTCTAATATCACTGTACCAGGTGATTTATCCATGATTTCTAAACTGAGGACTTCGACATCTTCATGTTGTAAGCTTCTCACCTCTTCCTTAACAATTCGGGTAAATTTTTCTTGAGATATACCTAAAATAACTAAACATTTGGCTGCTCCTAACTCTATGGTCATATCTAAAATAAATATCCAATCCTCCCGATATTCTTTCTGACGATTAAACTCATACAATCCCAAGCGTAATGACCATTGTCGTATCGTATTAAAATTAGGTGTTGAAAATATCCAATGTTCTGTTAATATTTCAAAATTTCTTTCAATCCCTCTCAGGCTATTTAAACCTGTTATTAAGAATTTAATTGCTGTTTCTATGACGCAAACTAAATAACTATGCCCTTTGGGTCTTAACTCTTCTAGCTCTTGATTTCTTAATTCGGTTACATGATTATTTTGTTTTTTTAATTTGTCAAATTCAGTTTTTTTTTCAAATTTTCTAATTCTTGTTCCAACTGCTCTTTTTGCTGCTGTGCTGACAGTGCTTTCGATTTCCAAAGGTCTCGACTTGCACTTAAGTCTCTGATCTTGATTTCCATTCCTCTCATTTTTTTCTGTTTTTCTGCGGCTCTTTTTCTCCACTGTTCTCGACCTTTTTGAAATAGCCGGACTAATCGGCTTTCTGAACTTTTAAATCCTTCCATTCCCCTATTGCCTTCATTCTGCTTGTTTTGTTTTCCTAAAACCTTTTTATCGGATTTCGGGTATTCTTTTTCTATCACACTTTCTGCATGAAGGAAATCCCTGTCTTGTCTGTCAAAATTAACACACTAGGCTCAAGCTTTGGAGAACGTTAAGCGCAAAGAAAATTTTAAGTTGGTGTATTTTCCAAACTGTCTTGCTCGTGTATTAGCTGATAATGCGAGTGTTCAAATTTATCCAGATTTTCTAATCTGTGTAAATGGTAGATGGGCTATTTTGGAAGTGAATGGAAGACAGCATAATTTACCTGACCATGCTGAGAATGATAATAATAGAAGAAATCGTCTTGCTAAGGCAGGTATTTCTATGTTTTCCTACTCTGCTGAATCAATTAGATTTAATAATGGAGAAGGAGCAGAAAAGGTTGTTTATGATTTTCTGGAACAGCTTAATAGTATAAAATCTTAACAAATTTGATTTTGTAATTGCTGCTTAACAACCTCATTCTACTATCAGATGAAAACGGTCATGTTTATGTTGTAAATGAAGATGATTATTTTGTAGAGGGCGCGGGTTGTATGGCTACGAATGAAGATATAGAAGACGCGTTTTCATTCTTGTAATATTCAGAAATTTATAGTTTTAAACAAAATTTAACGTTTTTAAACGGTTAAAAACTACTTTACATTGTGGACAAGTTTAGTCTATAAATAAGTCCTATTTTTATACCATTGTGTATTATACAAACTTAACCATGTATAAAAATTTTGATATTTAGTTGTCCTAATTGACATTTGAAATGTTAATATTCAAAAAGAAACCTTTAGATAACTCGCAATCATCTAAAGGCTACTAAAAAGCAACTAAAGAAACTTTAAACATAAAAGTGATTTATATGACAAATCACAAAGTTTCTTAGTCTGATTAATAATCAGACTCAAATTGTCCACAAAATAAGATAGTGAATAGAAAATGAAAAAACACACACAAATTTATCATAACACAAAAGAAATTATTTCATCGCCTTTTACGTTGAGATGTACAGCATACATTATAACACTGACAATTTTTTTAAATGTCATGTATGGTAAAAACATTGAAACGACCAATTTAACACCATTAGTAGGAATACTATTTCGAGCATCAATAGTAACAAATAATAAATCTTCGGATTTAAATAAAAATCAGAAAAATTAACAAAAAAGACCCTACATGATGAAACTATCATTATGTGGGGTTTTTATTTGTCTAACGCATACCACACGCCCGCCGGGCAATGCCCCGTGCTTGCCCCAAAACCCTACCAGAACAACCACAGGGGGGGTTGCCCCTAGGATGCAATTAATGTATCACTGTTCTAGAAATTCAAAAATTTAAACAACTATTACAATACTGTATTTTTAATATCCACCTATCACTTCAGGTATATATTCACATAATAAAAAACAAAACTATTGACAGAGATAACTAATCTTTACTTTTGCTAAACCTATAATCAGAAGCTCTATACAGCTTTACCTAAACAAATCGTAGACTTAAATTAAAAGTTTGAAAATCCAACATCAGTCACAATTAAAACAGACTTTATATTGAGGGGTTTGCCACTTGGTTCTGTCACACTTGTTAATTAAGAACCATTATAGATTATTAAGGAAAATAAGATGTATATAGAGCAGGTATTGGGAAATACACTCATGGCCGACAATACCAATTTGTCCATTGCTCAAAGTGCAGTTCAACAAGAAAAAGTCCAAGTCCAATATCACAACATCCAAATACCAGATTTAGCACTATCTTTAGCTCCGCTGGGATTTATTTTTGTTTGGGCTATGTTTCTCCTACTTTTTCATAAAATCCGCACCAATACAGATGATCGGGTATGCGTGAAAAGTAAAATTCTACAAAAAGTTCCCTGTAAAAAATGTCAATTTTTTGCCAATAACCATTATTTAAAATGTGCCGTCAAGCCGGATTCTGTTCTCACAGAAGCAGCCATAGACTGTTCTGAATACGTACCTAAAAAAGTTGGCTTTTCCCATAAAAATTTATTTCGCTAAATAACACCAGATTCCCGACTTCTTCAAAAAGTTGGGGATCTAATTCCTAATTGATAATTTAATCCAAAAAAGAGGGAAAAGTCTGCTGCTGCTGACTAATCCCGCCTGCCGATTCTTTAAAGAGAGGAGAACATTTGAAAACAATATAACTCTGATTGAGAATCTTTGTCAACTACTAATGAGAGAATTTATTAATAAAGTATAACGGGTTGTCAGCAAATGAAGTATTAAGTAGGGCTTGAACCTGACTCCTGACTCCTGATTCGGTGAATTCTGCTATGATGTTCCAGTAAAAAGACAATTATCCAGTCGCCCTTTTCTAGCTATGACACAACAACTCCGTGTTTATGTTCCACCTCATCCCTTAATTCAACACTGGTTGGGAGTTGCCCGTGATGTAGCTACGCCATCTGTATTATTTCGTTCTGCTATGACTGAGTTGGGTAGGTGGCTAACTTATGAAGCTGCTAGGGAGTGGTTGCCGACTCAAGAAACAAGGGTGCAAACGCCTCTGACTACCTGTTCAGCAACTTTTATTAATCCTCACATACCTGTGGCTGTTGTGCCGATTTTACGGGCTGGTTTAGGCTTGNTGGAGGGAGCGCAGGGTGTACTGCCTTTGGCATCAATTTACCATNTTGGCTTGGTGCGAAATGAAGAAACTCTAGAACCTACTTGTTATTTAAATAAATTACCTGAAAAATTTGCCCCCGAAACGCGGGTGTTAATTACTGAGCCGATGTTAGCTACTGGAGGCTCTATAATGGCGGCAATGGCGGAATTGACCCAAAGAGGTGTTGATCCGGCGTTAATTCGGATTATATCTGTAGTTGTTGCTCCCCCAGCGTTAAAAAAATTGGCTGCTGTCTATCCTGGCTTAATCGTTTACACCGCTACTATTGATGAAACGCTTGATGATCATGGGTATATTGTCCCAGGGTTGGGTGATGCGGGCGATCGCATTTTTGGGACTTGAGCTAGGATGCCGCTAAGGTCGGAAAATAGCTAAAGTATTGTCAAAGTTGCTTATTTTCGAGAAGACGGTAAAAAATATGAGTCAGCAAGATGGTTTTGCTAGTGGTTTGCTACTGGGTTCATTGATTGGGGGTGTAGTTGGTGGTGTTTTAGGGGCAGTGATTACTTCGCGCTTAGATGCTAAATTTGCAGATGAAGAGAATGAAGGGTTAACTGCTGGGGACAATGATAGCCAGACAGGGGCTAAAAAACGGCAAATGAGAGCTTCTGCTCATGAAAGTTTGGAAATAGAAGCAACCAGGCGATCGCTCGAAGATAAAATTGCCCAACTTAATGCCACAATTGATGATGTGCGGAAGCAATTAGGTAATGTCAACAGCAACTCATCCCAGGAAGTTAATGAGCATTCTTAAGCTTTCCCTTAGTTATATTGATTGGCTACACAATGCGCCGTGAGCTAAATTAAAATCAATCATGAATCTATGTTTGACATTTAACAGGAAAGTTACCCATGAATTTACTAATTACAACCCTAGCCACCTTTGTCTCCCTTTACAGCTATTTGCTGATTATTCGAGTCTTGTTGACTTGGTTCCCTACTGTTGACTGGTCTAGTCAACCATTTGCGGCTTTAAGCCAAATTAGTGATCCCTACCTCAATCTATTTCGTTCCATAATTCCCCCCTTGGGTGGTATGGATTTCTCTCCTATCCTGGCATTTTTGGCACTGAACATAGTTAGTGGTATTTTAGATAGTTTAGCTCGCGCCACCTTGGTACAAGGGTTTTAAACCCCAAATTACGATTTTCAATGTAAGGACGTTCCCAGGAACGTCTCTACAATTTTTATAGAGATATCCGGTAAGCGTAAAACTCAGTGTCTTTAGACCTGAGATATAAGCGAATCCTGCGGTTTTAACCGCATAGAGTTTTTCTTTTTGTAAAGATTGGTTAAAATGAGCAAAGGTTTATCGCCTTTGTATTTGATGATGTTATACTATTCACAACAGGAATGGTAATCAACCTGTATAAAAACCTAACTGCCTAACAGCTTTTCTGTACCTTGACAATTGAGGATATGGGGTTCTATTCCATAGTTTTAGTTTCCTACCCTCCGAATAGGTAAAATCTTCATGGGAGCTAGACAACACAGAATTTAAACTCAAGCAAAATTTGCAGTAATGCAACTACCTTAGGGCAGAGGGAAAGTTAACGCTTGGGGAGAGAACCACCTCTGGCTTAGATACCGCAAGGGTTCTAAGTTAAGTGGACTCGTTGAACCAAGAATCTCAGCGGCTTGGCTCCCTGAGAGTGTCAAAATCCAGTTCCCTAGTTGTAAAAATTTTCAAATCTACAATTCCAGATTCCAGATTTGAAAAGAAAATCGTAACGTTTTGTTAAGTTAAGTCAAGCAACCTTAAGACCTGTATAGATAGGCAGATCAAGGGGAATCGGAGGATGGTAAGCTATATGGTGAAATATAAAAGTGACTTAGGACGAAGTGTTAAATGGGTGTTTCCTTAACGGCTCCTCTCCTCCTTAGGGCCGCTCGTGGTGAACAAGTAAATCGTCCCCCTGTATGGATGATGCGACAAGCGGGACGCTATATGCAAGCATACCGGGATTTGCGGGACAAATATCCTTCATTCCGCGATCGCTCGGAAATTCCCGAAGTAGCAATCGAAGTTTCCCTCCAACCCTGGAGAGCTTTCCAACCCGACGGAGTAATTTTGTTTTCCGATATTGTCACCCCCTTACCAGGAATGGGGATTGAGATGGATATTGCGGAAGGGAAGGGACCGATTATTTATTCGCCCATACGCACTCAAGAACAAATTGAACAACTGCGTCCTCTAGAACCAGAAGCAGCACTGCCGTTTATCAGAACGATTTTGCAAGCATTACGGCAGGAAGTAGGCAATCAATCAACGGTGTTAGGCTTTGTTGGCGCACCTTGGACTTTAGCAGCTTATGCGGTGGAAGGTAAGGGTTCTAAAACCTATTCCATCATCAAAAACATGGCATTCTCAGATCCGACAATTCTCCATCAGCTACTCACAAAATTAGCAGATTCTATTGCTGATTATGTCCGCTATCAAATTGATTGTGGCGCTCAAGTAGTACAAATGTTCGATTCTTGGGCAGGACAATTAAGCCCTCAAGATTATGATACCTTTGCCCTACCTTATCAAAAAATGGTATTTGAGAAGGTGAAAAAAACTCATCCTGACACACCATTAATTTTGTTGGTGACAGGTAGCGCCGGACTTTTGGAAAGAATGCCAGCTTCCGGTGCAGATATCATTACTGTAGACTGGGCTGTAGATATGGCAGATGCTAGAGCCAGATTAGGTAAGCACGTAAAAGTACAGGGTAATCTTGATCCGGGTGTGTTATTTGGTTCTAAGGAATTTATCCGCGATCGCGTTTTGGACACCGTTCGCAAAGCCGGTAACTGGGGACATATCCTTAATCTCGGACATGGTGTATTACCAGAAACTCCAGAGGAAAACGTCGCTTTCTTCTTTGAAACCGCGAAAAACCTCAACGCTTTGGTTTAGTTTTTCGGGTGGGTTTTTTGCCCACCTGATTTTTATTAAACGCAAATGAGAAAATAACGAACCACAGAGGCACAGAGGACACAGAGAGAAATTTCTGTTATTTTTGAATAAGTTAACGGTAATATCCTGTACATCCTTTAATCCTGGTTATCCTGATTCAGAATTAGTTTTTTTTCTATAATATTCAGATTTTACAGTTTACTATTATGAACGCAAGATCAGAACTATTATAACCGCTTTCCAGTAATCATCTTGAGAATACAAACTAATAACTACTTTCCACCACCATATCGAACCTACGGGAAAAAAGGGAAGATGCGCTTTTGGTGCTTTTATGTCAAAGGTAATTTCATTATCAGAGAGTAAATTTTCTCCTTTTCTCCATCCTACCTTATCTATAAATTTATTCCAGATTTGGTGGTTGTAAGTTGTTGTTCCCCCCACACTTTCATAAATCTGCTTTTGTACAGAAAAACCAAAGCGTCCATTACTATTCTTTACCCATAAATTGTCTATAATGCTAATGTCTTCACTGGGAATATCAAGAACATTGTCTATGGTTAAATAACCTGGTATTCCCCGGTTAGCAAGTGTCAATATTATCCGTCTTGTTTCGTCATCTGCTTTTTTCCATTTACCATCTGCTAACAATTTCTCTAGTTTTTGATACTGACTGGGTACTTTGATAACAGATATTTCAGGTTTGTCAAAAGGTGGTTGAGAATTAGGTTTTTGATCTATAAAATATAACTCCTGCATCACTTTTTTTACAGATTGATAACGATGTTTAGCAATAGGACTTGCTAATTTTTCCAAAATCTTCCCTAATTCATCACTTACCACATTCCCATTTAAATAATCTCTCCATACCCATTCCCCTTCCATTGGACTATATAAATCAAACGGACTAACTCCCGTTAATAAATGCAAACAACTTACCCCTAAACTATATAAATCACTAATAAATAATGGTTTACCCATTGACTGTTCAGGGGCGCAATATTCAGCAGATCCAATAATTGTCCCTGTCGCCGTGCGTTGCTGTGGTTTAACTATTTTCGCCGCCCCAAAATCTACTAAAAATAACTGATTGTCACTACTGCGAATAATATTTTCTGGTTTAATATCTCGGTGAATTACCTGTCTACTATGAACAAACTCCAATATCTGCAACAGTTCTCTTAATAATCCTCTAATTTGCTGTTCAGAAAAAACGCCATTTTTATCTAACTCAGTTTGTAGAGTTTCACCTTTCACAAATTCCTGTACTAAATATTGACGATTATCGGATGTAAAATAAGCCATTAACTCAGGTATTTGAGGATGTTTACCTAACTCCTCTAAACGTTGTGCTTCCTGTGCAAATAACTGGGATGCTTTTTCAATACTATCTGTTCCCTGTGCTTGGGGTAAAAATTGTTTAATTACACAATAAGGTTTTGATGGTTTATCCTCATCAATAGCTAAAAATGTTCTACCAAAACCACCCTGACCTAAAATTGATTCAGGTATATATCTTTCACGCAAAAGTAACTTATTACCGCACTTTTGACAATATTGAAAATTATCAGGGTTAGGAAAAAGACAGTCAGGATTAAGACATTGACGCATAGACTCACCACCAAGGCTTTACTGTAATTTTACCCTAATTAATCAAGATTTACGCAAAATCTCTCAAAACCTCATTTCTCTGCGTCCTCTGTGTCTCTGCGGTTCGTTTCCAAAAAATATATTAAGTTAACTAACACCCAGATCCCCGACTTCTTAAAGGAGTCGGAGATCTATCTCCTCAAATCATGCTACAATTACGCACTGACCTCAACCATCCCCAAAAACCCCAACATCCAATTTCATGACCAAAAAACGCATTTTAGTTACAGGTGCAAGTGGCTGTATTGGTCACTATATCAGCGAAGCCTTAATTGAAAACACCAATCACGAATTGTATCTACTAGTTAGAAACCCCAATAAACTCCAAGTTGATACTACAGCCCGTCCCGGTATTACTATTCTCCAAGGTGATATGAAAGAGATTGGTAAATTCTCTAATTTACTCAAAACCATTGATATTGCCGTATTAACAGCCACTTCTTGGGGTGGTGAGGGCATTTTTGATATTAATGTCTTCAAAACTCTAGAATTAATGAGTTTGTTAAATCCTGAAAAATGTGAACAGGTAATTTATTTTTCCACTGCGAGTGTTTTGAACAACGATAATAAACCACTTAAAGAAGCGGGAGAAATNGGNACAGATTATATCCGTTCTAAATATGATTGTTTGCATCAAATCGAAAAATTAGCTATTTTTCCNAAAATTACCACAGTTTTTCCTACCTTAGTATTAGGTGGTGATGATAAAAAACCTTATTCTCATCTCACATCNGGTATTCCTGAAGTTACTAACTATATTAATCTCATTCGTTTTTTACAAGCAGATAGCAGTTTTCACTTCATTCATGGGCGAGATATTGCTACAGTTATCCAATATTTCATTGATTATCCCCCACAACAGGGAGATCCCCGCCGATTTGTTTTAGGACAATCAGCATTAACTGCTAATCAAGCCATTGAAGAAGTTTGTGCTTATTTAAATAAAAAGATTTATTTCCGCATTCCTCTATCTTTAGGTTTAGCCAATGTGATTATTGTTTTATTCCGCATTCAAATGGCGGCTTGGGATCGATTCTGTATGAATTATCGTCATTTTAGCTATGCTAATGCTATTAATCCTAGCAGTTTTAATTTACCAAATTACTGTGCAACGATGAGTGATGTTTTGAAAATTAGTGGTGTGAAAGCTGGAAAATAAGGCGTTGGTGAATGAAAGTATGAATTAGTCTCACGCAAAGGCGCAAAGGCGCAAAGATTAAGAGTTTCAGAAAGGGAATTTTTGATTTTCATACCTCAATTCAGCAATACTTAAAATAAATATTACACGAAAACGCATTCATGGTGGCGACTAATGCGGACATATCCTCATCTATATAAAGTGCAGCCAAGATGCTCATACTCTGCCTAATACAGCTTTCACAGAGGGATATACTAATTCATTAGGCACATCTTATATTGCACCAATGAACTGAATTGCTAGGGACAAAAATTCCTCCGCGCGGTCAATTTGTTCTGCGGCTTGGTCTGTTGTGACGGCGTTCAATTGTCCGTAGTCGCCAGTTGTTCGCAGTTCCTGTGCTTCAATTAGGAAACGATGAAAATTAGTTGGGACTAGTTGAGTTTTAGCAAATTCTCGCCCAAAAGCAGCAATAACGGCTAAATGTTTAGAAAATGAAAGTCCCTTACCTTCTAAAAATGCTTCTGCAATGTAGAACATAGCGTAGTAGGCGCGGGAGGTGGCGTAGTCTGGGAAGTGGTTGGTGAGTAGGAGTTTTGCAGCTTCTAAACTCTGTTGGGCTTTGAGGAGGAGTTCCCGTTGTTCNTCNGTCATAGAAGAACGCCTTCTTTACGGATATTACGAAGCAAAGATCCGTTGCGGGTTTGGTAGTGGGTTTCGTCCATGAAAAGACAGCTAATGACAACATCATAATCTAGGGAAAGATCAGCGATCGCTTTCCCTGTACGTTTAATTTCTTCTCCGGGGTTAACAGGAGGTTTCAGCACCACCAACACATCTATATCTGATCCGGGTTCTGCATCACCACGGGCTTGAGAACCAAAGAGGGTGAGGTGTTGCAAGCGATCGCCATACAGGTCAGTGAGTTCTTTTTTCAGGCGAGTGAGAATAGGTTTTAGGTTAATGTTCATGGTTATAAGGGCGATCTGAAATTTTCACGGGAATTAGGCATACAATAGCAGATTGTGAATTTCATCAGCCATTAACGTATTTACCAAAATACCAACCCGTTGTGCGATTTCATAGGCATTTTTCTGGGGGACAACAATAATTCCAAAATGCTGTTTGTCCTCCTCCATGTATTGAAAATGCAGTCGTTCAAAATCAACTCGGTTATGGGTGAGGATACATCTATTTAGAGAAGTTGCAAGTTCAAGCTGTTGAAGATCCGTTTTTCCGAGGGTTGCTTGTTCAGGAACGGTTGTCACATCCAAACCACGAGAACGCAAAAGGGTGGCGACTAATGCGGACATATCCTCATCTATATAAAGTGCTGCAAAGATGATCATAATGTGCCTAATGCAGTCTTTACAGCAGGGTGTACTAATTCATTAGGTACTTGATTTCGTTCAATATAATCATTAATTTCTGCTTGATGATCTAAATAAAAACTCAAGGCATCAAACACTTGTGCTAGTGTTAAATGCGGTAAATGATTAAGTATTTCTTCTGGCATAATGCCCAATCGCCATAAACCAACAATAGCGCGGATAGATGTACGAGTGCCTGTGATAATTGGCTCTCCACCTAAAATTTCAGGATTGCGGGTAACATAGCGTGAGGAAGTTTCAGCAAACATAGGACAAGTTGCTCAGATAATCTGATGTTTTCTCTAGTTTATCAATAGATTCGGTTATTCTGCGCTTTATGGCGAACTGACAAGTCAGCGCTTGCGCTATCGCTCTCGTTATATCCCGCCACAACTGAATATATTAGATAAAATAAATCATAGTGTGGAGTTTCCTTGCGTCTACCCAACCTAGAATAGTTGTAAATTTAGAATAGGAGGATTTTTAATTATGACTCAAGCAGTAGAAAGGCAAAAATCTATTTTAGAAATAGTCCAAAATCTAAC
>B570J29605_1000053_pt1 | contig 16262 bp, 14 predicted proteins | sample LakMenEpi05Nov12_FD_29605 | JGI IMG/M metagenome (IMG submission 29605)
TAATGGGGTCATACTTTATAACTGCTGAAATGCTTTCTACATATACATTTTCGCAGGTTTTGACCCCTTTTTTTTAGTTCTTTGTGAGAAATCCGGGATAGGGGGTATTCAGGGGGAAAGTAATTCCTTAAACAATTTAGGCAATGCTTACAACTCCCTGGGACAGTACGAAAGGGCGATCGCATTCTACCAGCAGTCTTTGCAGATAAAAAGGGAAATTGGCGATCGTAATGGTGAAGCCTTATGTCTACAAAATTTGGGTAATACTTATTACAAATGTGGCAAAATTAAGGAAGGCTTTGCAGCATCTTATCAAGCCCAAATGATTCGCCAAGAACTTGGAGTTCCAATGTTTTATCCCCAGTGGATGAAATCATTAATAAATTTTGCTCAACGTGGGCATTTACAATTAATTTTGTGTTTTATTTTTGGGCTGATAGCCTTTCCTTTTGCCTTAATGTGGATTGTTATAATGTCTTTATGGCGCTGGCTACGCGGTTCGTTTCGGCGATGAGATAAACTGTAAACATATCTGACAGAAATTTAATGTAAATTCAAAGTTGTAAAATCCAATGTATGACAACATCTGTAAATATCTCGCCGAAAACTTCCAAGCAGACTTAGCCACATGGTTACTTGGTTCACCAGTTGAATTAACAGAACTGAGTCCAACAGAATTATCAAACGAACCAATTCGTGCCGATTCGTTAATTTTATTACAATCAGAGAACTTAATATTACATATTGAGTTTCAGACCGATGGTAATAAAAATATACCCTTTAGGATGTTAGATTATCGAGTTAGAGGTTATCGGCGTTTTCCTGACAAAGAGATGCGCCAAGTAGTGATTTATTTGAGAAAAACAGATTCTGAATTAGTCCATGAGAATAGTTTCAGATTAAACAAAACNNACCATGAGTTTGAAGTAATCCGTCTATGGGAACAACCNACAGAACAATTTATGACCGCGCCCGGTTTATTACCATTTGCCGTGCTAAGTCAGACAGAAGATCCTACAATGGTATTGAGCCNGGTAGCACAAGCAGTCGAAAAAATTAAAGATCAACAACAACAAAGGGATATAGCTGCTGCCAGCAGTATTTTAGCCGGGTTGGTGTTAAATAGAAATGTAATCAAGAAAATTTTCAGGAGTGAGATTATGCGCGAATCAGTAATTTATCAAGACATCCTCGAAGAAGGTGAAGCTAAAGGTGAAGCCAAAGGTAAGGCTGAAGGTAGGGCTGAAACAACAAGAAAATTGGCTATAAATTTATTACGAATTGGTATGAATTTAGAGCAAATTGCTGAAGTCACTGAATTATCTCTTGAACAAGTTCGAGCTTTACAACAAGAAATTCAATCATTGTAAAACTGAGTATTTGTGGTGATTTTTCAGTAAAGAGTGCGATTCCTACGGAGCGCTTCGCTATCGCTCTCCGTAGGAATTATGTATACCTCACAACCAACGAAGATGAGCGATCGCCCCTTGATTTAAAAAACTCTGCTATGATGTAATAACTATATCAATTCAAAACAACTAAAATCATGCAAAAAATAGAAATTGAACTTGATCAAGAAACATTTAACAAAATAGAACAATTGACACAAACACATCATTGTGAAGTTTCCGACTTAATTAAAGCAATGATTGAGCAATTAACTAAACCAGAAATTATCAACAATTCATTGATTGGTGAATGGTCTAATGATGCTGAATTAGTAGATAAAATGGTTGAAGATACTTTACAACATAGAAATTCATAAAAATTGGTGAATAATATATCAAAAAAGGAGAATTGACACTATGTTACAAAATACCTATCAACTTCCCTTAACATTTGATCAAATTCTTAGCTTAGTTAAACAACTTTCTAATTCTGAAAAATTATTACTTAGTAAAGAGTTAGAAAAAGAAACATTGAATAATGAATTAACAGAGTTATTAGAAATATTTCAAACTGATGAATTGTCATTAGAAGAAATTACAGAAGAAGTTGAAATTGTCCGTTCTCAAATTTATGCTAGAAAAAATAACAGTTAAGATAATTATTGATACTAATCTTTGGATTAGTTTTTTGATTGGTAAGGAATTGAAAGAATTAAAAGAGCTTTTACATAAATTATACAATTGATGTTGATAATGTTGGGTTTCCTTGCGTCAACCCAACCTACAATGAAGATTAATTACCTATTCGCCAAATATTGATACATTTCCCATCTTGCATTAACTTCCATTTGCGCTTGTTCTAGCAACAACTTCGCCACCTCTGGTTTACTCTTCGTCAACATCTTAAACCGATTCTCTTGATACATTGACTTTTCCACCGACTCAGAAGGTGCTTTCATATCCAATTGTAGGGGGTTCTTACCCTCATTTTGTAATGCCGGATTATAGCGATATAACAACCATCTTCCTGAGTCTACTAGAGCCTTTTGCTGATGTAAACCAGTGGTCATATCAATACCATGAGCAATACAATGACTGTAGGCAATAATGATTGATGGACCATCAAAAGCTTCCGCTTCTAAAAATGCTTTGAGTGTATGTTCATCCTTCGCACCTAACGCCACACTCGCCACATAAACATTACCATAAGTCATGGCCATTAAACCTAAATCTTTCTTAGGTGCAGGTTTTCCACCCGTCGCATATTTAGCAACTGCGGCTTTGGGAGTGGCTTTAGAAGATTGTCCTCCAGTGTTAGAATAAACTTCTGTATCCATGACCAAAATATTGACATTGCGACCTGTAGAAATCACATGATCAATCCCACCAAAATCTATATCATACGCCCAACCATCACCCCCAACTATCCACACACTTTTCTTAACTAAATAATCAGCGAGGGATTTGAGATTTTCAAACGCAGATAAACGCTGATTAACGCGGATATTTTTTGATTCTATCTGCGTGTATCTGTGTTCATCTGCGTTTAAAATTTCTTGGAGTTTGTGTTTGAGAATGACAATTCTTTCCCGTTGGTCCCAAATATCAGCTTCGGTTTTTTGTTCAGCTTTGAGAATGGCATTAACTAAATTATCGCCAATTTCATTACTTAATTGTGACAATAATTCGGCAGCAAATTCCGCTTGTTTGTCTATAGATAAACGATAACCAAAACCGAATTCGGCATTATCTTCAAATAAACTATTGGACCATGCTGGACCTCTTCCCTCAGCGTTTTGACTCCAAGGTGTTGTGGGGAGATTTCCACCATAAATAGAAGAACAACCGGTGGCGTTGGCAACGAGTGAGCGATCGCCAAACAATTGTGTTAATAATTTAAGGTAGGGGGTTTCTCCACAACCGGCACAAGCGCCAGAAAATTCAAATAATGGTTCTTGTAATTGTTGTTGACGAATTTGGTTTACTTTCAACTTTGTGCGATCGGGATTTGGTAAACTCAAAAAGAAATTCCAGTTTTCCCGTTCCTGTTCCCGCAAAGGTAACTGCGGACTCATATTAATCGCCTTCAGGGTGGGTTCTGCCTTGTTTTTGGCAGGACAGACACTCACACAAATTTCACAGCCTGTACAGTCTTCTGGCGCTACCTGAATGGTGAATTTCTGGTTAGCAAAGTTCTTGTCTTTGCTGTTAGTGGATTTAAAAGTTATCGGTGCATTGACTAACTCACTGGGTTGATAAGCTTTCGCGCGAATAGCAGCGTGAGGACAAACCATCACACATTTACTACATTGAACGCAGACATCACCATCCCAAACGGGTATTTCTTCTGCAACGTTGCGTTTTTCCCATTTTGCAGTGCCACTGGGGAAAGTTCCGTCAGCAGGTAAAGCACTGACAGGTAAATCATCACCTTCCCAGACCATGATTTTGCTAAGAACATTCTCGATAAATTTGGGTTTGGTAATTGCTAATTGCGTTTCTTCCCTATTACCTCTTACCAATGACCTATTACCGACTTCATGGAGATTTTCTAGAGTGTTGTCTACGGCTTTCAAATTCATCTTGACAACTTCCGCGCCTTTTTTACCATAGGTTTTTTCTATGGCTTGTTTGATTTTAGCAATTGCTGCTTTTTCTGGCAATACCCCCGCTAAAGCAAAGAAACACACCTGCATGATAGTATTGATTCTGTGTCCCATGCCACTATTTTTCGCTACTTGACTAGCGTTAATAGCGTAAACTTTCAGATTTTTGTCAATAATCTGCTGTTGGACTTTTGGGGGGAGATTTTCCCAAACATGATCAGCATCATAAGGACTATTTAACAGCAAAGTCGCCCCTGGTGCAGCAGCTTTTAAAATATCAATGGTTTCCACAAATCCCCAATGGTGACAACCGATAAAATTAGCTTTGTCTATGAGGTAAGTTGAGCGAATTTTGCCAGTTCCAAACCGCAGATGAGAAACTGTCATTGAACCGGATTTTTTAGAATCATAAACAAAGTAACCTTGGGCGTTATTTTCTGTTCCCTCACCGATGATTTTGATGGAGTTCTTATTTGCCCCCACTGTACCATCTGAACCCAAACCATAGAACATTGCGCGAACTACATGATCTGGTTCTGTGGAGAAATTGGGGTCAAAATTCAAAGAAGTGAAAGTGACATCATCATTAATCCCAATTGTGAAATGATTTTTGGGTTTAATTTGAGTGAGATTATCAAATACACTCTTCACCATTGCGGGAGTAAATTCTTTAGAAGAAAGTCCATATCTTCCACCAACAATTTTCGGGAATGTGGTTTTTTTCCAGCCTTCATAAATGGCTGTCACCACATCTAAATATAATGGTTCTCCTGCACTTCCGGCTTCTTTGGTTCTATCAAGAACGGCAATAGATTTAACACTATTTGGTAATGCTTCTATAAATCTGGAAACATCAAAAGGACGGAAAAGCCGCACTTTTACAACTCCCACTTTTTCCCCTTGGTTGTTGAGATAATCCACTGTTTCATGAACAGTTTCACAACCAGAACCCATAATCACAATTACTCTTTCTGCGTCAGTGCTTCCATGATATTCATAAAGTTTGTAATATCTGCCTGTGCGTTCTCCAAATTTGTCCATAATTTTTTGGACAATATCAGCACAAACATTGTAATAAGGGTTTGCACCTTCACGAGATTGAAAGTAAACATCGGGGTTTTGTGCTGTTCCTCGTAATACTGGTTTGTCTGGAGTTAAACACCGTTGACGATGTGCAAATACTAAAGATTGGGGAATGAAAGATTGTAAATCTTCATCAGATAATAATTCAACTTTNTGCACTTCATGGGAAGTTCTAAACCCATCAAAAAAGTGCATAAATGGTANTCTTGCTTCTAATGTTGCTGCATGAGAAATCAGTGCAAAATCATGACTCTCCTGTACAGAAGCGGAACATAAAAAAGCGAAACCAGTCGCTCTTGCAGCCATGACATCACTATGATCACCGAAAATAGATAACGCATGGGTAGCTAAAGAACGAGCAGAAACATGAAGTACGAAACTGGTTAATTCTCCGGCAATTTTGTACAAGTTAGGAATCATTAATAATAATCCCTGAGAAGCGGTGAAAGTTGTACTTAATGCCCCTGTTTGTAATGCCCCATGGACAGCAGCAGCAGCCCCTCCTTCGCTTTGCATTTGGGTGACACTGGGAACTGTTCCCCATAAATTGGGTTTATTTTCAGACATCCAAGCATCAGCCCATTCACCCATATTTGAAGATGGGGTGATAGGATAAATAGCAATAACTTCATTTAGTTTGTAAGCTACACGGGCAACGGCTTCGTTACCATCAATTGTGGCATAGGATTTGGTCATGATTTTCCTTTCTGTGTCTTTTGTGGTTGTTTAAACTGTATGCAGAGAAACCAAAAAGATAAGCATTAGAAATAGCTAAAGTCAGGAAGTTAATTTGTGATCTTTTTTACGTTTTTATGAATTGGGAATTATTAATCATGAATTATTTTGACTTTTAGCCAATATTTTAATTATAGCAGATGGTAAATTTTCTATCTATATTAATATTAATGTTGTACTCAATATTTATGATCTTTGATTTATCAAGAGTTGATGATTTTCATGGGGTGGAGGTGCGGGAGGTTTTTTCGTTGCTATTTTATCCTAAATTAGCCTATTTCCTTTTTTGGTTTTAGTACCAGACAAAATCGCGTTTCACTCAGTTGCACGTTAAATAGGTAAAATAGACAAAAAATACTCAAGGAATAACTCGCAAGACAGACTCGCTTGATCACCTTTTAGATCAACTAACCCCATCTTTTGTAACTGAAAACCTTGCTCTGGAGTATAATCTACAGGAGTTGACTGGTTGACAATCGTCTCTGCCTCACCTTCCTCTCATTCATTCTCCCTTCTCGTTCCCAGCCGGAGTCTGGGAACGAGTTTACAACATCATTCTAAAACCCTATCCAACTTTTTCTTATCATTTAGATATAGACAATAGCGATCTCTTGCTCAATTATGGCTTTCAGGTAGTGCTAAAAAAGGGTTAATTACCCTACGAATTTCTTGTACTTCTTCCAATGAAACACCTAATTTATATGCCATACGGTTATGAAGTTCCAGTTCTGAAAACTCAGCTTTCCCATCAGCAATAGCAATTTGCCAAGCTACACATAACATAAGACGATGTTTTACTCGCTCATTATCACTTTGACGGCAAGTTTTATCTCGATGTTCTTCATCAAAAAGTATACTGCTTCGGATAATGTCTTCAAAACTCTGACGTTGATGTATAACTTTCCTAATTAAATCTCGCTCTTGTTTTCTAATACCAGAGGTACTCATTAATCTATCTATAGTATCTTCTTCTTCTGGTGCTAAGTGACCATCAACCCAAGCCATTGGTAAAGCTGCTATGATAACTTCTGATACAAATTTACTCATTTTGGCAGCTTCATCTTTATTTTTCCAATTCATCAAACCGCTATAAATACCTACAGTTGCTAATACTCCCAACCCAACAGGACCAGCAACCGTAAGTAGTGTGTATTGGGATGCGCCGACAACAATACCACCTGTTGACATTCCCAAAAATCCTTGTATTGTTGTCAACAAACTAGCATGGACAAATACTGATGAAGCAGCAGTTGAAGCTCCCACACCTGCCACAGTTCCTATAGCTGCACCTGTACTAAAAGAAAGCGCTTCTTTTGTCCAATCATAACTATTATTTTGCTTTAATAAATCAGCAGTAGTATCTAGAGAGTAAGTAACTGACTTATTATTGAAGTACAATTTCAATCCGTCCAATTCATGATTAACATAGCCTTGAAAAGATTTGTCATTAAAGTTTATTCCCTGTTTATTCCCTTCTTCATATATTTTCTGACTGGCATTATTAATAGTATCAGTAAGTTTCTGCCATGACTTACCAAAAATAGCTTTCAAGTCCTTAATATCGGTTTCTATATCGCTAATTCCTGCAAAATTTCTCTCTTGTAGCTTGTCTATGTAATAGCCTTCATTAAAGCAGAAAATTTGATCTAAAAGTGACAGAGCTACCACAATAGACAGAGAAGCAGCGATAGGAGTAGTAATAGCACCAATCAAAGGTATACCCGTCCAATGGATAAGATGATATGCCATGAAGGTCAAAATACTGCTAATTACTAGCAGTCCACCATTCAGCATTTTGCGTTCTTTAGCAGATGAATCAATATCCGAATATAAAATGAGAATGAGTCGAATATAGGAAGGGATTTTGGGGATACGAGTGATAGTAAAACTGATAACAGCAGACATTACAGGAACTAAAAGTGCAAAAATGCTACCGAGTACAGGTAGGACGGACTGAAGTATGAAAGGAAGAATTACTGGCATAAAAGAGTAGTGAATGCTAAAAACCTTTTATATAATATAGATACTTATTAAGTAATTAACAAAAGTAAATTTACTTATTTTTACTAAAAAATACCAAGTATGAGTTGCGACTGTACCCGTAAATTTACTGTATAAGCTGTCGCGCACTTAGATTATATAATTTGGAGGCGAAAACCCGGCTGTAGTGCGAGAGACTGTCTTGATTGTCAAGCGATCGCTACCACTTCCTCTAACATACCTCTAAGATACAAGGTTGGGTTGAGGTGACGTTTACCTAGTGTGCCGAAAATAGCCAAATATTATTTTATTGATTTTAATCCCAATCAAAACAAGAGCTAGGATATAATGAATAAGAACTAAAATACAGATAATATTATGAATAACACATCTCTAAAAGAAGAAACTGCCTTTAAACGTATTTCAGCAATTGTAAAAAAAATGATTGCTAATAACAGTGTGTATCAAGAAAGATTGACACAAGACAAAATGATTCAGAAAATATACGAACTGTTTACTAAACCAAATTCTGGGGATGATATAGACACAATTGCTGAAGATGATTTAACAGAAAGAATTAGTAAAATTTTAGCTGTAGAAGCAATCAGTGGTTTATTAGATGATTTTACACCAGAGGAAATGGCAATATTTGATGAAGCAGTGAAACGGAAATAAGTCAATGGGATATCTACTAGATACTAATATGGTGACAGCAATTCTTAAAGAAAATTTAAAAGTAACCAATCAGCTAGAAAGTTTAAATCGTCAAAACGAGGAAGTTTTCATTAGTGGGATTACTTACTATGAAATTGAGCGAGGACTCTTAGCAGTTAAAGCGGTAAAGAAATTATCAGACTTTGAAAAATTTTTGAAGAAATACCAAGTTTTACTCTTGGACGATATGGCAATTTTTCAGAAAGCGTCAGAAATTTATGCTGATTTAAAACAAAGAGGTTTACCAATTCAAGATGCAGATATATTTATAGCAGCTACGGCTATTATTCACAATTTAATTGTAGTTTCCCATGATTCTGATTTATTAAGAATTAAAGAATTGCAATTAGAAGATTGGTTACAAGAGGAATTAAATTAAATCGTTTTTAATCAACCGTTTTTGTAAAGCCACAACAACAGCCTGAGAGCGATCGCTCACTTCTAACTTTTGTAAGATAGCATGGACGTGAACCCTGACCGTTCCCGGTGTAATATAAAGTGCCAGAGCAATTTCTTGATTAGTTTTCCCCGCTGCCAATAGTAATAAAATTTCTTGTTCTCTTTGTGTTAGTTTATGAGTAGGTTTTGAGCTATTTTCTGCATCAACTTGGTGATTATTGGCTAACGCCACGCTATCGCTATCAGGTACAAATACTGAACGAATTTCCCTAGTTGCAGTTTCATCCCACCAAGATGCCCCAGATGCGACGGAATACAGAGCCAATACCAATTTTTCAGCCGCAACACCTTTAAGACAATAACCTTGAGCGCCCACTTCAATTAACCGCGTAATCAGAGATTTTTGGGAATGGGAAGTAAGAACTAAAACTGGCAAATTAGGATATTTTTGTTTAATTTGATAACAGGCTTCAATCCCGCCAATTCCTGGTAATCCTACATCTAAAATAACGACATCAAGAGGGTGCTGGTTGACTAACTCAATGGCTGTTTCACCATCTTCCGCTTCCGCGATAATCTCCAAACCAGTTTCTTGCTGCAATCGCACACGCAAGCCCAAACGGAAAAGTTCATCATCCTCAACTAGGAGGATTTTTATGGGGGTAGAAGACATCTGATGTTATTTAAGATTGAAATGGCAAAACAGGGAGCTTGAAGGCAAAAATAGCGCCATTGGGAACTCTGTTTTCTGCCCATATTATACCGTTATGAGCTTCAATAATTTGCCGAGATAAATAAAGTCCTAATCCCGAACCTTTAGCTTGGCGTTGGGAAAGCTCACCGCGATAGCGTTCGCGGAGCGTCCCGGAGGGAACTAGCGCTCCGTAGGAATCGCTATTTCCTTGGTAAAATCGTTCAAATAAGTGGGAAAACTGTTCAGGTTGGATACCTGCACCTGTATCTAAAATTTTGACAACTTGATAGGAAGTTTGCGGTTCTAAGACAATTTCGACATGATCACCGCGTCGAGAATGGTTGATAGCATTAATCAGCAAATTGCTAAAAACTCGTTGCAGTTGCAAAGCATCACCGCGCACCCAAAGAGAGCGTTTCCAATCAGAATCACCATAGTTTAATGATAGATGAATGCGACGATTTGCTGCTAATTCAATTAAGGTAGCCGTTGCCGTTTCTGCTAAGATACTTAAATCCACAGGAGCTAAATCTAGTTTTAAGCCTTCTGTATCATTGCGATAAACATCTAACAAAGTTTCTAATAAATCAAGGGAAGTTTCATGGCTGCGTGCCATTGTTGCTAGAACTTTCTGTTGGGTTGGTAAAACTGCACCAAATTTTTCTTTTTGAAAGGCTTTAATAGTTTCAACTGCTCCTAAAAGTGGCGTTTTTAAATCGTGAGTAAGTGTGGAAGCAAAATCTTCTCTTAGTCTCACTAATTGGGCTTGGGATTCGAGTTTAGTTTGAGTGAGGGCAATGGCTTTTTGAGATTTTCGTAATCGCTGACTTAAAAATCCGGTGACTATCAAAGCTATTGCAGCAATTACTCGACTAGCAACAGTAGAAGCTCGAATTGATTCACCTCCAGGTATCCACGCATTTAACATAGTTAGAAAAACAGCAAGAAATGTTGCGCTTATTGTTGCCATTCCCCCCAACCAAGAATTTACTAATAAAATTGCTCCACTGTAGAGATATCCAAAAACATAATCATTGGGGGTAGAATATTCTAAAACTGCTAGAAAGATAAATATAGTGACAATTAGTAATATTTTACCAAGACGTAAGTTATTGTTTATTAATTTATTTTTTAAAGATGCCATTTACTAACTTACCTTTTCTCAACTTATACAACTATAACAATTATCAAGGCTCAGATCCCTGACTTCTTAAAGAAGTCAGGGATCTTGTTTACTAGCGTTTAGATTTCTTCTAAACTTTACTAAACACTGATATATATCTTTAGGTAGACACATAAATAGAAAAATAAACGATTTTTATATCCTTGTACTCCTTGTTTTTATTGCCACAATAATTGATGATATAAATTAATCATCTCAAGATTACTATCTAAATCAGGATTTTTAGGATGAAATAATTAACAGAAATGATAATGAAAGTAAGCATTTAGCCGTCAGCTATTAGGAAGAATTGAATTGATAAGCATTCTGAATATTAATTACTGATGTCAGCCTCCCCCTACTTGAAAACCCGTAAAATCTGTTTTTAGCTGACTGCTTAATACTGAAAAGCCATAACAACTTTCTTTGAGGAGATTTTATAATTCATGTTACAAGGTTGGATACAAATTGCATTGACATTAATCATTGTCATTGCTACCACTCCTTTATTAGGGAGATATATCGCTCGCGTTTTTCTAGGAGAAAGCACACTGCTTGACTCTGTGTTAAATCCCATAGAAAGAATAATTTTTGTNTTAATTGGAGTTCGTCCTCAAGATGAAATGACAGGTTGGCAATATGCCAAAGCTGTACTTTACAGTAATNTNGTTATGGGGATTTTGGTATTTACTATTTTGATGACTCAAGCATGGCTACCATTCAATCCGACAGGGTTAGGTACACCAACTTGGGATACAGCATTACACACGACTTTTTCTTTTCTGACTAATACAGATCAACAACATTATTCTGGAGAAACAACCTTGAGTTATGCCAGTCAAACATTCGCTTTGAGTTTTTTGATGTTCGTTTCATCAGCGACCGGTTTGTCGGTGGGAATTGCCTTTATTCGTGGCTTAACTGGCAGAACATTGGGTAACTTTTATATTGACATCACCAAGTCAATTACGCGGATTTTGTTGCCCATGTCAATCATTATGGGATTGTTATTGATCATGGCTGGTGTGCCTGAAACCCTTGCCGGAGTGGCAACAGCGACAACATTAGAAGGTGCTACTCAAGCGATCGCTCGCGGACCAGTTGCCCACATGGAAGCGATTAAACAAATTGGTGAGAACGGTGGTGGTTTTTTTGCTACTAACTCAGCACATCCCTTTGAAAATCCCAGTGGTTTTTCTAACTTATTGCAAACCTGGGGTATGATTTCTATCCCCACAGCACTAATTTACACTTATGGCGTATTTGCTAACAATCTCAAACAGGCATGGTTAGCATTTTGGATGGTATTTACTATCTTTACCATCTTGTTGATTGTAACTACAATTGGTGAGTATCAAGGAAATCCCTTAGTTAATTCTCTTTTAGGATCACAACAACCCAATTTAGAAGGAAAAGAAGTTAGATTTGGTTGGGCGCAAAGTTCATTATTTGCAACTATTACCACCGGGACAATGTGTGGTGCTGTTAACGCACTTCTCGACTCATTTATGCCCCCAGGTGGATTTGTATTTCTCTTTAATTTATTCTTGCAAATAGTTTGGGGAGGTCAAGGAACTGGGACAGCATATTTATTTATCTACTATATTTTGGCAGTGTTTTTAACTGGCTTAATGGTAGGACGGACTCCAGAATTTTTAGGTCGCAAAATAGAGAAAAAAGAAATCGTTCTGTCCAGCGTTGTTTTATTAGTTCACCCCTTCGCCATTCTCATCCCTTGGGCAATAGTTTTTGCTTTTCCCGATGCGCTTTCAGGTATTAGTAACCCAGGTTTTCATGGCGTTTCTCAAGTAGTTTATGAATATGCTTCCGCAGCCGCAAATAACGGTTCTGGCTTTGAAGGACTAGCTGATAGTCAACCAGCAGCAACAGGACTTTGGTGGAATCTCAGCGCTAGTTTCAGTATTCTCGCAGGACGTTATATTCCCATGATTGCCTTGTTGCTATTAGCAGATAGTATGTCCAACAAACAACCAGTTCCTATGACTGCCGGTACTCTCAGAACCGACACTGGTTTATTCACTGGAGTTACAGGAGGAGTAATTTTAATTCTTGGGGCGCTGACTTTCTTTCCTGTATTAGTTTTAGGTCCAATTGCAGAATGGTTTTTAATTTCCAAATAAACTTATGACTTACACAAAATATGTTTCAATCTTTTATTTCTCTGCGTCCTCTGTGCCTCTGTGGTTCGTCCCTGACATTTTTGAATAACTAAACATCCATGAAAACTACAAAAACTCGACAAGAACGAAAACATACTCCCAAAGTTAAAAATACTGGAATTTATACTAGAGCATTTAAACAAGCGTTTGTCAAATTAGACCCACGCAATATGCTAAAAAATCCAGTTATGTTTTTGGTGTGGGTGGGGACAATTGTTACAGCTTTAGTAACTATTGAACCGAATCTTTTTGGGGTTACTCCTGATAATAATCCGCGACTTTTTAACGGTCTAATTACCATAATTCTGTTCTTGACTCTTATTTTTGCAAATTTCGCCGAAGCGGTAGCAGAAGGACGAGGAAAAGCGCAAGCTGACTCATTACGGGCGACAAAATCCGATGTTGTAGCCCGAAAACTTCTCCCTGACGGTTCTATTCAAGAAGTTAATTCTGCTACTTTGCGTCGTGGTGATCAAATTAAAGTTATCGCTGGTGATGTTATCCCCGCAGACGGAGAAGTAATTGCTGGTGTGGCTTCTGTAGATGAATCTGCTATTACTGGAGAATCTGCGCCAGTTTTAAAACAACCAGGAACTGATATTGCTAGTTCTGTAACGGGAGGAACGCGCATTAATTCTGATGAACTAACTATTAGGGTAACATCAGATCCAGGTCAAGGTTTTATTGATAGAATGATTGCTTTAGTAGAAGGGGCTTCTCGCACTAAAACCCCCAATGAAATTGCCTTAACTGTACTTTTGGCAGTGCTAACTCAAGTTTTTTTAGTGGTAATTGTCACACTACCAACAGTGTCAGTTTATGTTAAATCACCTGTGAGTATTGCGGTATTAATTGCCTTATTAGTGGCGTTAATTCCTACTACAATTGGCGGATTATTGAGTGCAATTGGCATTGCCGGGATGGATAGAGTGGCTCAATTTAATGTCATAGCTACATCTGGAAGGGCTGTAGAAGCCTGTGGAGATATTAACACTTTGGTTTTAGACAAAACGGGAACAATTACATTAGGAAACCGCATGGCGGAAGAATTTATTCCTGTTAAAGGTCATTCCCTCAATGAAGTTGCCCAAATTTCCTTGGCATCCAGTATTTTTGATGAAACTCCCGAAGGAAAATCAATTGTTAAATTAGCCGAATCATTAGGAGCAAAATTGAGTTTTAATCCCACAAATGCGGCAGGAATTGAATTTTCAGCAAAAACGCGTATGAGTGGCATTGATTTACCGAATGGCGTAGAAATTCGCAAAGGGGCTGTAGATGCAATTAAAGGATTTGTGCGTTCTCGCAATGGACAATTAACCCCAGAACTNGATNCNGCTTATGAGCGAGTTTCTAAATTAGGNGGAACACCATTAGCAATTTGTCAAAATGATGATATTTACGGTGTAATTTATCTTAAAGATATTATTAAACCGGGGATTAAAGAACGTTTTGATCAAATGCGAAGAATGGGAATTAAAACTGTGATGCTGACAGGAGATAACCGTCTCACTGCTTCTGTAATTGCCGAAGAAGCTGGTGTAGATGACTTTATTGCTGAAGCAACTCCAGAGGACAAAATTGAAGTAATTCGCAGCGAACAAGCACAAGGAAAATTAGTCGCTATGACTGGAGATGGTACTAATGATGCCCCAGCTTTAGCACAAGCAAATGTTGGTGTAGCAATGAATTCTGGTACACAAGCTGCAAAGGAAGCTGCTAATATGGTAGACCTGGATTCTGACCCGACAAAATTAATTGATATTGTCACTATTGGTAAACAATTACTAATTACCCGTGGGGCTTTAACAACTTTTTCTCTGGCTAATGATGTCGCTAAATACTTCGCAATTATTCCAGCAATTTTTCCTGGGATTGGGGTAAATGGTTTAAATATTATGGGTTTGGCAAGTACACAATCTGCGGTTTTATCAGCTTTGATTTACAACGCTTTGATTATTCCGGCATTGATTCCTTTAGCATTAACTGGGGTGAAATTTCGTCCTCTCACTGCTAACCAACTTTTGCAACGGAACATCTTTATTTACGGATTAGGTGGCGTAATAGCTCCTTTTATTGCTATCAAAATTATTGACGTTTTCATTGTATCTATAGGATTAGCTTAATCAATGACAATTTCTAAAGGTCATCGTGTTCCTCTGGGTCTGTTTTTACTACTTTGCTTGAATTTATTATTAGCGCCAGCAGTTCAAGCAGCGACTTCGGTAGTAGAATCGCGTTTTTCGGCTTATACGATTACTTTGTTGGGGCTTGTTACTCTGTGTCTTTGTGTTTATTTGTTTGTGGTGATTTTTCAGCCTGAGAGGTTTTAATATGAACCATATTTTTTATTTCGCGCAGAGACGCTAAGGAGCAAAGGCGCAAAGGAAGAAATATATTTTGTTGTGGTTTTTTAAATTAGGGAGGTTTTAATATGAGTCAGAGACATCAAGTTAGTAAGGCGATTCGTTCGACTTTGGTTTTGTGGGTGATAACGGCTTTTATTTATCCGTTATTTATGTTGATTTCGGGACAAGTTGTTTTTTCTGATCAGGCTAATGGTAGTTTAATTAAAAATTCTCAAGGTGTGATTATTGGTTCAGCTTTAATTGGTCAACCTTTTGCCAGTGAAAAGTATTTTTGGGGTCGTCCTAGCACTACTAATTACAGCACAGCAGACCCCAAAAAGGATGAAGTTGGTGTTTTGAAGACGGGGGTATCTAGTGCTAGTAATTTAGCTCCCAGTAATCCAGCATTACTAGAACGTATTAATGGGAATGAAGGTGAAATTCAGCGACTTAAAAAAGCGGGTATCCAACCTACTGCGGATTTAGTTTATACTTCTGGTTCGAGTCTTGATCCTCACATTACTCCTGAAAGTGCTAAGGTACAAATTGCCAGAGTAGCAAAAGCGCGAGGAGTTGAACCAAAGCAGTTGGAAACTTTAATTTCTCAAAACACTGATGGTCGTTTCTTGGGTATTTTTGGTGAACCGGGAGTAAATGTTTTAAAACTAAATCTAGCAGTGGATAAAATTAGTAAATAAGTAGGAATTTGTTCATGTTTTANCCTAATANCCCTTCTCCTGACAGTTCTTATATTCGTCCTGCTCGACGGGGAAAGCATAAAATNTTCATTGGTATGGCTCCCGGTGTGGGGAAAACTTATAGAATGCTAGAGGAAGCACATCAACTCAAACAAGATGGTATTGATGTTGTTATTGGCGTTTTAGAAACTCATGGACGCAAGGACACGGCTGCAAAAGCCATAGGATTGGAGATAATTCCTAAAAAAGCCAGTATTCACAAGAATATCAATCTT
>B570J29605_1000069_pt1 | contig 14397 bp, 14 predicted proteins | sample LakMenEpi05Nov12_FD_29605 | JGI IMG/M metagenome (IMG submission 29605)
TAGATCTTCAAGAGCCTAAAAAAATTGCACAAAGCGTCAAGGATTTAAATTTATTGCATGTAGTCATAACATCAGTTGATAGAGATGATTTAGAAGATGGTGGTGCAAAACATTTCGCAAACGTTATTTCCGAAATTAAACAATATAACAATAAAACAACAATTGAAGTTTTAACACCAGATTTTTTAAGAAAAGGCGACGTTTATAAAATTGTTGCAGATGCAAAGCCTGATGTTTTTAATCATAATTTAGAAACTATCCCTCGACTTTATTTAAAAGTAAGACCTGGTTCTCGTTATTTTCAATCTTTAGATTTATTGAAGAAAGTTAAAGATTATGATTCCACAATTTTTACTAAATCAGGTCTAATGGTAGGGTTAGGCGAAACTAAAGAAGAGATTATGCAGGTTATGGATGATTTAAGAATAGCTGGGGTAGATTTTTTGACTATTGGTCAGTATTTACAACCGAGCATAAAACATTATCCGATAAAAAATTTTATAACACCAGAGGAGTTTGAAAGTTATAAATTAATCGCAGAAGGAAAAGGATTTCTATTAGTTTCCTCAAGTCCATTAACAAGATCCTCTTATCATGCGTCNGAAGATTTTGATGTTTTGAAAAAAAAAAGAATTAACAAGCTAATTTAAATTGCCAGTAAAAAAAATTTTAAAAAAATTTAATTATTCTAAAAAAGATCTTATAGAATTAGTTTTAAAAATCGACGATTATAAATTTTTTTTACCCTGGTGTATTAATTCAAAAATTTTAACAATTAATAAAAAAAAAAAAGACATAAAAATTATTGCAGATTTGGAGATAGGCTTTAAGTCTTTTAGAGAAATTTATACAAGTGAAGTTATTTATAATAATCAAAATTCAAAAATTGAAGTTACATCTATAAATGGAAATATTAAAAATTTATTAAATATTTGGGAATTTGAAGAAATCAATAAAAAGTCTTGCAATATAATTTTTTTTATAGATATCGAATTAAAAAATCCTATTGTTAATATTTTATTTAATAAGTTTTTTAATTATGGTTTTGAAAAAATTTTAAATTCTTTTGAGCGGAGAGCAAAAGAAACTATAAAATTTTAATATGGTTTTTCACTAATTTAACAGTTTCTATCAAAATTTTATTTTGGATAATTGCTCTTGTTAATTTTTTATTAAAATTAAACCTTATTATTTCCATTTTTTTTTTACTGCAGATGCCAATATAAACAAGTCCTACAGGTTTTTTTTTAGTACCACCATCTGGTCCAGCTATACCTGTTACAGATATTGCAATATTTGTTTTGGAGCTTNTAAGTAAATTTTTACACATCTCCTTGCAAGTTTCTGCGCTTACCGCCCCATGCTTTATTAAGGTTTTTTGTTTTACTTTTAGAAAGTCGATCTTTGATTTATTTGAATAAGAAACGGTTCCCATCTCAAAATATTTTGATGCNCCAGGAATTTTAGTTAAGTTATAACTAATTAANCCGCCCGTGCAGGATTCTGCTACTGAGATTTTAATTTTCTTTTTTTTTAGAATTGTTGTTAAGTTTTTTATTTTCTTATTTATATGCATAAATAAATGATTAAAAATGTATATATACCAGCGATGACATCATCCATTATTACTCCAGTTGCATTTTTTATTTTAAAGTCAAAATAACTTGCTGGCCATGGTTTGGTGATATCAAAAAGTCTAAATAATAAAAGAGATAGTATTATCAAAAAAAAATTATTTTCACATATAAGCAGGGGTATTGATTGTCCGATAAATTCATCAATTACAATTTCTTTCGGATCAGATGATGGAAAAGATTTCTTTATTGTTTTATTTAAAAAGTAGAATGAATAAAATAAAATAAGAATAAGAAAAAATATAAAAAAAAAAATATTAANATAATTATAAAATAAATAATAAATAATTACNGTAATAAGCGACGCCATTGTTCCTGGAATAGGTAAATAACCAATTCCAAACAAAGTAAAAATTTTTTTATTAAAATTAATTATTTGATACAGATGTTATTACCTCGCATGCGATTGCTTTATTTTTTCCAATATTTCCAAGTCTATCAGTTGTCTTGCCTTTTACGCTTATTTGTTTTTCACTAATGTTACAAATTTTAGAAAGATTATTAGATATAATTTTTTTATATTTTTTAAGATTTGGTTGTTGAGCAATAATGTTAATATCAATATTATTAATTTTAATATTCTTAGTTTCAAGAAGATTAATAATTTTTTTCAAAAAAAATGTTGATCTTTTATTTTTAAATTTTTTATTATTTGGAAAGAAAGTTCCTATATCACCTAATTTTTTAGACCCTAAGAGAGAATCTACTAAGGCATGAATTACAGGATCCCCATCAGAATGACCTACTGTACCCATTGAATAGGGTATATGTATTCCCCCTAAGTATAATTTATAATTTTTTTCCAATTTATGAATATCATAGCCAATTCCGTATGAATTTTTTTTATTATTATTTAAATCATTCTTAAGAGTAATTTTGACATTATTAATGTCGCCTAGTATTTTTTTAACAGTTAAGTTTTTATAAAAAAATAAAGAAGATTCGTCAGTAAATTTTTTGCCCTTATATTCTTTATGTAAAGAAAATATTTTTTTAAAAGAAAAACATTGTGGGGTTTGAATCGAAAAAACTTTTTTTCTGTCTAGAATTTTATCTTTAAAAACTATTGTATCAGTATTTGTTATATAAGGAATTACAGCTTCATTTTTTTTAGAAAGCTTAATAATTTTGTTTACTAATTTCTTTTTTAAAAATGGTCTTGCAGCATCATGTATTAAAACTTTATTACAATTAGTTCTTTTTAATTTTGAAAGAGCAAGAAATACTGAATCCTTCCTTTCCTTGCCACCCTGAATTATTTTAACTTTTTTATTTTTATAAACCTGATCTTTAAATTTTATAAATTGAGGCTTGTTAATTACTAAAATTATCTTTTTTATTGAGTTTATTTCAGAAAGTATTTTAATAGAGTAATTTATTATTAATTCATTATCAAATACTGTATATTGCTTTGGTATAGTTTTTGAATATCTATGACCTTTGCCAGCAGCTAGAATTATAGCGCAGTAACTCATAAAAAAATGATTAAAAAAATATTAAGTTCCAATTTACTTTTATACATTAGTACTTTTCTTTCAATCATTTTTGGAATTTTTACCCTTTATACATTTTCTGGCACAAGTTTTATTCAGTTAAATGAAAATAACATTCAGGTTCTATTAATAATAAACATATCCATCATATGTGTTTTGCTTTTCTTAATTATTAGAAAACTTATAGTTTTTTTTTATAAGTCTAAAGTAATCTCAGGATTGAGTACAAATTTAAATTTTATTAAATATTTTATTTTTGTAACAGCTGTACCATCAATTTTTGTAGCTGTATTTTCTTTAATGCTTTTTAACCTTGGTATTGAAAAGTGGTTTGATAAAAAAGTTAATGATGTTGTAAATAATTCAGTTGAAGTTGCTAGAAATTATCTTGAAGAGAATCAGAGCTCNATAAAAGGAGAAATTTTAGCAATGGCAAATGATCTAAATCGTAATTTTAATCTATATTCTGAAAACAAACAAATATTTCAAAATTATTTTGATCAACAATCTAGATTTAGAAAAATTGAAGAATCTTATTTAATAAATAAAGATGGTCTTCTTTTATTTTCAACATCCTTCAGTAATAAGAATAATTTTATTGCTCCGTTAAAAACTTTTATTGATATGGCTCAAAATGGACAAACTATATTAATCTCTGATGCAAATAAGAATCAAACAAATGCTTTAGTAAAATTAAGCAGTAGTGAGAATATTTTTTTATATACAATTAGATATGTTGATCCTGAGACTGTTAATTTTTTAAAAAATACNGGAGAAGCCTCTACATTCTACTATAAATTAAAATCAAACAGTCTTGGTCTCCAAATTACTTTTGCTGCTGTTTATATTGTAATAGTTAGCTCGCTAATTTTGTTATCAAGTATGTATGCAATTAACATAGCTAATAAAATTTCAAGACCAATTATTAAATTAATTTTTGCCGCAAAAGAAGTTTCCGTTGGAAATTTAGAAGTTAAATTAAAATATGAAGAAGAAGACGATGATTTTAAAAAATTATATCAAACATTTAATATAATGACTCAAGAAATACAGGCGCAAAAAAATAAAATTGCTTTATCAGAAAGATATCAGGCATGGGAAATGGTAGCAAAAAAACTTGCGCATGAAATTAAGAATCCTTTAACACCAATTACACTCTCATTGGAGAGAATTAAAGATAGGTATTCAAAGCAAATTAATGTTGATAAGGCTGACTTTGAAAATTATTTAAATATAATATCTAGGCAAGTTGAGGACATAGGAAAGTTAGCAAATGAGTTTTCAGATTTTGCAAGAATGCCAAATCCCATTAAAAAATCTAATAATTTAAAAAAACTTATAGAAGATAGTATAAGTTTATATAAATTATCTGAAAAAAAAGTAATTTTTAATTTAGTTTATAGTAGCACCCAAGATGTATTTAAATTCGATCTAAATCAGATTTCTAGGGTTTTGATTAATATTATCAAAAATTCATTGGAATCTATTTATGAAAAACTAGAATTAGATAAAAATTTACAAGGAAAAATAAATATATTGATCGAAAATAATAATGATTTTATTTATATTATAATTGAAGACAATGGCGTTGGTTTTAAAACAACACCAAAAAATTTAATAGTCCCTTTAACCACAACAAAACAACGTGGATCAGGACTGGGATTATCAATAGTATCTAAAATATTACATGAGCATGGTGGTGATTTAAATTTTATAGAAAAAAGTAATGGAGCTAAAATTAAATTAAGCATTAAGATTAATTAATGAGAAATGAAATTTTATTAATAGACGATGAAAAAGATATAAGATTTGCAGTTCATGAAATCTTAAAAGAAAATAATTTTTTCGTTCGAGAAGCTGACACTGTTGAAAAAGCATTATCGGAGATAAAAAAAAAATTACCAGATTTAGTAATATTGGATGTTTTGTTAGATGAAAAAAATAGAGACGGAATAGACATATTAAAATTTATAAAATCAATTGATGCTGATGTTCCTGTTATTATGATTTCAGGTCATGCAAATATTAAAATTGCAGTTGATTCAATAAAACTTGGGGCTTTTGAATTTTTAGAAAAGCCTTTCAATAAAGATAGATTATTAAACTTTGTTAATAGAGCTATTGAAACTTCTTCTTTGAAAAAAGAAAACAAGTCTTTAAAAAAAAATCTTTATTCATCTAATGAACTAATTGGAAACTCTTCTACAATAGTAAAATTAAGAAATGCTATAGATAAATTTTCAAAAACAGATAGTCGTATTTTAATCTCTGGACCTGCTGGGTCTGGAAAAGAATTGGTTTGCAGACTTATTCATGAAGGCTCATTAAGATCCAATAGTTCATTTAAAGTAATTAATGGAGCTATTTTAGACCCAAATCATTTTGATTTTGAATTATTTGGTTCAGAAAATAATGACAAAATTGTCACAGGAGTTTTTGAAAAATCTAACAATGGAACATTGCTAATTGATAATATTTCTGATGTTCCATTAGAAACTCAAGGTAAAATTTTAAGAGTTTTATCTGATCAAAAATTTCATAGAGTAAATGGAGCTAATGAAATTAGCGTGAACATCAGGGTCATTTGTTCAACTAGCAAAAATTTAAAAGAAGAGATTGCGCATGGCAATTTTAGAGAAGATCTTTTTCATAGAATAAATGTCATTCCAATAGAAACCCCATATTTGAAAGATGTAAAAGAAGATATCCCTTTTTTAATTGAATATTTTGTTAAAAGAATTTCAGACAGCAACGGTTTAAAACCAATTTTTATAAATTCAAAAAATACAGTTTTTTATGATTATGATTGGCCAGGAAATGTAAGAGAATTAAGAAATTTAATTGAAAGAGTTGTTATATTAGCTTCCGGCAAAGATGAGGATGTAGATAAAATCTTGTCAGAATCTTTAAAAATTTCATCTGTTAAAGAAAATAATAATGAAGATGCATTTCAATTTCCATTAAAAGAGGCCAGAGAAAAATTTGAAAAAAATTATCTTGAAATTCAACTCAATAGACACAATGGAAATGTTTCAAAAACTGCAGATTATATTGGCATGGAAAGAAGTGCTTTACATAGAAAACTAAAATCTTTAGGTATTAATTAATCATGACATTTAAAGTTGCAATTAATGGCTTTGGTAGAATTGGAAGGACAATTTTAAGAGCTCATTATGAAAATAAAAAGAAACATGATTTAGAAATTGTTGCGATAAATGGGTCAGGTAACGCAGATGATAATGCTCATTTATTAAAATATGATTCTACACATGGAAAGTTTAATGAAGATGTTTCTTCAAAACAAAATTGTTTTTTTATTAATAAAGACAAAATTGAATTTTTAAATAAGAAAGATCCAAAAAATTTACCCTCTTGGAAAGACTTAGGTGTCGATTTAGTTTTAGAATGTACAGGTCGCTTTACTTCAAGAGATGATGCTCAATTACATATTAAAGCAGGTGCAAAAAAGGTTCTAATTTCTGGACCTGGATATTCACCGGGAACAGGAAAAGAAGTCGACGCAACAATTGTATATGGGGTTAATCATAAAATATTAAAAAAAAATCATACAATTGTATCCAATGCTTCTTGCACTACTAATTGTTTGGCTCCAATTGCAAAAGTATTAAATGATAGTTTAGGAATTGAAACTGGAATCATGAACACCATTCATGCTTATACTAATGATCAAGTATTAAATGACGCTTATCATAATGATTTACGAAGAGCACGAGCTGCAGCTTTATCTATGATACCCACAAAGACTGGTGCCGCAACTTCTATTGGATTGGTTATACCTGAATTAGAGGGTAAATTAGACGGATTATCAGTAAGAGTTCCAACTAATAATGTTTCTTTAGTAGATCTTACTTTTGTATCAAAGAAAAAAACATCAGCTAAAGATATTAATGAAATTATTAAAGCTGCAGCAAAGAGTAGTTATGCAGATATTATTCAATACAATACTGAACAATTAGTATCCATAGATTTTAATCACAACCCATATTCTTGTATTTTTGACTCAACTCAAACAAGAGTGTCAAGCGACGGTAAACTAGCTAAAGTTTTAGCGTGGTACGATAATGAATGGGGTTTTTCAAATCGAATGCTAGATACTTCTATTGCTTTAATGAATACGTAAATCATTAACAAATTGATTAAAAAAAAATAATTGTTAAAACTACTTTAAATTTAGTTGCGCCCTTAGCTCAGCTGGATAGAGCATCGGTTTTCTAAACCGAGGGTCAGAGGTTCGAATCCTTTAGGGCGCGCCAATATTATAAATTATGGCTAAAATTTTAATTTTAGGTGCAGGCTCAATGAGCACCGCATTTGCTTTTCCTTGCAGCGATAATAATCATCAAGTTTCAATTGTAGGCACTCATTTAGAAGATAATTTTATCGATATTATTAAAGCTAATAAAAATACTCATCCAATATTAAAATCTAAAATTCCAAATAACGTTAATATTTATAAATTTAGTAATTTCCATAATTTATTAAAAGATGCGGATTTAATAGTTTTAGGCGTTAGCTCAAAAGGAATTAATTGGGCTTCTGAGCAATTAACAGGCATTAGAAATAATCAGCAAATTTTAATTTTAACAAAAGGATTGCATGTAAATAAAAAAAAACGATACGAAGTTTATCCAGATACTATTAAAAATTTTTTATTAAAAAAAGAAATAAAAAATTTAAAAATTTCAGTTGCTGCAGGACCGTGTTTAGCATCAGATTTATCTAACAGAGTTCTTACAAATGTAATTTTTGCAAATAAAGACATTTCTGTAGTTCGACATTTATCTAATATTCTATCTACTACTTATTATAAAATTAAATATTCAAATGATGTAAAGGGTGTTGCTGCATGCGGAGGTATTAAAAATATTTATGCAATGATAATTGGAACGTCTATGGGGATTAATGCGAAAAATGAAAAAGATAATAAAAATCTTAACACCGCAGCTGCTTTATTTAATCAGTCAGTAAAAGAAATGTGTTATTTTATTAAAAAAATAGGTGGTCAAGAATCTACTGTAATGAATTTAGCGGGCGTTGGTGACTTATATGTCAGTTGCACAGGAGGCAGAAACTCAAAAATGGGTAAATTTATTGGAATGGGAATGACATATAAAAATGCAAAAAAAAATAAAATGCCAAAAGAAACAGTTGAGGGTGCTGATTTAATTTTTGATATTGGAAATAAAATTATTAAAGATTTTAAAGTTAAAGAACTTCCTTTAATGATTACTTTTATAAAAGCTCTACTAAATAACACTAAATTTAAAATCGATAAAAAACTTTTTGCATAAGTGTTAGAAAAGTTTTTTGTTTATATGATTGCAAATTTTAGTAACAAAAAAATTATTACTTACGTTGGCTGGACAAATAATTTAAAAAAAAGACTTCAACTACATAATAGCGGTAAGGGAGCTAAATTTACTAGAGGTAGACAATGGATCTTAATTTTTAAAAAAAAAATGCTTTCAAAAAAAAATGCTATGCAATTTGAATATAAATTAAAAAAGGATCGTAAAGTTCGAAAAGATATAATAAATAAGTTTATTAATACAACCCCAAATTGTTTAAGTTAAAATATTCTTTAAAGTGATTTTTTAATTAAGTATAAATCTGCAATTAAACTTAACTAAAAAAAAAAATGAAAAAAATTAAAATAAATTCATTTGCAGTTTTAGCTTTTGTTGTAACTTTTATATTTACAACTTTTAATGCTAATGCAAATCAAACTAGAGAAAATGTAATTAAACGCGGATCGCTTAATTGCGGAGTTTCTCAAGGTGTGCCGGGGTTTTCTAATGCTGATGCATCAGGAAAATGGGCAGGTATTGATGTTGACTTATGTCGAGCAGTTGCTGCAGCAGTTTTAGGTGATGCAAATAAAGTAAAGTACTCACCATTAAGCGCTAAAGACAGATTTGAAGTTCTTAAGGCTGGTGACATAGATGTTTTAGCAAGAAATACAACTTGGACATTATCTAGAGATGGTGGACTTGCAGTAGATTTTGTTGGAACAAATTTCTATGATGGACAAGGTTTCATGATTAGAAAAGCTGCAAATATCAATTCAGCAAAAAAACTTAATAACGTAAAAGTTTGTGTAGAAACAGGGACTACTACTGAGCTAAATTTAAGAGACTACTTTAAACAACAAAAACTTAAATATGAACCGGTAGCTTTCACAAAAGCAGATGAAGCTGTAGCTGCGTATGATGCAGGAAGATGTGATGTCTACACTACAGACAAATCAGGATTAGCTGCAAATAGAACTAAATTAAAAAATCCAGCTGATCATTTAATTTTACCAGAAACAATATCTAAAGAACCGTTAGGACCTGTTGTAAGAGGTAATGACGAAAACTGGGCTAATATTGTAAGATGGACTTTAAATGTAATGATAGAGGCTGAAGAGTATGGAATTACTCAAGCAAATATTGACAGTCTTAAATCTACAGAAGATCCTGCTATCAAAAGACTACTTGGTCTAGAGGGCGAAACTGGAAAAAATCTGAGTTTAGCAAATACTTGGAGCTATAATATTATCAAGCAAGTTGGTAATTATGCTGAAAGTTATAATGCTAACGTTGGACCAAAAACTCCAGTAGGACTAGCTAGAGGTCAAAACGCTTCTTGGAGAAATGGCGGACTTTTATACGCTCCACCAGTAAGATAATTTAATATCTCAATTATTAAGGGCCGATTTTATCGGCCCTTTTTCATAAATTTATGTTTTTAACTTCTCAGTTTAAAACAAGTTTAAGAAAAAATTTACAACTTTCAAAACTATTACCACAACTTCTTCTTATAATTTTATTTTGTTATATTATTTATTTCTTTACAAAAAATACTCAAATAAACTTAGCTGCAAGAAATTTAAATTTTGGATTTGATTTTTTAAATACAAATTCAGGTTTTGATGTTCAATTTAGTCTAATTCAATACGATGGATCTTCTAGTTATTTTAGATCTTACCTTGTAGGACTTCTAAATACTTTATTAGTTTCTTTTTTTGGAATAATTTTTGCAACAATTTTAGGTTTTATCGTTGGTATATCTAGACTGTCTCCAAATTGGATAGTTAACAAATTATCATTAATTTATGTAGAATTATTTAGAAATCTACCATTACTGCTACAAATTTTTTTTTGGTACTTTGTTGTTATTAGATCATTGCCAAGTACTGAAAAAAGTATGGTTATACTAGATTTTTTAATAATAAACCTTCAAGGTTTTTACATCCCAAAATTTATTTTTAGTAATTTTATATATATTTTTTATGGTTTGTTTTTAGCATTATTAGCAACTATTGCAGTAAAATATTATGCTACTAAAGTTTTTTATGAAAGCGGAAAGATTATACCTGTATTTAAGATATTTTTATTATTAATTATTGTTTTGCCGATTATATTTTCTTTTATTGGAGACGTAAGTCTTTTAGTTGAATACCCAAAACTCGTTAAAAATTTTGGAATTTTTAATTATGTTGGCGGCGTAAAATTAGTTCCCGAATTTTTAGCACTGTTATTTTCATTATCTTTATATACTTCTGCTTTTATAGCTGAAAACGTTAGAGCTGGAATTTTAGCAATAAGCAAAGGTCAAAAGGAAGCTTCAAAATCTCTAGGTTTTAATAATCCTCAAACTTTAAAACTAATAGTTATACCGCAAGCACTTCGTGTAATAATTCCTCCAACAACTAATCAATATTTAAATTTAACCAAAAATTCTTCCTTGGCAGCTGCCATAGGATATCCTGATCTTGCAGGAGTTTTTGCAGGAACAGCTCTTTCGCAAACTGGGAAAGCTATAGAAATAATTTTTATGGTAATGATGACTTATTTAACTATGAGTTTAATAATTTCTAGTATTTTAAATTGGTATAATAAAAAAATTGCAATAGTTGAAAGATAATAAATGAATATTAGTGATATAAAACATTGGTTAAAAAAAAATCTTTTTTCTAATTGGTATTATTCTTTAATTTCATTATTCATTTTTTATTTACTATTAATTACTTTGCCTCCATTCTTAGATTGGGCTTTAATAAAAGCTACTTTTATTGGAAATTCAAAAACTGATTGTCAACCGGGAGGAGCTTGTTGGGTCTTCATCAAAGTATGGTTTGAAAAATTAATTTATGGATTTTACCCTGAAAAAGAAATTTGGAGAGTAAATTTAGCTTTTTTAATTTTAATTTCCACTGTGACTTTAGCTTTTTTTGTTAAATCTAAATTTAAAATTTACATTTTATTTTTTTTGATCTTTATTTTTCCATTAATAGGTTTTACTTTAATAAATGGTGGATTTGGTTTAGAGCGTGTTGAAACCAGAGTATGGGGAGGTCTAACTTTAACTTTTATACTTACCTTTTTCGGCATTATTGTCGCTTTTCCTCTTGGAGTTTTGTTAGCATTAGGAAGACGATCTGAGCTGCCGATTTTTAGGTTTTTTTCTATTTTATTTATTGAATTTTGGAGGGGAATTCCTTTGCTTACAGTTATCTTCGCTGCCGCGATAATGTTTCCGATATTTTTACCGGCAAATTCTAATGTAGATAAGCTGTTAAGAGTTGCAATAGGTATAAGTATTTTCGAAGCGACTTATGTCGCAGAAGTAGTCAGAGGAGGTTTGCAATCTTTACCTAAGGGGCAATATGAAGCTGCTAAGTCTCTTGGAATGGGTTATTGGAAAATGAATTTTTTAATTATTTTACCACAAGCTATTAAGACAGTAATACCTGGAATTACAAATACTTTTATCGCTTTATTCAAAGATACCCCATTGATTATTTTGGTTGGATTGCTTGAAATATTAGGCATGATTAATTTAGCAAAATCTAACTCTTATTGGCTTGGCTTGGCCACCGAAGGTTATGTCTTTGTTGCGATTATATTCTTTGTTTTTTCGTTTTCATTAAGTAAATACACTCAAAGCTTAGAAAAAAAATATAATACAGAAAAACAATAATGACTGAAAAAGTAATAGAATTTAAAAATGTTAATAAGTGGTATGGGAAATTTCAAGTTCTTAAGGAGATAAATTTTCATGTTAATAAAAGTGAAAAAATAATAATTTGCGGCCCCTCAGGCTCGGGAAAATCAACTTTAATCAGATGTATTAACGGTTTAGAACAACATCAGGAAGGCAATGTTTTCGTACAGGGCACTGAATTAGACAAAACATTAAAAAATATCGAAAAGGTTCGTGGCGAAGTTGGAATGGTTTTTCAACAGTTTAATTTATTTCCACATTTATCAATTTTAGATAACTGCGCACTAGCTCCTGCCTGGGTTAAAAAAATACCAAAAAAAAAAGCAGACGAAATTGCAATGGAATATTTAACAAAAGTTAAAATTTCGGAACAAGCTAAAAAATATCCAGGACAATTATCTGGTGGTCAACAACAAAGAGCAGCAATAGCAAGAGCATTGTGCATGCAACCAAAAATTATGTTATTCGATGAGCCAACTTCTGCGCTAGATGCGGAAATGATAAAAGAAGTACTAGAAATTATGATTGATCTTGCAAGAGGAGGGATGACTATGGTTGTAGTTTCGCATGAGATGGGTTTTGCAAAAACTGTTGCAGATAAAGTAATATTTATGGACGAAGGAAAGATTATTGAGATGCAAAAAACCAAAGATTTTTTTGAGAGACCACAAAGTGATAGAACAAAACTTTTTTTAAGTCAGATTCTTCGGTAAATAAAATGTTACGTCTTCTTATCTATTTAGTAAGTTATATTTTATTTCCAACAATTGCTAACACGCATGTTCAGCATTATAAAAATTTACAGCGGATTGAATTTGATATTTATAGAAATAATGATCTTGTTGGATATCACAAAGTAAATGTTAAAAAAAAGGGCGATAATACAAAAGAGATAATTACAGATATATTAATTGAGGTTAAAATCCTTGGAATAAAGGTCCATACGTATAAATCTTACGGGGTTGAGACTTATAAAAATGAAGAATTGATAGAATTTAAATCAAAAACACAAGATGGCAGCGACAATGATTATTGTAATATTAAAAAAATTTCAGATGGAAAGTATTCATTTGATGGAATGACTGAAAATAAAAAATATATTTATGAGCTAACTGAAAAATTTTATCCAGCGCTTTGGTGGAATCATGACTCTTTACTAAACAATAATTACGTTTTGGGTCAGGGTTGCAGAAATTTAAAAACTAAAATAACTTTTTTGAATAAGGAAACAAAAAAAATTAATGATAAAAATGAGGTAGTAAATTTTTATAACATAAAAGGTGATAATCTTGACATAAATATTGGTTATACTGAAAAAGACCTTAAATGGGTTGATATGAAATTTACCCTTAAAGGAGATTGGGAGTATAAATTGAAAAATTTAAATTGATTTATGCAATTTTTTTTACGAAAAACTGGCTGACATTAGTATGCCCAGTTGCAAATCCAGTTTCACAATAACTTAAATAGTAGTTCCATAAATTTTTAAATTTATTATCAAAACTAAGTTTCGAAATTTTATCCCAAGAGTTATTAAAGTTTTCTTTCCAAAGTTTTAATGTCTTTTCATAACCATTACCAAAAGATTTTTCTTCATATAATTCAAAATTATTATCTTTAAAAAGTTTATATAAAATTCTTTTAGATGGAAGTACGCCGCCTGGAAAAATATATTTTTGGATAAAATCAACTTGATTTATATAATTATTATATTCTTTATCATCAATTGTTATGATTTGAAAACATGCTTTGCCATTTTTTTTAAGCGCATTATTTAATATTTTAAAATATAAGTCCCAATACTTTTTCCCAACCGCTTCAAACATTTCAATGGAAACAATTTTATCATAAGCGCTACTCAAATTAAGTTTTCGATAGTCTTTAAAAAAAATTTTAGAATTATTATTTAACTCTTTTTGATTAATTAAATTTTTAATATAATTATACTGCTGTTGGCTTATCGTTAGTCCTTCGATGTTAGATTTAACTGTTTGAGAATTTCTTTCTATAAAACCGCCCCAGCCTGAACCAACTTCTAAAACGGTATCTGAATTTTCGATATTTAAATTTTTTATTATATTGTCATACTTATTGATTTGGGATGTGAACAGGTCATCATTTTCTGTGTTAAAGATTCCCGAGGAATAAGTCATAGATTTATCTAACCAAAATGAATAAAATTTGTTACCTAGATCATAATGATAATAAATATTTTTTTTTGCTTGATTTATAGAGTTTGCTTTTAAAAAAAATTTAAATTT
>B570J29605_1000076_pt1 | contig 13875 bp, 10 predicted proteins | sample LakMenEpi05Nov12_FD_29605 | JGI IMG/M metagenome (IMG submission 29605)
AGTCGCTTTCGTGTCTATACTAACCCTGACCCTGTGGGCGTAGAATTAGGAGGAACACTGAAAAATGTGATAGCGATCGCCGCTGGTGTATGTGATGGGTTACACTTAGGCACAAATGCCAAAGCTGCCCTAGTCACCCGTGGGTTAACCGAAATGGTACGAATCGGTAATACTTTAGGTGCGAAAACGGAAACATTTTATGGTTTATCTGGTCTAGGGGACTTATTAGCCACCTGCAACAGCCCTTTAAGCCGTAATTATCAAGTTGGTTATCAATTAGCCAATGGACAAACGCTGCCAGGAGTTCTGGCAAATCTTCCAGGTACAGCCGAAGGTGTGAACACCTGTCGGGTATTAATGGAAATTGCCCAACAACGAGGTATTGCTATTCCCATTACTGAACAAGTTTATCAACTACTTGAAGGAGCAGTTACACCCAGACAAGCGTTAGATCAACTGATGATCCGAGATATCAAACCTGAATTTGATAATTTTCCCACAGAACAAATCTGGTAAATAGAGGAGAAATGCTGACAGGATAAGGTGTCCAATTAAAATTAAATGACTACCGCAAAATCCCTAGAAAAAATTTGTCAAATTGTCAGGAAATTACTTTTTGAGTGATGTAAATATGACTATGTAGTTTATAAACATCATCATAACTAGAAGTGAGTTTATAATCAGTTAAAAAAATAACCGTTAATATTCCTAAACATGGTATTATTGACCAGTTAAATCATAATTGAAAATCTGGCTAAAGATTTCCATAGCTATTTGTTTAATCACACGGATACTAGCAACTAACGAGTCATTAAAAATGTATTATTTCAAACTAGTAACCTGTGACGAAAATAACTATCCAGTTAAAACAGTCCAAAAGTTGATAAATTAAGTTTTCTCCTCTCCTCCGCGCTTGGACTAGTACAAAGTTTTGCAAAGAATTGTACATCGAAACCCAAACCGTGTTATTTGATGACGAGTTACAGAATAGCAACAGTTGATTAGATAACCGTAATTTTAGCTAACCATAATCTATTGTTACCTGGAGTAATTTGAGACATCATGCCAGCAACATCCTTTTATAAAAATGCCGCCCACGACGGGCAAAATCCTAGTCCACCTTTGGATATTGAAATCAATAATGATGATGATTTGCCAGATTTAGACATGGCTACGATTGAATCTGATTTAGCTTTAGCCGCGCAAAGTACCAGACGCAGTACCGACTTAGTGCGTCTCTATCTGCAAGAAATTGGCCGAGTCCGGTTATTGGGACGAGATGAAGAAGTTGCTGAAGCCCAAAAAGTACAGCGATACTTACGAATGCGATTAATGCTTAGTGCTGCTGCTGCTGAAGGAGATGCTGTAATTATCCCCTATTCGCGGTTAATGGAGGTACAGGAGCGGTTGAAAGCAGAATTAGGACACCGCCCTTCTTTAGAACGGTGGGCGACTACTGCGGGCATAAGTTTACCTGATCTTAAACCTACCCTAGCCAATGGCAAAAGACGCTGGGCCGAAATTGCTAATTTAACAGTAGAAGAACTAGAACAAGTTCAAACTCAAGGACTGCAAGCCAAATCCCACATGATTAAGGCGAATTTGCGTTTAGTGGTATCTGTCGCTAAAAAGTATCAAAATCGGGGTTTGGAATTGTTGGATTTGGTTCAAGAAGGGACTTTAGGTTTAGAACGAGCCGTGGAGAAATTTGACCCCACCAAGGGCTATCGTTTTAGTACCTATGCTTACTGGTGGATTCGTCAAGGTATTACCAGGGCGATCGCTACTTCTAGCCGGACTATTCGCCTTCCTGTTCATATTACCGAAAAGCTCAACAAAATTAAAAAGGCGCAACGGAAAATTGCCCAAGAAAAAGGTCGTACCCCGACTTTAGAAGACCTGGGAATTGAGTTAGATATGACACCTGCCCAAGTGCGGGAAGTATTATTGAGAGTTCCTCGTTCTGTGTCTTTAGAAACCAAGGTAGGGAAGGATAAAGATACTGAATTAGGAGAATTGTTAGAGACTGATACGATTACTCCAGAGGAGATGTTAATGCGGGAATCTTTACATAAAGATTTGCATAGTCTTCTAGATGATTTAACTGGTCGGGAACGTGATGTAATTTCAATGCGCTTTGGCTTATCCGATGGTCATGCTTACTCTTTAGCAGAAATTGGCCGCGCCCTTGATTTATCACGGGAAAGAGTCAGACAAATTGAATCCAAGGCTTTGCAAAAACTCCGCCAACCCAAGCGCCGTAACCTAGTCCGCGACTATCTAGAGTCATTAAGTTAGGAGGCAGAAGGCAGAAGGCAGGAGGCAATAGAAAGATATTTTCTACTGACAACTGACAACTGACAACTGACAATCAGTAAATATTCTCAATAGGCAATGATTGTTGCAAATCAACCCCAACATTTGTTATATTCTCAATTAATGAGCTTTGTTGAGAAAATTTAGTATGACTGTCTACACAACTGGTTCACTCAAGGCGGAATTAAACGACCGTGGCTGGCGTTTAACTCCACAACGCGAAACAATTCTGCATATTTTTCAAGAACTCCCCCAAGGTGAGCATTTAAGCGCAGAGGATCTATATCATCGCTTAGAAGCTGACAGTGAAGGAATTAGTTTATCAACTATCTATCGCACTTTAAAGTTGATGGCGAGAATGGGGATTTTGCGGGAGTTGGAATTAGGTGAAGGGCATAAACATTATGAAATTAACCAGCCTTATCCCCATCACCATCATCACTTAATTTGTGTCCGCTGTAATGCGACTATTGAGTTTAAAAATGACTCAATTTTAAAGATTGGCGGAAAAACAGCCCAAAAAGAAGGTTTCCATTTATTAGATTGTCAAATGACAATTCATGCTGTATGTCCTAAGTGCCAAAGGGCATTAATGCCTATTTAGATAACTAGGAACTTGGTATTATAAGGATAGACATCTGCAATTTTGGAAGATGAATCAAGTAGTGCGGGAATCTAACTGCATTGAAAAAGCGGGATTAAAAACTTCCGCTTTTAACATCTTTAAGGCTGATACCATAAAATTCTTGAGCGCGACTAATTGCTTTTTTGGTATCAGATGCCATCATGCCGTTGATTTGACCTTTATAGAAACCTTTTTCATGTAGTCGTCTTTGAATTTCTAAAGTGGTAAAATCACTTTTGGCAGAATTTTTAACTAAACTATATAACTTAGAACGGGTGGTTTGTCCAGCCATACCACTAGCTTCTAGTTTGTGCTGTTTTTGAAAGCGATTTACAGCATCAACTGTGTTAGAACCATAGTAACCATTGGGCTGATTTTTTAAGAATCCGGCTATGATTAATTGTTCTTGGAGAATTCTGACGGCTTCACCGCGATCGCCTAAACTAAGTGTATCTTGATTATCTGATTTTTGGGAAGTAGTTATGTCATTTTCATCAGTCACCGCTGGTAATTTCGCTAATGTGGATTTACCAACAATGCCATCAACTGTGAGGTTATAAGCTTTTTGGAATCGTTTGACAGATTCTTGAGTAATTGGACCAAAAATCCCTGTGGAATTGCCATAATAGAAACCAGCGATTTTCAAGCGTTCTTGTAAAACTTTGACATCGGCACCTTCATCACCTTTAACAAAGAAATTGGGGTTTTTGCGTTTGTTGCTTACAGAAATGATATTATGTGGCGTAGTGAGGGTTGTAGGGGCTGTACTGATAAATTGTTTGTTGCTTTTTTCAACCTGAGATGTCGAATTTTGTGCTAGATTTTTAACAACATCACCGTTATTTTCGGTTTCGAGTGCGAAAACACTACTAACACTATTAAGAATAGATAAAGTAAGAACCAGGGGAATCATGTATTTCCACGCATTGCTGGAAAAGAGTTGCCAATTTGGTGCTGCTGCTTTTTTGAATAAAGAACTGAGAGATATTAACTCAGTGGTTTCNNTGTCTTCATTGGCAAAGGCTAAATGTAAATACGCAAGGTTTTCCATGTTCGTTTCCTAAATTAAATTATTTTTCTTCGATAGTTGCTTCCGCCTGATGGACTAAATTGCGGAGATTTTCTAAAGTTTGTATACTTACATCCTGCCATAACCCGCGCTGATTTGCTTCTAGTAGTCTTTCCGCAATATCGCGCAATGCCCAAGGATTTTTATCTTGGATAAATTCACAAACGGCAGCATCTTCTAAATATGCTTCAACAACACCTTGATACATATAATCTTCGACACATTGGGCGGTAGCATCGTAAGCGAAGAGAAAATCTACGGTTGCAGCCATTTCAAATGCACCTTTATAACCATGACGCATAACTCCAGCTATCCATTTAGGATTAACCACGCGAGAACGATAAACCCTGGCAATTTCTGAACTAAGTTGACGGACTTTGGGCTGGGATGTGTTGGAATTATCACCAAAATAAGTTTCAGGATTTTTACCTTGAAGAGAACGCACCGCTGCGGTTAAACCACCCTGAAATTGATAATAATCGTCGGAATCGAGTAAATCATGTTCTCGATTGTCTTGATTATGCAGGACAATTTGCATTTGCTTCAAGCGTTGTTCAAAAGCTTCCACATTATTGCTCCCTGTTTCCTGACTAGAGGAGTAGGCGTAAGCACTCCAATTTGTGTAAGCTTGGGCTAAGTCCTGATCATTTTCCCAGTTTTGGGAGGCCATTAGTCCTTGGAGTCCTGCACCATAAGCCCCTGGTTTTGAACCAAAAACGCGATATTGCGATCGCTCGGCTGCTACTTCTAAAGATAAACCTTCTTGAGTCCATTGTTCAGTTTCTTTGCGAACTGTATCTGCTAGAGGATTTTGATCTGCTGGTTCATCTAAAGCCGAAACCGCTTTCACAGCTTGATCAAATAAGGTGATTAAATTAGGAAAAGCATCCCGGAAAAAGCCAGAAATTCTCAGGGTGACATCCACACGGGGACGACCGACAATTGATAAAGGCAAAATCTCAAAATCTACTACTCGTCGCGCTGCACCATCCCAAACGGGTTGCACACCAAGTAAAGCCAAGGCTTCGGCTATATCATCACCACCAGTCCGCATGGTAGCTGTCCCCCACAGGGATAAACCCAGGGTTTTGGGATATTCTCCATGTTCTTGGGTGTAGGTTTCAATCAGGGTTTCAGCGGCTTTTCTGCCAATATCCCAGGCGGTTTCTGTGGGTATGGCGCGAATATCAACGGCGTAAAAGTTTTTACCTGTGGGCAGGACTTCCGGGCGACCGCGGGTGGGTGCGCCAGAAGCACCGCTCTTGACGTATTTGCCATCAAGTCCCCGTAATAGGTTGGTGGTTTCTTCTGTGGTTTTTCGCAGGGCTGGGAGAAGTTTGTCGCTTATCCAATTTTGGGTTTCTGTTCCCTCGATTATTTGTTCTACTAAGTGGGCTGCTTCTATTTCTAGGAGGCCGATGACATCGCCGATGATATGACAGGATTTAAGTTTCGCGCAAAGGCGCAAAGGAGCAAAGTGGGTTATCGGTGGGGTGAAGGGGGTTGAGAGGTTGTCTGTGAGGGGGTCTATGTCTATTTGCCATTGTTTGGCGATCGCTCTGGTAATGCCGATATAATGGCGGTTGGGGATGCGGGCGATCGCTACTATTAAGTCTCGCAGTTGTGTTCCTTGGGGACATTGGCCGAATATGTGTAAGCCGTCACGGATTTGGGCTTCTTTGAGTTCGCACAAGTAACCGTCTAGGGAGTTTAAGATGAGGGTTTCAAAGTTGGTGATGTCTTTGGGGTTGGTAATTCCTAAGTCTTTATATAGGTTTTCTTTGATGACTAATTCTTGAATACGATCTCGTATTGTTGGTAAACGGGAAGGATCTAAACTTTCGGCTTCGTAATATTCATCAATTAGGTTTTCTACTTGTTGCAATGGTCCATATAATTCGGCGCGGGTCATTGGTGGTGTTAAATGATCAATTATTACGGCTTGGGCGCGTCTTTTTGCCTGTGAACCTTCTCCTGGATCATTAACAATAAATGGATATAAATGGGGCATTGGACCGAAGGCAATTTCTGGATAACAAGTATTAGATAAAGCCACACTTTTCCCCGGTAGCCATTCTAAGTTGCCATGTTTGCCAACATGAACTATGGCATCAGCATTAAAAGATTCTCGTACCCAATAATAAAAGGCTAAATAATTATGTGTTGGTTCTAAATCTGGCGCATGATAATTTAAACTAGGGTCGAGATCATAACCTCTTGATGGTTGAATACCGACGAAAACATTACCAAATTGAATTCCAGAAATGGGAAATGGTGATTGGTGATTGGTGATTGGTGATTGGGAACAATATTCTCCCCAACGTTCGATAATTTGTTTTTGAATGTTTATAGGTAAAGTAGCAAAATATTTTTGATATTCTGCTGTTGATAAACTTTGGTTGATTGGTTTCCAGTCTTTTCCTTCTGGATCATTAGTAACGCTAGATGTGAGAATTTGAATTAATTCGTCTCCGGTTTCGGGAATATTTTCTAGTTCATAACCAGCTAATTTTAAAGCCTTGAGAATTTCTACACAACTAGCAGGAGTGTCCAATCCTACGCCATTGGCAAGGCGGCCGTTGGTGTTGGGGTAATTTGCTAAAATTAGAGCTATGCGGCGTTCTTGGGGCTGTTTTACCCGCAATCGTACCCAGTTTGCAGCCAGTTGGGCGACAAATTCAATGCGATCGCTCACTGGTTCATAAACTACGACATCGGTTTCTAGTTTATGATTCCGAGTTTGCAAAGTTTTGAAAGACACAGCCCGGCTAATAATTCGCCCGTCTACTTCTGGTAATGCCACATTTATCGCCATATCACGGGGTGTTAAACCTTGTGATTGTGATTCCCATTGTTCAACGGAACTAGCGGAAAGAATTACTTGTAAAACAGGTACATTTAATTTTTCCCAAATTTCAGTTTGTGGTGTTTCTGTTTCTAAACTTGCTAGGGAAAAGCTGGTAGTATTCATCAATAAACTAACATGATTATTATTTTCTTCTGCAAACAATTCACATAACTTATCGCTGACACCAGGTTCACGTAATGAAGAAACAAAAACAGGTACAGGTTGTAAATTTTTCTCTATTAAAGCATTACATAAAGCATCAATAACTTTGGTATTTCCTGCTAAATAATGAGCGCGATAAAACAAAATCCCAACTTTAGGCTGATTCTTTCTTTCTTCTTCTTTCTTCTCCTGACTCCTCTCATACAATCCCACGCGGGGAACAGATTGGGGTGCTGGTGGATTAAATGCTGTTGATAGGACTGTATCAGTGATAAATTGCAACGCGTTGAAGAAATTTTCTATGCCACCTTCTTGAAAGTATTGCCAAATTTTCTGAACAATTTCTTGAGAAACTGTAGATTTGGAAATAAGATCAGGATCAAATCCGTCATCCCCTGGCATCACAATCAAAGTTGTGCCATTACGTTGTACAATTTCCTGGACTACTTCTAAACCATAAGCCCAGTAGGAACTTCCTCCTATGAGACGAAGCACAATTATTTGGGCAGATTCTAAAACTTGCTCACCATAAGCATCTATACTTATTTGTTGCTGTAGTTGTAATAAGTTGGCTACTCGAAGTTCAGGGAATTCTCTAGGTAATTTGGGAACTACAGCCGCTAGGGTTTGAATATCAGTATCGGCTGCTGTAATCAACACGAAAGGGGCGGGAGTTTGTTCAAGGAAAAATAAACCTTCCGACTGATTTAATCCGCCTGGTGTGGCGCTGATTCTGTGCATAGTTGGTAATTAATAATGGAAATTTTGAGTTTAAAACTTGGGCTTTTTTACGTTATTTTTAAATAAGGCAATAAATAAATTCATCAGTAAATATTAGTTTAACATTGATAACAGCTTGCAAATTTATCTGATAAATTTAAAACCATACTCAGTAATTTATAGTAATCCCTGATGGTCAAAAAAGCCGATATCAGCACTAAAAAATTAATCAGCCTCAGTCCCGAAAATTGGGTAAAATGGGTGACACAAATCCCCGACATTACCACCGGAGAAATTCTTAATTCCGAATTTCAATGGATAAGCAGAGAAAGTGATGTATTAGTCAAAGCCACCAGTCCCCAGTACGGCGAATTCCTTGTTCTCAATGAGTTACAATTACGGTATAAGCCAGAAATGCCCAAAAGAATGCGGGCTTATGCGGCATTAGCAGAGGAAAAATATGATCTTCCCACATACCCTGTATTAATTAACATTCTCAAAGAAAGTGAAACAGAAATTCCCAAACGCTATGAATCAGAGTTTGCTGGCTTACAAGCGCGACAAGACTATCATGTGATAAATCTTTGGGAAGTTGATGTAAAAATAGCTTTGAGTCAACCTATTCCCTCGCTGCTTCCCTTTGTACCAATTCTCAAAGGTGGTGGAGAAGAATCAACAGTTAGACAAGCATTGCAAATGCTTCGTGCTGATGAAAAATTGAGCCAGTTGGAAACGGTTATGGCTTTTTTTGCTACCTTTGTACTAGATAGCGCCTTAGTTCAACAAATTATGAGGTGGGATATGGCAATATTACAAGAGTCTCCTTGGTATCAACAGATTTTCAGAGAAGGTGAAAAACGGGGCGAAAGACAAGCTATACTGTCATCCATTGAACTAAGTTTAGAGATAAAATTTAGTCAAGAAGGTTTACAATTTATGCCCAAAATATCACAGGTTGCTGATTTAGAACAGTTAAAAAATATCCAAAGAGGCATTTTAACTGTAGATAGTTTTGATGAATTGCGGGAATTTATGCAAAGAAATTAAACTTCTGCTTTTATATGAGTATTCCCCCTTCAGTTGGGGGGATAATTTATGTAGATATTAATTTAATGAACAAGCATCTCGGACATATAAAGCTCAAAAGCAAATTGACTTAATAAAGTCCTCAAGTTCATAAAAATCTATAGAATCTAAATCTTTTGGATAAATCATTAACGTCAGTTTTCTGGTAATAAATTCTCTTTTTGATGCCACAACGAATGAAGTTATTATCAGCTTAGATAGCTGCATTCGAGAAAAACCACTACGAGCCAGATCAGAACCTATAATTGGTATTACTACATCTGTACCGTGGGATTTCAGACGAACTTCTTGCCAGAGTTTATCTAGCGAAGTTAAGATATCATCAGAATTTGACTTGACTGTTAAATTATTTCTCATATATCCGTAGGCAGTTAGGAAATAGCGTTTTTCATAAGAACCAAGCGTGATTGTAGTGCCAATGGGATAACGCCAAGCTTTCCCACGTTTTTTATCAGGNTCTAAGTTNCGATTACCAATGTATTCTTGAAGAGCAGTTTCAATATCTACATCTAGCTCATCCTGTTTACCTTTGTAAATTTGTTTGAGAAATTGACCTTGAACGCTAGAGTCTCTGATTACTTCTCCCAGTTCTGTGTCGAAAACATCATTGAAACCAATAACTAAATGTCCATTTTCTTGAAAGATGTCGCCAACTTTAATTTCAATATTTGTATCTGGTGAAGATAGGTTACAGGATACAGATATCTTAGGGAAATTTTGGATAATTGCAAAAGCAAGAGATATGAAAACCAGGCTTAAATAACCATCTAAGCCAAATTTAAGTTTTTCTGGAAGAAAAAAGCTGGCAGGCTCAAGAAATAACCAAAATGCACCAAAATTGCTGGAAAAAGAAATTACGAACCGTTTTAATCCAATTTTTTTGAACAGAGTGAAGTAAATACCTAAGATTGTAAATTTATTGTTCATAACTTGTTTCCAATTAGTAATGTTAATATATCAATTGGCTAGACAATACTATCAATTAGTCTGAACATAGTTGGCTAATTCATTGTAGCTGGAGATTCTTATACATTTTTTTGCTAGTTGAATGAGTCGAACTATATAGTTTGGAGGAGCTACACGTTCAAAGTCTTTTTGAGATCTTGTAGCAATTTCGTCATACCTTACAGCAGTTTCTTGTAATTGTGCATCACCCCCAAATAAGTCTGATATGCCAGTCCCATATCTTCCCTGTGGTATGGCAGCATCCTGAATCATTTTAAATATGAATCTTTTGGTTTCCCAACGCCATGTAAATGACCCAAAGTAAGGATACTCTTTGGATTGTTCAACTGATTTGAAAGAAAGTAGAAATTCAAAAAAATCAAACCAATCTCTATATCTTGCTTCTTCCTCTTTAGCATAAAGTTTGCTTTTCAGGAAGGGATCTAAATGGTCGCTAACAGGGTTAAAACGGCGTTCAAATCCAGGTTCTATCATTTGTGAAATATTGTGATAGAACACATATCTTGGATCTATTGCATCTATCAAAAAGCGATAACTACGATATTCACCTGAGTAAACTTGGCGAGATGTTACCTCTTTTAAGAAGTTGATTTTGCCTGCACGCAAAGCTGAAATTTCCAGCGTGTATAGTAGAATGAGTCCAGGGTAGGTTTTGATGTAATTAGTAGCCCATTCAGAGCCTTCAATTTTTCTAGTGCTGAGTCGCTCAATCCAGTCTCCAACAATATCTAGCCATTCAGGTGACGTTTCATCTGCATACCTTCCAATAGCAGCTAGGGCATACATAGACGGTGTTGTAACTTCTTCTATAACTTGTACAATCGCAGGAATAGTTTCGACACTTGGCTGCCGAGAAAACAGTTCAGCAAGTTCAGGTGAGGTAAGCACAGACTGTATTCTGGCGATTTCTTGCTCTTTCGCATCCTCCATATCTTGAACACCGAAGCGTGAATCTAGCAATGTTTTGACTGAAGTTTGTGCCTCGGAGAGAGTTTTGAATGATATCTCTGTATTGGAAGTCGTTGGTATTGTCTGAACAGGTAAACCAATCGCTTGCTCAGTAAGTTTTGCTTCCTGTTCTGCGGCACGTCGTTCTTTATCTTCTTGACTAAGTTTGTGAACAACAGATGAGATGTGTCCATACACTTTATCTCTAAATTCGTCTAGGCTGTTGTAGTTGTCAGTTAGTCCTTTGGTTTGTAATTCTTTTCTGTATATCTGTAATTTTTGATATTGTTCTTTGTCAATTCCAACTTCTGTTACTGGATCATGAAAGTAAACGAGGCAAGGTTTCCCTTGATTATTTGCTCGTTCAATTTCTTCAACTGTCCCAGAATCTGCTTCAGGAGTAGGTGTACCTAAGCGAGTACGGAATATACCAATCAATAAATCACAGCTATCAACCAATTGACTATTGATAACAGATTGTCCCCGTCCTTCAAGACTTGGTGTGGCATCTGTGTTCCAACGGATAGGCATTAAAATTTTTTTCATACCCATAGTATTGGCAGCATTCCATTTATAACTTTGCTCTCTGATGATTTTTTCTTCTTCTTCAACATCCCTGGGACTAGCAATGAGAATCCGATAAACTTTAGCTTCTACTGGCATATACGAAAGAGGATAGGATTATTATATAAATAATACACAAAATAGGTATTTACAATGGAATAAAATTTAAATAGTAGGTTTAGAGCTTACGTTCATGTACGACAATACAATTGACATACCACTATGCCAGCATATTTGTACTTTGGTGAAGACTAATTCTTTCTGAGTCGCGCCATTAAAAGAATGCGATCGCACAGTCTAGATCAACAATGGGTAAACTTTAACTATACAGAATACCCCCATAACCTAAAGAAGCCATTGAACAAGAAAGTCAAGTCACAGATGCTATAATTGCATTATTATGTGAAGAATTAGGAATTAAACCGCCGTTTTAATGGAGGATTTTATGCAAGTTAAAATTGAGTTACCTGATGAGTTGGGAAAACAACTTTTGGAAATGCCTGATATGCAGCTATTAATACAGAAAGCTGTGGAAAAAATATTATTAGAAGAGCAAAGCAGACGAGCCACCCATGATTTATTAATTGAACAGAGAGAATTGTTACACCAAACTAGCAATGATGAAATTTTGCCAATTACGCGATCGCTAGTTGGTATATTGAAAGGTTATCATGTTGATGTAGCAGACTATAAAAAACATTTAGAGGAGAAGTATCTTTGAAAATTGTATTTGATACCAATATTGTTCTTGATATTTTGCTAGAGCGTGAGCCTTTCGTTAGCTTCTCTATTAATTTATTTAATGCTGTTGAGCAGCAAATTATTCAAGGTTATCTTTGTGCGACAACGATAACTACGATTGATTATTTGTTAACTAAATCAATAGGAAACCAGTCAGCCAAGGTTTCTATTAATCAATTGCTTAATTTATTTGCGATTGCAGAGGTTAATGATGTGATATTGAAAGCGGCGATAAATTCAGATTTTTCTGATTTTGAGGATGCTGTTTTATATCATTCAGGCATTTATGCGGGTGTTGATGGTTTTGTAACTCGAAATAGCAAGGATTTTAAAACTGCTAGTTTGCCTATTTATAGTCCAACTGAATTACTCAGCATTATTCAAGAAATAAAGCATGACTGACAGTATTTTATTACAACTTTTAGACAATATCAAACATGATTAATTTACCAAAAGGATTAATCGTTTCCTGTCAAGCGCCTGTAAACTCCCCATTACATGATCCTTATATCATTGCCGCAATGGCAAAAGCAGCAGTTAATAATGGGGCTGTAGCTGTGAGAATTGACACTCCCAGTCATATTCAAGCGGTGCGGCAAAAAGTCCAAGTGCCGATTATTGGGCTGTGGAAACAAGTAATAACTGGCTCTGATGTATATATTACACCACAATTCCATCACGCTGTAGCCGTAGCCGCAGCAGGTGCAGATATTATTGCCATAGATGCTACTACGAGAAATCGTCCTGGTGATGAAAAGTTAGCAGATATTATTACTCTGATTCATCAGCAATTAAATAAGCCAGTTATGGCAGATGTAGATACCTATGAAGCTGCACAATTAGCTGTAAATGCAGGTGCAGATATTGTGGGAACTACTCTATTTGGCTATACTGCCCAAACTAAAAATTTCTCTCCTCCCGGTTGGGAATTACTCACCCAAATCATAGAAAATCTTGATACTTTTGTGATTTGTGAAGGTGGTGTTTCTTCCCCACAAATGGCTAAGAAAGCTTTAGATTTAGGGGCTAATGCTGTGGTTGTGGGTGGAGCAATTACCGGAATTGATTTGTTAGTTCAAGCTTATATTTCTACATTAGAAAATTAAACTTATCTGTAAGAGTTTAGCAATGTTCATTGGTGTCAATTTAAGCTCAAATCTTTACCATATCTCGTTCCTAGACTCTGACTAGGAATGCAGTTGATGAGGCTCTGCCTCTAATCTTATTAAAGGCAGAGCCTTCTAGCCCACATTCCCAGCCAGAGACTGGGAACGAGATAATACTTGAAAAATTTATTAGTCCGTTTTAACGGACTTTAGCTATGAGACAGGGAATTTATTCCCTGGCGTGTCTGGTTTCATCTCTATTTCATCTAAGGTTGGCATCTTTAGAGATGAACAGTATTTCGCTATTAATGATGGTTACTTACTCCCCAGAACTAACCCTGAAAACTAGCTTACCAGCATCACCGCTATTTACCACGGTGACAGAAGCATTAGGTAAAGTTCCCATTGTCCGATTAAATCGAATTCACCCCACTTGTGAAGATCATCATTTATATCTCAAATTGGAATCTTGTAATCCCGGTGGCAGTATTAAGGAAAAAAATGCGGCTTATCTGGTGAATGAAGCCGAAAAACAAGGTTTATTGCGAACAGGTGGAACAATTGTTGAATCTAGTTCTGGTAACTTTGGGATTGGGTTAGCAATTGTAGGCGCAACTAAGGGTTACAGGGTGATGATTGTGATTGATGCCAAAACCCCTGTAACAATGCGAAGAATGCTTACTGCTTATGGTGCAGAATTGGTAGAAGTGCCTTTGAGTGAGGC
>B570J29605_1000078_pt1 | contig 13819 bp, 14 predicted proteins | sample LakMenEpi05Nov12_FD_29605 | JGI IMG/M metagenome (IMG submission 29605)
AAAAAAATATTTGGTCGAGGTGGAGATTTTATAACATCTCCAGTCATATCTAGCATTTTTTCAGAAATGATATCAGTATGGATTGTATCCTATTGGATTTANATAAAAAAACCNAAAAAAATTAACATACTGGAACTAGGNCCTGGAAACGGTCTGATGATCAAACAAATAATGAATTCAATTAAAAAAATTAAAACTTTTGATGGGGAATTTAATGTTTATTTGCATGAAAAAAGCGAAAAATTAATAAAAATTCAAAAAAAAAACTTAAATGATTTTAAAAATATTATTTGGGTAAAAGATATTAATAAAATCAATCATCTTCCAACAATAATTATAGCAAACGAATTTTTCGATGCATTTCCTATAAAACAATTTTTTAAGGAAAAAAATAATTGGTATGAACAATGNNTTGCTTTTAAAAATAATAATAAAAAAAAAATTACTTACTACAAAAATAAAATTAATAATATTACTCTTAAAAAATATTCNAAATTTTACAATATTAATAAAAGTAAAATTCTAGAATATCCAATCAATATCGAGACTTATCTNAATTCGATATCTAGGATTATAAAAAAAAATAATGGAATTTTTCTAATGTTTGATTACGGTTATTCAAGTGTTCTTGGAAAAAATACTATTAGAGCAATAAAAAAACATAGAGTTGTTGATTTGTTAAAAGAATATACTGATTGCGATATTACATTTGATATTAATTTCAATATATTAAAAATTATATTTAAACGAAATAATATCCAAAATATTGGACCTGTTTCCCAAAACTTTTTTTTACAAAAATTAGGAATTATGGAAAGAGCAGATCAAATAATCAAAAAACAAAATGCCACAACTAGTAAAAACTTAATTCTAAGTATTAATAAATTAATTAATCCAAAAGAAATGGGGGATACTTTTCATGCATTGGCTTTTTCTAATAAAAATTGCAAATTTAATCTTGGATTTATTTAATGATTTTTCATTCAAAAAAAATTAACAAAATACCTGGTTTGAAAAGTTTTTTTTTCACAAGAAAAAATGGGCTTTCTAAAGGAATTTACAAAAGTCTAAACTGCGGATTAGGATCTAATGATAAAAAAAAAATTGTTAAAAAAAATATTGCGATTATTTCAAAAAAAACTGGTTGTAAATTAAATAAACTAATTATGTTAAAACAATATCATAGTAATAAAATAATTAATTTTGATAATTTTTTAGTAAAAAAAAGATATAAAGCTGACGGAATTATTACTACATATCCTAATTTTTCTTTTGGAATTTTAACTGCAGATTGCGTTCCAATATTAGTTGCTGATAAAGAAAATAAAACAATAGCAGCTATTCATTCTGGATGGAAAGGTGCAAATTCTGGAATTATTGAAAATCTAATAAAAAAATTTAAACAAAAGAAATCAAAAATATCAAATTTAATTGTGGCAATTGGACCCTGTATAGAGCAAAAAAATTACGAGGTAAAAGAAGACTTTGTAAAAAAGATTAAGCTTAAGAATTATGATTATAAAAAATATTTTAAAAATAGTAATAAGAAAACTTACTTTAATCTAAGATTATTCGTAAATAATAAATTTTTAAAACTGGGAATACCAAATAGAAATATCGATCATATTAATAAAGACACTTATGGCGATTATAAAAACTTTTTTAGTTATAGAAGATCGGTACATAATAATGAGTCAGATTATGGAAGATGCATCTCTGTAATTTACAGATATTAATTGATTAACTAATTGTAAAATTATATAAAAAGATCTCATGAAGATTGTATCTGGAACAAGCAGTATTTCCCTAAGCGATAAAATCTGCAAATATTTAAAAACAAAACCAACTCAAAGAGAAATTGTAAGATTCGCTGATTCAGAAGTCTACGTTGAGATTAAAGAAAATATGAGAGGCAACGATGTGTATTTAATACAATCAACTTCTTATCCTGCTAACGACAACATTATGGAATTACTAATATGCATAGATTCTTTAAGAAGATCTTCAGCAAAAAATATAACAGCAGTCATTCCTTACTTTGGTTACGCAAGACAAGATAGAAAAGTTGTACCAAGATCTCCCATAAGTGCAAAATTAGTTGCAAACTTAATTACTAACGCTGGAGCAAACAGAGTTCTAACGATGGATCTTCACGCAAATCAAATTCAGGGTTTTTTTGATATTCCCGTTGATAATTTATACGCATCTCCCGTTCTTTTAAAACATATATTAAAAAATATTGGCACGAAAAATATTGTTTGTGTTGCTCCTGATGTTGGAGGAGTGGAAAGAGCAAGGGCCATTGGCAAAAGATTGAATGCCGGTTTAGCGATCATTGATAAAAGAAGAGAGCGTCCAGGACAATCTGAAGTCATGAACGTTATTGGTGAGGTTAAAAATAAATCTTGTATTATAATTGATGACTTAATTGATAGCGGCGGAACAATCTGTAACGCTGCTGATGCTCTTATAGAAAAAGGAGCAAAAGAAGTTTATTGTTATGTTGTTCACGGTGTTCTTACAGGCTCGTCTATAGATAAAATTAAAAAATCTAAGATGAAAAAAATTGTTATCACTGACACAATTGATAATGCAAAAAAAATTAAAGGAGTTTCGAAAATAGAGGTGGTTAGTATTGCCCCATTAATTGCTGAAGCTATCAAGCGAATATCTCAATCAACTTCAGTTTCCAGCTTATTCAAATAAATAACAATAACTTGTTTTTTTTTAGAAGTTAATATAAAACAAGCGATCTTGATTATATGGAAAACTTAAAGCTCGAAGCATCAGAAAGAAAACTTAACACCAAAGGAGATCTTAAAAAATTAAGATTAGAAGGTTTTCTTCCAGGTATTTTATATGGCGATAAAGAACAAAGCTTACCTTTATCAGTTAAAAAAATTTCAATTAAAAAAATGTTAGAGTCATCTAACTTTATGAGCTCTGTTATTGAAATGAGTATAGGCGGATCAAAACATAAAGTTTTAACTAAAGATATAAATTTTCATCCTCTAAATAATGAACCGATACACATAGACTTTCAAAAGATTAAGTCCGGAACAAAAGTAACTGTTAATATTCCTGTAAAATTTATTAACAACGAAAATTGTCCAGGACTGAAAATGGGTGGAGTTTTAAACATTGTAAGAAGAAAAATAGAATTAAGATGTGCTGCTGAAAATATTCCTGCTGAAATCGTAGTTGATTTAGCTAATAAAGAAATGAACGAAAGTATTCACATATCTTCTGTAAAATTACCTGATGGAGCAAAACCTATAATTAGTGATCGTGATTTTACTATAGCAACCATCGCTGCTCCTACAGTTGTTAAAGAGCCTGAACCAGCTGCCGCTGCTGCGGGTGATGCTGCTGCAGGTGATGCTGCTGCTCCAGCTGAAGGTGGAGCTGCTGCGGGCGATGCTAAAGCTGCTGATGGGAAAGCTAAACCGGGAGAAGCAGCAAAATCTCCTGATGCTGCGAAAAAACCTGCTGCTGCTGCAGCACCTGCGGATAAAAAGAAATAACATCTAAATGTTATTATTTGCAGGGTTAGGAAATCCAGATCCAAAACATGCAAATAACAGACATAACGTAGGCTTCAAACTTATTGATGCTTTAAATAAAAATTTTGGACTCTCGAAACAAAAACCAAAATTTAAGGGTCTACTAACTAACGGTCAAGTACAGGATAATAAAGTAATAGTAGTAAAGCCATTAACTTTTATGAATAATTCGGGAATGTGTATTAGAGAAATAACTGATTACCATAGAATTAAAACTAATAATATTTTTGTATTTCATGATGACATGGATATCGAAATTGGAAAAATAAAAACTAAAATGGGAGGATCTAGCGGTGGTCACAATGGCATTAAGTCAATAGACGACTCTATAGGACCTGATTATAACAGAATTAGAATTGGAATAGGCCACCCTGGTGACAAAGAATTAGTAGATAAACATGTTCTAAATGATTTCACTGAAGAGGAAAAAATAACAATAGATCAAATTATTAAGAAAATATTTAAAAATATAAATCTTCTTATAGAAAAAAAACTAGACGATTTTACTTCTAAAAGTAATCAATAAGTCTGTATGAGTTTTAAATGTGGAATCGTAGGTTTGCCCAACGTTGGTAAATCAACGCTATTTAATGCTCTTACAAAATCTAAAAATGCTCAAGCGGCTAACTTCCCTTTTTGTACCATAGAACCGAATATTGGTGTTGTTACAGTCCCTGATGAAAGATTAGAAAAACTTTCAAATATTGCAAAATCTGAAAAGATTATTCCAACATATATAACTTTTGTAGATATTGCTGGGCTAGTGGCCGGAGCATCTAAAGGGGAAGGTTTGGGTAATAAATTTCTTGCAAATATTAGAGAGGTCGATGCTGTAATACATATGCTGAGGTGTTTTGATTCAAGTGAAATACAAAATGTCAATAAAACAGTAGATCCTATAAGAGATTTAGAAACAGTAGAAACTGAAATGATGATTTCAGATTTAGAATCTGTTGAAAAAAGATTGTCTCAAAAAAAGAATAAAAACACTGAATTAAATAAAGATACTTTTGAAATTTTAGAGCATGTTTATGAATTTCTCAAAAAAGGAATTAGACCAGAGAAATTGGAGGAAAAATTCGAAAAAAAATTAATTAAAAATTTAGGTATTTTATCAACAAAACCCAGAATCTTAGTCTGCAACGTAGATGAGAATAGTGTCAGTTCAGGCAATACTTATTCTGAAAAAATAAAAGAGAAATTTAAAAATGATACGGTGGTAATTGTNTCTGCTGAAATTGAACAACAAATCACTGAACTTCAAGATTCGGANGCCAGTGAATTTATGAAAGAAATTGGAATAAAAGAATCTGGATTAGATCAAATAATAAAAGCTGGATATAAAATTTTAAACTTAAGTACTTATTTTACAGTAGGTCCGAAAGAGACTCACGCATGGACTATTGAAAAAAACTGCAAAGCACCTGATGCGGCTGAAGTTATTCACTCTGATTTTAAAAAGGGCTTCATTAAAGCTGAGGTTATATCTTATTCAGACTATATTCAACATGTAGGCGAAGTGGGAGCTCGAGATAATGGAAAATTAAAAATAGAAGGAAAAGATTATGAAGTGGCTGATGGAGATGTTTTACACTTTAGGTTCAATACGTAACCAAATTTTTTTCTTAACAAGATAAACTAGCACCGTAAGAATTAATAAATAAATTACAGTCTTAAACCCTATTCTTTTTCTAGCTTCTAAAGTAGGTTCTGATGCCCAGGTTAAAAAAGTCACTACATCTTTTGAAAGCTGCTCTTCCGTTGCTGCGGTTCCATCTGAATAATTTACAGAATCTTTATTCAATGGTTTTGCCATTTTAATTTTATTACCTGACATATATTTATTATAATAAACTCCATCATCAAGCTTAAATCCCTTTGGCGGTTTATCGTCATAACCCATTAAAATTGAATAAATATAATCGGGCCCACCTGCTCTAGCTTTTACTAAAACTGACATATCAGGAGGGTATGCTCCACCATTTGCTGCTCTTGCTGCTTTTTCATTAGCAAATGGACTTGCGAATTTATCAGAGGGTTTTCCAGATCTTTTAAACATTTCTCCATTATCATTTGGACCATCTAAAACTTCAACTTTTGACGCTATTGCCTTAACTTCTTCTTCTGAAAAACTTGGCCCGCCCACTTCTGATAAATTTCTATAACTTAGAAGATTCATTGAATGACAAGATGCGCAAACTTCTGTGTAAACTTGATAACCTCTTTGAAGAGATGCTCTATCAAACTTTCCAAATAACCCATCAAAAGACCACGATTGTTTTAAAAGTTTTTCCTGCTTTTCAGCTGAATGCAAACTAGAGGATGTTATTATAAAAAATAAAAAAAAAGATGAGAATTTTAATAAAATACTCATAATTTATTTAAAAAATTTTTAGTGTTTTAATTTTTCCTTGCTTTTTCCAATCCTCATACTCATGAATACTTTTAGGCATCGGTAAGGTTTTTTCCGTTAAAGAAACCAACGGCGCTATAACTAAAAAAAATAAGAACCAATAGGCCGTTCCTACTCTGCTTATCAAAACGTAAATACCTTCAGCTGGCATTCCACCAACGTACATTAATATAAAAAAATCAAGAACAAACAAAAATACACATTGTTTCCAAATGGGTCTAAAAACGGAGGATCTAACTTTAGATAAATCTAACCACGGTAATAAACCTAAGACAGCAATGCTGCTTATCATTGCGATTACTCCCATCAGTTTATCTGGAATGGCTCTTAAAATTGCGTAAAAAGGTAAAAAATACCATTCAGGAACTATGTGCGCCGGAGTAATTAAGGGATCAGCAGGAATATAATTATCGGGATGCCCAAGGTAATTCGGCGCGTACATTGTAATTATTACAAACGCTAATAAAAAAATTAGCATTGCAAATAAATCCTTGCTGGTTGTAAACGGAGCAAAACTGACCGTGTCTCTAGTGTCAATAGGTTCAATGCCTGAAGGATTATTGGAGCCAACAATATGTAAAGCTATCACGTGAAAAATAACTATACCTAAGATTCCAAAAGCTAAGAGCCAATGCAAAACGTAGAATCGATTTAATGTTGAATCTCCAACTGAATAATCTCCCCATAACCATGTAACTATTGCCTCTCCTACAAACGGAACGGCTGAAAAAAGATTTGTGATAACTGTAGCTCCCCAGTAACTCATTTGTCCCCATGGCAAAGTATAACCGAGGAAAGCAGTTGCCATCATCAGAAAAAAAATAACGATACCTATAAGCCACATCAGTTGGCGCGGCTCTTTATAAGAACCGTAATAAAGTCCTCTAAAAATATGGATATACACAGCGATAAAGAAAAAAGAGGCAAAGTTTATGTGAGCGTATCTAATCAACCAACCATAGTTTACATCTCTCATTATTTTTTCAACTGATGTGAAAGCCTCCGCCGAAGACGGCTTATAGTGCATTCCAAGGACTAAGCCTGTAACGATTAAAGATATCAGACATATCATTAATATTCCTCCAAGACTCCAGAGATAGCTTAGGTTTTTTGGAACTTGAAAATCTAAATATTCGTATTTAAACATTCTAATAATTGGAAGACGATTATCTATCCAGCCGACTACACCTTTAAATGGAGAACCACCTACCTTATTNGTATGGACAAGTTTGATTTCATTTTGATTAAAATTAGAATCTTTTTCGCTCATAATATTTTTTAACCTAATTTAATTTTATTATCTCCAACAAACTCATAAGTTGGAACTTCTAAGTTAGTTGGCGCTGGTCCTTTTCTAATTCTTCCTGAACTATCATAATGAGAGCCGTGACAGGGGCAAAACCATCCACCATAATCACCTTTGCCGCTAATGGGAACGCATCCTAAATGAGTACAAACCCCAACTAAAACTAACCACTCAGCTTTTTTAACTCTTTTGCTATCAAGCTGAGGATCTTTCAAATCTTTAATGTCAACTTTTTCAGCACTAGCAATTTCTTCTTTAGTTCTTCTTTTAATAAAAACAGGCTTGCCTCTCCATAAAACTGTTATTTCATTTCCTTCTTTAATTTTTGATAAATCTACTTCAATAGATGAAAGGGCTTTTACTGATGCGTCAGGATTCATTTGACTTACAATGGGCCAAACAACTGCCCCAACTCCAACTGCACCAACAGCTGTAGTTGCAACAGTTAAAAAATCTCTTCTATTTTTGTTATCGGACTTATTATCGTTTTCTGACATAAATATTTAGTTAAATTATTTCTAAACTATTTTCTTTTCCATAGCCAGAATGACGCATAAATAATAAATTTCTTATATGATTAATATTGCATTGTTTCAGCCCGATATTCCTCAAAATACAGCTGCAACCATAAGATTGTGTGCATGTTTAAATGCAACTTTAGAAATTATTGAGCCTTGTGGGTTTCAATTTGATGAAAAGAGACTCAAAAGTATCTACATGGATTATTATAAAAATTGCAAAATTATAAGGCATCAATCATTTGAGGATTTTATAAAAACTAAAAAAAATAAAAGAATAATTTTATTAACAACTAAAGCAAAAAAAAATTATTATAATTTTAATTTTAAAAAAAATGACACAATATTATTTGGAAGAGAGAGTGCTGGAGCACCAGAATTTGTACACGAGATAGCCGATGCAAGATTAAAGATACCTATCTCAAAAAACACTAGATCTTTAAATGTTGTAAATTCTATTTCTATTGTGTTATCTGAGGCGCTTAGACAAAATAATTACTATAATATTTAATAATGAATTTAAATTTACAAGAAAAAAAAATTATTGCTAAAAATTGGTTTGAAACTTTAAGGAATTCTATTTGCAGAGAATTTGAAAGTATCGAATATCTTAAGTCTAAAAAGAAAATTTTTTTTAAAAAAAAAAAGTGGATTGCTGGCGGAAGTTCTAAAGGCGGAGGAACCTTTGCATTAATTGAGAATGGCTCTGTTTTTGAAAAGGTTGGAGTTAATATTTCGACCATCTCCGGAAAATTTGATAAAGAATTTAGCAAGAAAATTCCTGGTTCATTAAATAATCATAATTTTTGGGCTACTGGAATATCTGTAGTAGCTCATATGAAAAATCCAAAAATTCCAGCATTTCATTTTAACACTAGATTTATAGTCACGTCGAAATCTTGGTTTGGTGGAGGAATGGACATGACTCCATGTATAAAAGATTTAAATCAGAAAAAATATTTTCATTTAGAAATAAAGAAAATGTGCAATCTCCATAATAAAAATTATTATTTACAGCACAAAAAAAATTGCGATGAATATTTTTATTTACCTCATAGACAAGAACCTAGAGGAGATGGCGGAATATTTTATGATTATCTTAATTCCAATAGCTGGAATAAAGATTTTAATTATACCAGAGATGTTGGAATGACTTTTTTAAAGGCATCTTCTAAAATAATACAAAAAAAAATGTTTTTAAGATGGAATGAGAGAGATAAAGAAAAACAATTAATTAAAAGAGGAAGGTACGTAGAATTTAATTTGCTTTACGATCGAGGCACTAAATTTGGTTTAAATACTAATGGTAATATTGAAGCAATTTTTATGTCGCTTCCTCCACTTGCAAAATGGTAAAAATCTAAATGGACAAAGAACCAATTACTCCTCAAGGGCTAGAAAAAATTAAAATAGAATTAAAAGAAAGAATTTCTGTAACTAGACCAAAGATTGTCAGTGCTATATCGGAAGCGCGAGCTCATGGTGATCTNAAAGAAAATGCTGAATACCATGCAGCGAAAGAAGAACAAGGTCACAATGAAAGAAGAATTCAAGAAATTGAAACAACAATAGCAACTGCAAACATTGTTGATGTTGCCAAAATTAAAAATGACAACAAAGTAATTTTTGGTTCAACAATTATATTATTGGACATGGAAACTAATGAGAAAAAAAAATACAAAATTGTTGGCAANGATGAAGCGAATGCAAAAGAAGGTTTGCTATTTTATAAATCGCCAATTGCATTGGAACTAGTTTCAAAACATACTGGCGACTTCGTCTCTGTAAAAACACCGGCTGGAGAAAAAAATTATGAGATTATTGAGGTTAAATATATTTAATTTAATAGTTAAATATTACGAAAATTTAATTTAAAATTATTTTTAATCCAAGAAGCTTTTAAAAATTCTAATTTTTTTCCGAGTTTTTTTCCTTGTTTAAATCCCTTTTTAATTAAAAAATCTCCAGAAATAGGAAATTTAGGAACTTTAAATTTTTTTATAAATAGTCTGTATTTTATAAAAGTTTTTAAACTAATTTCTTTTTTTAGACAAAAAATAAAATTTAAAAAATCTAAAGCTAAATCTTTTTTATAAAAATATATCTGACGTCGAATTGTCTGATAACTATATTGTTCTTTTTTTAATAACTTAAACTGTCCGTAAATAAAATTAAGATAGTCTCTATCTTTATTAGACAATCGAAATTTTCTAGAAAAAAAGATATTCTTTTTATCATTTCCGACTAATAATATTGAAAGTAATTGGAGATAATTTAAGTCGAAACCTAATTTTTTATTCAAAATTTGAACTCTATTTAGTCTTTCAAAAAATTTTAACTTATATACTTGTTTAATAATCTTTTTAAAATAATTTTTATTATAAATATTAAAAAAATTTTTAAGTTCTAAGATTTTTTTTAACTCCATAAATAATCTTTCTTGCGAGATAAATCTTAAAAACTTAACGTTTTTATTAATAATTTTTATAACATTAAGATTTTCAATATTAGAATTATATTCTAATGAAAATCTTATAAATCTTAAAATTCTCAAATAATCTTCTTTAATTCTTAAATCTGCACTTCCTATAAAATTAATCTTTTTATTTTTTAAATCACGGGTTCCATTTAATGGATCAAAAATCTTTCCAAATTTATCACAATAAATTGCATTGATAGTAAAATCTCTTCTTAAAGAATCTTCTAACCAATTATTTGTCCATTGAATCTTTGTGTGCCTACCATCAGGCTTTATGTCTTTTCTTAAAGATGTAATTTCATATTTATAATTCTTGGAGAAGGTTGTAATAGAACCATATTTAATTGCTAAATCTAAGACTTTATAATTATTTTTTAATAATATTTTTTTAACTTCCTCTGGCTTATAAACAGTAGCCAAATCGATATCTGTTGTTAATTTTCCTTCTATTGCTTTTCTAACACAGCCTCCAACAAATTGTGTATGTGTCTCTAAATTAATCGGATTTAAAATTGAAATTAATTTTTTATTTTCTTTAGAAAATAAAAATGATTTTTTCATTAAAAATATTAATATAATTCTATTTTACCAGAAAATGTATTATTTTGTTCTGATAATTTTTTTAATAAGATTTTTTCTTTTCTGACATTTAATGAAAAATATACATTGGCATTTCTTTCAAAACCAAATTGTCCGTAATAATCAAATTCTCCAATTAAAATAATAAAATCAATATTCTTTTCGTTGACAGCAACCATGCTTTTATTCACTAATTCTTTACCTATCCCTCTTCCTTTGAATTTCTGATCAACTATTAAGGGTCCAAGCATTAACCCACTATTATTTTCTATTTTACAATTAAAATATCTAATGCTTCCAATTATTTTTTGACCTTTGCAATAAATTTTTGAATATTTAATATTGTGCTCGAGATTCTCTCTTAATCTAAAACTGGGTCTTGCATATCTTCCTGGACCTAGAACAGCTTCTTCGAGTAAAAAAATTTTTTTATTATCTGATTTTTTTTCTTCTCTAATCACAGCAATTATTTTTAACTTGGCTGGGGCTCCAGGATTCGAACCTGGGATGGCGGGATCAAAACCCGCTGCCTTACCGCTTGGCTAAGCCCCAATATTAATTTTAGAAATAAGGTTATATTATTTTTGCTTTCCTTATCCAATAACTTTTATAATGTTTTTTTAGAGAAAGAATAGCTTCAGCTAAATGTGAGTTATTTTCAAAAATAGCGAAACAAGCAGAACCGCTACCTGTCATTCTGGCTATCTTGCAACCTTTTAACTTCTTAAGAAAAGTTAATAATTTTAATATGGTCTTATTTTTTTTAAAGGCACTCTGTTCTAGATCATTTCCTTTATAATTTAAAAATTTGAACAAATAATTCATATTTAGAATATTCTTTTTTAAAAAGTAAACTTCAGAATTATTTTTTTTTGAAAATATTTTGTTTGACAGATAAATATTTTTTGAGGAATTAAAACAATTTGGATAAACTAATAGTAAATTAAATTTAGGTTTTTTTTTGAATTCTATAATTTTATTATTAGGTCCATAAAGAATTTTAAAATTAGTATTTAAAGAAGGCTCAACATCAGCACCTATTTTATTGCATATTAGAGAAATTGTTTTTTTTTTTAAATTTAGNTTTAGATATTTATTAAAAAAATTAAGTAATACAGAAACGTCTGCTGAACCACCACCAAATCCAGAGCCTTGTGGTATATTTTTTACAATTCTAATTTTAAATTTATGTTTATTAAATTTTGGGTATTTTTTTAAAATATTAAATAATTTTAATACTGTGTTGTTAGTATTGCTTATTCCTTTAGAAAATTTTCCAGTAAAAATGATCTGATTATATGTTCTATTAGCAGATACAAAAATCTGATCATAAATATTAAAAAAACAAAATAAGCTTTCTATTTCGTGATATTTATTTTTTAATTTTTTGATTACTTTTAAATATAAATTTATCTTGCCATAAGCTTTAAGACTTTTTTTTGTCAGCATCATCTAATCCAAAAATTATTTTTTTATTAATAGATTCTTTTAAATCCTGCTCAATATTTTTAAGCTTAATAGCATTTTGCCAAACATATCTAGCTTGGATTTGTTTTCCATTTGTCCAAAGAACATCACCGTAATGATCATAAATAACCGCTTCTGAAGGTTCTTTTTCATAAGCTGTCTGCAAAATTTCTTCTGCTTTATCAAAATCTTTTAGTAAAAAATATGCCCAGCCAAGTGAATCTAAAATATATCCTCGTCCTTTACTTAAGTTGACAGCCTCAACTAACATTTCTTTTGCTTTATCTAAATTAATTTTTTTTTCTAACCAACTATATGCCAAATAATTTAAAACCTCAGGCTGCTTAGGAGAAATTTTAAGAGCTTGTAAAAAATTTTTTTCTGCATTTTCCCATACTCCTGCTCGTTCTTGGCTAATAGCTAGATTGTAATAATAAATCCAATCGTCATCTCTTTTATCTTTTTTTGACGCTATTGATTTTTCATATAATTCTATAGATTTGGTGTAATTTTTATTAGCTCTTAGAAAATTTGCTAATTCAAAATATTTTTCAGATTTAAAAAATTCATTATTTTTTAAAAAGTTTTCAAGTAAATTAATTTGCTTCTCAGTGTTATTGTTTGGTAAAAATCTTAATCTTGTTAAATTTGCATACCAATTAAATTCTTTTCCTAGTTTTTCAATGATCTTTAATTCTTTTTCTGATTCTTCTAAATTATTTAATATAATAAGATTTTCTATTTTTAAGATTTTATTAGACAGAAAATTAGGATTTAAATATTCACTTAAATTTAAATAAAAATTTGAAATCTGAACTTGTTCATAGTTTTGATAAAAGTTAGCAAATAAATATAATAATTCTGCTAAACCATGATTAATATTTTTTCTTTTATAAAATTTGTCAATTTTATAAAATTTATTTTCATGTGAGTCTAAAAAGAGCTGTTTAAATAGTAAATTTTCAGAAGATATTTCTAAATTCCGATTGATAATATCATTAATCTTATCTTTATTATTTTTTTCTAGATAATAAGATAAATAAAAATAATTATACCTACCTAATTCTTTTTTATTGGAAATTTCACTAAAATTTAGATCAATATTTTTCTGATTATCTAAATACAAATTAATTAAAATTTTTTGTGTTAACGAAACATTTTTAAAACTAGAATTTGACCTATTAATCTTTTCGTTTAAATCCTCAGTATTCTTATTTGATAAATCTGCCCACAAGCCAAGATTTTGATACAGTTCTAATAGTAGTGGGTCACTAAAGCTTTGTTTTGGTAAAGANATATAGCTTTGTAATTTTGAATATCTTTCTTTCTTAAAATCATGAACGAACAATATGAGATTAAATGGATATACCGATTGATAAGACTTATCTAACTTTTTTATAAATATATAAGCTTCTTCAATTTTACCATTATTAACTAATGTTTCGACATACTTCAGATTAAATTCTGAATGATAAATTCCTAAATTTTCAATAT
>B570J29605_1000103_pt1 | contig 12607 bp, 14 predicted proteins | sample LakMenEpi05Nov12_FD_29605 | JGI IMG/M metagenome (IMG submission 29605)
TTATCTCGTTCCCAGTCTCTGACTGGGAATGAATAAGATAAGGCTCTGCCTTCAATGAAATGAGATAAGATGGAGGCAGAGCCTCATCAACTGCATTCCTAGTCAGAGACTAGGAACGAGATAAGATAAGGCTCTGCCTTCAATGAGATAAGATGGAGGCAGAGCCTCATCAACTGCATTCCTAGTCAGAGACTAGGAACGAGATAAATTGGACAGTAACGTTTAAATTAGTATATACCCTATAAAATTATGTGTTCCCTGCACTGTTATGGAAAATCAACTGGGATTTTTGCTGAAGTTGCTATTATTTTCGACTTTGCTATCGGTATTAATTAAATATGCTGCTCCGTTTTTAGGGATTCCAGCAACGGTGACAAATGTGTTAATTATGGTTTTGTTACCAACTATAATTATGGCAACTGTTCTACTGTGGCGAATACCAAGACAAAAGCAAAATTAACAAAAAAAATATAGTCAGTNTTGCTAAAATCAGCTAATCTAACTGCATTGTCATCAAAAAGCATTTTACCAAGCTGGGAGTCTTGCTTGTGAATCTTGGTCAATGGATAGGCTTAATTGCNTTAGTTATATCTTTATATATATTGTGGCAACTTAGGGACGTTTTGCTNNTAATATTTGCTGCTGTTGTTTTAGCGACGACTTTAAATCGTCTCGCGCGACGCTTTCAAAGTTTAGGAATAAAACGAGGATTATCAGTTTTATTAGCTGTAGGGATTTTCTTTGCGGGTGTTGTCTGTTTTTTCTGGTTAATTGTCCCACCTTTTNTCCAGCAATTTCATGAACTCACTTATCGAGTTCCCCAAGGATTTGGGCGGTTNAATAGTTGGATTGATGTCCAAAGAANTCATATTCCTGAACAATTATTACCNTATATACCGGATCTTAATAGTTTAATTGCACAGGCACAACCGCTATTTAATCGCTTATTAGGTAATTCTTTTGCTTTTGTTTCNGGATCTTTAGAAGTTGTTCTCAAAATTTTATTAGTCCTGGTTTTAACAGGAATGTTTTTAGTTAATCCTGATGCTTATCAAAAAGTATTTGTTCGCATATTTCCTTCTTTTTATCGGCGACGGGTGGTGGGAATTTTAGAACAGTGCGAAGTTTCTTTAGAAGGATGGGTGACTGGTGCTTCTATTGGAGTTTTTGTAGTTGGGTTGATGAGTTTGGTGGGTTTATCAATCTTAGGGGTGAAGGCTGCATTGGCTTTGGGTGTGTTAGCCGGATTTATGAATTTAATTCCTAATTTGGGTCCGACTATGAGTGTAGTCCCAGCAATGGCGATCGCTCTTTTGGATAATCCCTGGAAAGCTGTTGCTGTTTTTGTTCTCTACTTTTTTATTCAACAGGCTGAGAGCAATTTTATCACACCTGTAGTCATGGCACATCAAGTATCTTTACTACCAGCAGTTACTTTAATTTCTCAGTTATTTTTTGTGACATTTTTTGGATTTTTAGGATTATTTTTAGCACTTCCTTTAACGGTTGTTGTCAGAATTTGGGTGCAAGAAATATTGGTTAAAGACGTGTTAGATAAATGGGGTAATTATGCAGAAGATAATACCGAATTAGTGATAGTGGAGAAGTATTCAGATATCAATGATGAAGTGGAATAGTTTAGGAGGGTACTTTTGTATAAATAAATTCATAAATACATTTACTTCTGATCAGATTTTCAATTTCTGAATATTTTATACTTGTTAAAAGTATAAATAAAATTATAATTGTAGTATTATAAACTTCATTTTTTCTCAGAAATAGCTTAAAAAACACTATCTAAGGAATGATTTATTTTTTAATTTTAATTTCATCTATATTTGTGCTGTTAATTACGACATCAATTATTTTTCAGATATAAAATGTGTTTCTACGCAATTCGTAGGCACATATATTTTTAATGATTGTGTAGCTACCGTTTCAAAAGTAACTCTCAAAAGTATTTTTTACCATTTTAGGTATTGATAATGACTTACAACTCAGAGGAAATGCAGCAGATTCTTGAAGTAGCTTTTAGACGAAAGCAACAGGGAGAATATACAAGAGAACAAATTATAGAAATAGCCTCAGAATTAGGTGTTTCTTCAGAGTCGCTACAAGCTGCGGAACAAGAATGGTTAAAAAATAATNTAGAAGTGAAACAAGAGCAAATGTCTAATAGTCAACAACGGAAAGGNTTCAAATCACACCTATTTGCTTTTCTGGCAATTAATGGTTTTTTAGTGCTGTTAAATNTGGTGGTAAGNCCTGGATATTTTTGGGCAATTTATCCCATATTAGGATGGGGATTAGGTTTATTATTGCATGGAATNAAGGTTTATATTAGTAATACCTAAAAGAGATCCCCGACTTCTTGAAGANGCNGGGGATCTTATCCCCTTTTAATTTAAGATTTACTACAGCGTCTTTTTGGGCTTGATAATTACTCAACTATATTCACTATTTTGGAACTAGCTAATGTTGGTGCGGTGAAAATTTGCGAATACAAATTTGTAGGTTGTTGACGAGCAACAACTGGTAAGACTTGACGAGCATGAGCCGCAACTTCCACTGTTTTCACATCATAAGCTTGTGTGATCATCTTAGGATAAAAACCAATACCAATGATGGGAATTAACAAGCAAGCGGTGATAAACAATTCACGAGGCTTAATATCAAGAACTACAGCATCTAAATGTAAGTCTTGATGTTGATTACCGTAGAAAACTTGACGCAACATGGAAAGCAAATAAATGGGTGTCAAAATCACGCCAACTGCTGATAGAAAGATGACTACAATTTTGAAGCTGGAACTGTAAACATCGCTAGTAGCAAAACCTAAGAACACCATCAATTCACCGACAAAACCACTCATACCGGGTAAAGCCAGCGAAGCCATTGAACCGATAGTAAAGAGAGCGAAAGTTCTGGGCATTACTTTAGCTATACCGCCCATTTTATCCATTACTAAGGTGTGGGTACGTTCGTAAGTTACACCAGAAAGGAAGAATAAACTAGCAGCAATTAAACCGTGAGAAACCATTTGTAATACAGCACCGCTAATCCCGATTTCTGTATAAGATGCAATCCCAATTAACACAAACCCCATGTGGGCAATTGAAGAGTAGGCCAAACGGCGTTTGAGATTGGTTTGAGCAAAGGCACAACAAGCGCCGTAAACAATATTAACTACACCTAAAATCGCTAAAACTGGCGCAAAGGCAACATGAGCATCAGTTAACATCTCTACGTTAAAGCGAATTAGGGCATAACCACCCATCTTTAACAAGACACCGGCTAAAATCATTGAACCGGGTGCAGATGCTTCACCATGAGCATCAGGCAACCATGTATGTAACGGGAAAATTGGTAGTTTGACACCGTAAGCGATTAAGAAACCTGCATATAGTGCTAGTTCTAAAGCTTTGGGATATTCTTTCATTCCCAATTCGGTCATGTTGAAGGTGAAGTTATCACCATAGAAAGCCATTGCAAAACCAGCTACCAGTATAAATATAGAGGCTGCGGCGGTATAGATAATAAATTTAGTAGCTGCNTAACGGCGGTTTGCGCCTCCCCAGATGGCAATTAGNAAGTAAACGGGTACTAACTCTACTTCCCACATCAAGAAGAACATTAACAAGTCTTGGGAGAGGAATACACCTAACTGAGCGCTGTACATAATCAACATCAACGCATAAAATAAACGCGGCTTGGTGGTTACTTTCCAAGCCGCGAATACTGCGAGTGTGTTAATGAAGCCCGTTAGAAGTATCAGGGGCATTGATAAACCATCAATGCCTAGCGACCAGTTCAAGCCAAGTTGGGGTATCCAAGGATAGCTTTCTGTCATTTGCAGGGCTGAACTTTGAAAGTCGTAACTCTGCCACAGAGCAAAAGTCATGAATGCAAAGTCTAATAGTGCCACTCCCAAGCCGTACCAGCGGACGGTTTTACCCTCTTTATCGGGAATGATGGGAATTGCGAGCGCTGCCACTAAAGGCAGGAAGATTATGGCTGATAACCAAGGAATTTCTATGGCATTCATAAGACCTTGTGGTAAGTGGGAAACTCAGTCACTTTAGTGCTGAGAGGAAAATGACTCGTGCGGTTTTAACCGCTGTGCATATTTTTTCATTACCGCCTTGGAGTTGGGAAATTCGGGGTACTTTTGTAATGTACTTTCAACGGGACAATTACCGATTCGAGTTTCCCAACTCTGTACGCATAATGTTTTGCTCTAAAGAGCCTCCCATCTCTGGGGTAATGTTAGCTTCGACCTGTTATCAGAGCTTTTTAGACTTGCAACACTGTTCCAGTGACCTTAGAACTGTTTAATTGCAAATGACAGAGCGGGGAACTAGCAACGCATTCCGAGGTGTCGTGACTCAAATAACGGCTACCCTTCGACTTCGCTCAGGGTGGTCTGGTCAGTACGGCTTGCTTGATTAATCTTGCAAGCCCAGTCCCTTTAGGGCTGGGTTACTAACCACTGTTGACAATATGTTTTTGGTTTTGCTTTTGTTTACATTATATTAAGGAATCGTTACGTCTGTAAACGATTTCTTATGAAGATTTCCAATTTGGAGGACAGATAGTCATAAATACTTACTCAATTATGCCGCGAGTCCATTCTAAATGTAAATTTTTGTAACGTCAACAAAAAAACAGCGACTAATATCGCTGTCTTTAGTTATAATGAACAGCTTGAGGATAAATTAAATTTTTATCAAAGTTATCTCTGTTTCTTAGACAATACGGTTGACAATCATCCACACTTCCCCATCTGATCTGACGAAAGGGACAGAAATTGTCTTAAAGCCTGTGATGAAAGGTTTATAGTAAACTTGCCAATACATGGGACTAAGTTCATCAGCGCAGGTTTTTAGCAGTTTAATTTCTTTAGCTAGTTCTAATGCTAGTTCGTTAACTCGTTCGGCATGAATTTGAGCAATTTTTTTGGCTTCTTCTAGCTGTTCTTGTTGTTGGGATATGCGAATAGACATAGGTAAATATCTATTGAGATGGGCTTTCTTTTGCTGTATTTGCTTTTCCAGGAAATACATTGCATCATCTATGCCTTTAAGTTCCGCGGACAGTTGGACGTTTTCTCTGGCTTGACGACGGTAAGCTTCTACTATGGCTAGGGGTGAGTCGTTTTCGCCCGATTCTACATGATGATTAGTCAGTGCAGCGCGTTCTTGTTGGAGTGCTTGAATTTGAGATTTCAGTGCTGCTATTTCTGACTGGATTTTTTCCATATATTTATGATGAGTTGTTGATAATTAGAAGTTGTTAAATTTTCAATCATCTGGTCTATCTTCGGTGAATTGATCAATTGCCTCTACCATGCCTTCTGAATAGGGTTCAAGGACTGTGGAACAAGCATAAAGATCAGCAAGTGCTTGGGAAAATTCTTCAGAATTGGGATCAGTATTTTTGATGGCTTGAATTGCTTGAATTGCCTTCTCTAGCTGGGGTTGATATTCATTCAGAAATATTTCTAATCGTTCATAAGGATTTTTATAGAGTGATATCATTTACTTAATCTCCTTTCTAGTTTCGCAATATTTTGGCGACAATTTGCCACTGTTTTCTCCCAATGGGCAATTAAACCTTGATCTTGTCCTTCTGTTGGTTTTTCCTTTTCCTTGGCAATTTTTTCTAGATGTTCTTCTAAGGCTTGATGTTGTCCTTTTAGTTTTTTGCGGGTTTCCTGATTTTTACCCATAATTCTAATTTTAGTCTTCTCCTGACTAATTTAATTGTTATTAGTGCGATCGCCAAGCAATTCAGAGAAATCGCTATTTTTTATGCAGATTTCTCTAAATTAGATTAAGTATGAACTATACTTGTACCTTGCCGATCTAGGGTAAGCGATCGCACAACTGAGTTCATACCCATTGCAGCCCAGGCATTTGCCATTGCTGTTTCTACGGATATGGCATAACTTGTATCTACTAAAGCCAAAAGTGTGGGGCCTGCACCACTAATTACCATGCCATAAGCACCAGCAGCCACAGCAGCCGCATTCACAGTATCATAACCAGGAATTAAAGCTTGGCGATAAGGTTGATGTAATTTATCTTGCAAGGCTGCTATTAACCATTCTTCTCGATTAGTTGCTAAACCGCGCAACAATAAACCCAAATGAGAAATATTGAAAATTGCATCAGCACGACTGACTTCTGTGGGGACAACCTTTCGCGCTTCTGAGGTTGATAACTCAAAATCAGGAATTGCTACAACTGGAACTATATCTCGATGCCAGAGAATATCACAAACTTCCCAACCTTTTTTGCTGGTAGCAGCCAGACGACAACCACCTAACAACGCTGGTACTACATTATCAGGATGTCCTTCCATTGCGATCGCTAATTCCATTACCTGTAACTCAGACAACGGTGAACCAGCCAACTCATTGGCAGCAACTAACCCCCCGACAATAGCAGTCGCAGAACTACCCAAACCTCGCGCTAAAGGTACACCCAAATTAATTTCTATTTTCACCGCTGGTGGTGTTTTTTCTATATATTGGTATAACTTGACAAACGCCTGATATAAAAGATTACTCTCATCAGTTTGTACCTTTGCGGCTTCCGAACCAGAGACTTGAATAATTAACTCACCTGCATCAAGAATAGTAAACTTAAATTCGTTATACAGCTTTAAAGCTGCACCTATACAATCAAACCCTGGACCCAAATTCGCCGTCGTCGCGGGAACCTTAACAGTAATGCTAGAAACTACAGACATTGAAGTTAATTTAAAATTCCAATATGAACTACCCCATTTTACTTCCTTATACCAAATTAAGATATGGAATAAGATATCAAGAATTATTAAACGCAGATGAACGCAAATAAACGCAGATAAATTCGGATGAATTGATGGATTTGATGATTCTGTGCAGCTTCACATAAAAATCACAATAACCTAAAGTCTTTGTCTAATTTTCATAAAAGCCGCACCCGTCACTAAAGCCGCAAATTGTCCCCAATAACTCACACTAGAGAAGGAACTACCACCCGTCATATTTAAACTCCCTATGCCATAAAATGACTGCTGGATAAACCACCAAAATAAATATAAAATAGCTGGAACTTCCACAGGGATATACAAAACCAATAAAGTCAAAACCGAATATATTTTTGCCTGGGGAAACTTGATCAGATATGCACCTAAAATAGATGCAATAGCTCCATTAGCACCGATAATTGGTATTGTTAAATCGGAGGATAAAATAATTTGGACTATACCAGAAAAAAAGCCAGCAGTTAAATAAAGTAGTAAATATTGTTTATGTCCTAAAATACTTTCCACCGTTTTTCCAAATACCCACAAAAACAGCATATTTCCTAAAATTTGGCTAAAACTGCCATGCAGAAACAGCGATACAGGTAAAGAAAGTAGCCGCCAAAATACAATTACCCAAGCCGCAGAATTGTAAAAAAAAGCGTTAGCAATTGAGATATTTATTTGAGATGGAATAATTCCCCAATTATTAATTAAATTTCCTAATTCATTACTCCACTCTAATTTTATTTCCCAGAGAAATATGACTACATTAATCCCAATTAACCAATAATTAATAATAGGCTTTTGCCAACTGCGAATATTATCATCTATAGGAATCATCTTGATTTTAACATTTGAATTACTAATTTTTAACTACTAATTAATATTTTTTCCCATCTCCTCATTTTTGTGTGGCAAGATTATCATAATGTAACACAATATTCAAATAGGCTCAGGAAATGCTAGGAAACACCCTTGTAGGCAGATACCAAATCACCAATTACCTGGGAGGTGGCGGATTTGGTGAAACTTATGTTGCTAATGATACTCAATTACCAGGCTCACCCCAGTGTGTAGTCAAGAAACTCAAACCTCAATCTACTGATATTACCACTTTAGAAATAGCTCGGAGGTTATTTGACACAGAAGCCCAAGTTTTATATAAATTAGGAAATCATGATCGCATTCCGCAACTTTTAGCCTACTTTGAAGAAAATGCCGAATTTTATCTGGTTCAGGAACTAATTATTGGTAATGATCTCAGTCAAGAATTAAAATCTTGTGTCATCTTCACTCAAAATCAGGTAATGTCTTTATTACAAGAAATTTTAGAAATTTTGGATTTTGTCCATCAACAAAAGGTAATTCATCGTGATGTCAATCCTCGGAATATTCTCAGACGAGAACAAGATAATAAATTAATTTTAATTGATTTTGGTGCAGTCAAACAAATTACGACAAAATTAGTAAATTCTCCAGACATTACCAAATCTACTGTTGCTATTGGTACACCCGGTTATACTCCTGGAGAACAAGCACAAGGAACACCAAAATTTAGCAGTGATATCTATGCTTTGGGAATTATTGCTATTCAAGCTTTAACAGGATTATCACCAGATCAATTAGAGAAAGATGTCGAAACTAATGAAATTATTTGGCAAAATTTCGCCACCGTATCTCCAGAATTTGCCCAATTTTTAAATCAAATGATCTGTTATGATTTTCGTCAACGTTATGCTTCAGCAACAATAGCATTACAAGCTTTGCAAGAATTAAATAAAAATACATCGGGAACAATAATTATTGCCCCTGCTACTTTACCAAATCAAGTAAAAAATCCCCAAAATACAAAAGGGATATTTTGGAAATTGCTATTAGGAATATTCATTTTAGGTATTGGTAGTTTCGGCGCAATATTTATGCTCAATCGCCTGAATAATAAAAATGCTATAGAATTATATAATCAGGGTAATACTCTCATTCAATTACAACGCTATCAAGAAGCTTTAGCAACTTACGAAAAAGCCATAGATATCAAACCTGATTATCCTCAAGCTTTATATGGACAAGGTAAAGCATTATTTCAATTAAAGAAATATCAAGAATCTTTAATAGCTTATGATCAAGCCATTCAAATTCAACCCAATTATTTAGAAGCTTGGACTAATCGAGGTTTTGTTTTAGTCAGACTCAAACGTTATTCAGAAGCAATTGCCACTGTAGATAAAGCTTTACAACTAAAAAATGATGANCCCCAANTTTGGCAACTTAAAGGTGATATTTTTATAAAAATNAGCCAATACAATGATGCAATTAANGCTTATGAACAAGCAATTAATTTCCAAGCTGATAATCCTGAATTATGGTACAAAAAAGGATTAGCATTCCAAAATCTTAAACAATATGAAGAAGCAATTACAGCTTACAAAAAAACTGTAGAATTAAAACCTGATCATGAATCAGCTTGGTACAATTTAGGTAATTGCTTGGTTAATTTAAATCGTTATGAATTTGCTTTACAAGCTTATGATCAAGCCGTGCAGTATAATCAAAATAACTCCGCAGCTTGGTTATCAAGAAGTAATATATTAATGACATTACGTAGATACCCAGAAGCAATTGATTCCTTTACCCAAGTAATTAAAACCAATCCTCAACAATATCAAGCTTGGTATAATCGAGGTTGGGCATTACATCAAGTTAAACGCTATGGAGAAGCAATAGAATCTTATAAAAAAGCTATTAGTTTAAAAAGCAATGATTATTTAGTATGGTATAATTTAGGGAATACACAATATAACTTACAAAAATATCAAGAAGCGATCGCATCCTATAATAAAGCTATTCGCTATAAACCCAATCATTATGAAAGTTGGTACAGTAAAGGTAACGCTTGGTTAAATTTGCAACAATACCAACAAGCGATCGCCTCCTACGACAAAGCCATAGAATATAAACCAGACTACCAACAAGCCATACAAGCTCGCACAAAAGCCCAAAATACTCCAAAATTCCCCATCAACTTCTGATCCCTGATTTCGGATAAAATGATTCCATTCCGAAAACTCCTTCTCTTTGCCCCTCTGCGCCTCTGCGTGTTAGCGAAGCGGGGCGAAGCCTGAAAAAATTATCTTAATTAATCAGCAACACCACTTATGGACGTATTAGAACTAAAACGCGAAATCGAAACATTGTCTAGCCGCCTGGGTAAAACCCAGGACTATCTTTGACGTACCCGCACTCAAAGCCAAAATTCACGACTTAGAACAAATATCCGCCCAAACAGAATTTTGGGAAGACCAAACCCAGGCACAAAACACCCTGCAAGAACTCAATGATCTAAAATCCCATTTAGATCAATATTACAAATGGCACGCCAACTTAGACGATACCAGAGTAGTAGTTGAGCTATTAGAACTAGAAACCGACAAAGCACTATTGGCAGAAGCGGAATCTACCATTAGCAAACTCAATCATGACCTAGACCAATGGGAACTACAACAACTCCTTTCCGGCACTTACGACGATAAAGGCGCAGTCCTGACAATTAACGCCGGTGCTGGTGGCACAGACGCACAAGACTGGGCATTTATGCTCATGCGGATGTATACCCGGTGGGCAGAAGATCATAGTTATAAAGTCACCCTAGCCGAAGAATCAAAAGGTGAAGAAGCGGGAATCAAATCAGTCACCCTAGAAATCACCGGACGCTATGCCTATGGTTACTTGCGTTCCGAAATGGGGACTCACCGTCTCGTGAGAATTTCCCCCTTCAACGCTAACGGCAAACGGCAAACCAGCTTTGCGGGAATCGAAGTCATGCCGCAAATAGATAACACCGTCAAATTAGACATACCAGAGAAAGATTTAGACATTAGCACCACCCGTTCTGGCGGTAAAGGTGGGCAAAACGTCAACAAAGTAGAAACCGCAGTCCGCATAGTTCACCTTCCCACCGGTCTAGCAGTCCGGTGTACAGAAGAACGTTCCCAACTGCAAAACAAAGAAAAAGCGCTCGCCCGTCTCAAAGCCAAACTGTTAATCATTGCCAAAGAACAACGCGCCCAAGAAATTGCCGAAATTCGCGGTGATATGGTCGAAGCATCCTGGGGTAATCAAATCCGTAACTACGTATTTCATCCTTACCAAATGGTAAAAGACCTGCGGACAAACATCGAAACCACAGCCATTACCGATGTCATGAATGGTGAACTTGATATGTTTATTCAAGCCTATCTCAGACAAGAAAACCAGATAGTTGACGCATAATAGGGAAAAGAGGGGAGAAAATTTCTCCTTTCTTCCTTTGCGTCTTTGCTCCTTTGCACCTTTGCGCGAAACAAAATTAAGATATCCTCTTGCCCATAAACTATTCCCCCACAACCGGTTACATTAATAAAAGAAATGATAATCAATGAATTATGGACAAATCTCCTGCCACAGAACCNCAACCNAGCTATGTCAAACTCGCCATGCGAAACATGGTCAGAAAAGGCGGCACTTCCCTCAAACACTTTGCCTTAACTGCTGTAGGACTGTTATCGGTCNTCGTGGGTTTAGCATATCTTACCCGCTAAGAGAGGAAAACTCGTGTCTCTACAGGTAGAGTTATANTTAGAAAATTGCGTTGATGACTCTTCCCCAATTCCTTCCGCAACTTGGGAAAATTGGTTTNAGCAATGGTTNGAAATTCTTGAAGATTATTTACCAACTGCACCTAGTTACGAAGTCAGTTTGCGGTTGACAACCGATACAGAAATTCAAACTCTCAATTGCCAATATCGTCAACAGGATAAACCCACAGATGTCTTAGCCTTTGCATCTCTAGAAGCCGATTTACCACAAAGCGAAGAAATGCTGGTTTCTATGCCTTTGTATTTAGGTGATATAATTGTCTCTATAGACACGGCACAACGTCAGGCAGAACAGCAGGAACATAGCTTATCTACAGAGTTGGCTTGGTTAACGGCGCATGGTTTACTACACTTGTTAGGTTGGGATCATCCTGACGAAGAGAGTTTGATGGAAATGTTAACCGAACAAGTTGTATTACTGAAGAAAATAGGTATTATTATTAACTTAGAGTCGTAAATGTATGGTGACAATTGCGAATTTTGGTAATAACTTTATGTTGAGATATTTAAAATAGCCTATAATGCCCTCACAGTTGATCTAGGTGGGGGAGGTAGAGGGAGTAGGGAAGGTAGAGGGAGTAGGGGAGGTAGAGGGAGTAGGGGAGGTAGAGGGAGTAGGGAGTGAAGAGTAAAAGAGTAAAGGAGGTGAGAAAGAAGATGATTGGTAACTTAGACGAATCAAACTCAATATCAATGGTTAAATTTCATAGAGATTTGGGAATTTATCAAATTGCTTTTGAAGCAGCAATGAAAATTTTTGAGTCATCAAAAAGATTTCCTGTTGAAGAAAGATATTCTCTAACAGATCAAATTCGTCGTTCTTCTCGTTCTGTTTGTGCGAATATGGCAGAAGCTTGGCGGAAACGTCGTTATGAGGCTGCTTTTGTTGCTAAATTAAATGATTGTGAGGCTGAATCTGCTGAAACTCAAACATGGATAGAATTTACAGTTAAATGTAATTACTTAGATATTGAAACAGGACGTAAACTTTATGGTAATTATAATCAAGTTTTATCTGGTTTAGTGACTATGATCAATAACCCATCACGCTGGTTAATGAATCATAAAAACCATAAATAAACACCATAAATATTAATCTTCCCCAACTCCCCCACATCCCCAACTCCCCCACTCCCCAACTCCCCCACTCCCCCCACTACCCCCACATTCTTGTCTCT
>B570J29605_1000105_pt1 | contig 12588 bp, 10 predicted proteins | sample LakMenEpi05Nov12_FD_29605 | JGI IMG/M metagenome (IMG submission 29605)
GTAAGGTTTCTATAACTACAGTTGTTTGAGTTTTCATAGTTTTTGTTTTCATATTATTAGGACTTACACAAAATATCCTCAAAACCTCTTTCCTCTGTGTCCTCTGTGCCTCTGTGGTTAGATATTCCGTGATTCGTGCGTAAGTCCTGATTATGTATGATAGGGAAAACATTGTTGCGTGTAGGGGTTTAGCAATGCTAAACCCTTACATGATTTTAAAATTCTCCAGCTAAAGCGGGAACACATCTTTCACAAAGTAAAGGATGTTCTGCTGATTCACCCACATGAGTAGAATAATTCCAACAGCGATCGCATTTGTGATAAGATTTCCCTTCATCTTCATAGTCTGCGGCATTAACTACCCCAATATCCCAATTATCCTCACCTTGAACTCGCAGGGTTTTCAATCCTTTTAATGTCTCAGGAGTATCTAATAATTGGACTTCAGAAGTGAGGAACAAATACCGCAATTCATCAATTCCATTCCCGCTAACATTCAAAGGTTCGATAGCAGTGCGTAATTTTTCATCACTAAGATAAATCAATGCAATAGCTTCTAAAGAAGAACCAATTAACTTTTCTGTCCGCGCTTGTTCTAAAACCTTATTTACATCACCACGAATCCGTCGCAGTGTTTTCCAAAATTCTGCTAGTTCTGTATTTTCCCATTTATCATCAACCTGCACCCAACCAGCTTGAAACACTGATTTATATTGTGTTTTGTAGGGGATAAATTGCCAGATATCCTCCGCAGTATGACATAGAACAGGAGCAATGGCGATCGCTAAATTCTCCAAAGCAATTTGCAAAACCGTTTGACAACTCCGACGACGGAAAGCATCAGCCGAACTGATATATAATCTATCCTTGGCAACATCTAAATAAAAGTTCGACAAATCCACAACGCAGAAATTCTGCACAGTTTGGAAAAAGCGGAAAAACTGGAAACTATCAAAAGCGTCCGTCACCTCATTAAACACCTCACGGATACGGTGCAGCATATATTTATCCAAATCTGGCAAATCATCAAAAGCTACAGCATCTTTGAGAGGATCAAAATCATGCAAACTCCCCAATAAAAACCGCGCTGTGTTGCGAATCTTATTTCTCACATCCGCTAATTGCTTGATGATGTTACCACCCAACCGGACATCACCAGAATAATCAACAGAAGAAACCCACAACCGCAAAACATCTGCACCATAAGCGGGTTGTTGTTTTTGGTTAGTTCCACCTTGAATCATCAATTGAGGGTCTACCACATTTCCCACCGACTTACTCATTTTTCGTCCATTTTCATCCAAGACGAAACCATGAGTTAACACAGTTTTATAAGGTGCAATGCCATTAACCGCGACACTGGTTAACAAAGAAGATTGAAACCAACCGCGATGTTGGTCAGAACCTTCCAAATACATATCAGCAGGATAGCATAACTCCGGTCTTTGCTTCGCCACAGCCGCCCAAGAAGAACCAGAATCAAACCAAACATCCATTGTATCTGTACCCCGGCGGTAAGTCTTGCCATTATGGCGATATGTTTCCGGTAACAACTCCTCTACCGACAACTCCCACCAAGCATCAGAACCCTTTTCGGCAATAATAGCTTGAACGTGGTTAATCGTGTCCGCATTGAGCAAAACTTCCCCAGTTGCTTCATCATAAAACACCGGAATCGGCACACCCCAAGAACGTTGACGAGAAATACACCAATCGGATCTTTCTGCTATCATTGGCGTGATGCGGTTTTCACCTTGTGCCGGAATCCAACGCACAGATGAAATAGCCTTTAAAGCCTCATCCCGAAAACCAGCCACAGAAGCAAACCATTGTTCAGTAGCGCGGAAAATCGTCGGCTTCTTCGTTCTCCAATCATAAGGATACTTGTGAGGATAAGCTTCCTCCTTCAACAGAGAACCTGCCTCATTCAAAGCGTCAATAATCGCTTGATTACCTTCACCCAAAACATTCAAGCCAGAAAACTTACCAGCCTCATCCGTAAAATTCCCACTATCATCAACAGGAGCAAGAATCGCCAAACCGTAACGCTGACCAACAATATAGTCCTCTTGACCATGACCAGGAGCAGTATGAACCAACCCAGTCCCCGACTCAGTAGTGATATAATCACCACCAACAACCACCGGACTTTCACGGTCAAAAAGCGGATGACGGTAAGTAGTATGTTCCAAATCCTTCCCTGCGAACTTAACTTTTACCGTTAACTCACAATCCAAAACCGCAGCCAACCTATCAACCAACTCAGCCGCCACAATCAGATATCTGCATTCCCTTTGCGCCTTTGCTCCTTGTGCGTCTTTGCGCGAAACCTCCACAACCGCATACTCCAACGCACCATTTACAGCCACAGCCAAATTACCGGGAATAGTCCAAGGAGTAGTAGTCCACACAGCCACACCCAAATCAGGCAAGAAGCCATCCAAACTAGCTTTTAGCCCTTCGGCAACCTTCACCACCGGAAAAGCGGCGTAAATACTGCGAGAAACGTGACCTTCAGGATATTCTAACTCAGCTTCTGCTAAAGCTGTTTTAGAACTAGGACTCCAATGCACAGGCTTTAGACCGCGATAAATATAACCTTTGAGGAACATTTCCCCAAATACGCCAATTTGCGCGGCTTCGTATTCTGGTTTGAGGGTTAAATAAGGATTTTCCCAATCACCCCAAATCCCATAGCGTTTAAAGCTTTCTCGTTGTTCGTCCACTGTCTTCAGTGCAAACTCTTCCGCTTTTTGACGCAATTGCAAAGGAGTGAGATTTTGCCGTTCTGCCTGTTTCATATTTTGCAGAACTTTCAACTCAATGGGCAATCCGTGACAATCCCAGCCAGGAACGTAGCGAATTTTACGACCTTGGAGCAAATGGTAGCGGTTAATAATATCTTTGAGAATCTTATTTAAAGCATGACCAATATGCAACTGGCCGTTAGCATAGGGAGGACCATCGTGCAGTATAAATAATTCGCCGGGGTTGTTTTCAGCCAGTTGAGAATAAATGTGGTTTTCTGCCCAGAATTTTTGGATTTCGGGTTCGCGCTTGATTGCGTTAGCCCGCATATCGAAGTTAGTCTTGGGTAAGTTGACGGTATCTTTGTATTTTCCAGTTTCGGTCACAGGTTCATGCCTAAATGTAGGTGTGCAGGTTATCCGATCAATTATAAGAGATGGTATGATTGTAGGGTGCGGTGATTGCTATCTTGATCAGTTATTTGATAGTCATATTTTATTAGATCATATTTATTCAGAGATTGAGGAAATATCAATGGTAATTGTAGAAAAGCTAGATATTATTAAAGATACCAAAGTGAATTGTTACTCAGTAGTTGTACAATTTACAGTAGGAGAATATTTGAATATGGTAAAACAAGCTTTTGAAAACAGAGGAGGCTTAGAAGGACAAAGGGATACATTAAAAACAACAACAGCAATTCGTATTCGTGACAGGATGATTAAAGATATAGGATCTGGAGCAGTATTACCCCCAATTGTGATTGGTGTGATTGTTCCTGGAGAAAAATTTACAACTATAGAAACGATAGAAGATCATGACTCATTTTTACAGTTTATTAAAGGAATACCAAAAGAGGATATTTCTATCATTGATGGTATGCAAAGAACCAATGCTTTAAATACAGCATTAAACGAGCATCCGATTGAAAATCATAAAATTCGGATCGAATTTTGGATCGCTTCACAAGTTAATAGTTTAACTTATAGAATGTTGGTATTAAATACTGGGCAAGTTCCTTGGAATTTGAGAAGACAAATTGAAACAGTTTTTCAATTCATTATTAAAGAAATACAGCAAATATATAAAGATATAGAAATATTGCAAATCAATGAAGAGAGGAGACGTAATCGTTCTGGACAATATCAAGCTAACAATGTGATTGAGTTGTTTCTAGTATTTGGAGCAAGAAAAGAAAAAATTGATATACAGGAAAGATTAGCAGACGAATTTACAAGACTAGATTTTATAGAATCAACATCAAAGGACAATTTTACAAATACTTTCTATGAAGTCATGTATTATTTATCTCAATTTGACCATGCTTTTGCATCCTATCAAGATGACAACATAGAAGGTTATTTTAAATCAGGAAAAGATTTATTTAGTAGTCAACCAGCTTGTGTTGGTTTTGTAACTGCGATTGCTTTAACAATATTAGGTAGACCTGGAAATGAATATACACCAGAAAAGCAAAATCAAAAATGGCAGGAAATAAAAATAAGCGCTGATAGGCTCTTGCAAAAATTATCAAATTTAAATAGCCAACAAATAGGAGAATTTTTAGATTTTTTTACTTTGAATGAATTGATTAATAAAAAACCAGCAAAATCTAATGAAAGAGAGTTTTTTCTCGAAGCTTTTCTAGTGCTTATAAAAGAAAATTTTGATGTTGAAAGTATGAATCCATGCTGGAGGAAATACTAATATTATTATGTCCAGAAGTATGATAAAAGCTAATAAATATATATTTAATTTATTAGCTGAATTTGTTGAAGATAAAAATATTGAGCGTCCTATCCTTGCTGATGCTAAACGATGTATTGAAACAAATGAGCGTGAAAGAGAATGGTTACAGAAATTAAAAATTGAAAATACACAAAGTATTTTGCCGAGATTTACAACTGCATATTTTGAATTTGAAGAACACAAATATTTTGTTACCATTGGTTCAACAAGTCAATTATTAACAGAGCCAGAAATAATACATGAAGAAAGCTTAAATGGAGGGATGATTACAGCCTTAATATTTGAACTGGAAATTCCTATAAAACAAAGTGCTAAAGCACTTGAAATTGTAGATGAAATTTTCTATAGATCTGAAGAAGAATTAACTAAATATGAATTTAATCAAATAAGCAAATTTTTTGAACCTATTTTTGTTTATAAAATTCAGGATCAATCCACATTTATTGATATTGATGTAAATAATAAATCTACTGTTAATATTGTAAAGTTATCAGGTTTTTACATTCTTAAACATCAACAAATAATTTCCCTCAAATTTGACAAAGAAACTATCAGTATTTTTGAAAGATTGTTTATTGAAGGAGCAAAAAATATACCTTTTGATAATTTAGTTTTTAGTTTAGTATCTGTTTACTGGAGATATTCATTTCTAGATGTGTATAGGTGTATAGAAAGATTATTTTCTATATCATTTTTAGAAGAAATTTATCAAGATTTAGGAATAGAAAATTCATTATCTTTACTCAACTTTTCAGCCAAAATTGAAAAATATATTGGTTGGAGACCAGAGGAAATTAAAGCTATTAATAAATTGATAGATGATTCACCTCAAGATGCTATTGATATCTTACAGGAACTTAAGAGCTTTATTGACTCTCGACAAGCTGATACACTACCAAATAAACCTGGTGAGGTAATTTATAAAATTCGTAATTCTATAGTTCATTGTAGACCTGCTACTGATCTAAAAATCATAAACAAGATTATGGATGATAAGTATTGGGATAAACTGATTAGAGCATCTTTATTAATTATTGAATATTGGTATCATAAATATGATGATCAATTAAATATATAAATACATTTACCATCTAATATAGAAGTTAAGCGAAATTTTTAGTCTTGTTGATTCTGTTCCTGATTTTCCAGTGATTCAGCTTGAAGAGTTCGCGCTTTCGCAATTGTGCGACAATGATTAATTAACTGATAAGCTGGGTTTTTTCCTCTATCAACAATTTCCTGCAATAAATCTTCAACTGCTTTATTCCAAGTTCCTCTCCCCGCAGCTTCATACAATGCTTTCTGTAAAGATGTATGTGCTTTCTTTCCAGTTCCAACTTGATCAATATTTTGCGGTAACTGATATTTATTTTTAACTATTTGACTATTGATGTTATTATTAACTATGGGTAATTCTTTTTTAAACTCCACATCAAATAATTGAGCAAATTGTTTTGCTATTGCATCTATTGATGAAGCGAAATTTGTCCAGACAATAGCGGGAAGAAATGGAATTTGTCTATCTGACCATAATTCCTTGTATATTTGCCAATCTTCTATAGCTTGTAGTTCACTAGATTTAATTTGTAATGGATAATTTTTGTCATGGACTTTCACAATTAAATCCCATTTGAATTTAATATCAGCAATACTATTTTCACCTGTGGGATAAGCTGTGATATTTTCTAATTTTTCTAAAGCTAATATAACTCTTTTTACCGAAGCATCACCAATTTCATATTCAGGTGTATCTGTAGAATATAAAGTATTAGCACTATAGTCTTTACAAACAACATCTAATATTCTTTTTGGTATGGGATAAATTTGATCATTTCCATAAAAACCAAAATTACCTTCTGGATCTTCATATCTTGGAAATGGTAAAGGTTTTCCTGCTTCTGGAAGCCAATAAACTTCTTTTTTGATTTCAAATAAAATCGGATTAATAACTATGTTTAAATACAATTCTTCTTTGATTTGAATAACTTGGTAATTACTGGTATTAATTCTAGATATATCAAAATATAAACTCAGCGTTAATTGTTCATCTATGCTTTCTAGTTCTGATACTAAATCATCCCATTGCAAATAATCACCATCAATTTTATATCTAATTTTAGTAGGTAAATATGTTTGATGATTATAAACTTGGGGCTGACTTAAATCTAAAATATTACCATTTTGAAAAGCTAATAAATTATGAGTTATTGATTTATCGAGATATTCATGATCAATAATTTTCTGAAAAGGAATAATCCCACTATAAGTAGTATCTCCTACTCGATTCTCCAGTGTGGAAATACTGCCCCCTGCTCCTTTAAATGTACAAATAATATTCCTCCTACCTCCATGTATAGTATTTCTACTTTCATTTAGGTTGGGTTTAATTCCTAATCTAATTTCAACTATATTATCTAACATAAACTGCATATTCAAAGAACGCAAATTATCCTATCATATTCTGGTAAATGTAGCAATTGTAGGTTGGGTTGTTCGCGTCAGCGTTGCGGAGAAATGGAGCGAAACCCAACACCACTTATTGGTATTTTAAAATTAATGTTGGGTTTCATTTCATACCCTTCGGGAAGCAAGCTACAACCCAACCTACTCGTTACCAATATCATCATCAAAAATAATTTCCTCACCCGCACCCCACATCATGTCATACATACCTTGACGCACAGCGCGATGAAAACTTGAATATTCCCAATCCTTTGGTGCTGTTACCAAACCATGTTTCACCGGATTATAATGAATATATTCAACGTGATGAAAGAAAATCAATTTCATCTCTAATTAAATGTTCCCAAAAACGATATTGCCATATAGCCCGTTGTTTTTTCTTTTTTATAGATATAGATATATTCTCCGGTGAAATAGTTTCACATTTACGACTAAAATAACTTTTAATTAAACGCCAACGGGTAGAAAAATCCTGATCATTTTCTGGTAAAGTCCAAATACAGTGGAGATGATCAGGTAAAATAACAACAGCATCTATAATAAATAGATGTTTCTGCATTACATAACCAAAAGCATCTCTTAATAAAGAAACATTTTTTGGTAAACATAATATTTTTTGTCTTTTATCTGTGACCACTGTAAAAAAGTATGTTCCTCCTGCCACTTTGGCGCGACGATATTCCATACTATAAATATCCTGTGATTAAAGTTGTGTTTTATAATCTTGATTTTACCCCGTAGGTTGGGTTGACGCAAGGAAACCCAACATTAATTATAATATTCTGGTGGATGGTGTTGGGTTTCGTTCCATTGCTCCGCAACGCTGACGCGAACAACCCAACCTACGAAGGTTGCAGAGTCAGTATATCTTACTTTAAAATAGAAACTACTTACAATTGCCACAAATTATGATCAACCCCCAAATTTTAGAAGCTATTAAACAAATGCCTAATGTCGAAAGACTAGAGATAATAGAATTTGCCTTAAAACTCATGCGTGAAGAAATGCAAAATCCTCAAAAACTGAGCTTAACTGCTGCTGCGGAAATGATGCGTTCTTATTATGAAACAGAAAGCAGTTTAACAGAATTTGTTGATACTTGTAATGAAGATTTTTATGAGTACCAAGATTATGCGTAGAGGTGAAATCTGGCTGTATAATGCTGATCCCACAGTAGGGGATGAAATTAGCAAAACCCGACCTTGTATCATTGTTAATAATGATGATATAGGTACTTTACGCTTAAAGGTTATTGTACCTATTACCGGATGGAACGAAGTTTTTGCACAAGTACCTTGGATGATACGTATTGAAACAACAGCAGAGAATAATTTAAGCAAATTATCCACAGCAGATACTTTTCAAATTCGTTCAGTTTCTCAACAACGACTAATTAAAAAAGTGGGAATAGTTGCGGAAGAAATTATGCAGGAAATTAGTAATGCTTTAGCTATTGTTTTGAATATTAAATGACTAAAAATACACCCAATTTACTAGACGTAGTAGCACTCACAATTAAACCCGCCACCTCACACTAATTGAATTCAGTGTTGAAAGAATGGCGGATTTTCCCATAAATTTTAATGCCGTGGTACTACAAACCACAAATTCTAGAGTTTGGCTGGTTGCTTCTTTTCTGTAGTCTGGGAATGACTGCTATTATTAACAGTTTCTGTTGCCAAAAAAGCCTCTTTCCCTGTAATTAATCGAGAGCGACGATTGCGAGTAATATAATTCCAAGCCCATTGAATTACTATCACTAATTTAGTGTCAAACTCAATTAAGAAGTAGATGTGAATTACTAGCCAAAATANCCAAGCAATGAANCCTGTGAGTTTAATGAAACCTAAATCTACAACGGCTAAATTTTGCCCAATCATTGCCAAACTACCCACATCATTGTATTTGAATTCTGGCAAAGTCCGACCTTGAAGCCGGCGTTTAATGAGTTTACCTACATACTCTCCTTCTTGCTTGGCTACGGGGGCAACACCGGGTAAGGGTTTACCATTTTGATGGGAGAAATTAGCTAAGTCTCCAATTACGAAAATGTTTTTATAATCCTTGATAGTCAAGTCAGGTTCGACAATTACTCTGGCAGAGAAATCGCATTCTACATCTGTGCGTTCTGCGAGGATTGTCCCCAAAGCTGAACCTTGCACACCGGCTGCCCACAAGATAGTTCTTGAGGGAATTTCTGTCAATTCACCGTTTTGCTTGAAGGTAACAATGTCATTTTCAATATTTGTGACTCTGGTTTGAGTGTGAATAACCACACCCAACTTTTGTAAAGATTCTATTGCTACTTTTGATAATTCTGGGGCAATGTGTGGGAGGATGCGATCGCCCCCTTGCAATAGTAAAATTTTCGTTTCTGAAGTGTCAATGTTGCGGAAATCTTCTTTGAGGGTTTGGTATGCTAATTCAGCGATCGCACCGGACAATTCTACACCAGTTGGACCACCGCCCACAATCACAAAAGTTAACAAAGCCCGACGTTTTACCGGATCACTTTCTTTTTCTGCGGCTTCAAANGCTGAAAATATCCGCCGACGCATTTCTANNGCATCTTCCACAGTTTTCAAACCAGGAGCAAATTCTTTCCAATTATCCTTACCAAAATAGGAATGGTTTGCACCGGTNGCCAGAATTAATGTATCATAAGGGACTATTTCATCACCCAAAATAACTTGTTGCGCTTTGGGATTAATATCACTTACTTCTCCCAACAACACTTTTGTATTTTTGCTTTTGCTGAATACAGATCGCAATGGTGCGGAAATATCAGAAGGTGATAGTGTACCTGTGGCAACTTGATATAAAAGCGGCTGAAATAAATGAAAATTCCGTTTATCAATGAGAGTAACATTTACTTTTGCCTTAGCAAGAGCCTTTGCTGCATACAATCCACCAAAGCCACCACCAACGATAACAACTTCATGTGGTGCATTCTTCTCACGGGGAACAACCATAAACAATATTTCCTTTTGTTAAGAGTCATGTAACCTTTCTTAACAAATATGTAACAATATTATAATATATTTTGCCGTCTATTTGGAACGCTTGAAAAAATACTAAAAGTAGTCAAAGTTACTATTAAAAAGGAATCGGGAAAATATCTATTAATTAAAATTATCTAAAATTCCAGCAATGAAAATATAGTCCTCACCCATGACTTGAGAAAAATCACACATCGCGCTAGTCTTCATTAGCGTCAACCTGTGAAACTCAAACCATGACAAACCACCCACAAATTCCCCCCTGCACCTGGAAACGTCCCATTGGCTTAGGCTGGGAGAACCCCTACACCGTCCGTTATCCCAGTAATATTGATGATGGTCCCTGGCACGGAATGCCCCTTGGTGGCTTTGGTGCAGGGTGTATAGGACGTTCTTCACGGGGAGACTTTAATCTGTGGCACATTGACGGGGGAGAACATACTTTCAAAACCGTTCCCGCTTGTCAATTTAGTATTTTTGAATCAGGACAAGCTTACGCATTATCTACCCAACCTCCAGAAGATCATACACTGCAATCTTGGCAATGGTATCCACAGTCTCAGGAACAGAATTCAGGTACATATCACGCACTTTATCCCCGCAGTTGGTTTGTTTATGAAAATGTCTTAAAAACTCAATTAACTTGTGAGCAATTTTCCCCAATTTGGGCAGATAATTATCAAGAAGCCAGTTATCCTGTCGCAGTTTTTTTGTGGAAGGCACATAACCCCACAAATGCACCAGTTACTATTAGCATTATGCTAACTTGGGAAAATATGGTGGGTTGGTTTACTAATACTTTAAAATCTCCTGAAGTTAGAGTTAGAGATGATGGTAGTCCAGTTTATGAATATGTACCACGCTGGGGAGAAAGTCAAGGAAATTATAATTGCATAGCAGAAGATGATCAATATTTTGGTTGCGTTTTAGGTCAAGTTTCTGATAGTAAGACTGTTCAAGAAGGAGACGGAACTTGGTGTGTTGCAACTGCAAAGAATCCCAAAGTTGAAATATTTCATCATTCCCGATTTAATCCTATTGGTAATGGTGAAGATGTTTGGCAAAGTTTCTCTACAGATGGTTCTTTACCTAATTATCTAGATGAAACTCCCGCAGATGAAAATACTCGTTTAGGTGCAGCTATTGCGGTGCGTTTCACTTTGCAACCTGGGGAAAATTTAGAAGTTCCCTTGGTGCTAAGTTGGGATTTTCCCGTTACAGAATTTGCCGCGGGAGTGAACTATTACCGCAGATATACAGACTTTTTTGGTTGTAATGGTGAGAATGCTTGGCAGATTGCTACTACTGCTCTTAAAGAATATCAGAATTGGCGATCGCTCATTCAAGATTGGCAAAATCCCATTTTGGCAAAATCAGATTTACCTGACTGGTTCAAAATGGCTTTATTTAACGAACTCTACGATTTAACCAGTGGAGGAACTCTCTGGAGTGCGGCCTCAGAAATTGATCCCGTTGGTCAATTTGCCGTGTTAGAATGTTTAGATTACCGTTGGTATGAAAGTTTAGATGTGCGGTTATACGGTTCTTTTGGGTTATTGATGTTATTCCCTGAATTGGAAAAATCGGTAATTCGCGCTTTTGCTAGGGCAATTCCCCAAAGTGATGATAGAACTAGAATAATCGGTTATTATTTAACTATCAAATCTGAAAGTCCCAACGCAGTTCGGAAAATTGCCGGTGCGACACCCCACGATTTAGGCGCACCCAATGAACACGTTTGGGAAAAAACCAATTATACTAGTTATCAAGATTGCAACCTGTGGAAAGATTTAGGTTGTGATTTCGTTTTGCAGGTATATCGAGATTTTCTGTTTACCGGTGCAAATGATCTTCAATTTTTAGCAGATTGTTGGGATGCTATTGTGCAAACTCTCGATTATGTGAAAACTTTTGATCTCGATGGTGACAGTATACCAGAAAATTCTGGCGCTCCTGACCAAACTTTTGATGATTGGCGTTTACAAGGTGTGAGTGCTTATTGTGGTGGTTTGTGGTTAGCTGCTTTGGAAGCTGCTATTGCTATTTCTAAGATTTTAACGAACCGCAGAGGCGCAGAGGACGCAGAGGTGGAGGTGCAAGGGTCTATTTATCAAGGTTGGTTAAGTCAATCGAAGCCAATTTATCAGGAGAAGCTTTGGAATGGTGAGTATTACCGTTTGGATAGTGACAGTGGTTCTGATGTGGTGATGGCTGACCAATTGTGTGGGCAATTTTACGCTCGTCTATTGAGTTTACCAGATATTGTTCCCAGCGATCGCGCTGTGTCTGCTTTAACAAAAGTATATGATTCCTGTTTTCTCAAGTTTCAAAATGGTGAATTTGGCGCTGCTAATGGTGTTCTTCCCAATGGTTTACCCGAAAATCCCAATTCTACTCATCCTTTGGAAGTTTGGACGGGAATCAATTTTGGTCTAGCAGCTTTCCTGGTGCAAATGAACATGAAAAATGAGGCAATGCGGTTAACTGAGGCTGTGGTGAGGCAAATTTACGACAATGGTTTGCAATTTCGCACCCCGGAAGCAATCACCGCTAATGGCACTTTCCGCGCTAGTACCTATCTCCGCGCTATGGCTATTTGGGGAATCTATTTGCTAGTTCGTTAAATTTA
>B570J29605_1000115_pt1 | contig 11970 bp, 10 predicted proteins | sample LakMenEpi05Nov12_FD_29605 | JGI IMG/M metagenome (IMG submission 29605)
CGTGGTGGTGGGTGTAAAATTAACGTACCACGATCAAAAGTTAAAGTCGGGTGACGAGCCATTTATTTTCTCTCAATCCAGTTACACTGATGTAACTACTCATAACGCAAAATGGGGATTGAGAGACTGCACAGAATAATAATCATCCATATTTATCTGCGTTTATCTGCGTTTATCTGCGGTCAATTATTCTTGATATTGTATTCTATGCAGCTTCATATTAATTTGGTTTTAGATGTTCTTAATGCCAAGCGCGATCATACTGCTTGGGGACTGATACAGGTTGGCGTAGTTGCTTTGCAGCCCGCCTTGCCCAGTAAGGATCACGTAACATTTCTCGACCGATTAACACCATGTCTGCTTGTCCAGTGCGAAGGATCTGATCGGCTTGTGCCGGTTCTGTAATCATGCCCACTGCTCCGGTAGCGATTTTAGCTTCGCGGCGAAGGCGATCGCTAAAGGCAGTTTGATAACCAGCACCAACGACAAATTTCTCTCCAGGTACAATTCCCCCTGATGAGCAATCTATTAAATCAACGCCCAGGGATTTTAAAATATGACAGAGGGCAATACTTTGCTCAATATCCCAACCATCACTAATCCAATCAATGGCAGAAATCCGCACCCACAGCGGCATCTGATCTGGTAAAATGTTTCGCACGGCTTGAACTACTTCACATAAGAACCGAATCCGATTTTCAAAACTGCCACCGTATTCATCTGTCCGCTGATTGCTCAGTGGAGACATAAATTCATGCAACAAGTAACCATGAGCCGCGTGAATTTCAATTAAGTTAAATCCGGCTGCTAGGGAACGTTGAGCCGCATTTACAAATGATGCAATCAGTTCTTTAATATCTTCAATACTCAATGCTTTGGGAGCAGGACTTTCTAACCTAAAGGGAATAGCACTGGGAGCGATTGGAGTCCATCCTCCTTCAGATTCAGAAAGCTCTCCTCCTCCATCCCAAGGTGCTGTGGTACTAGCTTTTCGACCAGCATGAGCAAGCTGAATCCCCGCTACAGCCCCATGATGATGTAGTGACTCGACAATTTTTGCCAGCATTTCAATGTGGGCATCTTGCCAAATTCCCAAATCTTGCGGTGTAATTCGTCCTTGTGGCTCAATTGCCGCTGCTTCCGTCATAATCAGTCCTGCACCGCCCACAGCACGACTGACAAGGTGAACGAGATGCCAGTTATTTGCAAAGCCATTTTCGCTGGAATACTGGCACATGGGTGACACCGCAATGCGATTGGGAAAGTTAACACTGCGTTGATTTAATGGCTCAAATAAATGCGGCATAATTGAATGTCCTGCGGATACCTGTAAAAGATTATTATAGAGAAATTTGCCTATGATTTGTGGGGTGATACGGTGAATACAGCTAGTAGAATGGAATCCCACGGTATTCCAGATAATATCCAGATTTGTGAAGCTACATATGAGTTGTTGAAAGATAAATATTTGCTGGAAAAACGGGGTTTAATTAAAATTAAAGGCAAAGGGGAAATGATGACTTATTTATTACATGACAAGAAGATATAATCCAGCAGGAGTCAGGAGTAAAAGTTTTTGTGCCTCTAATACTGACAATAGAAGTATTTTTACAGTATATTTGTTATTGAGGATGTTACTAACAACGTTACCACAGGTGAAAGGTTGATTCGATGGTGAATTTAGACTCCAGCACTATTAATGAATTAGTGGAAATACTCAGACCGTTTTTAGAATCTGAGAGAGAACGTCAATCTTTCTTAATAGCTGGGTTAGGTACTGGCACACCTGTTTTGCAACATATTGATTGGGGTGGTTCTGTGGCGACTTTTGCACCACAGATGCTGCGTAAATTAGCAGATTATGGTGAAAAACAAGCACTTTGTCAGGTTTTGGAATATGCGCGATCGCAAGTAGGAATAGATAAACAGCAACGTATAGACAAAATTCTGGCTTCAATTTCATCAAATAAACATCAAGATGAGTTTCAGGACTTGGGAAAATTAGAAAATCCTCAAAGTAGTTCGCGTCAAACAAAAACAATTTTATTCCTGGCATCTAGTCCTACAGATGAAGATAGATTAAGCCTAGATAAAGAGGTACGAGAAATTGAAGAGGGTTTGCGAAGATCGCAACAGCGAGAAAAGTTTACTTTGCAGCAACGCAGCGCAGTTCGTCCTGATGATTTACGTCGTGCCTTGTTGGATTTTACCCCACAGATTGTTCATTTTTCTGGACATGGTTCGGGTAAACATGGATTAGTTTTAGAAAATGATTTAGGAGAAGCACAACTTGTTTCAACTGAGGCTTTAGCCAATTTATTCAAACGATTTGCCAAGCGAGGACTTGAGTGTGTTGTTCTCAATGCTTGCTATTCGGAAATTCAAGCAGATGAGATAGTTAAACATATTGATTATGTAGTGGGGATGAATAATCCCATTGGAGACGATGCAGCTATTAAGTTTGCAGTTGGTTTTTATGATGAATTAGGGGCGGGTTGGTCTTATGAAGATGCTTATGATGGTGGCTGTGATGCGATCGCACTCCAAGGAATCCCAGAAGAACATACCCCAATATTAAAAAAAAAGTCCAATTAACGGTAGCAAATCCGGTTGATGAATTAGTGCAGAAAGTGCGATCGCATTTTCATGAAAATATCCAAAGATTACACGGTACAATGCCACTTTTGGGGGTTAGCCATTCGGTAGATTTGGGTGATTTGTTTGTGGATGTTAATATCCTAGAGGCAATAAATAGCGATCGCAGATTAGAACTAGATGATCTGTGGCAAGATTTTACAGATGGTGTTAAAAACTATTCTAGTTATCGTAGTTTCGACCGAATTGCTTTAGGAAATCCGCAACAGCGAGTATCTGGGTTAGAAGTGGTGGATAAAAATAGCAATTTAATGGTGTTGGGAAAACCAGGTTCAGGAAAAACAACTTATCTACAGCGTATTGTCACCGAATGCAATCAGGGTAATTTGCAACCGCATCGAGTTCCAGTATTAATTAAAATGCGGGAATTTGTGGATGATGGTTGTGAATTTGAATATAATTTAAAACCTTATTTAACTCAACAATGGCGACTTGATAAAACTGAAACAGAATTAATTTTAAATCACGGTAAAGCCTTAATTTTATTAGATGGTTTAGATGAAGTTTCGGGAACAGATGGACGGGAGATATCAAAAAAAATTCAACAATTTGCTCGTAATTACCCGCAAAATCAATTAATAGTAACTTGTCGCACAAACAGAATAGAGGATCATTTCAACTGGAAATCACTTCGTTTTGATTTTATAGAAGTTGCAGATTTTGATAAACAACAAATAAACGTATTTGTAGAACACTATTTTAATACTGTTAATCCTAATAAACAAGAACGACATAAAAAGGCAAAAGAATTTTTAGAAAATTTCTATTTAGAAGAGAATAAAAATATTCGAGAATTAGCGATTACACCAATTTTATTAAATTTAACCTGTGCTGTATTTCATCAACGGGGTAAGTTCCACTCAAAGCGTTCAACATTATATGAAGAAGGATTAGAGTTACTGTTGAAGAAGTGGGACGATTCAAAAGGAATTGAGCGCGATGAAATATATAAAGTTTTGTTGCCTGAACAGAAACAAGAACTTTTGAGTTATTTAGCGGTAAAGAAGTTTGAACAAGACAAGTATGTGCTGTTTGAACAGGAGGAAATAGAGGGATATATTGCCGACTTTTTACATATTACACGACGGGATAGTGGCGTGGTTTTAAAGGCAATTGAAGCGCAGCATGGGTTATTGATTAAACGAGCGCAGAAGGTTTGGTCATTTTCTCATTTAACTTTTCAAGAATACTTCGTAGCGAAGTGGTTTTGTCAAAAGAAGGATTTTAAGAGGCTAGTTATTCACATTAATAAAAAATATTGGCGAGAAATATTTTTGATGTTATGTGAAACCTGTCATAACGTAACTGATTTTCTGAATTTGATCAAGGAAAATAGCGATAAAATTTTAACTAATGATAGTATATTGCAACAATTTTTATTGCAGATAAGCCTAAAATATCCTCGTAGTCCAGTACCTTATAATCCACTAATTTTACGATCTTTTTACTTAACTCTTCTATTCGATCCTGATAATAGAGAACTTAGTGAAGCACTAGGTGTCCATATTGATTTTCAATGGGATAGTGGAGAAGATAGTATTATTGATGACTTTATTCGAGAATTTAATATTGAACGCTTACTCAATCTTGCATTAGGTAATACATTAGCAAATACCATAATAGGTTCAAGCTATATTACATTCTATACTATAATTAAAAATGTATATGAGCTTATTTGTGAGCTAGAATTATTGGACTGGTCTCAGTTAAAAGATTCTATGGTAAAAATTTTAGATAATATCAATCCAATTATAAAAACTTGCACATCCCATACACCAGGTTCAAATACTCCAGAAGATAAATGGTGGACATCTAATAGAATAAATTTTTCTGTAACGCTAAGAAATATTATGTATAGGAATAATATAATTACTCACGGTTGGCAATTTAATGACGAACAACAAGAAAAGCTAGAAAAATATCACTACGCAAGTAGTTTACTAGTACATTGCCTAAAAAGTGCTAATGTTACCTCAGAATTCAAGAAGGAAATTGAAGAAGCTATGTTAGTACCTATCAATGAAATTGAAAAATGTAAACTTGAAATAATATGGAACAATTTGCAAGTTAGCAAAACGCAAAGCAGAAAATCAAAATATCCTGATTTTCCTGTCTCCTTGCTTTTAACTTCTGACTCCTGAATTTTTTTAAAGACTATTCATTATCTATATTATTTGGCAAAAACTCATGAATCAAAACTTGCAAATCAACTCCACGAATTTGAGCTAATTGAATCAATGCTTCTGCACGTTCAGCATCTTGTTTTTCAATCAGTTCAACATAAATTAATAACTCTTGATGCTCTATTTCTGTAATGTCTCCAATCTCATTTTGTTGACGCAAATAATTCAATCTATCTTGTTGTTCAGCATACAAACGCCGTTGAATAATTTGAATTAAATCAGTTTCTCTAGTTTTATATGTCTTTGTTTCTGATACCTGTAAAGCTTGATGAGAAAGAGATTCTAAAAATTCAACAGCCTTTATTAAAGATTCTCCCGGTAATTGTTCCAGGAGTGCAATTGCCCTTTGACGAATTTCTGTAGGTGCAGTCATACTCAATCTGACCTCATTTATATATAGCTTAGATGATAAATCTTGCTCTAAACTGAAACTTATTACCTAATTTCAATAGAATACAATACCCATGACCGTACAAACATCACAAATAGACTTCCAACGCCTTACCTATAATAATCCAAAATTTACCAGATTTTGTCAATGTGAGCGATCGCTGTTGTAATTGAGATGCCAAATTGTGATTATTTTAGATTCTATCATTCAGTCATCAAACTTATGTTTATGGGAATTTAATCACAGTCAATTCCCAATCTCTCAACCTGCAACAGCTACAATGAGAATTGTTGTGATGTTCTCTATTAGCTAAAGTGTCAGACTCTTTACCATTACGCGAGCATTATCTCGCTTTAATTAACGATATTATCGAAACCACTCTCAAGGGTAAAATTAGCTCTGTAGAGCAGGTTTATCAAATGTTGCTCAAAGGTATCACTTCCGGGACTGGGGAGGTGTTTGAGTTAGTTTTGAGCGATCGCCTGAATACGATACAATCTCAGGTAGACTCGGAAACCGATGAACTGAAAAAAGCCAAAGCCACCCGGAGTTTACGCGCGGCTAAAACTATCCAAACTCAATGGCAACGGTGGCAAGAACAAAATAAAGCCACTGAAGCGATATCTCTATCTATGCGGGAAATTACCACAGCCACCGCAGATGAGCGATTAACGGCTTTGCTACGAGCTACTGATCCTAATCAGAAGTATCCCTTAAATTTGTCTCAACTTCAACAGTTAGCCAAATCTTTACAACAATTTGCCGGTGCTAATCAAGATTTTCAGCAAATTGCTGACGGGATTAATCGTGGTATCGCTTCTTGGCAAAGAATCCAAGCAAATTTACTGAATTGGATGTATGAACGCAAAAATTCATTAGGATTTGGAGGTGTACCTGGAGAAAATAGTCCTTGGGCAAGTTGGGCTAAAGTAGTTAATAGTGAAGTTCCCCAAGNATTTTTTCAGATTCTAGCCAAAGAACAATCNGCTTTNGAATTTGCTCAACAACAACAGCAAATTAGTTTGAGTAATTGGGTAGAATTAACAATAGTTTTACAGTTTTTGCAAAGGGGTTTAATTGCTTGGTTTGATGAACAAGCTTATGATATTCAAGCAGGNCCTAAATTATCTATTTCCACATTTTTAACCTTTGCCGTAATTTGGAGTCAATTAGCCAGCGGTTTTCAAAATCAAGCAGCAATATATAGNAATGGTGCATCCCAAATCATGCTGCAAATTTTGCGAACCTTTGCCCAACGTCCTTACTTTCCCCTTTACGGTGGGATTTTTGCCTCATTTTCTGGTAGTTATTTGCGGGATGCTTTAGATTATTTAGATGCCCCTTTACGTTCTGCCGAAGGTACTCAAGAAAAAGCCCGGATTTTGACATTATTGGGGTATTCCCAGCGCGGTTTAGGCAGATATGATCGCTCCCTTGATTTTCATCAACAAGCCGTAGAAATAGCCAGAAATGCCGGAGATAAAATCTGTGAAATCGCCAATCTTAACCATCTGAGTCGGACTTATGTGCAACAACAAAATTATGGTGAAGCCATTAATTATAGTCAACGGGCATTAATTTTTAGTAGACAAACCGGGGACAAAACTGGAGAAGCTAACGCTTTAGTAAATCTAGGTTATAGCGAAGTCATGCAAGCCAAGCAAACAGAAATTAGTGAACCAGAAGTTTATGAATTTGCAATTAACTATCTGGAACAAGGATTAAAACTAGCAGAAAAATTAAATGATTTACAAAGTCAAGCTTTATGTTTTAGTAGTTTAGGAATTGCNTATTTAGTTACCGCACAATATCCAACAGCAATTAANTATTTAGAAAATGCCTTTAAANCCGCNCAAATTTCCGGAGATTTGTATTTACAGGGCAGAAATTTAGCATATTTAGCTGAAGCTAATTATCANATTGCTAATTATGAAAAAGCCAGTTATACTGGTAGTCTGGGAATGTATCTTTTAGAACAAATTGCTTCTGATGAATGGCGACAACCTGCTGGTTTATTGACTATTATTAGGGGACAAATTGGTACAGACAAATTCCAATTATTACTCCAACAAAATCGCCCCAAAATGATCGCCGTTATTGGTGTTGATGGTTATGATTATATTCCTAACTTGTTAGTGAAATATCAAGAAGATATGTAATTGAAAATAAATCAATTTAAAATTTTAATTTTCTTGGTGTTAAGAAAATTGTAGGTTGGGTAGAACGAAGTGAAACCCAACAAATTCACGGAAATGTTGGGTTTCCTTACGTCAACCCAACCTACAATTCTCTAAATCTAATAATACCTTAGCTACATCTTCAGCAATTTCTATAGCTTCTTGTACTGTTCTTCCTTCTGTAACTAAACCCTGTAAATCCTCACTTGTAGCCACAAAATATTCTTGCCCATCTTCAATAAATCTTTCAATTTTGAGTCTAATTAGCGTTTGCATTTACTTAACCTTTTTACTCAAAAACAGCGTTAATGATTTTTCAACAGATTAAGAATAACTACTTAAATTTATGATTGTCAGCAATAGCATATTCAAATTACACAACTCGGACAGGCAAGATGCCCGTCCCACAATGGTTTTATTTAAATATGGTCTGTAAATTAGAGATTTTTTAACTGATTACTCCATTGCTTCATTCACAGGGAATCTATCAATTAACTGCATCGCCCGTTGAGCATTCCGCCGCAACATATCTGGTAAATTAGGAACATGAGGAATCTGAGATAATAAATCCAGAGTGCGGCGTAAAATTCGCACTACGTCTCCTTCATCTAAAGTGGTTTTTTCACATAATACTTTCCACTCTACCCCTAATGCCCACTGTTCCACCAAAGAGATTAAGCTGATAAAACGAGTTTCCAAACCCACCGGTAAGGCTACCCCATGACGATACTGCACCTTTAATACAGAACGACGAATGGGTTGCAATGTTAACCAAGCTGCGTCCGCTTCTGGAGATAGATTAAAGTCAACTTTTGTATCTGGACGGGGGCTTTCAGTCACCAAAGCGGCTATTACTGCTGCTAAGTTATGGGGACCAATATTATCTAACTCTCCACTGGACAGAACTAAACCTAACCATAATTCATTTTCACCGCGAATAGCCGCAGCAATTTGTCCTAATTTTGTGGGGACTAAATTATCTAAACATTCAAAGGATTGCAAGATTTCAATTAAACAGAGAAACTCTTCCCAATATCGTTGGGATTGTAATGATACTTGCTCTTGTAAATGTTCAAGTTCTGCTTCTAGTTCCACACAACGCGCTCTATTTTTAAATATTTTGGCAATATTCCCCGATTTATAAATGGGATGGGTTTCTAACTGTTCTTGAACCGCAGTTAAGCGACTGAGTTGTTCCCGTACTTCTGTAGGTAGATGATTAAATTCTTCAGGATTGGGTATACTCTGAGCGATCGCTATCGTGCTTTCATCACCACGAATTGATTGTCCTCGTTTCAAGCTCAATTCTGAAGGTGGTATTAGCTCCGCTGGAACTTCTACNCGTGGTATTTCCGCATACATATCTAATATGTCTGCTGAAGTTGCTACATACCAACGGTTATTTTGCCCNAAGCANACAAAGTAAGATGTTTCACCNACACTCACGGCTTTGTCAACCAACACTACTGTTATCGGTAGGGGTGACATGGCGTTTCTGTCGTTGAGACTCAACATAGTTCCAGATATGGCAAAATCTAGCATCATTGCCAGTTGTGCCTGTCTATCTTCCTGTGCTTGTTCTTGTAAGGTTTTGAAGATTTGCCGTTCTACTTTCAGCCGTTGACGCAATTTTTCATATTGCATCAATTCATTTTCATCAATAGCTGCCAATTGTGACTGAATTTGCGATAATTCGCCTTGAACTTGCGCCAGTTCTTCAAAATCTGGTTGCAAATGCAAGTTGGACATATATTGTCCAAAACTTCGTTCTATCAGTTCTCTGGCTTTTTCTATGGTGTGAGTTTGCAGCAGGTTCAATACCATGCCGTAACTGGGTGTAAACTGACTAACTAAGGGATCAGCCTTAGATGTAGCTAAATAAGACGCTTCTTTAGCTCCTTCAAAAGGAGTTTGTAATGTCACTACATAGCCTTGGAGATCCATACCCCGACGACCAGCGCGACCTGCCATTTGCAGAAATTCCGAAGCATTGAGTAAGCGGTGTCCATTATCAGTCCGTTTAGACAAAGTAGAAATTACTGTTGTCCGGGCGGGCATATTAATTCCCGCTGCTAAGGTTTCCGTAGCGAATACAACTTTAATTAATCCCTGTTGAAACAGTTCTTCGACAAATCCTTTCCAGGCTGGTAAAATCCCGGCATGATGGGCAGCTATGCCTCGATACAGTGGGGCAACTTGTCCAGCCCTGCCAGCATCAGGGTTTTTGCGTAAAAATTCATCAATTTGTTGGCGCAGGATTTGGGACTCATCATTATTAACTAACCATAAATCACCAACTTCTTCGACAGCTTTATCACAGCCCCGACGACTGAAAATAAAGTAAATCGCAGGGAGCATATCCCGTTCTTGCAGTTGGCTGAGGGTATAAATAATACCGGGCGGTTCTGGTCTACCAGCTTTGCCTTTTTCCCAATATCCTTTTTTAGCCTTTTTGACTAAGCGGGGATTAATTTTGGTATTGGTTTCATTTAATAACGGAAATAATCCTTTGGGATTACAAAAGTTAAATTCTAGGGGAACGGGGCGAAAATCGGAGTAAATCAGGTCTGTTGGCCCATGAACATGATTTAACCAACTGGTAAGTTGATCACTGTTGGCAACGGTAGCGGAAAGGGCTACAAGTTGGACGCTGCGGGGACAGTAGATGATGGATTCTTCCCACACTGTACCCCGTTGGCGATCGTTCATGTAGTGGCACTCATCTAGCACTACAGCCTCAACATCTGTCAAGGAGATCCCGATTTGACCTATGGGTGTACCATAGAGCATATTGCGGAAAATTTCTGTGGTCATGACTAAAATTGGTGCATCCCTGTGAATGGAAGCGTCTCCGGTGAGGAGTCCAACTTGATCAAAGCCAAATTTTTCGCGGAAGTCTCGAAGTTTTTGATTAGATAATGCCTTTAAGGGAGTGGTGTAAAATACCCGTTTCCCGCGAGATAAGGCACGATAGATAGCATATTCCCCGATGAGGGTCTTTCCTGAGCCTGTGGGCGCACAGACGACTACTGAACGGTCAGCATTGAGGGAAGCGATCGCTTCTTTCTGGAATTGATCTAATTCAAAGGGGAATATTGACTCAATGTCAATTTCATTAGCGAAGGCAGAATAATTCACTCAATCATAATTTACAAGCAGACTATCCACTATCATAACGTGATTAGTGGTTTCCTACGTTGACATGAAAAGCCCAAGTTGTGAAGGTATTACTGAGCTTTTTTTCATCATTTTACTATTTCAGCAATTTTGCGGAGAACTTGACAGGCAATTACACTGACTACTTCCGCCAAGAAGTTTGTTGCAAAATTTGATCTATTTCTTGAGGAAAAGGACAATCATCAGGAAAAGAAAAAGATTGATAATCAGAGTTCTCTCGCAGAGTCGTTAATGCGCTGATATAACATTCTATAAATATTTCATCCCAATACGGTCTTAAGCTGGGAGAGTCTTCCAATAAGCCTTTCAATTCTCGCTGACTACGCTTAATTGTTTCTGTCCAACCACGATAGTCTTGAACATAGTCTGAATAACAAAGTTTAAGACAATGTTCTAGCATTGTGATGAGCCGATTTCGCAATTCTCGCTTTTGACTCCTTCCCAAACTTTCAATCTCCTCAATTAAGTCTTCCCAGTCAACACTATGATAATTTTGCTCTTTCAATAGATTAATTGTCTCTTCAATCCAGAGGGCGTAATCTGTTTGGGTTAGCATAGTATTTTTCCTCTTTCCCTAATTTTACACTTTTTTATCATTTTACTATTTCGGCAATTTTGCACAAAACTCGACAGGCAGATTCTAATTCGCTTTGGGTAGACAATGGGGCAAATACTCGTGATATGGCATAGTGTTTATTTTCTAGTTTGACAAACACAATATCGTCACCATTGGTTAACATTCCAAAGTTAGGTAGATTAGTGTTGGGACTAGCCATTAAGTAAGCCAGGGTTTGTGGCAATGCTGACCACACTGATAACATGGTTTTTTTTGATTCTAAAACAATTATCCATAAGCGGTCTTGTAATACCAGTAAATCTATTCGACCCAGGAGGGTTTCTTCGCTATCAGCTATTGTTATTTGCACAGATTCTTCTGCTTTGATGCGAAAAGGTGGATCATATAAACCTGCAACGGTAAGTAATGGAGAAACGAGTAATAGCATTACTGTACTTTCTAATAAATGCCCACCTGAACGGTGATAAAGATAACGTTTCCAGAGAATTTCTAGGTTGGTGTGGTCATTGGGATTAATTTCAGGTAATTGATCATGCCATTCTGTAAAAAAATCCTCTGATTCACTGCGACTCAAGCCAAATCGTTTTTCTGCTTCAGCGATGGTGGTGATAGTTTCAGTAACGGCTAGTGTTTGCATAGTGGATTTTTGTCTCAGTAGTTGCATCTACGATAAAATAATTTCACCGACCTGATTTTATCTAAAACTCTATTGTCAGTAACCCAGCCCTAAAGGGACTGGGCTTGCAAGAGTAATCAAGCAAGCCGTACTGACCAGACCACCCTGAGTTTACTCTCATGGTAGCCGTTATT
>B570J29605_1000116_pt1 | contig 11958 bp, 8 predicted proteins | sample LakMenEpi05Nov12_FD_29605 | JGI IMG/M metagenome (IMG submission 29605)
AGAACCGTAGGAGCTGGAGTAGTTACTAAGATTATAGAATAAATCTTAGGAGTGTAGCTCAATTGGTAGAGCGCCGGTCTCCAAAACCGGAGGTTGCGGGTTCAAGTCCCTCCACTCCTGCCACAGATTATTAAATATGTTTAACCCTATTCAATTTTTAAGATCTGTTAAGCAGGAGGCTTTAAAAATATCTTGGCCAACAAGAAAAGAAACCAGCATTGGGGCATTNACAGTTTTTGTTATGTCTGTAATAGCNGCTTTATTTTTTTTGTTATTAGATCAAATTTTTAAACTAGGTCTAAATTATTTACTCGGAATTTAACTTATGATGAAATGGTATATAATTCAGGCTCATTCAGGAGCAGAAAAGAAAGTAGCTAGTCTCATTCCTGAAAAACTTGAAAAAGAAGGTTTAGCACATCACTTTGAGGAGACATTAGTTCCAACGCATGAAGTTACAGAAGTAAAAAAAGGCAAGAGAACANCTTCTGAGAAAAAATACTTTCCAGGTTATTTTTTAGCAAAATTAGATATGAATGATCAAGTTTATCATTTAATTAAATCTATAAAAAGAATTACAGGGTTTTTAGGTGTTCCAGGAAAACCTACAATTTCAGAAGCTGAAGTTACAAAGATTATGGGAAAAATTGAGGATGGAGCTCTTAAACCCTCAACTAGTATAAGTTTTGATATTGGGGAACAAGTTAGAGTATGCGACGGACCTTTTGCATCATTTAGTGGTTTAGTTGAGGGTGTTGATGAAGAAAAGTCTAGACTAAAGGTTTCTGTTTCGATATTTGGTAGGCCCACACCCGTAGAGTTAGAATACGGACAGGTAGAAAAGATTTAAGTATGGCAAAAGAAATTTCTGGAATTTTAAAATTACAAATCAAAGGCGGGCAAGCTAATCCAGCTCCTCCTGTTGGACCTGCTCTTGGACAAAGAGGGGTTAATATAATGGAATTTTGCAAATCATTTAATGATAAAACCAAATCTTTAATGGGGCAGCCAGTTCCAGTTGTTATTACTATATATAAAGATAAAAAATTTGATTTTATAATTAAAACTCCACCTGCATCTTTTTTAATTAAAGAAGCTATTAAACTTAAAAGTGGCTCTAAAGAACCAGGAAGAGTTGTAGCTGGATCTATTAGTAAGGCTCAGCTTAAAAAAATTGCAGAAATTAAAATGAAAGATTTAAATGCTTTTGATATTGAGCAAGCGATAAAAATTATAGCTGGTTCAGCAAGATCAATGGGTATTGAGGTAAAAGATTAATGTCAAAAAAAAATTCAAAAAGATATTTAGCTTTAATCAAGGGTCACGATAAGACAAAAGAACTTGCATTACCGGAGGCTATTAAATTGTTAAAAACAAAATCAAATACAAAGTTTCCAGAATCAATGGAAGCAATTTTCTTTTTAAATATTGATAAAGCTAAAACAGATCAAAATTTAAGAACAGTAGTAGATTTGCCAAATGGTAACGGTAGAAAAGTTAAAATTGCAGTTATTTGTGGTAACGACAAACTTAGCGAAGCTAAATCTTCAGGAGCTGAAATAGCTGGATCAGAAGATTTAATTAATGAGATAAATTTAGGAAAAATAAATTTCGATGTATTGATTTCAACGCCTGACATGATGGCAAAAGTTGGAAAATTAGGAAAAGTTTTGGGACCAAAAGGATTAATGCCTAATCCAAAATTAGGCACTGTCGCAAAAGATATAAAATCTACTGTCGAAGCAATAAAAAAAGGTAGAATTGAAATTAAATGTGACAAAGATGGAAATTTAGGTTTATCATTTGGCAAAGTAAAATTTTCCGACAAAGAGTTATCTGAAAATTTTAAAAGTGTTTATGAAGTTGTTGCAAAAGAAAAGCCAGCTGGAATTAAAGGAAATTTTATAAATTCAATTTACTTATCTACAACCATGGGACCTTCTGTTAAACTTCAACTTTCGAGCATATAATGAATAGAGAGCAAAAAACTACATATGTGAATGATTTAAAAACAGTCATAGCAGCTAATGAAGGAATTTTAGTTTATCACTACGAAGGTATTACTGTTAAAGATTTAGAAAGCCTGCGTGCTAAAATGAGAGAAAGCGGTGCATTTTTAAAAATTACAAAAAATAGAATTGCAAAAATTGCACTTAAAGGGTCAAAAGCAGAAAAGTTAGAAAAATTTTTTAAAGGACCAACAGCTATTGCCTGTTCAAAAGATCCAATTACGCTTGCAAAGACTTTAGTTACTTTTTCTAAAAGCAATGAAAAGTTAAAAATTCTTGGCGGTCTAATGGACGAGAAGCTNTTAGAGCCATCAGATGTTGCTCATATAGCAACTTTACCTACATTAAATGAAGCAAGAGCTAAAATTGTGGGAATTTTAGNAGCCCCAGCTCAAAAAATTGTAAGTATTTTGCTTGCACCAAGCGCAAAAATAGTTAATTTGATGCACGCTAAAAATTTAAAAAATTAAACCCACTAGGATATTCAAAATGCCAGACTTAAATAAAATTGTAGAAGATTTATCAAAANTAACNGTTGTTGAAGCAGCAGAACTTTCAAAAACTTTAGANGAAAAATGGGGAGTATCAGCAGCNGCACCAGTTGCAGCNGCAGCTCCAGCAGCAGCAGCAGGCGGCGCAGCAGCNGAAGAAAAAAATGATTTCATAGTTAATCTTGTTTCATCNGGNGANAACAAGATTGGAGNAATTAAAGAAGTANGAGCGTTCACTGGTTTAGGTTTAAAAGAAGCTAAAGATTTAGTTGAAGGTGCACCAAAACAACTTAAAGCTGGCGTTAGCAAAAAAGATGCTGANGATNTTAAAAAGAAACTNGAAGCAGTTGGCGCAAAAGTAGAACTTAAGTAAATTTAAATTTTTTTTAGAGCCGGATAATAAAATATTCGGTTAATAAGCTATGTTGTTATCTTTTACAGATAANAAAAAAGTTAGAAAAAGNTTTGGTAAATTAGAAAATATACTTAATATTCCNGATTTAATAGAAGTCCAAGTTAACTCTTATAAAAATTTTTTAGAAGCAAACACAGAACATAAAGTTGATTCTGGAATTACAAAAGTATTTAAAGATATTTTTCCAATAGAAGAATTTTCAGGACTTGCAACTATAGAATATATTTCATATCGGTTTGAAAAACCAAAGTACACAGTTCAAGAATGTAACCAAAGAGGACTTACATATTCAGCGGCATTAAAAGCGACACTTAGATTAGTTGCTTATGATATCAACGAAGAAAAACAAACTAAACAAGTTTTATCTGCCAAAGAACAAGAAGTTTATATGAGTGATATTCCTCTTATGACTCCAAGAGGAACATTTGTTGTAAATGGAATAGAAAGAGTTTGTGTGAATCAGATGCANAGAAGTCCAGGAGTTTTTTTTGATCATGATAAAGGNAAAACACACGCAAGTGGAAAATTATTATTTAGCTGCAGAGTTATTCCTTACAGAGGATCTTGGTTGGATTTCGAATATGATACAAAAGATATTTTAAATTTTAGNATTGATAGAAAAAGAAAATTGCCTGTAACAACATTGNTGATGGCCCTTGGTTATAATAGGGATGATATTTTAAATCTTTTTTACGAAAACATTAGATACGACTTAACTTCTGAAGACGAATGGAAAACAAAATTTACTCCAGAAAATTTTAGAAACTATAAATTAAAGAATGATTTAGTTAATGCCGAAACTAAAAAAATTATTATAAAAAAAGATACAAAAATTTTGTATCCAATGGCATTAAAATTAAANAAAGAAGGACTTAATAGTTACTTAGTTAAGACCCCTGATTTGTTTGGAAAGTATTTAGCAAATGATATTATTAACGAAAAAACTGGCGAAGTAATTGCTGAATCTGGAGATGAAATTTCTAATGATTTAATTACTAAACTTACAGATCTTAAAACAAAAACAATTTATCTGCTTGATATTGATGGTGTAAATAGAGGACCATTCTTAAGAAATACCTTAACTGTCGATAAAAATCTTAATCAAGACGAAGCTAGCATGGATATTTATCGTGTTTTAAGACCAGGTGAGCCACCAACAATAGAAACTGCTAAAAATTTATTTGGTAACCTATTTTTTAATCATACAAGATATGACCTTTCAGAAACAGGTCGCGTAAAAATGAATGCGAGAATGGACCTTGATTGCGATCCAAAATTAACCGTTCTTAGAAAAGAAGACCTAGTTACTATCGTTAAACATATGTTGGATTTAAAAGATGGAAAAGGCGAAGTAGATGACATTGACCATCTTGGAAATCGTAGACTTAGATCTGTTGGAGAGCTCGTAGAAAATCAATTTAGGATTGGATTAATAAGAATGGAAAGAGCCATTAAAGAAAAAATGGCATCTGTTGAAATTGATTCAGTTATGCCACAAGATTTAATTAATGCAAAACCAATTGCTGCATGCCTTAAAGAATTTTTTGGAACTTCTCCATTGTCTCAATTCATGGATCAAACAAATCCACTCGCTGAAATTACTCATAAAAGAAGAGTGTCAGCTCTTGGACCTGGAGGATTAAACAGAGAGAGAGCAGGATTTGAAGTTCGAGATGTTCACCCAACTCATTATGGAAGAATATGTCCTATCGAAACACCAGAAGGACCAAATATTGGATTAATTAANAGTTTAGCAACTTATTCAAGAATTAATAAATATGGCTTCATTGAAAGCCCATACAGAAAAGTTGTTAGTGGAAAAGTTACAAAAGAGATTCATTATTTATCTGCAATGGAAGAAGGCAAATATACAATTGCTCAAGCAAACTCTCCTTTGAGNAAAGAAAATACTTTTGTAGATGATTTAGTTTCTTGCAGAAAATCTTTAGGATTTGAATTAGCAAAACCTGAAAACGTTGACTTTATGGACGTTTCACCAAAACAAGTTGTGTCGGTTGCTGCAGCTTTAATTCCATTTTTAGAAAATGATGATGCAAATAGAGCTTTGATGGGATCTAATATGATGAGACAAGCAGTACCTTTAATTAAAAATGAATCTCCATTAGTTGGAACAGGTATAGAAAAAGATGTTGCTGTAGATTCTGGAGCTACATTAGTTGCAAAAAGAGATGGTGTTGTAGATAAAATTGATGGAAAAAGAATTGTTGTTAGAGTAACTACAGAAAAAGATCTTACAAAATCTGGTGTTGATATTTATAACTTAAGCAAATTTCAAAGATCTAATCAGAACACATGTATTAATCAAAGACCACTAGTTAAAGTGGGTGATAAAATTAGAAAAGGCGATGTTATTGCCGATGGTCCCTCAACTCAATTTGGCGAATTAGCTCTAGGTAAAAACGTAATGGTAGCATTTATGCCATGGCGTGGTTACAATTTTGAGGACTCGATATTAATTTCTGAAAGATGTGTAACAGATGACGTTTTCACTTCAATTCACATAGAAGAATATAGTGTTATGGCCAGAGATACAAAGCTTGGTCCTGAAGAAATTACTAGAGATATTCCAAGCACTGCAGAAGAAAATTTAATAAATTTAGATGAATCTGGTGTCGTTTACGTTGGAGCAGAAGTAAANCCAGGCGATATATTAGTTGGAAAAGTTACTCCTAAAGGAGATTCACCAGTTAATGCAGAAGAAAAATTATTAAGAGCAATTTTCGGAGAAAAAGCAATTGATGTAAGAGATTCTTCTTTAAAAATGCCTTCAGGAACAAATGGCGTTGTAGTTGAAGTAAGAGTATTTAATAGACATGGAATTGAAAAAGATGAAAGAGCAATTTCTATTGAAAGAGCTGAAATTGAATCAGTTCAAAACGATAAAAATGCTGAAGAAGAAATATTAGAATCTAACATTAAAGCGAGAGTTAAAGGAACGCTTGTATCGGCTAAGGTTGAAGAAGATTTTAAATCTTTAAAAAAAGGAACCGTTTTAGCAGAGGATAATTTATCTGAATTAACGGCAAACGAGTTATTCAAATTAGTCATAGAAGATAAAAAAGTTCAATCCAACTTAGCAATTTTAAAAGAACAATTTGTTAAAGCTAAAAAAGATATTCAAACTAGATTTGAAGACCAGGTAGATAAAATTCAAAAAGGAGACGATTTATTACCAGGTGTTATGAAAATGGTAAAAGTTTTTGTTGCTATGAAAAGAAAACTTCAGGCCGGAGATAAAATGGCAGGAAGACATGGTAATAAAGGAGTTATTAGTCGAATTGTACCAGCAGAAGACATGCCTTACATGAAAGATGGAAGACCAGTTGATATCGTTTTAAATCCATTGGGAGTTCCAAGTCGTATGAACGTAGGTCAAATTCTAGAGACCCATTTAGGATGGGCCTGTTCTGAGATGGGTGAAAAAATTAAAAAACTAATCGAAGATGTTCAAAAAAACTCTTCTAAAAGAGAAGAATTAAAAAATTATTTAGGAAAAATTTATAAAGGAGAATTAGGTGATGAAATTAAAAATTTATCCGATTCTGAACTTAGCGAATTAAGTTACAATTTATCAAGTGGCGTTCCTATAGCAACGCCAGTTTTCGATGGCGCTAGTGTAAACGATGTTACTGATATGCTAAAATTTTGTGGATTACCTGAATCTGGACAGACCGACTTATATGATGGCAGAACAGGTGAAAAAATTGATCGTCAAGTTACTGTTGGAATTATTTACATGTTAAAATTAGCTCACATGGTCGACGACAAAATTCATGCTCGTTCAACTGGTCCTTACAGTTTAGTTACACAGCAACCTCTTGGTGGAAAAGCTCAATTTGGCGGTCAAAGATTTGGAGAAATGGAAGTTTGGGCGTTAGAAGCTTATGGAGCCGCTTATACATTGCAAGAAATGCTAACAATTAAATCTGACGATGTAGCTGGAAGAACAAAAGTCTACGAAACCATTGTTAAAGGTGATGATGATTTTGAATCAGGAGTTCCAGAGTCATTTAACGTTTTAATTAAAGAGATTAGATCTTTAGGTTTAAATATTGAATTAACAAATTAAATTATGAGTAAAGAATTAACAAATTTATTTAAAAAAAATATTAATAAGGAAAACTTTAATAATATTAAAATTTCTTTAGCCAGTCCTGAAAAGATTAAATCTTGGTCATTTGGAGAAATTAAAAAACCTGAAACTATTAATTACAGAACATTTAAACCTGAGAAAGATGGATTATTTTGTTCTAGAATATTCGGACCAGTAAAAGATTATGAATGTTTGTGCGGTAAGTACAAGCGAATGAAATTTAGAGGAATTATTTGCGAAAAGTGCGGAGTTGAAGTTACAAAAGCAAATGTAAGACGTGAACGAATGGGTCACGTAGAACTGTCAACGCCAGTTTCTCATATTTGGTTTTTAAAATCATTACCAAGCAGAATAGCTCTTGCAATGGATATGAAACTTAAAGATCTTGAAAAGGTTTTATATTTTGAAAATTTTATCGTTATTGAGCCAGGACTAACAGAATTTAAGAAAAATCAATTAATTACAGAAGAAGAATTATTAAAAGCTCAAGAAAAATACGGAGAAGATCAATTTTCCGCAGGAATTGGCGCTGAGGCGATTAGAGAAGTATTAGCTGCGATTGATTTACCAGCTGAAAGAGAAAGATTGAGAGAAATATTAAAAACAACAACATCTAAAGTTGCTGAAGAAAGAACGATTAAAAGATTAAAATTAGTTGAGAACTTCATAAACTCTGGAAATAAACCTGAATGGATGATTTTAACTGTTATACCAGTTATTCCACCAGAGCTTAGACCTTTAGTGCCTCTTGATGGCGGAAGATTTGCAACATCTGATCTTAACGATCTCTATCGTAGAGTGATTAATAGAAATAATCGATTAAAGAGATTAATGGAATTAAGAGCTCCAGATATTATTGTTAGAAATGAAAAACGTATGCTGCAAGAAGCGGTTGATGCTTTATTTGATAACGGAAGAAGAGGAAGAGTAATAACAGGAACTGGTAAGAGACCTCTTAAATCTCTTGCAGATATGCTTAAAGGTAAGCAGGGGCGTTTTAGACAAAACTTATTGGGAAAACGAGTAGATTATTCAGGAAGATCTGTAATTGTTGTTGGACCAGAATTAAAACTTCATCAGTGTGGTCTTCCAAAAAAAATGGCATTAGAATTATTTAAGCCATTTATTTATGCAAAATTAGATAAACTTGGTCTTGCTACAACAATTAAGCAGGCTAAAAAAATAGTAGAAAAAGAAAAATCCGAAGTTTGGGATATTTTAGAAGAAGTTGTTAGAGAGCATCCAATTCTTTTAAATAGAGCTCCAACACTTCATAGATTAGGTATCCAAGCTTTTGAACCATTATTAATTGAAGGTAAAGCAATTCAACTACATCCTTTGGTTACAGCTGCTTTCAACGCTGACTTTGATGGAGATCAAATGGCTGTTCACGTTCCTTTAAGTATAGAGGCTCAGTTAGAGGCAAGAGTATTAATGATGTCGACTAATAATATTTTAAGTCCATCAAACGGAAAACCTATTATCGTTCCATCTCAAGACATGGTTTTAGGAATTTATTATATGTCTCAGTTTTTTGGAGATCAAGATACTAAACCAGTGGGCTACTTCTTAAACTTAGATGAAATTGCTCAAGGACTTGAAAATAAATCAATAAACGTTCATTCTAAAATTGTATCTCGATTTGAAACAGTAGATGAAAAAGGTAAGCCAGTTTTTAAAACGTATCAAAGTAGTGTNGGTAGATTTTTATTAGCAGATNTTCTTCCAAAACATCATAAAATTTCATTTGATTTAGTAAATAAATTATTAACCAAAAAGCAAATTTCTGAACTTATAGATATTATTTTTAGATACTGCGGTCAGAAAGAGACAGTAGTTTTTTGCGATAAATTAATGACTATTGGATTCCTTAATGCATTTAAAGCAGGAATTTCTTTTGGAAAAGATGATTTAGTTATTCCTGAATCAAAAGAAAAAATTATATCAGAGGCNAAAAAAATGGTTGAAGAGTACGAAACTCAATATTCTGAGGGTTTAATCACTAAAGGTGAGAAATATAACAAAGTTGTAGACCAATGGTCTAAATGTACAGATAAAATTGCAAGCGAGATGATGAAAAATATTTCTGCATCTAAAATTAATAAAGAAGACGGCTCAATAACAACTAACTCTATATTCATGATGGCAGATTCTGGAGCTAGAGGTTCTGCAGCTCAAATGAAGCAATTAGCTGGTATGAGAGGTCTAATGGCAAAACCATCTGGAGAGATTATTGAAACACCTATTATTTCAAATTTCAAAGAAGGTTTAACAGTCTTAGAATACTTTACATCTACTCATGGAGCGCGAAAAGGACTTGCGGATACAGCTTTAAAAACTGCAAACTCTGGATATTTAACAAGAAGATTATGTGATGTTTCCCAGGATGTTATCGTAAGACTTAAATTCTGTGGAACAAAAAAACATATTAATATTAGCGAGATTATAGAAGGCGGTAATATCATCGTATCTTTAACAGAAAGATCTTTAGGAAGAATTGCTGCTAAAGATATTAAAGCTCCAAACACTGGAGATGTTATCGTTAAAGCAAAACAGTTAATTGAAGAAAAACAATGTGAATTAATGGATGCTTCAGGAGTTAAATCTATAGATGTTTATTCACCAATTACTTGCGAAGCAAAAGATGGAATTTGCATAACTTGTTACGGAAGAGATTTAGCAAGAGGAAGATTAGTATCAATAGGTGAGTGTGTTGGAATGATAGCAGCTCAATCAATTGGAGAGCCAGGAACACAGCTTACAATGAGAACTTTCCACGTTGGAGGCACAGCGCAAATTAAACAAGAGTCCTCAATAATCGCTCCTTCAGAAGGAGTATTAAAAGTTTCTAATCAAAACTTAATTGAAGATTCCAAAAAAGAACTAATAGTGATGGGAAGAAATACTGAAATTATTATTGAAAAAAATGGCACGAACGTTGCAATGTATAAAATTCCATACGGATCTAAACTTTTTGCAAAACCAGATCAACCAGTTAAAAAAGGTCAAAAAATTTGTGAGTGGGATCCATATACTTTGCCAGTTATTTCAGAAACTGATGGTATCGTTAATTTTGTAGATTTAATTGATGGGGCATCGATTACAGATTCTACAGATGAAGCTACNGGAATTTCTTCTAAAGTTGTTTTAGATTGGAGAGGTCAATCTAAGAATCTTGATCTTAAACCACGACTTACATTAAGAGATAGCAAAGGAAAAGTNGTTAAAAAAGCNGACGANAACGAAGCAAGATATTATTTAGTTCCAGAAACAATTTTNTCAGTTGAAGANGGNGANAAANTTAATGCAGGAGANGTATTAGCTAGATTACCNAAAGCAACTTCNAAAACAAAAGATATTACTGGAGGATTACCAAGAGTTGCTGAATTATTTGAAGCNAGAAANCCNAAAGAAGGAGCNATCATTGCTGAGAATGATGGTAAAATTGAATTTGGAAAAGAAGTTAGAGGAAAACTTAAAATTACAATTAAATCAAAAGCNGGAATTGAATCTNCATATTTAATTCCAAAAGGAAAACAAGTTAACTTCAACCCAGGCGAAGAAATTAAAAAAGGAGAATATTTATTAGACGGCAGTCCAGCTCCCCACGATATTTTAAGAATTTTAGGAGTAGAAGCTCTTGCAAATTATTTTATAGACGAAGTTCAGGAAGTTTATAGATTACAAGGTGTTATAATAAACGATAAACATATAGAAGTTATCGTTAGACAGATGCTAAGAAAAGTTGAAATCAAAGCTTCTGGTGATACTCCATTCTTAGTAGGAGAATTAGTAGATAAAATCGATCTGGATGAATTAAATAAAAAATTAGTTTCAGAAGGTAAAGCTCCTGCAAAAGTTGATCCAGTATTACTGGGTATTACAAAGGCTTCATTACAGACGAAATCATTTATTTCTGCAGCTTCATTCCAAGAAACAACAAGAGTTCTTACTGAGGCAGCAATCAAAGGTAAAGTTGATGTGCTTCATGGATTGAAAGAAAACGTTATCGTTGGAAGATTAATTCCAGCGGGAACAGGTGATAGCACATTTAAATACTCTAAAATCGCTCGTGAAAGAGACATGGAGCTTCAAAGCAGCAAAGCAAAAGCCCCAGAGCAATTAGAGGTTACTAAGTAGCAATTAGCTAAGTTTTTCAATATTAATTAAGTAGCTATTTATACAACTACAATTTGACCTTTCGCTTAATTTAAGTATTATGCCCACACTTTTTTAAGGTAGTAAGTAAGGCTCTCGAGCACTTAAACTCCTACCAGATTTTAGGTTTCGACCTTATTTTCTATCCTTAAATTATTAAAATTTTTTATAAATTTATGCCAACGATTAATCAACTCGTTAAACGAGGAAGAGTTAAACCAAAAGTAAGGAACAAAGTTCCTGCGTTAGAAGCATCACCTCAAAAAAGAGGAGTGTGCACTAGAGTTTATACAACAACTCCAAAAAAACCAAACTCAGCATTACGTAAAGTTGCTAGAGTTCGTCTGTCAAACGGTTTTGAAGTTACTAGTTATATTCCAGGTGAAGGACATAATTTACAAGAACACTCAGTGGTTATGATTAGAGGCGGAAGGGTAAAAGATTTACCAGGAGTTCGTTATCATACTATTCGAGGAGTTCTTGATACTCAGGGTGTTACAAAAATGAAACAACAAAGATCTAAATACGGAGCAAAGAGACCTAAATAATTATGTCACGAAGAAGAAAACAAACAAAGAGAGATGTAAGTCCAGATCCAGTTTACAAATCTAAAGTTGTTACTAAATTTATGAATTCTTTAATGTACCAAGGNAAAAAAACAGTAGCTGAAAAAATTTTATACAAAACCCTTGAATTAATTAAAGCCAAAACTAANGACGATCCAATTAAAGTTTTTAATGATGCTCTTAAAAACGTAAAACCAAATTTAGA
>B570J29605_1000121_pt1 | contig 11750 bp, 10 predicted proteins | sample LakMenEpi05Nov12_FD_29605 | JGI IMG/M metagenome (IMG submission 29605)
CTTTTAGTCCTGGAGAAATCAACAACTTACTAATTCGGATTTGTCAGCAACTCAAAATTAACGATAAAATCATTCAAACTACAGCCACCGTCGGTACAGATCAAAAAGAAACTTGGTTTGTGAGTAGTAATGGTTCCGAAATATATCAGAATATTCTATCTCTTAGTCATCATTTTGGAGCGATCGCTCAAGATGGCACAATCGTCCAACAACGCAGCAATAACGGCGCTCATGCAAACTCTTATCAAGGAGGTTGGGAACTGTTCAAACACGATAATTTATGGCATCAAGTTCAAAAAGTTGGTGAACAGGCATTAGAATTATTAACAGCGGAAGAATGTCCAAATACCCGCACTAATTTAGTTTTAGCACCAGACCAAATGATGCTACAAATTCATGAAAGTATCGGACATCCTTTAGAAATTGACCGCATTTTAGGAGATGAACGCAACTATGCTGGAGGTAGTTTTGTTACCAAAGATGATTTTGGTAAATTAGAATATGGTTCACCGCTGATGAATATCACCTTTGATCCTACAGTACCAGGTGAATTTGCCAGTTATAGTTTTGATGATACTGGTGCAGCAGCCACCAAAGAATATGTAATTAAAAAAGGCATTTTACAACGGGGTTTAGGTAGTTTAGAAAGTCAAGCTAGAGCAGATTTACCAGGTGTTGCTTGTGCGCGTGCTTGTTCCTGGAATCGTCCCCCCATAGACAGAATGGCTAACTTGAATTTAGAACCAGGAAACGCCACCTTTGAGGAAATTATCTCAGGAATAGAACATGGGATTTACATGGAATCTAACCGTTCTTGGTCAATAGATGATCAACGTTATAAATTTCAATTTGGTTGTGAATATGCCAAATTAATTGAAAACGGTAAACTTACTAAAACCCTTCGTAATCCTAACTATCGTGCCACTACGCCAGAATTTTGGCATAGTTTAATTAAAGTTGGTAATGATACTAATTGGCAAATATATGGTACACCTTTCTGCGGTAAAGGAGAACCAAATCAAGCCATTTCTGTAGGTCATGGTTCACCAGTTTGTGAATTTGCAAATGTGGAGGTTTTTGGTGGTGGTTGATAAATTATATTTCGCGCCAAGAGGCAAAGGAGCAAAGGCGCAAAGTTAAAGTAGGTTGGGTTAAGCGATAGCGCAACCCAACAAAGAATTGATAATATATTGATCTTGAATTAATGCTACAATAAACAAGTAACTACTTGATGCCATATCAATATGATCATTGCTCAAGAATTAGAATCACAACAAGACATCTCCGCAGATGTAATATTTCCTCCTAGTGATTTATATAGTGATGAACCTCCCGTGGAAACTGAACTACATCTACGACAAATAATTTTACTTTTCAAATGTTTAGAATGGTTATGGAAAGATAGAACAAATTTCTATGCTGCGGGAAATTTGACTATTTACTATAGTCCTAATCAGAAAAAATCACAATTTTTCCGAGGTCCNGATTTTTTTGTGGTCTTGGAAACTGAACGCAAAACCCGCAAAAGCTGGGTAGTGTGGGAAGAAGATGGTAAATATCCTAATTTCATTTTAGAAATTCTTTCACCCAGTACAGCTAATACTGATAGAGAATTTAAAAAAGAACTTTATCAAAATACTTTTCGCACACCAGATTACTTTTGGTTTGATCCTTATACATTAGAATTTGCAGGTTTTCATTTAATAGATAATAAATATCAACCTTTAGAACCCAATAAAAAAGGATATTTATGGAGTGAACAGTTAGGGTTATATTTAGGAATTCACCAAGGACTATTAAGGTATTTTACCCCAGCAGGAGAGTTAGTGCCGACACCAGAAGAAACCGCAGAAGAGGAAACTAAAAAAACAGCAATACAAGTGCAAAGAGCAGAAATAGAATCCCAAAGAGCAGAAATAGAATCTCAAAGAGCAGAATGGGAAGCTAGAAGATCAGAACGTTTAGCAGCAAAATTGCGAGAATTAAATATTGATCCAGATACAATTTAAAAAATGAAACCAGAAGAATTATCAACCCTAGAAAAAACTTTTAATCAACTTGTGGAAACCCTGCTGATTAAAAAAGCAGAAAATGAACATTTTACTGTGCGACTTAGCAGCGAAAGTAGTCAATTTACCCGCTTTAATTCTGCCAAAGTTAGACAAACAGGTTATGTTCATGATGGTTCGATTCAACTAACCTTAATGGCCAATCAACGCAGTAGTTTTCGTCAGTTTACCTTTACTGGAAATTGGGAAATAGACTGGGAATTAGTATCCACTGCTTTACAAGAATTACGTGATGAATTAACATTATTACCAATTGATCCTTATTTAGTTTTACCATCAGGAAATAATATCAGCCGAGAAATTAATATTGGTAAATTACTAACTCCAGAAATATTAGTTCCCAGTATTCTCGAACCTGTGGCTAATTTAGATTTTACGGGGATGTATGCTGGGGGAATTGTCATCAGAGGTTATGGTGATTCTAGCGGACAAAAACACTGGTTTGTGACTGATTCCTTTAATTTAGATTATTCCTTATTTATGGCATCAGGACAAGCTGTAAAAGGAACTTTTGCCGGCAGTGAATGGAATGAAGCTGCTTATTTAGCTAAAATAAATGATGGGAAACAGCAGCTAGAAATGCTATCTCGTCCAGTTAAAGAATTACCAAAAGGACAATATAAAACCTATTTTGCTCCCGCTGCGGTGGCTGATTTATTGGGTATGCTTTCCTGGGGTGCTATCAGTGAAGCTAGTATTCAACAAGGTAATAGTGCTTTAGCTGCTTTATCACGTCAAGAAAAACAACTTTCTTCAAAATTCACTTTAAAAGAAAATTTTCAAAGTGGTTTAGTTCCTAGATTTAATAATTTAGGAGAAATGGCTGCACCCGAATTAACTTTAATTGAAAAAGGGATTTTAATTAATAGCTTAGTTAATTCTCGCACAGCGAAAGAATATCATAAATCCGCTAATGGTGCGAATGGTTCAGAAACCTTACGTTCTCCCGAAATTAATCCTGGTAGTTTGATTTTTGAGGAGATATTACCAAGTTTAGATACAGGGTTATATGTTTCTAATTTACATTATTTAAACTGGAGCGATCGCCCATCTGGCAGAATTACAGGAATGACTCGTTATGCTTGCTTTTGGGTAGAAAACGGCGAAATTATTGCCCCCATTGCTAACCTACGCTTTGATGAAAGTCTCTATCGTTTTTGGAGCGCAGAAAATCTCATTGATTTAACAAACTTCCAGGAATTTATTCCCGAAGTCGGAACTTACGAAAGCCGACAATTAGGAGGAAGTTTAGTTCCTGGTATGTTGGTGAAAAATTTCACCTATACATTATAAACCTTATCAACCTTAGATTCCCAACCGCAATATATATTAGGGAGGGAATTGGGGTTGAATCTTAATTCTACCACTTGTTGGGTAGTTCCACGCTGCCCTTAGGGTCAGGCGTGGGGCTTCTGTCGGTTAAGCTAAAGCACAATTACCAATTAAACAAACTCTTCCAACTGTTCTAACTTTAACCAAATATTTGGCGTTGGCACTTGTCCAAACTTCACCAAAGCATAATCACCCTTAATATCGACAATTTCCCCCTTAGTTTCAAACAAATAACTAGGAAAGCGGGAATCACTAGCTTTAGCTTCTAGACTATTTTCCAACTTTTCCCGAATAGCCCGCACCATATTGCCTTTTTTAACAGCCATAAATTCCCCTCGTTCCAAAATAAACGCTTTTACTCAAAATTTTATCTTGTACCCAGACACAAAGGTAATTTCTTTCCTCAAAAAACATAACCGCCTACCTTGGTAGTAAGCGGTTTCAGAAAATTAATATTTAGTTCAAGATAGTTCTTCCTTATCAACTTCATGATAACAAATCCCAAAGCAATTGTCAACCCCCCAATTCTCTATTTTCGCGCTTTGATTTATTTGTAAATTCTGCGGGGGGTTGCTGATTTTCGCCTCACTCAATTATTGTGCAAATCTAGCTAATAACTCCTCACGAGATAATTGTAGAAGCAAAGGAGTAAATTCTTCCCTATTCATGGCAATTAGAGGGTTGATAATTGTTTGTAGCTGAGAATCAACCTGTCCAAACCGGACTTGCATGATACTTTCAATCATAGCGCGTCGTTCCCTTTCTACACCTTCTTGTCGTCCTTCTTGTCGTCCTTCTTGTCGTCCTTCTTGTCGTCCTTCTTGTCGTCCTTCTTGTCGTCCTTCTTGTCGTCCTTCTTGTCGTCCTTCTTGTCGTCCCTCTTGTCGTCCTTCCTCAAGTCCCTCTTGAAGTCCTTGTTTTTTAAGTGCTTCTAATTGTTGTTGATACATTTCCGATAATTTCATAATCAACTCCTGATCATCTTTATCAATATCGTGTTCTTGTCGTTGACGTGCAGATAACACAGCAATTAGGTTATGTACCAATTGTATGACATCCGCAAGGAAGGGACTATTATTTGCCAGTGCTTCTAATTCTTCAACCGCTTGTCGTTGTACTTTCCCTTTCCCTAAAATTCTCAGAAATAGGGTTTCTGGTGTGTTGGGGAGTTGGTGAATCGCAATAATTACGGTTTTTAAGCCTTCTCCCAAAAAATAAATCCCTTTTCCCCAGTTTTCTTCATCTCCAGTTGTATTAAAACTTGTGAGAAGTTCCGCTGACGCAGTAGGAGAAAAAATCCATAGCCGGGGTAATTCGGCTTCATTTATACGGTTATTACTGCGATTAGATTGACGCTCTATGTCTCCATGGATGTCAAATAATTTACCCATGCAACTGCGAATTTCACTTTTAGTGACAGCATTACGGAATGGTTCGAATATAGCATAATTTCTCACCATCCGTCCCAATATTCCTAGGGCTTCCAGGCTTTGTGTTGGTTGGGGTGAAGGAATAAATACAACGTCAATTTGTCTGACTTCTGCTGTGATATCTTTACTGGTTTCTACTTGACCATAGGGTGTTAATAGTTCAGTTAGATATTGTTTGGCAAATTGATCATGGATAAAGCGAGTCATTTAAGTTGATTTGAAGACAGAAATATGAATTTAACACTAACTTTGAAATTGAGAACAAAAATGACTGGAACGCCCACCTAATTTAATGCGTTGGATAATATTACCACAAACCTTACCAAGTTAGCCAGTGCGGTAAGCTTCACCGCCATAATTACCATTAACGCCTTTAACACTCAATAAATTCATCAACAGAAAATAGTGAAGGTATTGTTAATTACCATTGATTAATCTCTACTTATAGGATAAGAAATGTGGGGTTTTTATATCGAAATATTAAGGAATATTGCATTTCTATCAAAACATAGAGCTATAGAAGGAATTCAGCCAAAAGTCCGTGATAGGATACTTTGGGAAAATGTTTATAATTGGGAGAAAACCTTTGACACTACGGGTTGCTGTTGTTGGTTCAGGACCTGCGGGTTCATGCGCTGCTGAAACACTAGCTAAAGCTGGGATTGAAACCTATTTATTTGAGCGGAAGCTAGATTACGCCAAGCCTTGCGGGGGTGCTATTCCCCTCTGTATGGTGAAGGAATTTGACTTACCTCCAGAAATTATTGACCGTCAAGTCCGCAAAATGAAAATGATTTCTCCCTCTAATCGTGAGGTTGATATCAATCTAATAAATCAAGATGAATACATAGGAATGTGCCGCAGAGAAGTGTTGGATGGCTTCTTGCGAGACCGGGCGGAAAAATTAGGGGCAAATTTAATTAACGCCACTGTTCATAAAGTTGATATTCCTGCCGGCAAGTCTGACCCCTATACAATCCACTACGTTGACCATACAGGAGAAGGAGCGCAGGGCGTTACTAAAACCCTGAAAGTGGATTTAATCGTTGGTGCGGACGGGGCAAATTCCCGCATTGCTAAGGATATGGGTGCTGGGGATTACAATTATGCGATCGCTTTCCAAGAACGTATTCGTCTTCCCCAAGACAAAATGGCCTATTACAATGAACTCGCCGAAATGTACGTTGGCGATGATGTTTCTACCGACTTCTACGCTTGGGTATTCCCCAAATATGATCACGTAGCGGTAGGTACTGGCACAATGCACATCAACAAAGCCAGAATCAAACAATTCCAAGCTGGTATTCGCGCCCGTGCTTCTGAAAAACTAGCCGGCGGTGAAATCATCAAAATAGAGGCACACCCCATTCCGGAACATCCCCGTCCCCGTCGCGTTGTTGGACGCATAGCCTTGGTAGGAGATGCTGCTGGTTATGTTACCAAGTCTTCTGGTGAAGGTATTTATTTTGCGGCTAAATCTGGCAGAATGTGCGCCGAGGCCATTGTAGAAGCAGCTAACGGCGGTGCGCGGATTCCCACAGAAGCCGACCTCAAAGTATANCTGAAACGTTGGGANAAGAAATACGGACTCACCTACAAAGTATTAGACATTCTCCAAAANGTCTTCTATCGTTCNGATGCTACCCGCGAAGCATTTGTAGAAATGTGTGATGACATGGATGTACAAAAGCTAACTTTTGATAGTTATCTTTATAAAACTGTAGTTCCCGCTAACCCCTTCACTCAATTAAAAATTACTGCCAAAACTCTTGGTAGCTTAATTCGTGGTAATGCCCTTGCGCCCTAAAAGGGGACATGAGAAGCCCAGAAATAAATTTTGGGCTTCTTTTTTTTTGGGTGAATAAATTACATATTATTTTTGTTTCACTCACCCAAATTAATCGCGGGATTCCTCTTAAAAAATCCCCTTGGCATCAATTTAAATCCAATGCGGTGAGTTGGCATTACAGGCCAATCTTCTGGACGGGGAATATGAGTGATTCCCATTGTGTACCAGACAACTAAATCTTCATTATTCACAGATTCATTATCACCAATATATTTTGGTAAACCCTCCCCCAATTGCGTTTGATTGGGATAATCTCCACCTGCATACATTTCACTGGGTTTATATTTTGTCACCCAAAAATGATGAGTTGCAAAACCTGCTTTTTTCCTAATATTTGCACCTTCTACCGCATACAAAATTGTATTTCCTCCTGGCATTAACATATATGCAGGTGAAACACCTAAATTATTTTGTTTATTTGCACTAGCAATCATCCATTCTCGACTGTGTTGAATATCCATATCACGCACAGCAGATTTTTCGGTTTTTAGTGGAGTATCTTCTACAGTTATGGCATTGCCTAACGGGTTTTTATCACCCATTGGTAACGCTTCTACATTCATTTCCATTACAGAATTAGCTTGTCCATCTATATCTAAATCTAAGCGATAATTGAAGAAATGCTGATGATTTACTCCAAAGATATTTTTAGCTAATAATCTGCCAAATGACTTATTTTCAGTTTGTTTTATGCTGGCTGTTCCCTGGACTAAATCAATTCCCGTTAACTCATTCTCTACTTCTAAAGTACCGTCTTGCCTAAATATCCAATTGATACTGTAATCATAGTTGTCAACTGTCGTCATCATTTTTATGACTAATTCACGATTACGACGGATATATTTTTGCTGATTTCTGTAATTAAAATGTTTCCAAAGGATACCGTTATCTCTTTCATAAATTCCCACTAATCCAGGTATGGTAAAAGGTTCTCCTTCACTATTAGCAAGCACTGTATTCAGTAAAACTCCATTTTCAGGAATTTCTTTACCTAATTCTAGTTTATTCGCTAATAATCCCAAATTATATTCTCCCACATCAAAGGCATTACGAAATGACCAATTGGGCTGAGGATGACCGTAAGGAACTGCCATTTCTGAAAGACTACCACGATATAAAATTGATCTATCTTTTTCACCATCATTATATTTGACAAGATACAAAACTAAACCTTCGCGGGGGTGCATTAAATAACGAAATTTCCAACCTTGCCAAGTAATTTCATTACCTTTAATTTGGAAACTTGTTCCTTCTGGTTGATTAATATTTAATGTTTTTGGTGGTGCAATTACTTGACTAAAAGCATTAACATCATAATCCCAATTTTCTTGGGAAAGAGGAACTATCCCATTATCAACAAAACTATCAACTTCACCTTTATTTAAATTAACTGTAACTAAAACGCCTTCTATGGGACGGGCATAAAAATTCCAATGTTTACCTTGATAATAAGATAATGCTCGACAAATTCGATTACCAGATTTTGCTTCTGCTGTATTGAGAATTCCTGCTCCCCAACAACTTATTTCTACATTTTTAAAATCTTTAATTCCCCGTTTTTGCATAGCTAGTTGCCAACGTAAATCTGATTTTACAACTTCGTTAGCTATGGCATAATCTGGGTTTAAAATAGCAGGTTGCCCATGCGGTATTTCTTGCCAGGAAGTGAGGTTTTTAGTGTTTAAATTAACTGTTCCAGTAAAGGTTTTATTCAGTTCTATTTCATAAACTTGCAAAAAAACCTGGCGGAGAAATGATTTACCAGGTGTAAAATTTAAGACTGCTTTTTTATCGGGTTCTTGTAAGGCAATTATGGGAAAAATTGCGGTTTCACTGAGCTTTTTTTGCTCTTTAACTATGGTAACTGCTGTATTAATTTCTTGTTCTGTTAAGGGGTTGAGAGGGTGTGGAATTATCGCTTCTTCAGCTAATACAATGTTAGAAAATCCCCAGCAGATATTAATGAAAATAATAATGCTAATAGTTAGCCTGTAAAAAAGATTTAGCCTCTTAATCATCTTGCACATTTTTCTGAAAAAGTACATTTATTGATTCGTCAACTAAAGATGAGAAACAGTAAGATTAAGAGGATATTTTAACTCTCCTCGTTCCCATAGTCTGTATGGGAATGAATTCTAGAAGGCTCTGCCTTTGATAAAAGTAGAGGCAGAGCCTCTGTGATAGCATTCCCAGTCAGAGACTGGGAACGAGATAACGAGATATGTCCAGCGCACTATATAGAAACTAAGCGACGTAAAGATTCAGCCCGACGTTTAGCAACGGGGTTATTAGGTGATAATTTGAGTGTTGCTTCATACATTTCCAAGGCTTGAGCAGTCAATTTTTTCTTCTCATAAGCGTGTCCGAGATTATTTAAGGCTGATACATAATCTGGGTTCAATTTAATCGCTTCTTTGTACTGACGAATTGCTAAGTCATATTGCTCTTGAGCAAAGTAAACATATCCCAAACCGTTGTAAATGGGAGCAATAGATTCTTCTCCCTCTTCTTCGGCTGCTTTGAGAGATTTTTGAAATAGGGGTATGGCTTGGCTAAATACTTTTTTTTCTGAATAGATACTAGCTAATTCATAATATTCTTGAGCCGTACCTTTTTCTTTAGTTAATTTGTTTTTTAACTTACCTAGAGAGTTTTCAAGTTTGCGGGTTTTGAATACTTGACGAAAAACACTCACACCTGCAAATGCAAGTAAACTAACAAAAATTGACAGATAAATGACGACTAAATTGCTATCCATTTTCTACAAATACAAATTATTAAAATACCCTATCTATTATCAGTTATTAGGTTGTATATTTCTCACTAAATTATTACAATCCCCAATATTCTATCCGTTCTTTTAGCCAACCTGTAACTGTATAACGAGCGATCGCTTCATTCACATTACGTCTTAACTCATCATACTGCAATCCCTTTGGCATAACTACAGATAATGGTTGTGCTGATAATTTAGTTGTCAATATGCGATAACCAGGATGTGCTTGCACCCAACCACTAAGAACGCTGACATCCGCTGCAAAACCATCTACCTGATTATTTTCTATTTTTTCCCAACCTTGGGCGTAAGAATTTACGCCGACCAATTCAGCAGACGGTGTAAAATATTTTAAGTATCCAACAGTGCTAGAGTTGTTGAGAACGGCTATTTTCCGTTTGTCTATATCTTTTAATTCTTGAATAGATGTATTTTTTGTAACTATTGCCGCCCCATCATAATAATAAGGAACACTGAAGCTAACAATGCGGGAACGTGACTCTGTGGCTGTGACTCCAGCAATAGCCAAATCAACTTGCTGATTAAATACTACAGGTAAGCGATCGCTATTAGCTACTGGTTGCAATTTCACAGCATCAGCTTTACCCAACAAATCACTGGCCAAACGTTTGGCTAAATCAATCTCTAACCCTTGTAAATTGCCCTTCTCATCCCTAAATCCCAAAGGACGAAGATTATCCTTAACTGCCATATTTAAATAGCCTCGCTGCTGAATTTCCGCCATTGTTGCGGCAGATGCAGTTAAATTTCCACTGAGAAAAGACAGCCAAAAAATCAAAGATAGGGTAGCGGATAATACCAGATGTAACTTATTCATAATCGCTCTGCGTTTTACTCCAATTAAAAATGCCAAAAAGTTTCTTGATTTTTAATTTTCAATTTTCCGAAGTGCCATCTGTTACATCCGTTATTCATCCGTTGCCACCTTTATCCGTTAACCGAGTTAGCGAGTTCCGCAATTTTAGCGAAGCTTGCAGGATCAAGAATTGCCAATTGTGCCAACATTTTGCGGTTTAGTTCCACATTGGCCTTTTTCAAATTACCAATTAAGCGGCTATAGCTTAAACCGTGTTGTCTAGAAGCTGCGTTAATCCGCGCTATCCACAGACGGCGAAAATCACGCTTCTTCTTTTTGCGATCGCGGTAAGCACTGCGAAGCGCCTTCATTACTTGTTGGTTAGCGGTTCTAAACAAAGTTGAGTGAGAACCACGGAAGCCTTTAGCTAATTTGAGAATTTTATTGCGGCGTTTACGAGCTACATTACCGCGTTTTACCCGAGTCATATCTTATTACCTGTGATCTTTTACAAATATGGAAGCATTAAACGCACGTTAGGTTCGTCCCGTTCATGAACAATTGCCATTTTGGACATATTGCTCTTTTTGCTAGAGGATTTATGCTCTAACAAGTGGTTTTTGAACGGTTTACGGCGGACGATTTTACCGGTACCGGTGACGCGGAATCTCTTCGCCGCAGCCTTGCGAGTCTTTAATTTAGGCATGGGATGGCTTTAATTCAACACAATCTACTATTATATATGAGAAAAGGCAAATTGTATGCCCCATTGGCAAGATCGGCAAGGATTCCCAGGACATAGCCATTATATTCAAAATATTTTACTTCAGGACTTGACAAGGCGAAAATTTTAGGTTACACTAATGTTAGGAGTAGAAATCTGTCCGCGCATATATAGTAAACTTTTGGATTGTCTGAATCAGGATTTACAGGATTTTAGGACTTACAGGATGTTGGTTTGCGGTGGAGATTTTTGATTTTCAGTTTTTTATATGATTCTTGACATCAAGACTTGACAAGATGCGATAATTGGTTTACACTAATGTTAGGAGTAGAAATCTATCCGCGCATATATAGTAAAATTTTGGATCGTCTGAATCAGGATTTACAGGATTTAAGGATGTACAGGATTGTGATATTATCATTACCTAAACTATCCTGATATGGCTACGCCACGCTTCGCTATCAGACAAATAAAAATATCCAACTTCCCACCAAAAATCATTCAACAACATCCTGTACATCCTTAAATCCTGGACATCCTGATTAAGACAATTAAACGCAGATGAACGCGGATAAACGCGGATGTTATACAAATTTTTAATTTCTCTCCCAATCCTGTAAATCCTGATTCTGACAATATGCAATCCTGGACACCTAACCCGGATTTCTCACAAAGAACTAAAAAAAAGGGGTCAAAACCTGCGAAAATGTATATGTAGAAAGCATTTCAGCAGTTATAAAGTATGACCCCATT
>B570J29605_1000129_pt1 | contig 11568 bp, 10 predicted proteins | sample LakMenEpi05Nov12_FD_29605 | JGI IMG/M metagenome (IMG submission 29605)
CCAGCATTTCCTGGAATACAAAAAATTTTATTGGTTTGTTTTGATTGTTTTAATTTAAAACAAATGGAATGTTCTCTTCCGCCACTTCCTATAACAGCTATGTTCATATAATAATATAGGTATATAAATTGATAATGAAAAACATACCAGAATTTTCTGTTTCAGAAATTACATCTTTAACAAAAAATATTTTAGAAGAAAATTTTGAAAGAGTGAGAATTAGAGGAGAAGTTTCTAAAATAAAAGAAAATAAAGGTCATTTGTATTTTTCTTTAAAAGATGAAAATTTTGTACTGAATGCTATTTGTTGGTCTAGCGCAGTACCGCTTTTGCAAGTCTTTCCAGAAGAGGGAATGGAAGTTGTTGCTGAAGGAAAAATTACAACCTATGCTAAAAGTAGCATCTCAAGTTACCAAATTAAAGTAGATCAAATCGAACTTCAAGGCGAGGGAGCGCTCCTAAAATTAATTGAGCAAAGAAAAAAAAAATTACAAGCTGAAGGATATTTTAACGAAGAGCATAAAAAACCTATCCCATTTATTCCTGATAAAATTGGAATAATCACCTCTCCAACAGGTGCTGTAATAATGGATATTATTAATAGAGTTAAAGATAGATATCCAACCCATCTTTTAATTTATCCAATTTCTGTGCAAGGAAATAAATCAGCAGGAGAAATTATTCAAGGAATAGAATTTTTTAACAAAAAAATTAATGTCGATACAATAATAATAGCTAGAGGAGGTGGAGGAGTAGAAGATTTAATATCATTCAATGATGAGAATGTAGTTAAAGCTGCATTTGTAAGTAAAATACCAATTATCTCTGCAATTGGTCATGAGACTGATTTTACTTTACTGGATTTTGTTGCAGACTATAGAGCATCAACTCCAACAGCCGCTGCAGAAAAAGCTGTCCCAGAAAAAAATAATTTAACAGAAAAAATTTTTGCATTACAAAAGCAATTAATTTCTGGTTTTAATTTATTTTTAAAAGAAAAAGATAAAAATATTTATCAATTGGTGAAATCATTAAATATTAATAATTTAAAAAATCTTATTAGAGAAAAAAAAGAGAAAATTAAAAGTTTTGATAAATCTCTTGTTAATTTATTAAAAAATAAATTTAAATATTTTCAGTTAAATTTAAATAGTATTTTTTCTAGATTAAATAGCTTAGATACTAATAGAATTCTAAAAAGAGGTTTTTCAATTGTCAGAGACTTAAATAANAATCTTGTTTACAAAAAAGATCACGCTAATAAAAATAATGATATTGTAATTGAATTATCAGATGGAAANATTAAAGCTAAAATTAGTTAAAAATATTTCTTATGAAAGAAGCGAAATTAAAATTTAAACCTGCAAATTTTGAGATTATCAATCCAGGCGATTATGTGTTTTGCAAAGTCTCTGGAAAGAAAATAAATTTATCGGAATTAAAATATTGGAATGTGGAATTGCAAGAAGCTTACTTTTCCTATGTTGAAGCTGCAGAAAGATTTAAACAATTGAATAAAAAATAAATGCGTTTTTTAATTATATTATTTTTATTATTCCAATCAAACTTTTTAAATGCTTTTGAGTTAAATGGAGAAATTATTCAAGGAGCGCTTATTGTTGGGAAAGAACAGCCGGATAAGTCTATATATGTTAATAATCAAAAAATAAAATTATCCAAAAATGGTATTTTTGTTTTTGGTATTAATTACAATCAAGTAGGAAATGTTGTTATTGAGTCAGTAGATAAGAATAATCAAATAATTTCTAAAACTTACAAAATAAAGAAAAGACAATACAAAATTCAAAAAGTAGATGGTCTTCACGAAAAAATGGTTACTCCTGATCAAGAATCATTAGAAATAATAAAAAAAGAAAATAATTTAATTAAAAATGCTCAATTGATTAATTCAGATTTTGAGTTTTTCTCATCCGGATTTAGTAAGCCTGTTGATGGCGTGATATCAGGGGTTTATGGAAGTCAAAGAATATTGAATGGCAAAGCTCGTTCACCACATTTAGGTATTGATATTGCAGCACCGAAAGGAACAGACATTAAATCCCCGGCTGATGGCTATGTGACACTTGCTGAAAATGGTTTTTATTTTACAGGGGGAAGTATAATTTTAGATCATGGACATGGGGTTTCGACAATTTACGCTCATTTAGATGAAATTTTAGTAAAAAAAGATGAATTAATTAAAAAAGGGCAAGTAATTGGAAAGGTCGGCTCAACAGGCAGAGCCACTGGACCACACTTGCATTTTGGAGTGAATTGGTTTGATGCCAAAATTGATCCAGAATTAATTCTTAAATAGTATTTTTATTTCCATCGATCATGTGACCATAGCCAGTGAGCAGGATCTCTTTTTATAAACTCCTCTATTTTTATATTCATGATTTGAGTAATATTAAAAATATCTTTATCATAATCATTAGTTCTGTTTGTTATCAAAGGTTCTTCAATAAAAAATTCAAAATTAGTTTTTTCTAATCTTTTTAAAAACACCGGAACAAGCAATGCATCATATTTAATAGTCAATTGAGCAGGAGTTATCGTAGTTGTGGCTGGCTGATCAAAAAATGGTACACGAATACTTGATGATAATCTTTGATCAACCATTAATGCCAAAGGGTTGTTGTTAGAAATATGTTTAATTAATTTTTTAGTTCCGTTGGAACCTTTTTCTATTTGGATCGGGCAAATATATTTTTTTCTAATAAATTCCATAATTGGATTTAAAAAAATATTATTGAGAGGTCTATAAATAGCGCCAATATCAAATCCTAATTCTTGCAAACATTTTGCCATCAATTCAAAATTTGCAAAATGACCAGAAAAGAAAACTATAGGTTTATTATTTTTTTTTAATATTTCCATATTGTTTCTATTGGTAAAAACTATTTTTTTTTTATTATTATCTATTATGCTGAATTTATTTACGTGAATATATTCCCCAAAAATTCTTCCTATATTTTTCCACATACGTTCGATCATTTCATTGATTGATTTTTCATTAAAATTAGGAAATGCAATTAAAATATTTTTTTTAGCTATTGTTCTTTTTCTAAATAAAGGACCAAAGTATTTCCCTATTATTTCTCCTAAGTCAGAAGATAATTTAAGACCAATAATTTTAAATACTAAAAAAAAAAATATTACTAAGATAAATTCTAAAAAATATCTGATAATTTTCATTAAAATAAATTTTTAAGTTCTTTTTCTAAAGATTCTTTTTCAACTAATAGAGTATTCAATTTGGTATAATATATCTTTTCTTTAAATTGATTATTAATTCTTACGTAATCTTTTTCAGTTGTTATTAAATTGCACTTATTATTTTCGGCTTCTTGAGATAAAATTTTATAATTTTTTTCAGTAAATTGAAAATGGTCTGGATAAATAATTTGTTTTATGATTTTTACGTTGTGATCTAGTAAAGTATTAAAAAAGCTATATGGATTACCAATACCAGTAAATGCTATAAAATTTCTATTCTTTAATGTTTCAATGTTTTCAATTTTGTTTTTGGCGTAAATAATCTCAATATTCGGATTTATTGTTTTAATTTCTTTCTCAATGATTTGATTTTTTTCTCCTTTAACAATTATAAAATTAGCTTCTTTTATTGATGTTAATGGCTCTCTAAGAGGCCCAGAGGGTATTAAATTGTTATTTCCAACCCAATTTTTTGAATCAAAGCATAAAATATTTAAATTTTTAAATATTAGATGATCTTGAAATCCATCATCTAGAATAATGGCATCATATCCTAATTTTATAATAGTATTTATGGCCTCAGCTCTATTATTTGAAATATATACATGTCCAAATTTGTTTAGTAGTAACGCCTCATCACCTGTATCCTCGGTGTTTTGATTGGGTACGTTTAGTTCATTTAAATAAATATCTTTCTTACTTTTTCTTCCATATCCTTTTGTTAAAAAACAGACTTTTTTAGATTGATTTAAAATTTTGATTATCTCTATGGCAGCAGAAGTTTTGCCAGTGCCGCCAATATAAATATTTCCTACGCAGATTATAGGAATATTAAATTTTTGTGTGATAGTAATTTTCTTCTTTATTATGCTAATAAGATAATAAATAATTGATAATGGATATAATAATATAGATAAAAAAGAATTATTTTTTTTATCCCAAAATTTTGGTTTAATGAAATACATCTTGTTAATTAACTATATACTGATCTAATTTTTTAATTATTGATGATAAAATTTCATCACCCATTTTAATTATTTTTTCTTTAATATTTTTATTTTGATAATTATTAAATTTTTCTTTTAGTTGATCAATTAATTCTGAGACAGAATTAATCTGAAAAGCAATATTCTCTTTATTTAAAAAATCATATATTTCACTAAAGTTATGCACGTAGGGTCCATGAAAAATTAAAGAGTTGTTATTAGCAACTTCAATTGGATTTTGTCCGCCATGCTTAACTAAAGATCCACCAATAAATACGTATTTTGATGATTTGAGAATTTTTTTAGTATTTCCATATGAATTAATTATTAAAATATCGGTGTTACTTTCAAAATTATCAAGAGATTCTGCAATTAAAAAATTTAGATTAGAGTTTATAATCACTTTCTGTATTTCAGGAATTCTATTTATGTGTCTTGGTATAATGATTGTTAATAGGTTAGGGTATTGTGATTTCAAAGATGTATGTATTTTTATACAAAACTCTTCTTCTGAAGGATGAGTACTAAGAGCTATAAATATTAATTTTTTCTGCAAATTTAAATTTTCTTCTTTTTTTTCAAAATCTTCTGATGCTATAAATTTAAGATTACCTAACATTTTGATATTATTAGTACCAAAATAATTAAAATAATCAGTACTTTCATTGCTTTGACATAGAATTAAATCAAAACAATTTAGTATTTTATTCATACTATTTTTTATTAGTTTCCATTTAATAAATGATTTATTAGAGATTCTTGCGTTAAGTAGAATTATTGGAATATTGTTATTTTTTGCGTAAAAAATCTGGTTTGGCCATATTTCAGATTCAGTAAAAAAAATAATATTAGGTTTCCATTTTTTAAAAAATTTTTTAATGATTTGCGGACTGTCAATAGGAGCGTATTGATGAATGATATTATTAGTATTGTAATATTTTTTTTGAAAAACTTCATTTGAGCCCAAGGTAGAAGTTGTAACTAAAATCTGGTTTTTTTTTAAATAGTGATCAATTATCGGAAATATACTTTTTAATTCTCCAATGCTTGAGCAATGAAACCATATTAAATAACCATCATTTCTGACTTTAAGAGAAACTCCCAATTTTTCTTGATAGCGTAATGGACACTCTTTTTTTTTTAAAATTCTAAAATAAAGATAAGGATATAATAAATAATAGAAGACCGTTGTTATAAAACAATAAGCAATCCTCATTAATTTATAATTTGTTTTTCGTATAAGTTTTTGTATATCGAAGAATTTTTTACAAGAAATTCATGACTGCCTTCGTCAACTATCTGACCGCTATCAAAAACTAAAATTTTATCGCAGTTCATGATCGTCGATAATCTATGAGCAATTATAATTGTTGTTTTATTTTTAGTTAAATTTTCAATAGCTTTTTGAATAACAGCTTCAGACTCAGAATCTAAAGACGAAGTAGCCTCATCTAATAATATTATCGGGGAATCTTTTAATATAGCTCTTGCTATTGATAGTCTTTGTTTTTGCCCTCCTGATAATTTTATTCCATTTTCCCCGATAATAGTTTCATATTTGTTTGGAAGTTTTTCTACAAAATCTTGAGCAGCTGCAAATTTACATGCGTTTATTATTTCATCATTAGACGCTGATGCATTTCCGTATAATATATTGGATCTAATGGTATCATCAAAAAGTATTACATCTTGACTTACTATTGAGATTTCTTTTCTTAAAGAATTTAAATTTATATTATTTATATTTTGGTCATCAATAAGAATTGTGCCGTGTTTTAAATTAAAGAATCTTGGAATTAAATTTAAAAACGTAGTTTTCCCAGACCCGCTTATACCAACTAAACCAACTTTTTTTCCACCTTCTATTTTTGCAGATAAATTTTTTAAAGCATGTGTTCCATCTGGATATGTGAAGCTGATATTTTTAAACTCTAATGTTGCATTTTTTAATTTTAAAGAAGGAGCATTTTCATCGTTGAAAATTTCATTTTTTTGATCAATTATTTCATATATTCGTTTGGCGGCTGCAATACCTTCTTGTATGCCAACATTAATCCCAGCTAATGCCCTAACTGGCTGGTAGGCTAACATTAATGCAGCTAAAAAAGAAACAAACTCTCCAAGGGTTATAGCACCTTGAATACTTCTATAACCTGCAAAAAAAACTACAATGGCAATTGCAACAGCAGAAATTATTTCCATTATTGGACCTGCACCCAATCTTGTTTGCTCAACTTTTCTTATAGCTTTAAATCTTTCATCAATAATCATGCTAATTTTTTTTAGTTCATCCTCTTCTTTTTGATAGATTTTTATTAACCAGGATCCTTTGATTATTTCACTCAAAAATTTCATAAATTTATCCGAAGCTTCTAGACTTACATGGACTTTTTTACCCATTTTTTTTCCTATATTTTTTGAAGAAATAGCAGCAACAGGTATCATTATCATAGCTAATAAACTTAGTTGCCAGTCGTGGTAAAACATTAGTCCAAGCAATGCTATCAATGTAAATGTTTCTTTAAATAACGTCACAACCACACCAGTTAAAATCGTAAATAATATGGTTATGTCATTAGTAAAATTAGACAAATATTTTCCTGAATGTTTTTTAGTAATATGAGAAATGTCAGATAGTAAAAATTTTTGAGCCATTAGAGTTTGAATATTTTTAATTATTTTTATTCCAACTTTAATTGTAATAATTCTTGTTCCGTAAATTGAAAAAGCTTTTATTATAAAAGTAAAAACTATTGCTAGTGGGATAAGGTATAGCATTTCTCTATTTTTATTTTCAAAAATTTCTTTAATAGCAGGATCTAGTAACCATGCCGTGGCAGCTGTTGTAAGAGAAGTTAAAATAATAAAAACAAAAGTTATACTTAGTTCTGGAATATATTTTTTAACCTGTGTTCTAAAAATTCTATTTATAAGTTCTAATTTAGTCATTTATTTACCCGCAATACTTACGTTGTTAATTCTAATTGTTGGAGAATTAGTTCTAGATTTAAATTCTAAATCATTGGCCAATAGCATTTCTTTGAACATATCTTTAATGTTCCCAGCAACCGTGATCTCGCTAATTGGATAAGTTATCTCACCATTTTCTATTAAAAATCCAGAGCCTCCTTTACTAAAGTCACCTGTCACACTATTAAATCCAGACCCAAATAATTCTGTTATATAAACTCCTTTTTTAATATCTTTTATTAAATCTACTTTTGTTATTTTTCCATTTTCAAAATAACAATTCGTCGTACCACCGCATCTTCCATTGGATTTTTTATTTAACATTTTACTAGAATAGGTGTCTAAAATAATCTCATTAAGTTTACCTTTTTTTATTAATTCTAATTTTTTACAATCCACTCCTTCAGAGTCAAAATTTCTTGATCCCAATCCTTTTTTTATTAAAGGATCATCAATGACATTAATATTCTCTTGAAATAAAATTTCTCCTATATCACCCTTAATAAAACTTACTTTTCTAGCCAAATTATGTCCAGAAATTGACGATATTAAATGAGACAAGAAACTCGAGGATACTCTTGGCTCAAATACGGCCGATCCAGCAAAAGAATTTATTTTTCTTGGACCTAGTCTCGTGCTTGCTCTTATAGCTGCTATTCTTCCAATGTCTTTAGGTTTGCTTAAATCACAAAAAAATCTTTTGGATGAATATTCATAATCTCTTTCCATACTATCCTCTTCTTTTGCAACAACATCGCATGAAACACTGAAGATCGAAGATCTTCGCCCATTGGAAAAACCATTAGAATTTTTCAGTATAAAATTTGATTTAGCTTCNGTAAATGAAACTCCATTAGAATTAAATATTTTTTTCTGTTCTAATGCTTCAGACTCGCATTCAGAAATATAATCTTTTTTAGTTTCATAAGAGATTATTGAATTATCAAATAAATCTAAATCAATATGATCTTTTTCAAGATTATTATTCTTAGGAAGACCACAATATTTATCCTCAGGTGTATTCTTTGCCATTTCGTAACATCTAATAATTGCTTGTTTGATATTATTTTTTGTTAAATTAGAACTTGAGATAGAAGATTTTTTTTGTCCAATATAGGCTGTTAACCCAATGCTAATATCTTCTGATCTTACGACCTCTTCAATTTTTCCATTTCTTTGTAACATATCCTCAGAAATTGAATGAGCTACGATTACTTCAGAGTTTGTTGCCCCGATTTTTTTTAATTCATCNATGCAATATTCACCAAGATTATTTAAGAAGGAATTATCTTTAAGCATTATANATCTCTAAAAAAAATATTANAAATATTAAGATTCCAAAAGAATTGTTGCTATTAAAAACCATTTGTATTTTCTCTCTATTATTAGATTTTATTTTTTGAATTATTATAACTTGATAGGCTAAATGTAATGCCGCAATTGCTAATAAGACGAAATATGCAAGAGATCTATTTGTTAAAAATCCAAGACCAATTAATAGAGTTATTGTTGAAATATAACAAAAAAATAAAAAATTTTTTATGTCATATTCAAATTTAAGCGCTGTAGATTTAACTTTTATTTTTAAATCATCGCGTCTGTCCTGTAAGGCATAAATAGTGTCATATCCTAAAGTCCAAAAAATTCCTGCCATATACAAAATAATAATTTCTATTGTTAAACTTTCGAAGAATACTGACCATCCAAGTAATACACCCCAATTAAATGTAAACCCAAGAAATAACTGAGGCCAAAATGTTATCCTTTTCATAAAAGGATAGGTAATAATTAACAATCCAGATGAAAGGCCTAATATTTTAGAAAAATTATTAAACTGAAATAATATTATTAAGGCAGGAATTAGTAGCAATAAAATAATAAGCCAGGCAGTTTTAGTTGTTATTTTTCCCGAAGCTATTAAGCGTTTTTTTGTTCTTTGAACCCTGATATCTATTTTTCTGTCTACAATGTCATTATAGACGCAGCCAGCACTTCTCATAATCACTGAACCAACAAAAAATAGAATTAAGTATTTAATAAATAGATAATTATTAACAACATACCATTGAGTCATTGCAAGACTCCAAGCACATGGCCAGAATAGTAAAAAGATTCCTATTGGTTTATTTAATCTTAATAGGTTAGCAAATTGGTACATTTTGTAAAAATTAGGTAATTTAGTTACAATAACAGTTATGTCTTTAAAAGTAAGAATTTATTTGGATAAAAAGTTAAATCTAGATTTGGATTTAATTTTAGAAAAAGAAGACGCTCATTATTTGAAGAATGTGATGCGTTTAAGAGAAGGGGATAATGTTTTTTTATTTAACTCTAAGGATGGAGAGTTTAAAGGAGAGATCATTAGTTCCGATAAAAAAAATACAAAAGTAAAATTAATCTCAAAAATTGAAAATATAAATAAGCCAGGAAATATATCTTTGATTTTTTCTTTAATTAAAAGTTCAAAACTAGATTATTTAATTCAAAAATGCACGGAAGTAGGTGTTAAGAGTTTTTTCCCCATTATTTCTGAAAAGTCGGTTGCTAAAAATTTAAATCTTCAAAGAATAGAAACAATCATAAAAGAATCTTGCGAGCAATCTAATCAGTTATATGTGCCAGCTATTCATGCAGTTGAAAAGTTAGAGAAAAAACTTAAATCTCTTGATAAAAATTCTATAGTTTTTTTTGCAGACATTAACTCTTCTAATAAAAAAATTGAAGAAGTTCTTAAAAATAATAAAAATCATGAATTTTATTTACTAGTTGGTCCAGAAGGTGATTTTTCATTAAAAGAAAGAGGCTTATTAAAAAGCATGAGTAATTGTATTCCTATTTCATTAGGACAGAATATTTTAAGATCAGAAACAGCAGCGGTTGTAGGGCTTACTATTTTAAATTATCAGATTAATTAATTTTGTGTTCCGCCAACAGTAATACCATCAATTAAAATTGTTGGCTGACCAACGCCAACTGGTACCCATTGTCCATTTTTTCCACAAGTTCCAACGCCAGCATCTAGTTCCATATCATTACCAACCATTTTAACTTTTGTCAGAACGTCTGGACCATTGCCAATTAATGTTGCCCCTTTTAATGGTCTGCCAATTTTTCCATTCTTAATTTCATAAGCCTCAGTACAAGAGAAAACAAACTTACCATTTGTGATATCTACTTGCCCGCCACCAAATGCAACGGCATAAATTCCTTTATCAACTGATTTAATTATTTCATCAGGATGATATTTTCCAGAAAGCATATAAGTGTTTGTCATACGAGGCATTGGTACGTGTTCAAAACTTTCTCTTCGACCATTGCCTGTTGGCTGCACATTCATTAATCTTGCATTCAATCTATCTTGTATATAATTTTTTAATATTCCTTTTTCGATTAGAACTGTTTTATTAGTTGGGGTTCCTTCGTCATCAATAGTGATTGATCCTCTTCTATTTTCAATTGTCCCATCATCAACAACAGTTACTTGTTCATCAGCTATTTTTTGTCCCATCAAATTTGAAAATGCTGAAGTTTTTTTTCTATTAAAGTCACCTTCAAGTCCGTGCCCAATTGCTTCATGAAGAAGTATTCCAGGCCAACCAGGTCCTAGAACTACTTTCATTTCACCAGCAGGAGCATCAACACTTTCAAGATTAATTAATGCTTGTTTTAAGGCAATATCACAAACTTTTTTCCAATTTAATTCAGTGATGTATTCATCTAATATCTTTCTGCCTCCCGTTCCATAGCTTCCAGTTTCTTTTCTTCCATTTTTTTCAACCATGATTGAAACATTAAATCTAACAAGTGGTCTTTTATCGGAATAACTTTGATTGTCAGGTCTTATAATCTCTATTTGTTGGTATTCAGAAAATATTGAGCTTGAAACCTGTTTAACATATGGATTTTTAGATCTTAAATATTTATCAATTTTATTTAATAGATCAATTTTTTCTGAAAAATTTTTTGCTTCAATAGGATTAATGTCTGTATATAAATATTTATTAGTTTTTTTTGGTCCTGAATTTATTTTTCCAGAATAATTTTTATTAGCATCTAGAATTATTTTTGCAGAATTTTTTAGAGATTCTTCAGTTAATTCGTTGGAATGAGAATAGGTTGTAATGTCATTATTAACCGATCTTAAACCATAACCTTTGCTAGAGTCGTAACTCGTATTTTTAATTTTTCCGTCATCTAATACTAAGGACTCTGAAACAGTAGATTCTAGGAATAACTCTCCGTCATCACACTTAAAAAGAGTATTATTGACTATTGTTTCTGCTGTCTTTCTTGAAATTGAATTCTCTTCTGAAAAAAACTCATTTAAATTTGGGTTCATTTTTAGATAAATTGTCGCAAATTTTTTGTATATATTTGTGATAATAATATAGTT
>B570J29605_1000138_pt1 | contig 11172 bp, 10 predicted proteins | sample LakMenEpi05Nov12_FD_29605 | JGI IMG/M metagenome (IMG submission 29605)
TTTCTAGATTTAATTGTTGTAGCCAATTCAATAATCTTTCATCTCTAGCAATTAAGACATCTTTCGCTAATTGAATTTGTTGAGTTTTCAGTTCTTTTTCTCCCTGTCTTTGCACTTGAGATAATAAAGGACTAATTAAGGCTAAAGGTAAAACATCAGCAGCTAGTTCACACAAAGATTCACGGACATTATTCGCAACTTTAATTTTCTCTTCCTTTTGTTGTTCCAACTGACTACGTTCAGCAGCAATTTTACCACCTTCATTCACAAATCTATCTAAAGCCTCTTCATGAACTTTTTCTAATTCTGTAACTTCAATATTTAGATTTGCGAGTTTTATCTGATTGTTTTCATATTCTGCCTGTTTTTCCTGAAGTCGGGTTTCTATTTCTGCTAATTTTTCTAAATCTTTAGTATCTGCAAATTCCCGTTTTTTGCGATTTACTAAAATTTCTAAATCAATTGCTAATTTATCTGCTAATTCTAAACCCAGAAGTCCGTTAATAGCATCTACAACTATCGGGGGTGGGATTTCCTGTTCTGCAAGTTCTTTAACTTGTTCACCGTCAAAGAGAAATAAATTAGAAATACCTAAAGGTAAAATATTTTCTATATATTCATCCCAAATATTTACTAATGAATCAATTGGCCATGTTTCATCATCTCCTAATATTCCTAATTGGTCTTTTCCGTCTTTAGGATTTTTTTCCCAAGTCCGGACAACCCGATATTTTATGGGTCTATCTTCTTCAATATGTTCAAAAACTAATTCAATTCTAGTCTTTTCTGTGGGGGTACTTTTACTATTTACACATTGGGTAAGAAAATCACTATAACTCAAATTTCCTCTGGTTGAACATTGGGCGCGTTGTCCATATAATGCNAGGCGAATGGCATCCATTAGGGTGGTTTTTCCGCCGCCGTTCATTCCTCCTAAAAGGATAATTGGACGGGCGTTGTCTTCGTCAATTTGGGGGTTGAGGTTGATGATTTGTTTTCCAGCATAAGGACCGAAGTTTTGCAGGACTAATTCTAGGAAGATCATGGTTTTTGGGTTTGTGTTTTAGAGTATTTTTTTAACTAACCACAGAGGCGCAGAGGACGCAGAGAAAGAGAGAAAGGAGATATTTATCTCGTTCCCTGGCTCTGACAGGGAATGCTGTCAAGAGGCTCTGCCTCGGTTATAATGAGTTGAGGTAGAACCTCAAGATTGGCATTCCCAGCCAGAGGCTAGGAACGAGGGTGGGGAGGATATTCTATTGGTCTGGGTTATCATCTGGGTTCTTTTGTGCATATTTGAAGTTAGCCCAAGTTTGTGGTTTACTCTCTTGTTTTTCGGCGGTATCTCCTAAACTTAATTGTTTGAATTTTTCCCGAATTGTGGCAACATCACCTTCTAATGCTGCTTGTCTTAAATCCCGTTTTAAATGGGCATTTGCGATCGCTTTTTCTGGTGAACGGGAACTTGTATCAAAGCATTTTTCTAGGCTTTCGTAGATACCCACACGGCGNGTTTTTTTCTTAAATTGTCTTTCTGTATCTAATAGTCTGGCCATTANTTCTAGGTGCATTCCGTCACCTTCACAAATTTCTTCTAATACTCCCCATTCNTCACTACCAAGTATGCTTTGATCTGCACCAGGACGAGGATCTTTAAATACTTCTCCTGTGACTTCTTCNTATATGCGGGGGACACTATCATCAAATTCGTGTTTTTCTTCTAACCATATTCGGCGAATTTCACTCAATTCTGCTTGAGAAATAAGGGTAATATCGCGCATATTTTCGGGCGCATTTTCACGCATTTCTTTTTGCGCTGTTAATAATTTTCTTAACCAATATTCTCGCCAATATTTTGTATATGGACCGGGTATAGGTTCAATAGATGCTTCACCATTTACATTACGTTCAAATAATTGAACTTCTCCCCAGATACGACGGAAATCTCTTTTTTCACGGTCACGGTCAACATCTAATTCAGCACGAAAATCAACTAATGGTTGTAACCATTCTTTTTCTTCATCATTTTGAATCATTGCTTGCATAGATTTATCACTGTTAACCAATGTGCAAACCCAGCAACCGAAGCGAGAACTTCCACAACTAGGAGTAGAAGTATCAACAACTAAAGGACATTCATTATCTGCTGTTGCACCTCTATACATAGTAAATAAATCTTTATTGCTATATCCCCAAGGGTTTGAAAACTGCATTAAATATAGCCAAACTTCATCAGTTCGCCAATCTTCAATAGGTGTGTAAAGTAGAGAATTTATCAAATTAGGATGAGGACAAAGACGCTCTCTGACTCGACCTGCTTCACGTTTCATCATTATCAAACCGCGAGTTATGCTTTCAGTTTTGCGAGTTCCTAAAATAACTATTGTTTCACCATTAGCTCTCACAACGTCACGAATAAAAAGATTAGAAGGCTCAATTTTTAGCCGTCCGGTACACCAGCGGAATTTATTGCGCGGTGCTGGGTAGCCTTTACCAATTAAACCTGCCCAATATGTTTGTTTAGTTTCTGGTTGCAGCAAATGAGGTTGTATTGGCATTTTTTGCTCTTCAGCCGCTACTTCCATTTGTTTTAATGAGCTTTTTACCCAAGCAGAAACATAGGGATTTTCTACACCTGTATCTGTCGTAATTACATGAATTGGTTTAGTTCTTTTTTCCGCTGGAAGTCCAGAAATTGCATTCCAAATAAGCTGTAAAGTAGCAGTGCTGTCTTTTCCACCTGAATAGCCTACTACCCAAGGTATCTCATCTAAACAATACAATTCTTGAATTTCTGTCGTCAAAGCTTGGATATACTCCACTAACTCTGGTACAGTACGATTCGGCTGATTTTTATTTTCTGGCTGTTGTGTTGTAGTCATTTTCCCTTACCTGTGGATACATGAACATAGAATCAATACTTCCCTTTGGGGGAATGGAATCATCTAGTATATAAATAAATCTAAGCTATGCGTGCAGCATATTTTTAAAAATCGCATCCCTAGTATCCATTTTTTTTGACAATAAAGCAAGAGTTAGTAACTAAGTTTTCAAAAATTAACATGAATGATAGTACAGATACACTCAATAATCAACTCGCTAACGAATATTTAGAACGGGAAAATCAGGATAAACAGGTATTAGCTTTACTGCTAGACAGGTTTTTAGAGAAGAAAGACCAAATTCTTGTCCAAAAGACAGAAATGGGTGGTACTGAGGCTTATGTAGGTTCTGTGACATTGGAATGGTTCGCGGGACGGGTACATTTTGCGTCTGGTTTACCCCTGCTGCAAAAAAAGTACAACCCAGAGACAGAGAATATTGAAATTGATGCTGATAGTATTGATGACATTCAACAACGTCCTGTTGACTGGTCGCGTCAAGCACCGTTAGTACAGTATTTAGCAGCGAGGAAAAATCATAAATTTCCGGCTGTGTTGGTGGTAATTAATCAACCTTGGGTAGATAACCCCAAAGCAGCGGAGTGGGATAGTCAAGGACGGGCTAAAAAAGCGACGACTGATTTTATACCTTTAGATAAAGATGGTAAAGTCGGTTTACTGAATATTTCTGAAGAAAATGTGACAATCTATGCTTTAGATGGTCAGCATAGATTAATGGGTGTCCAAGGTTTAATGGAGTTAATTAAATCAGGTAAACTGCAACGTTATAAAAAGGATAAAACTGCTGATGATAGTTTTATTACCTTATCTGATTTGATTGAGAAATATCAAGTAGAACCTGCTTATTTACAAAATTTATCTAAAGAAAAAATTGGCATTGAATTTATTTGTGCTGTGAATACCGGGGAAACTCATACAGAAGCAAAACGACGGGTAAGATCAATTTTTGTTCATGTAAATTTGATGGCTGCACCTTTAACTAAAGGTCAGTTAGCACAATTAAATGAAGATGATGGTTTTGCTATTGTAGCACGAAAAATTGCCGTTACACATCCACTTTTAGAACAAAAACCCAATCGCAATCCCCGTGTTAATTGGAATAGTGCCACAGTAGCCGCTAATTCTACGGTTTTGACGACCTTGCAAGCCTTACAAGATATGTCTGAAAGGTATTTGGGTCAAAAGTTCCCCCACTGGAAACCTTTGGAAAAAGGGTTAATTCCCATGCGTCCAGAAAATGAAGAAATTCAGGAAGGAATTGCAGATTTTAGACTACTTTTTGATCATTTAGCTAATCTTCCCAGTTATAAAATATTGGAACACGAAGATACAACTGTTTTGCGGCGCTTCCATTTTGAAAAAGACGGAGGTGAGGGAAATATGTTATTTCGTCCAGTTTCTCAAGTTGCTTTAGCGCAAGCTTTGGGAACTTTGGTATTTAAAAAATATTTTGCTTTGACGGATATTTTTAAGAAGTTGGAGAAATTTGACCGTCAAGGGGGTTTTAGTAGTATGGAATATCCTCAATCTATATGGTATGGGGTTTTATATGACCCCAATAAAAAGCGGGTACAGGTAGTAGGAAAAGATTTAGCTGTGAAGTTATTCATTTATATGTTGGGAGGAATGACTGAAAAAATGGAAGTTACGGCTTTACGTAAAGCTTTAGCTAATGCTAGGACAATGGAAGAACAAACTATAGGTTTTGATGGAAAATTGGTAAAACCGCAAGATGTAGGACTTCCGATTATTTTATAATAATAGCTAATTATGGCTGAAATATATGATGACGATGCCATTGTAAAGCTTCAATATCTGGAAAATATTTCTCTACTTTCGGTAATATGAGTATTTCCCCATGAAATTCCGTTATTGTTCTAGCATGGGGAGATACTTCTTCTAATTCTTTACTAACGATAATTTTGTATTTATCGTCAACAGCAAACCAACCTCTATCAAAAGCCCAATGATGATTTTTACAAAGTGCTATTCCGTTATGTATTCTACTGTCATAAAAAGCAGAAAATGGTTTTATATGTGCGCCGTCAACAATATTTTGATTACCAGTTTTAGTAACTTTTAAACCACAAAAAGCGCATTGACAATCATATACAGAAACAACCGCTTTTCTAAAAAAGGCATTTCTAATTAGTGTTTTTTTTAAACTCCATTTAGGGTTGTTAGGTAAATTTTCAATATCATCTAGTTTTTCTACTTCTGGATAATCTTGAAAAGTTTGATTAATTTGTAAAAATTCTTCAATTTCATCTTCATTATCCGAGAAAAAAGCGGCTACAAGTGCATCAATTAATTCTTTTCGAGAAGATTCATCTTGTAAATAGTTAAATAATTCACTGTCTAAATATGCGTATTCAACAGCCTGTTTTAATTGGTTAGTTGTTTTTGGTTGTAAATTATTAAAACCTGCTTTTATTTGTACGTGCCAAAATCCCTCATTTTGAAGATGAAAAAATGGATAGTGTAAACCTCCTTTATAAGATTGTGAGCCAATAACATTCCAATATTTATTAAAAGCTTGAATTAATTCATCTGAGACAAAAATTTGATTATTGGTAATAACTCCTCTCATAATCAAATCAATTACGGTTAAAAGTAATATTGGTTTATATTGAGCATTACCACGTTTTCGGCTACTACTTACTTTTAACTTAGAAAACTTTTCACAATAAAAACGAAGACTATTCATATCTCACTACTTTATAAAAACGCGAACAAAATGGATTATTTTAAAAATCTAGTTAAATTAAATTCTCCTTCTATATTATTTTCTTGATAATCTATTGCTTTTCTTAAAATCAATAGAAATTGTATTTCATAATCAACAACTCCGCGCAATTCACTTTGTAATATTTCTAATCCCCCATTAGCATACTCTTCAAATACTTGAGTCCGTTTATCCTCATATACATCTTCTCTAGAAGCAAGTATTTGGATATCACTTGTCTCAACAATTCCTAATAATTTGATAATTTTGTCATAACCCAGTGAAGCAAAATTTTCTTGTGGAATTGGAGAAGGCTCTCTTTTTGTAGTATCTCCCAGAGGAACACTTTTTTTATACTTTACTCCTAATGCTGCCGCAAATATCATCACCTCCACATAAGTTTGGAAAAGTCCCGGTGTTTCCTTAGACGCTAGTAACGACTTCACCAACTCAGCCTTATCCTGAGCAATTTTGATTCTATTTGCAGCCATAATTATAAAATATACACCCTTAACATCATAAACCAAACCTAACCTACTAATACCACACTCTTGCCTTATTCTTTGCGTCTTTGCTCTTTAGCGTCTCTGCGCGAAACAAAAAATCAAAAAACATCCTCATAAACCAAAGAAAGAGGAAAAGTAAAATCAACACTAACTAAATGTACATCATCACCCTCAACAAAAGGATGTAACTCCCATAAACCCCTATCATTCAACCGAAAACAATCCAAACCGATTTTATCAGCACTAATTAAAACATATTCTTGCAAAGATTGAATCCGTCTATATAGCTGAAACTTACCCCCCCTATCATAAGCTTCCGTACTAGGAGAAAGCACCTCAACAATTAAACTAGGAAATTCAATAAACTTAATCGCTTTTTTATCTTTAGGGTGACAACTAACAACAACATCAGGATAAGTAAACGGACCTGTGTCAGACACACCTACTTTTGCATCAGCAATATTAACACGACACTTACTACCTTTTAAATGATTTTTTAACCCAGAAGCTAAATTAAAAGCAACATCATTATGAGGAATAGTTCCTCCAGTCATAGCAAAAACTTCACCATTGATATATTCGTGTTTAATATCTTGCTGTTCCTCCCATTCCAAATACTCCAGAGGACTCATATAACTTTTCTCAAAATTAACAACCATAACATTTACCTCCTGANTTTGCGTAAAANAAATNAACTAAAAATTTGCAACAACCACCGATTAACCTCACCATCATCTTGAGTGAGACTACGTTGAATAGCTTCTTGAACAGTAGATATTTGCAAACCTGGTAAAACCTTTGATTCCTCAATTCTCCTACTTCCACCATCAATAATTTCAAAAGCAATAATATCATTATTATTAGCATCCATAACCCAATATTCCTTTACCCCCAACCGTTCATAGAGTAATCGCTTAAAACCCAAATCATCATTAATAGAAGAAACAGCAACTTCCACAACTAGAGTCGGTGCTGCTAACTCATTAATATTGACAGGAGAATTATTCAAAGGTGGAAATNTTACCTTATCCCCAATATAAAAAGCTAAATCAGGTTGACATTCTCCTTCACTTGTTCTGCGAAAACTGGTATTTACCCANCCTTTAATTTTAATGTTTTTCAATGTCGCATAAAAATTCACAACATTTGCAACAACATTATGATTATTTCCATGAATTGAACCAACAGGTGACATTTCTACCCTCATGTAATTCTGATAAAAATAAAATTTTCCTTGCTGATAATCAGAATGTTCAGCAACCTCCAGAAACTCATCCCAACTCACACTTACCCAAGTATCCGTCACCAAACCTAAAGAACTAATAACCATAACTTTCTTCCTCTGCGTCCTCTGCGTCTCTGTGGTTCGTTACTCTTCTATCGTTCAACCTCAACAATTTCAGTATATTCAAAACCATTCAAACTCTGTCGCACCAAAGCATATCGTTCCCTCCCCAACTCAATAAAATCCTGTTCACAATTAGGCTTAGAAGAATAATAAACCAAAACATATTCCTTCCCAATCTTCTCAGCAATTTCCTCCTCAACCTCAACCCTCCACTGAGTCTTAGTCACCAACACAACCAACTGATTTGCTAACTTAGGAATAGTTCGCGCAATGTGACGACGAGAATTAGCATCTAAACTCCCAAAAGGAGAATCCATAACAATAGGAAAAGTGCTACTATCAGGAACCATCATCATTTTCCGCTTCTCACTCCAGTCACGCACCTTATCAATAATACTAGCGATAAAAGATAAACTGAGNATTTGATTTTCTCCCGTAGAAGCTGCGACTGGTGCTTCAAATCCCGTCGTATTTTCCACCAAACTCAACTCATACTTTTCGCTAATNTTGGGAACATAAGGAGTAAAAGAAATATCTGAGAAAATTTCCTGTACNCGCTGTTCCAATTGGAGACGAAACTGATTTTCTTGACGGTTTTTAACTTCCGATAATCTGTCAATTGCATCTTGAGTAGCATTAATGCGACGCTGTGCTAAAGATTGTTTTTCCTCATTTTGTTTTTGCTTAGATATTTGTTTTATCAAAGCATCAATAGCTGTTTTTAGATGAGAAACTTCCTGTTGATTTGCACCTTGTTCTCGATTTAAGTCATCAATTTTAGCTTCAATTTCATCCAGACGTTTTTGTAAACTACTAATTTCCTCATTGGGATCTTTTCGGAGTTGTTCTTGAATAGTTGCTAATTCCAATTCAACTTGATTAAGATTTTCCCGTAACTGTTGAATTCGTACTTGTTCCCTGTCCGCTTCTTCCCAAAAAGCAACTGCTTGTTTATCAATTTCATCAACTTGCGCGCTCATTCTAATTGCGGTTTCTTCTACAGTCGAAGAACCAGATTTTCTCATTAAATTTTTGACATGAAAATGGGTGTGAGTTCCTTCCCTTAAATCTGCACCACAAATACAACGTCCAGTATTGAGTAAATCATTGACAAATTCCCGGGAAATTCCCGCAGTTAATTCACCTTTTTGTTTTAAATCTGTAAATATTTCCCGAAAATTAGCGGTAGTTTCCGATAACAGAACAGTATAACCCCGTGCAGAAATAACCTTTTTCAAATTCTCCCGTGTTTTTTTAAACTCTTCCCGCAAACTATCTTTTTGAGATTCTAAACTTTGCTTTCTTTCCTGTAATTCCTTAACAGCAGTCAATTCTCGTAACTTGTTACTAACTTCCTTTTTAAAAATTTGCTGACATTCCAACTCTTGATTTATTTCCGTTTGACGTTTATTGATATTGTCAATTTCCAGTTCTTGTTTTTCTTGCTGATTCAATAACTGTTTAGTTTCCGCGTCACCAATATGTTTTAACTCAGTTTCTAAACTCTTTTTAGCATCTTTCAAGTGTTTAATCGAAAGTTCAATAACTTCCACACCCAAAAAAGTTCTAATGGCTTCAGAAATTTCCGCTTTATTATCAGAACGGACAATTTCTTCAATGCGTTCACCGTCAAAGAAAAAATATTGATGTAAACTTGCTGGTAAAATCTGAGTAATAATTTCCTCAGCTTGTTGAAGGGGAAAATACCATTTTCCATCATCTCCAGCAACTTGAATTTTCAACTGAGTTTTCCCAGCTTCAATCACATCACTTTCATTTTTATAAACCCGACAACCACGAGTAGCGCGATAACGATTACCTTCATGTTCCCAACCAACTTCCACCCAACATTCCACAGGTTGACTAGGTTGAGATTCTGAAATTGCGCGTTTATTTACTAACTGTTCCGTTGACGCAAAAGCCGCACTAAATTTTTCATATAAAACCCAAGTAAACGCATTCAAAATACTAGTTTTACCTGCACCATTACTACCATAAATCATCGTAGTGTTGCGAACATCTCCACCAGCCAAAGTTATCTCTGGAGTTTTCCCATAAAAAGAACGAAAATTACATAATTTAATCGAAGTTAGCTTCATTGTACCGCTTCCTTCACAATAGTGAGAATATCATCATTAATATGACCCTTACTCTTTCTATCTAACCGACTTTTCTCCAACCTCCATACCTTCTCAATAATTTGCTTCACTTCCGGTGGTGCGCTGGTAATTGGTTCTTGAACATCTTCAATATTTGCTTCTGGTATCATTTCAAAACAGCAATAGATTTATTTTCTATTTTAACCAGTTCTGATACTATTTTTATCTATCTGCCCATTACAAATTTTAACGTATCCAGAAGCCAGGGAATAAATTCCCTGTCTAATAGCTCAAGTCGGTTAAAACCGACTATTATGGCGGTATATACTTGGATGAGATAGACAATTGACCAGAAAATCTATAAACTAAAAGATTTTCAAGTCTGTTCCCTGCTATATCAAATTCAAGTTAAAATGAAAATTGTACCCTAGCTTTAGAAGAACTAACTATGACAGTTACTATTGCTAAATGGAGTTTAGACGACTATCATCGTATGATTGAAATTGGCCTTTTAGCTGGTCGTCAAGTTGAACTACTAAATGGAGAAATTATCAACACTTCTGCACCGGAAGGACCAGAACACGCGCAAATTAATACTGATTCTGCTGAATATTTGCGGGAATTACTCGGTTCAAAAGCACTGGTAAGAGATGCAAAACCGATTACAATACCTAATAGCAATTCAGAACCAGCACCAGATTTAGCAATAGTTGAACCACTGCGGGCTATTTATCGCAGTCATCATCCTTATCCTGAAAATATATTTTGGTTAATCGAATATTCTAAAACTACTTTAAGTAAAGATTTAGAAATAAAACGCAAAACTTATGCTGCTGCATTAATTAATGAGTATTGGGTAGTAGACTTAAAAAATCAACAATTAACAGTCTTTAGAGAACCAATAAATGGTAATTATTCTAGAGAATTAGCCTTTACCTTCGGTGAAATATCTCCCTTAGCATTTCCAGAAATTAAAATTTCTATTCAACGGTTACTACAAGGATTTTAACAATAGATTCAGAAGGATTTTGTGTTGTTTCTGCGATTACCTGGATGATCAAGGCTAGGCTGTGGTCGGGTAGCAGGACTATATCGCTATAATCCCACCCCTACCGCTACTGGGAGTTTATGAGGAAAGTATCAGTAATTCTTCTTTGTTCTCACGAGGAATTTTTCTACTATTCTCTGCAAGACAAGCTGCGCCTTTCCTTTATTGTTTTCCAATGGTGTCCGAGAAGGTGATGGATATGAAGTATCGGTAGTCTCTACTCCATATTCAGACATTACAGTAAGCGACTGAAGTTTCATGTTAACGGTATATTGCCCGTTATAAACTGTTCCATCAATTTCAACGCTTACATCTGCTGCTAGTAGATCAGGCATTTAATAACCTCTTTTTTACTATTGAGCTACTAAAATCCAATATAATGTATAATGCGAGGTAAAGAAAAACGTTGTAACAAACGCAAAGATTCTGGTTTCATAAATACTCTAGGACTTACGCATTGACAAAAAACATTATTCATGCAGTCTAGGCAATGGTATTCTTGCCAAGGTTAGAAAAAATATGCTCACGAATAACAGAAGTAAA
>B570J29605_1000144_pt1 | contig 10933 bp, 11 predicted proteins | sample LakMenEpi05Nov12_FD_29605 | JGI IMG/M metagenome (IMG submission 29605)
AAGACCTAGATCTCCGACTTCTTAAAGAAGTCGGAGATCTGAATAATGAATAATAATTATCAGACTACAATTATCTGAGCAAACTTACGATTTTCAGGTTTAGGTTTAACTGTAATCTCTACATCACTACCTAACTTGTTTAGATAGTCCATCAATCTATCAGTTGAAAAACCACTTAATCTACCTCTAATTAGTAGAGAAACTTTTGGTTGATCTATGCCTAGAATTTCGGCTNCTTGAACTTGTGTTAAATTTAGATTAGTAATGATTTCACTGATTTTACGGACTAACTCGGCTTTCAATAATCTTTCTTCAGGATTAGATAAACCTAAGTCAGCAAATACATTTCCGCTACTAACNTCAACTTGATTTTCTTCTGGCATTTTTTTACTCCATTTTTTCGGTAGTTTGNTGTAAATAATTTTCTTGAGCGATTTTCAATCTTTTTTTAACTAATTCTATATCTTGTTNTGGTGTAGCAATACCATGTTTTGATTTCTTTTGAAANGAATGTAGTAAGTAGATAACACCCTCGAATTTAACAGTATAAATTGCCCTATATGTATCCCCATCAAAATCATCTACAATTTCTAAAACTCCTGCTCCAGAAAACCCGTGTAAAGGTTTTGCGTTAGGGTGTTTTTGACCGTGTTGTGCTAAATCAAGAGCGTAACCCATGACATCCTGTACATCTTCAGGAAACTTCTTTAAATCATTAAGGGCGCTTGCAATCCATCTGAGAGGCTTTTCTTGTTTTTCATTCATCTAATATTAAGTATGCTAAAACTAGCATATTATGTCAATAAGTAATTATATGGTATTAAATATAATCTTGGTAAAATAGGTCCCCGACTTCTCTAAGAAGTCAGAGATCTGAATACTAGGATCGCCCATAATCATCATGTTATGAAAAAGCGATAGCGAAGCGCTCCGCAGGAATCGCCTAAAATCATCCTCTTATGAAAGAGCGATAGCGAAGCGCTCCGCAGGAATCGCCTAAAATCATCCTATTCTCAAAAAAGCGATCGCTTCCCTAGTTACTCATTAACCACGTATGAAGCTGTAGTACCATCCCAACTCCAACCAAGCCATTGATCCCTTCCAGTTCCACTCGATAGGGTTAGGCTTGACGATACTGCTCCCAAATTTGGACTATCGCAGGGACGTACATAAAGAACGGTTTTTGTTTTTGATACCCTAGAGTTTTGAGCGAAGGCGCTTAAGTTGATGGAAGGTGGTATTAAAGTAGAAGCTGTTTTACCGAATGGAGAAGTGCGAGTTACACTAAGTTGGCATTTACCTAACTGAACAAGTGACAACTAAGGCAATTCTACGGAATTGGGTTTAGCAATATGTGGTAAACCCCAACCGAGTTTTTCCCGCAGAACACGGAAAAATTCCGGTGACTGGAGACGAATAAACCGGGCGCTATAGGGCGATCGCTCTAAATATACCCGATCTTCCGGTAAAACATAACATCCACCATTACCATCCACCACCATTACCAACCGGGGAATATTAACAGGATAGATATTAACTGGTTCACTATCAGGAAACACCAAAGCCCTAGAAGCCAGAGAATGGGGACAAATTGGGACTAACTGCAATACAGGGACACCAGGAGTAATTACTGGACCCCCTGCGCTTAAAGAATAAGCTGTAGAACCCGTTGGGGTAGAAACAATAATTCCATCAGCCGCAATATCCACAGGTGAATGTCGCCCCACTGCGATTTCAAAATGGCACATACAAGTTAAAGGTTCTCGATGTAGCACCATTTCATTTAAACAGAGGGCTTCCCACTTTACCGTATCTCCCCGCATAACTTTAACGGTGAGCATAGCTCTATCTTCAACCTGATATGCACCCGCCATACACTGTTCTAAGGCTTGGGGCAATTGGTTAAGATAAGCTTCAGTCAAAAATCCCATGTGACCAGTATTTACCGTCAGCATGGGGATACCACAGGGGGCGACTAGGCGTGATGCTGCTAACACAGTTCCATCCCCCCCTAACACCAGTGCAAATTTCATGTCTGAGTCAAAGCCAGGGGGCGTAAGACCTTCAATGGGGGTGTGCAAGACTGGACTATCTGGTTGAGAATAGCCCAATATCCCACCGATACTCGCTGTGATGTATACATCCCAACCAGCAGCGGTGAGCTTGTCTTTTAGTTCGATAGCGACACTACTCGCTATCGGCTTAACATCGTTGTAGATAATGCCTGCTTTCGGCACACTCAAATATCCAAGTTTAAGGGATGATTTTTCTGTATCTAATAGTTACACATTTTAGCCTAATGTCACCATTCGGCTGACATTTATTGACTATTGGCTTTGGAGGATTGTTTAAAGGGAGTCTTTTTACTTTTAAGCTTTTTACTTTTGGCTTTTTCGTAATCTAACTGTTTCAGCTTATTCATAATCCGACTGAAGTATTCTTGTAGATATGCTTCTAAGGTGGTAGTTTCTTGTTTGTCTAAACCAAAAACAGTATATACTTCGTCCATATTTTCTGAGTTTAGAGCTTTACCACCAGCTAAGACTTCTGTAAAAGCTAATCTATCAGCAACATTCCATCCCCATTGAAAGCAGCGCAGTAAATTTTGGACAGCCCGTAATAAACTGATAGGCATTCGTGTAACTTTTGCGTCTCTATCAGATAAGCGTTCACAAAGATTAATAATTTCCTCAGCACTCCAAGCACGAGTTCCCACGACTGGGAAAGCTTGCTTTTCTGTTTCTGGCACAGTCAAAGCCCGCACCGCGAATTTAGCAATATCCTGAGTATCCATGTAGCCAATAGGTGAGGATGTTCCTGTTACCCATACTGGTTGTTTTTCTAAAATAGGTATGCCGTACTGACCAATTAACCCTTGCATAAATCCAGCTAAACGTAGAACTGTGTAGTTTAAACCGGACTCTGCTAAATATGCTTCTGTACATCGCTTAATTTCCATCAGCGGTACATTGGGGTATTTATCAGCATCTAAAATTGAAAAGAAGATAAATCTTTCTACACCAGCAGCTTTAGCGGCTTGAATTAATGCTACTTTGCCATCCCAATCCACTTCTTTGATAGTTAGTGAATCTGTGGCGCGAGATGTAGCAGCATCAATAACTGCGGTTACACCTGTTAATGCTTCTGTCAGGGTTTGTGGATTACACAAGTTTCCCCGTACCAGTTCTGCACCCCATTCTTTGAGAAAAGCAGCTTTTTTAGGACTCCGAACCAGACAGCGGACTTTATACCCTTCATCAATTGCGCGACGAGCTACTTGTCTTCCCAAAGTGCCAGTTGCACCAACTATTAATAATGTCATGGGGTTGGTTATATATCTTAATGTTTATGAAAAGAATCTTAACAGAATTTAGTTATCTAAATAAAACTTTACATCTTTTTAATAAAAGATAGGAGTCAGCACTTCGACTTCGCTCAGTGTCCAGTCACGAGTCAGGAGTCAGGAGTCAGGAGTCAGGAGTCAGGAGTTAGGAGTCAGGAGTCAGGAATCAGGAATCAGGAATCAGGATGAAGAATTAATTTTTCTTCCTCTACTTCCCCTACTTCCCCTACTTCCTCTACTTCCCCTACTTCCTCTGCTTCCCCTGCTTCCCCTGCTTCCCCTGCTTCCATTCTATTCTTCTGCGCCTTGAATTTTGAGTAACAAAGCGCCAATTGCCCAACCTACGAAGATTAGACCGAAAGATAGCATCGCTGCATTTAACATTTCGCCGCCCATTTGCTGTAATGCTCCTTTGTGGATTGTTGATTTATGTTTCCTGTTTTTCAGACTGCTGAATTTGATTTGAAGACTCAAATCTCATTTTCAACTTTGAGGATTCAGTTAAACTAGGTCTATCAGAACAATACCTTGTCCAAATCGAAAAAAGTCTTGATTTGTAGGTTGGGTTGAGGTACGTTCACGAAGTGTGGCGAAGCCATAACCCAACAAATGCGTCGGGTTGCGCTGTCGCTTAACCCGACCTACAAAAAATGGACAAGGTATTGTCAGAATTATTAGTATTAGACCTCTATAAATAATTCTAAACCAATTTAGGGATGATAATTGGGAATAGACGGAGATGGGCTGGGTTTCCCCGCCCCTACAATATAATGACTAATGAAGATAAACGGACACGGTTGGTGCTGACGCTGGGAGATCCGGCAGGTATTGGTTCTGAGGTGATTTTGAAGGCTTTGGCAGATCCTCAAGTTATTCAAAATTGTGATGTGATGGTGGTAGGGAATAGAACTTTATTAACTAAAAGTTATGAAAATATCAGTAAAAATATTGATAATTCTCTAGCTTTGGCTAATCCGGTTGATTTGTCTATAGTTGATGTCCCTATTGCTGGTGAAATTATCACAGGTGTGGGAAATGCAGCTAGTGGTGCAGCGAGTTTTGCTTATATGGAATATGCCATATCTCAAACTTTGGCAGGTGAGTTTGATGGAATTATCACCGGACCTATCGCTAAATCTGCTTGGAAAGCCGCTGGTTACAACTATCCGGGACAAACGGAACTTTTAGCCGAAAAGGCTGGTGTTGAGCGGTTTGGGATGTTGTTTGTGGGGCGATCGCCTTTTACCGGTTGGACTCTTCGCGCTTTACTTGCTACCACCCATATTCCTTTATCTCAAGTAGCTGCGACTTTAACACCGCAGTTGTTGACAAATAAATTAGATTTATTGGTGGAGTGTTTAGAAAATGATTTTGGCATTAAAAATGGGAGAATTGCGATCGCTGGGTTAAATCCCCACAGTGGAGAAATGGGACAACTGGGAACAGAAGAAATAGATTGGTTAATTCCCTGGTTGGAATCAGAACGCCAAAAACGCCCGCATTTACAACTAGAAGGACCCATTCCCCCAGATACAATGTGGGTAAAACCGGGTATTGCTTGGTATGGTAATTCTGTGATCAAAAATCCTGCTGATGCTTACTTAGCACTTTATCACGATCAGGGTTTAATTCCGGTGAAGTTGATGGCTTTTGATCGGGCTGTAAATACTACCATTGGTTTACCGTTTGTGCGGACTTCACCAGATCATGGAACGGCGTTTGATATTGCGGGTAAGGGTATTGCTGATGCGACAAGTATGAAAGCAGCTATCCAGTTAGCGGTAGAATTGGTGAAGCAGGGGTATAGAGTCTAGTCGAAACAATGCCTAGAAGTACAAGTTATCATGCCAAACTAATTAAATACTTACAAGATCCTCTAGAAGCAGCAGCTTATATTGAGGTAGTTATAGAAGAAGGTGATCCTATTATGTTAAATAAAGCACTCAAAAATGTGATTGAGGCTCAGGGTGGAATTGATAATTTTTCCGTAGCAGTACAGCAATCCTACGATAAATTTGCCAAAATTCTTGCTGAAAAAGGAGAAATTGAATTTTATTCTTTGACTAATGTACTTGATGCTTTAGGATTGCAGTTAGCCGTAACCGTGAAGTCAGCTTGAATTATGCAAATTAGAGAATTGTTAATTTCACAATCACTGGAAAATGGTCAGAAGGCCACACCCCTTCCCACTGTTCACGGTCAATAATAACTTGTTCTGTCTGAAAAGCGCAGCTATCGCAATATATAGTATCAATAGCATCCCAGGCTTTACCCGTAAAATCGTGAAAAGTTTTCTGTTTTTCTAGAGGAAGAGTAGCTAAAGGATCTTGTAATTTTTTACCATCTCCTTCTACTTACCCGGTTCTTGGACAAAAATTAGGGGAATTAGCCCTAGTAGTCTGCATAGGCTAGATAGCGCAAATAAGCCTAATAAACCGCCAAATTCCTGGTTTTGGGCAATAAAACCGCCGATAGTTGTCCCTAAAGCTCCACTCACGCCCCCGACAGCCGCAACAATGGCAAAATAGATAGATTTATTTCTCACGGGGGCAATTCCTAAATACATATTAGTGCTACATAAATCAACTCCTGCCCAAGTGATGCCAGTGAAAATATGTAAAAGCGGCAACCATAACCAAAAATCAAGTTGATGATGACCAATTCCTAACCATAATAATGGCGTAATTGCGACTAAAATACCCACACAGATAAGAATAGGACGATTACCAATTCTATCGGCTAATTTCCCCCATATAATCAACACTAACAGATTTGCCCCGGTCTGAAGACTGCTATAAATAGTTACTAAAGTCACATCTAAATCTAAAGTATCTAATAAATAGAAGTTGAAAAAAGGTGCGCTCAAATGCACAGCCAACATCCAGATACTGAAATAAAGCAGAAATAGTAAAAATTTAGAGTTCTGCCCAATAATAGTAGTCCAATTAATTTCTTCTTTGCAAATATCTTGAGGAGGATTTTCACAAAAATTCAAACTATGCTGATTTTGTAATTGCGGATTTACGTCTGCTTGAAAATATTGACAACACAAACTAATAATTCCACAAATAGTTCCTAAAGATAGAACTAATCCATAACCTTCGATAGTTCCACCATGCCAATTTGATATTACTAATCCCGCNAAAGGTACACANATTAAATTCGTCAGATTACAAGCACTATTCCGAATACCAAAATATCTCCCTCGTAACCTGCGGGGAACAATAATNGCTAACCAACTTAGCCAAGATGCACTTCCTAATCCTCCNAGAAGATGACTAAAAAGNACAATTGACAGTGTTAATACTACCAATTGTTGAGAATCTAGTAAACTGGAATTGTTAGCAAAAATGCCAATTACCAGAATTAACCACAATAACCGAGAAGTTCCAAAAGTTAATAGAGAATATTGAAATCTACTGGTAGTTTGTTCAGAAATGTAAGCCCCGACAGGTTGAATAAAATTTACCAGCATGGGAATTGAGGATAACATTCCAAAGATCACCGGAGTAGCATCCAACTCGACTAACAAATTACTGACTAAAATTCCCCCGGTACTCAGACCAAAAATAGATGCAAAAACGGCATCTATGGTAGAAGCTTGTAAACTGGTACGAATATCTTTTTTAGCAAATTGCTGAGGAAACTGTTTAGTTAGTAAAGAGTCAAGATTGGGAGTTTGAATATCCAGTGATTCAACTATGTCAACCGGAAGGGAATTCATATTATCATGTCTAAGAAGGACAAATTATAGAGTGGATATAATTACTGATAAATTGCTATCTTTTGTTCTTGTATTTTTAAATATCAGTTTGCAGACTCACAGTCTATAAAACACTTGAGAAAATGTCATCAGTATTTCATAATTAGGAGATTAATCAAGCTTTTGCAATTAATAATTGAGGAAAAGATCCAATTCTTCCCCATTTCTCTTTATGAAAATAATTGTTTATATTTATACTAATTCATTACTGGATACTGTTCCCAACCAAGGTGATTTGGGTTGGGAAGGAGATAAAATTTATGAAGATTTGGGAAAACGAAACGATAACACCAGATCCCCGACTTCTCTAAGAAGTCGGGGATCTGAATTATTCATCTTGATTTCTAGGAGCTTGTTTGCCTTTTTTACCTGCATTCCGCACATTCATGACTTTACCCAGTAAATCAAACCAAAAAGGCGCACCCATAGCAATAGCAATACCACTCACAAGCCAACCAGCAATCATACTCAAAACACTGAAAACAGGCAACCCATTAATTCTATATTTTGTTACGTTGATTTGCTGTTGTACGTTAGCACTTGTCCAACCAATTGGTAATTCAACTTCCTTTAAAATCTCGTTAGGATCTATTTTATTGATATCTGAAGGATTAGATCCTTGTGGTGTTACTTTTACAGCCTGGTTAATAATTATTTCTCGTAATAAAGAATCCTTAGATAAGCGATTAATGATATGAAAAGTATCGGCATTGGCTGTAATAGCTAAAGTTATGCCAATGATAATTGCGACTCCCTTAGCATTACGTTTATAGACACCACCGGCTCTTTCCATAGAACTATCAAAACTATTTTCAATTTCTCTTCGCAAGATAATAATACCTTCTTCCGTGCTTTTAGCTTTCAATTGGGCGCGTTTTGCCATAATTTGAACGTTATCAACTACAGAGTCTGGCAGGATATCAATTAGTTCTTTAACTTTTTTATAGGTTTCACTATCTTTATCTTGAATAGCTGCTATAACTTCACCATGAATATCACTACCTTTTTTAATAGATTTGACAATTTCATTGATATTAGGTTTTAATCCTCCTAGCACTATGGCTTTTTCTGCATCTGCAAAAATATCTTNTCTNANGAATTTTAGTTCCCGCAANGGTTTATCTAAAATATCTTCATGATTGCCTATGTTTGCTTGGAAACTATCTATATATTTATCTAGGCTATCTCTCATCCTATTTATCGCCATGTAGATATCATATTTATCTTTATTAAACTCATTAGTAATGCGGTTATACTCTAATTCTAACTGTTTATAATCTGTGGCAATATCAGTAGCAAATTCACTAGATAACTCTTGATTATTAATGTAAACCTGCAACTGAATTAAAATTTGTCTGANATCATCTAAACGTTCATTTTTGAATTGATCTAGTCTGACTTCAGTCAATTTTCTGACCAAAATTGGTAGTTGCAATGTATCCATAAAAGTATTAGCNAAATTTTCACCACCAATATAGGAAGGCGCACTGCGTTTTTGATCACCAAAAACAGTTTCTTTTCTAAATCTAGAAGTAGACTTTCTGAATAGACTAAAGAATGAGCCAATTGCCCAAGTTGCTTGCCGAGGTAAAGTTGCTAATAAACCTTTAGCCTCTTGATTAATACTTTGAATTAAAGGATTGCCATAAATTTTATTAACTAGTTGAATTACTTCCGGTTTTTCTGAGTTTTGAGCATCACCAGCTAAAAGAATTTCAATTGATCTTCTCAAGTGTTCAGCCCGCCATTGCAGTACAGTTGTCAATAGTTCTTGAATTTCTGAAGCCAGTAAACTTAAAATTAAGTAAATAAAAATTAAACCCAGTGCCACATCTAAAATAAAAGGTAGGTTCATTGACATTCTCCTTCAGGGTAATTGAGCAAATGCTAATGGTAGTATTTATATCATTTAATCGGCAGGATGCCTGTAAACTTCCTGAAAAAAATTAATCAGAAAATCTTCGCCAAAAAATTATCTCTGTTCCTAAGAAACTGAGCTAATTTGGGATCTAGCCATTGCTTTTAAAAATAGATTGTTCCCGGATGGCAACATAGGAGATTCGCTTTGATCTCCATGTGATTAAACCTAACAATTATAAGATTCGCATAGAATATGCAAGAAGGAAGCTTTATTTGGACTCATCTAGAAAAACAGCACCGTGTGGTTGAAAAAAAGATTGATTGGCTATGGCTAATCCTCTTGTTATTGACAGCGGTGATCTTGTTTAGCATCAATCTTGGCGGTTTGCCCTTACAAGATGGGGATGAGGCAACTGTAGCCAGGGTAGCGCGGGAAATTTGGCAAGCTCCAGCAGATTCAATGCGCTGGCTTTACCCCACTTTGGGCGGTGAACCATATCACCACACACCACCGCTGATGCACTGGTTAATTGCTGGGGCTTATGCTCTGGGTGGTGTTAATGAATGGACAACTCGTCTACCTAGTGCAATTTTGATGGCAACTTCTGTACCTTTGTTGTATTGCATGGGGAGAGAGATATTTCGGCACCGTTGGGCAGCTATTTATAGTTCCTTAATTTATCTAACAATGCTGCCAGTGGTGCGTTATGGCAGGTTAGCAGTGTTAGATGGGGCAGTTGCCAGTTTTTTGATTTTGATGATGTGGTTTGTCTTGCGATCGCGCCGGGATTTGCGTTACTGCTTAGGTGTAGGCATTAGTTTCGGGTTAATTTGTCTAACCCAAGGCGTGATGGGTGTTTATTTAGGTGCAGTTGTTTTAGTCTTTCTTTACTGGGATACACCTAGACTACTCGCAAGTTATTATTTCTGGACAGGTATTTTCATCGGTTGTCTACCTGTATGCTGTTGGTACGGATTTCAAGTATGGCACTATGGCTATCCCTTCAATATTGATGTGAATACATCTTTAAACCATATCCAAACTATTACTAATGGCAGTTTCCAAGCACCTTGGTATTATCTTTTAGAAATCGCCAAGTGGACATGGCCTTGGTTGATATTTCTCCCCCAAACTATCCGCATTACCTGGGAGAATAATAATTTAAGTTGGGCAAAATTGATTATTGTTTGGTGTGGTGTTTATCTATTAATTATTTCCCTCATTAGCTTTAAACTTCCCTGGTATATAGTTCCTATTTATCCAAGTTTAGCTTTAGCTTTGGGGTTTCAATTAGCAGAAATAGAAAATGTGCCTGTAGTTTCTGGCTATCCCCGCGCTTGGGTAACGAGTTTAGCAATATTGGCTGTGGTGGCTTCTGCGGGCAGTATTTATTTTAGTTGGAGAACTTTAGACAAAGTAGAATTACAGATAATTTTTGCAGCAGTGGCTTTAACCATGACTTTAGCGGCAATTTTAGCAGAGCGAGGTGATAGACAATTTCTGAAAATTTTAATTTGGGGAAGTTATATTTCTCTATTGTTATTAATGAAATCTCATTACTGGGTTTGGGAATTAAATACAGCTTATCCTGTTAAACCAGTAGCAGCAATGATCACTAAAATAAATCCAGCAATTAAGGAAATCTATACATCTTTTCCCTACCATCGTGCTTCTTTGGATTTTTATAGCGATCGCACTATTATTCCTGCTTCTATTGGTGAGTTACAATATTACTGGCAGTATGATAGCCAACCTTATTTTCTCCTCAATATATCTACCTTAGAAAACCTCCAATTCAACTCTATCAAAGTCATAGATCAAGTAGAAGATTGGCAATTAATTACCAAAGAAAATAACTCATTTTAACTAGGACTTACGCACTGTACAAATTCACCATCATGTGAATGAACGAAAATCCGTCGTTTCAGGCTTTTGGCGATTAACTTCCGATCAATAGCGAACTGCT
>B570J29605_1000148_pt1 | contig 10838 bp, 9 predicted proteins | sample LakMenEpi05Nov12_FD_29605 | JGI IMG/M metagenome (IMG submission 29605)
AAATTTTTTGTTTTTTGCGTTGTTAAATTCCACGCATTTTTATTTTTTATTAAAGCTTCTAATAATTTACGAGTCATATCATGACCGCCTTGATAACAATTCACTTTTCCAATAAGTGAATATCCAGCTAAATATAAATCACCTATACAGTCTAAAATTTTATGTCTTACAAATTCATCTTTATGTCTCAAACCATCTTGGTTTAGAACTTTATCTTCAGAAACAACAATTGCATTTTCTAAAGAACCTCCTTTTGCAAGTCCCATCTTAAATATATTTTCTAGATCTTTTTGCAAACAAAACGTTCTAGAGTCATGAACTTCCATAAACCCATTTTTCTCTAGATCTATTTTTTTACTTTGTCTTTTAATAACACGATCATGAAAATCAATTTCATAATCTATTTCTAATTTATTTTTATTTGTTGGTTCAATTGAAATGGTTTTATCTTTTTCTTTAATAATAATTTTTTTTAAAATTTTAATATATTTTTTTTCTGAACTTTGTACTGTAGTTCCGACATCTTGTATGGCAACCGCAAACTCTTTTGAACTTCCATCTAGTATTGGCAATTCTTGGCTATCCACTTCTACTATAGCGTTATCAATGCTCATTCCTGATAAAGCAGACATTAAATGTTCAATAGTTGAAATTGAAACTTGCTTATTAGAAATAGTTGTACACAATTTTGCTGGCAGGGCGTTACTAATATGAGCCTGGATAATTTTTTCTTTTCCTTTGTAATCGACTCTAACAAAGGTTATTCCTGAATTAGGAGCTGAGGGCTTAACTACAAGATTAGCAACTATTCCGCTATGAAGACCAACTCCTTTAAAATTAATTTTTGATTTTAATGTTTTTTGATACATGTTTTTGCTGAGATAGATATTTAGTAATATCTATAGCAATAGCTAATCACCTTTTGTTACGATTTCTACTTTTGAAAAATAGATAAAAGTCTTGAAAAAAAGCCTGTATTTTTAAATTTAATTGGCAAAGCTTCCGAGGGAAATCCATAAAAATAGTTCTTAACCATTCCATAACAAACTAAAAAATCCTGAGATAAATTATTAACTAAATTTTCATCTTCTTGTTTTATTTGCAAAACAAGCTCCGTTCTTTGTGAAAAGTATTTTTTTATTAAACTTGTTAGACCAACTAAGTTTGATCCTCTGCCGGAAAGATAAATTTTCTTAGTTTTTATATCTATTGAATTGTAGGTTTTAATTTTTCTATAAATTAGCTGTAAAATTTCTTCAACTCTAGAATTAATAATAGTATTAACGATTGTTTTTGATATTTTTCTAAAATCATCGTCTGGGAATAAATGAACTGGTAAATATTCAATCTTATCTTTTGTATTCTCATTTAATATACATTCTCCGCTCTCAACTTTAATTCTTTCGGCGATCTCTATTTTTATGTCCAAAACTTTAGCTAAGTCTTTTGAAACCTGATTTGAACCGTAGGGAATAACACCTACATATGAAAGAGCGTTATTTTCAAATATAGCGAAACTTGTCTTATCTTTCCCAAAATCAATGCAAATGGCTCCTTCGTTTAAATCATTTTGNTTTAAAAAAGATAAACCTAACGCATANGNACCAAAGNCATAATTCTCAACTGACAATTCGCAAGAATTGATAATATTTTTTAAATTATCAATAGAAGAGTGTTCCGCTAAAACTGCATGAATGTCAGCTGAAAAAATATTTGCTTTAAATCCAACTGGATTTTCAACATTAATTTTTTTATCAATTTTATAATTAGATGAAAATATGTGTATAATTGCATTATCTTTATTATTCTTAGCAATTTCATCTACAGCAATATGTATCAAACCTTGAATATCTTTTTCATGTTCGATTTGATCGCCATGTACACTTTTATATTCTGTTAATAAGTTACTAGAAATATTTTCAAATTCTGCATTTACAATAATATTTTCTAACGAAATGCCGGCTTGCTTTTCAGAAATTTCTAAACACTCGCGTACTACTAAATTTGCTTCATGAAAATTCGTAACCAAGCCTTTTGTAATACCTTTAGATACAACAATTGATTTTCCTAAAATCTCAATTTTGTTATTTTTTAACTTTGCAATAAGACACTTAATTTTTGAGGAGCCAATGTCTATAGATGCAATTAATTCATTTTTTTGAATCATTGTCTATTTTACAAAAATTTTGTTCTTAAGTCTTAAGTCGATATATGTAAATTTTTCATCTTTGGACTGAATAAGTACTTTATTTAGATTGTTAATCTGCTGATTATAATCATATCTGCCGAGCATAATTTTTTTATTACCTTTTAAAAATAAATCCCATCTTTCAGAATTTGTAAATTCAAAGCTAGTAATGTTGGCTAAATCAAAATTATTATTATTTAACGCTTTATATAGTCTTTTTAGATCTTCAATATCAAAATTGCCTTTTGCTTGAGTTTGATTGGAAAAATTATTTGAATTAAATTTTTCTATTAAAGTAAATTCTTTGGTAATTATTAAATTATTATTNCCTTTTTTCCAAAAAACAAAGGGCTCGTGCTCAACTACCATCACATTAACTGTTGATGGAAATTTTTTATTAATATTTAAAAAATGAATCCATTCATTTTGTAAAACTACTTCGTTCATTTTTTTATGGTCAATACTTAAAATGCTAGTGTTAACCAAGAAGTTAAATTGTTTTTTAAGTTTTTCTAGGTCAGCATTTTTTGAATCAGAAACATTAACTGTTTTAATAATAAAAAAACCAAGCTTTAATAAAGGTAGCTCTGGATTAAATGTTGTGAGAAGAATTAATAAACCGAGAAAAATATATCTCTTTGTTTTGATCATCTATTAATAGAAGCATCATTAATTATCCATTTAACTAATTCATTAAAAGAAATTCCGTAATAATTAGCAATCTCTGGAACTAAAGATAAACTTGTCATACCTGGCTGAGTATTTACTTCAAGAATGTAAATTTTATTAACTTTGTCAGATTCATTATATCTAAAATCAGACCTCGTTACTCCTCTGCAGCCTAAAATATTATGTGCCTGTAAAGCCATATCTAAAATCTTTTTATAGTCAGCTTCATTTATTTTAACAGGAATAATATGTTTTGTTTTAGCATTAGCTGAATATTTAGCTTCATAATCATAAAAGGATCTTGTCGGCACAATCTCTATTCCACCTAAAGCTTTTGATCCCATCACCGCAACCTGTATTTCTCTTCCTGGAATATATTTTTCTAGAATTAAAAAACTATATTTTTTTAATAAAGTGACAACTGTGTCCTCATCAGATTTCTTTGGTTCATTAAAAATATAAACACCTACACTTGATCCTTCATTGTTTGGTTTAACTACGCAAGGGTATCCAATTTTTGAACTTTGAAAATCTTTCACAGTTTTAATTACTAGATACTCAGGCGAACTAATGTTGGCTTCTTTAAAAATTTTTTTTGATGTTAATTTATCCATAGCAATTGCTGAAGATAAAATTCCAGAATGAGTGTAGGGTATTTTTAAATGTTCTAACAATCCCTGGATAGAACCATCTTCTCCGAATCTTCCATGTAAAGCATTAAAAACTTTATCGGGCTTATTCTTAATTAACTTTTCAATAAAATCATCTTTTGCATCTAAACTTGTCACATCAAAACCAATTTCAGAAAGAGCTTTTGCACAGGCTTTACCGCTATCTAAGCTGACATCTCTTTCGGCAGAAATTCCACCCATTAAAACTGTAATTTTTTCTTTATTCATTTTTTTCCTACAACTTCTAATTCTAGCTCTAAATTTACATTGGTCTTTTTAAAAACTTCTTTTTTTATTTTTTCAATTAAATTTTCTGCATCTTCTGAGCTTGCTTTATCTAAATTCTCTAGAAAATTACAATGTAAATTGGATAGCTTAATTCTGCCAACTCTTAAATCAGCGCAACCAGACTCTTTTATTAATTGCCAAGCTTTTTTATCTGAATTTTTTGGATTTTTAAAAGTACTACCGCCTGTTTTAATTTTCTGTGGTTGTTCAGTATCTTTTTTATCTTTTAAATTTTTCATAATTTCTAATATTTTTTGATTTTCAAGAAAAGATCCTTTCATTTCAATATTGGTAATAATTTGATTTTTAGTAAGTGAACTATGTCGATACGAAAAATTAATATCTTTGTTACTTATGATCTTAATTTCTCCATTCATATCGATGACTGTAACGCTCAATACTACTTTTGATATATCGCTACCATAACAGCCTGAATTCATGACTACTCCACCAGCAATCGTTCCTGGAATGCAATATAGAAATTCAAAACCAGTTAAATTATTATTGGCCACATATTCTGCTAAAATTGATTTTGGCGTTGCAGGTCCACAATTTATAATATCGTTATTAATTTTTATATAATCAAAATCTTTTCCAAATTTAATAACCACTCCATCAAATCCTTTATCTCTAATTAACAAATTTGAACCAGAACCAATTACAATAATTGGAAAATGCCTATTATTATTTCTTAAAAATATTTGTAAATCTTTCAAATCTTTTGGCTTAAAAAAAAAATTTGCTTTACCTCCAATTCCAAGCCAATTAGATTTGGATAAATCAAAATTTTCTCTCAGCTCTCCTTGTAGATTTTTTTTAAGTTCTGAATAAAAATTAATGCTCATTTTTTAAATTAACAGCGATTTCTCTAATCCAACCACTAATACTTCCGGCCCCCATACAAACTATAACTTCATTTCCATAAGTATGACGTTTTATAAATCTTTCTAAATCAAACTGATTTTCAATACATATAACATCTTTTTTTGAATTCTTATTGATTAGCTTAGCCAATTCATAATGATTAATATTTTTTATTGGTTTCTCGCTTGCTGCATAAATAGGACACAAAACAACTAAATCACTATCCTTAAATGCATTTGCGAATTCTTTTTTTAATGAAGCAACTCTTGAATATCTATGAGGCTGAAATACCGTTACAATTTTTTTTTCCTTAAAACCAGATTTAATAGCATTTAAAACTGAGATAATTTCTGTTGGATGGTGAGCATAATCATCGTAAATTTCACTTCCTCTAAAATTAGTTATTTTAGTTAGTCTTCTTTGCACTCCCAAAAAATTTTTTAAAGTTGCTTTGATAGTATTATTTTTAATACCTAAGCTTTTAGCAACACCAATGGCAGCGGTTGCATTAAGAACATTATGTTTCCCTAATAAATTTAATTCAATATTTTTAATATGTTCAACTTTGTTATTAAGTTTTACAGATATGTTAAAAAACATCATCTTCCCTGAATTCTTTACGTTGTATGGGTGGAGATCTGATCCATTTTCAAAACCATAAGTAATAATATTTGATTTATTCTTTTTTCTTAAAATTTTTTTTAAAAATTTATCATCCGTACAAACAAATGATTTACCAATTAAAGGTGTTTTATTTATAAAAGTTTCAAAACTTTTATATAAATTCTTAAAATTTTTATAGTAATCTAAATGCTCTTTATCAATATTGCTAACTACAGAATAAGTAATGGGTATTTTTAAAAAACTGCCATCAGATTCATCTGCTTCAACAACCGCCCAATCTCCTTTTCCAAACAATGCATTTGAATTAATTGAGTTTAATATTCCACCATTAATAATCATTGGATCTAGTTTTGCTTTAGACAAAATCGTTGATATCAATGAAGTAATTGTTGTTTTGCCATGAGCTCCGCTAATAACTATGTTTTTTTTTAACTTAACAATCTCAGAAAGCATCTCTACTCTCTGAATAACTGGTATTTTTTTTCTTTTTGCCTCTCTTAACTCTGGATTGTCTTTGCTAATTGCAGATGAAAACACGACTAGTTTTGAATTTCCTATATTTTTTTTTGCATGATTAAAAAAAACTTTTAATCCAAGCTTTTGTAATCTTTTTATATTTTTATTATTTCTTGATGGATCACTACCCTGAACTTTAAATCCAATATTATGCATGATTTCGGCGATACCGCTCATACCTATTCCTCCTATACCAATAAAATGAACTTGGTCATTAGTCGTAATTTTAAAAGTCATGATAGAATTTTATTAATTTCTTTTTCAAAGATTTCATTAACATCAGTTTTAGTTAATTCTTTTAATTTGCTCTTTTTTTCAAGTAACTTTTCCTTGTTCAGCATCAATTCTTTGACTAAATCAAATAATTTTTCGCTGTTTAGATCTTGTTGATCAATAAGCCAGCAAGTATTCATTTTTAAAAAATAATCTGCATTATAAAATTGATGATTGTCTAGAGAGTCTTTAAAAGGGATTGCTATAAATGGTATCTGTAAATAAGCCAGCTCTGATAATGTTGAAGAACCAGCTCTTGTAATAACTAAATCTGATAGCATCATATATTTTTCAATATTTGGTTCAAAATTAAAAATAGTAACATTAGGATTATTTTTATAAGAAAAATCTATTTTTAATTCTTGTTCTTTATTTCCAGCTTGATGAAAAATTCTTATTTTTTTATTTAAATTAAATAATTTATTTAACGACCGAGGTATCGTTTTGCTAAAAATTTCTGCACCTTGACTACCACCAATAATAAGTAAAGTAAAATCAAAATTATCATCCCTTTTAAAATAATTATTTTCTTTTGCTATATAAATTTGCTCTCTAATTAGTTGTCCAACAAAAGTAATTTTATGATTATTTAAATTTTTTAAAGGGTATCCAGTAAATATTTTTGTTGAACTTTTTAAAAAAAAATTGTTAACCCGTCCGACTACAGAGTTTGTTTCGTAAATAACAAACTTTTTTTTTAATAATTTCGCTGCTAATAAAATTGGAAAAGAAACGTACCCGCCTGAACCAATAATCAATTGTGGCTTCTTTAATAAAAGNAAAAAAATTGAATATAAAAATGAAATAAATATTAAAAATATTGAATAAATTAATCCTAACCCTTTTTTTCCTGTTGGTGTTTTTATATTAATAAAATTAATTTTTTTTAAATTAATGTTATTTATAAATTTTTTAGCTCTATAATCAGTAACAAAATCTACATTAAAATTTTTTTTTTCTAGATATTCGGCAAGGGATATAGCTGGGAATATATGACCACCAGTACCACCGGTACAAATTAAAATTTTTTTCATTAAGTTAATTTTCTTTTAGTAAAACAAAGTAATATTCCAAATATTATTCCAGAGCCAATCATAGATGAGCCTCCATAACTTATGAAAGGAAAAGTCATTCCTTTGTTTGGAAGTATATTCAATGTAACTCCCAAGTTAATAATAGATTGCAAATAAACTAAGCAGGCCAATCCTATTAATACTAATTTTCTAAAAAGATTATTTTCAGTATTACATTGAGAATAAACTCTTAAAAAAATAAAAGTTATTATTAAAAAAATTATTAATATCATCAAAATACCAAATTCTTCGCCTATAACTGCCAAAACAAAATCTGTATGAGCTTCAGGAACTCTTTCTTTTAATATTCCCTCGCCTATTCCTCTTCCTGTAAATCCACCTTGTTTAATTGCTTCTAGTGCTTTTTGTGTTTGTAAATTATCGCCTTTATTGGGGTCGATAAAAGTTTTTAATCTTCTAAAAATATAAGAAAATCTTTCGCTAAATAATAAAATTACTGATGCTATTCCTATAAAAATAGCCGATCCCAAAGAAATAAGAAGAACAATACTAATTCCTGAAACAAATATCAAAATTAACCAAACTGAGAAAATTAACAAACTTTGACCAACGTCTGGTTGATTAAGTAATAATAATAAAGAAAAAAATAATACACAAAAACTAAAAAAAATTCTTAATTTAAGATCTCCAATTTTTGAATTAGAAATAATTAAAGAGCATAATAAAATAAAAAAAGGTTTATAAATTTCAATTGGCTGAAATCTAAAAAAAANCAAATTTATCCATCTCTTAGAACCTTTAACCTCAACTCCAAATATTAGAACTGACAACAATAAAAAGGAGGTAACAATGAAACCTAAAATACAATATTTTTCTATTTGCTTNGCTTCTAATAAAGACAAAGAGGTTAAAATTAAGAAACTAAAAAAGGCAAATAAAATGTGTTTTGCNATTAAAAGATAATCAGTTTTGTAAATTTTTTCTGAAGCAATACTAGAAGTAGANGTGTAGGCAAAAAATACTCCTAAAAGCATTAAGGAGATTATTAGAATAAATAGTAGTTTATCAACATTCCTCCACCAAAGAGCGAATTGATTAGTACTGGTTCTTCCAAAATTAATCATGAATACTTTTTTACTAATTGTTTGAAAGTATTGCCTCGATGTTCAAAATTTTTATACTGATCAAAAGAAGCTGCTGAAGGACTTAATAATATAACTTGTTTTAAATTNGGATTCTTTTNTGTCTCGCTTAAAGCTGACAACAATGCATTCTTAAGAAAGTGGCTAACATTATATTTAATAGTATTTTTAATTTGTCTTAAAAAAAAATTTACATTTTTTCCAATAATATAAGCCTTCAATATAGATCTCTTAAACTTTTTAATAGTTATCTTGTCTTTTTCTTTTGCAATACCACCTACAATCCAGTGAATATTTTTATAATTATTTAAAGCAACTTCGGTTGATGCAAAATTTGTNGCTTTAGAATCATTTACAAAAGTTAAATTATTTTTTATTTTGATAATTTCTTGTCTATGAGAAAGTCCACTAAAATCTTTAATTGTTTTTAAGTAAATTTTTTTTGAAATTTTAAATAATTTTGAAATTTGTAATGTAATATAAAGACAATTATTAAAATGACGTCCTTTTAGCGCTGCGCTAATTAGACTATCTTTAATATGATGATTAATATTTTTTTTAATTAATTGAATATTTCTTTGATTATATTTTGCAGATTTTAAAACTTTAAATATTTTAGATTGATTATCGTTACTTAAATCTAAAAAACCTTTGCCTGTCTGTGTTAATCCTTTAAAAATTTTAAGCTTTGCTAAAATATATTTTTCAAAACTTTTGTGTCTTTCAATATGATCTGGGCTGATATTCAATAAAATCGAAACTGAGCTTGTTANACGCAAAGAATAGTCGAGTTGNTAAGATGANAATTCGAGNACAAAAATTGCGGATTTTTCNTTATATGGTAAATTTAGTACAGGNGTTCCATAATTTCCTCCAATATAGACTTTCTTTTTTGAATTTTTTAACAAATCATAAATTAATTTACACATGGTAGATTTACCATTGGTGCCAGTTACCAAAATAACTTTTTGATCTTTAATNGAACTGCAAAATAAATCTAAGTCAGTAATAATTTTATTTTTATTTTTTTGAAAAAAAGNTTTTTTTGAATGTGAATAGATGTTAATTCCTGGTGATATAACTATAAAATCATAATTACTCTTAAACCAATCTTTATTTACTCGATATCTATTCTTAAATTTTTCCCTTAGTTGTTTGCTATCATCCCAGCATTCAATATTTGCTTTATTTTTTTTTAACTGAGATAAAGTTGCNTTACCACTAATACCAAGTCCAAAAACTAAAAATTTTTTNTGGNTACACTGTTCTAGTGAGAGCATTATCTTAATTTAAGAGATGCAAGACCTACTAAAGCAAAAACTATAGCTATAATCCAAAATCGAACTACAACTGTAGACTCGCTCCAACCTTTTTTTTCAAAATGATGATGTAAGGGTGCCATTTGAAAAACTCTTTTCCCTGTTAATTTAAAAGATGCAACTTGTATGATAACTGACAAAGCCTCCAGGACAAAAAGACCTCCAACTATCGCTAATACTATTTCATGCTTAGTTATAATTCCAATAGCTCCAAGTGCTGCGCCCAGAGATAAGGAGCCAGTGTCCCCCATAAAAACTTTAGCTGGTGGAGCATTAAACCATAAAAATCCTAAGCCCGCCCCTATCATTGCCCCTAAAAAAATACAAATTTCTCCTGTATTTTTTATATAAGCCAACTGAAGATATTTTGAAAAAATAATATTACCCGAGACATAAGCTATAAATGCAAAAGTTAGTGCAACTAAAATAACTGGAACAATCGCTAGTCCATCAAGACCATCTGTTAAATTAACAGCGTTAGATGATCCAACGATAACTGCTAAACCGAATATAAAGTAAAAGATTCCAAAATTTAATACGAAATTCTTAAACAATGGAAAATAAACTTTATAATTAAGCTCTGCCTCAGTGTTCAAAATTATAAAATATATAACAATTGTACCGCTTAAAATTTGCAAAAATAATTTTAATTTTGCGCTAATTCCTTTAGAATTATTTTTTACAACTTTTATATAGTCATCAATAAAACCTATTATTCCAAAACTTAATAAACAAAAAATTAATATTAAAACATATTTATTTGTAAGATCAGCCCATAACAAAGTTGAAAATAAAATACTTAAAATAATTATTAAGCCTCCCATAGTAGGAGTGCCTGATTTTTTTATAATATGAGATAAAGGACCGTCATTTCGAATGGGTTGTCCATGTTTTTGAAATGATTTTAACTTAGTAATTAAGCTCTCTCCAACTAAGAGTATAAAAGCTAAAGAAGTGGCAACTGACAATCCAGTTCTAAAGGTAATATATTTAAAAACGTTAAAAGCATTAATTTCTGAGGAAAAATATTTAAAAAAAAAATATAGCATTATTAAAATTTCTTAAAAAAATTAAACAAACCAATTCTATTTGACGATTTGACTAATAAAATATCATTATTCTCTAAAAGATTGAAAATATTTTCTTTCAGAAAACTAATATTTTTAACCAACATCCCTCTTTTACTACGATTTAGCTTTTGATAAGTATGCCTAACTTCCGAACCAATACAATAAACTTTGTCTATATTA
>B570J29605_1000156_pt1 | contig 10666 bp, 14 predicted proteins | sample LakMenEpi05Nov12_FD_29605 | JGI IMG/M metagenome (IMG submission 29605)
CTGCTACGAGTCGTACTTGTAAAAATATTAAATCAGCAGAATATTAATTATCTAATTACAACTACACATCATGCTATTACCGACGGTTTATCAAGCATCCAACTTCATTCAGAAATTTTAACCTACTGTCAAAAAATTACCGCAGGTAAATCCATTCCAGCAGTTACTACGTTAGAACCACTTCCACCCATTGAAAAACTATTACCTCCATGGACAAATAGTTTTAAAGGCAAACTAGGGAGAATTGCTTTATTATTAAATCTCGCACTGCAAAAATATTGGAATCAACCAAAAACATTAGGAGTAGAAAAATATGTTCCCATTTCTCAACGGCGTTGCGAAATTATTCATAGACAACTTAGCGAAGAATCAACACAACAGTTTATTCAGCAATGCAGACAAGAAAACACTACAGTACAAAGTGCTTTATGTGCGGCATTAATGTTAACAGTCTCCAAACAACTGACTAAAAGCCATGAAGATAATATTCGAGTTAGTTGTTTATCATATCTTGATTTAAGAAGACATTTACAACCAGAAGTTAGTCAAGAAAATATGACGGTTTTAGCAGCCTCTATCATGGGATTTTATCGAATTACTAATAATATATCTTTTTGGGAATTAGCGCGAAAAACAAAACATACTCTTAATAAAAAAATTAGCCAAGGAGAAATTTTTCAAATGATATTTCTCGCTAAACAATTGATAAATTTTTCTTTGCTATTCCCGAATCAAGTATCTGCTACAGTTTCAGTTTCTAACGTTGGTAAAGTTAATATTCCCCATACCTATGGTGAATTAGAACTAGAAGAAATAAGTTTTGTTGGTTCTCATGCTTTATATGCAGGAATGTTTATTGTTCACGCTGCTACTTTTCAAGAAAAAATGACTTTAAATTTTGTTTTTTCTCAGCCTGCACTTAATCGCCAAACCATGGAAAAACTTGTTGATAATTGCATTGATTATATCATGAACATCTCATCTCATTACTTAATACCAGGAGGTACATAAATGAATAACAATCTCTCTCATTCTCTACCCGACAACCAAGATAACGCCACTAAAATTCAAACTTGGTTAGTTTCCGAAATTTCCTCTTTACTGGGAGTTAATCCAGAAGAAATAAATATTCGTGAACCTTTAGATAGTTACGGTTTAGACTCAGCACAAACCATAATTATCGCTAGTAGAGCCGAAAAGTTTTTGGGATTTAAATTATCACTTATCCACCTTTGGTATTATCCCACCATTGAAGAACTTTCTCTCAGATTATCTGAAGAATTAGAAAATTCCCAGTCAGAAATTATCCAGATATAACCTCTACAAATTCTGTTTAATTACTGATAAACCAGTTTTTCCTCCTTGATTATTGGGACACTTCGCTAGATTAGGATAGCCTAATTCAGCCAGGTGTCCTCTTTTCTAACTTCCTATTTTTAAATACAGGAAATTTTGTTATGAACGCAGCAGAAATTTTAGCAAAACTCACTCAACAAGGTGTCTTATTCTGGTCAGAAAATAGCAAGCTAAATATTCGTTCTCCCAAGGGTGTAATTACTCCAGAAATACAAATAGAAATAGCTACATATAAAGAAGATATTTTAGCATTAATCCAGGAAATGAATGTTACTAATAATTATGCCCATGAACCTTTAACTCAAGGTATTAGTTTACAAACTATTGGTAAATTAATTGGTGGCTTTTCTGGAGAATCACCCACAGGATATCAAGCACCAATTATTAATCCTCAATTCATGGCNGAAAACTTAAAAGTTACTTTTAGACCTTTACCNGATAATTATCATCATCAAGTTATTGTCAGATTTCGCCAACAATTAATTTTCTATCTNCAAAAGCATGGTGTGAAAGTAATTCCCTGGAAAGAAGCCACAACCGAATTAAAACATACCATTAAAATCCCCATTATTAACTGGCAGAAATCTTTAAAAATGCAGAGTGTCAGAGCAGATATTGATGCTGTAATAGACGTAGAAAGACCAAANTCATGGTTAAGAAAATTAGGAATATTTATAGCTGANGCTTGGTATAAGTTATCTTATACATGGTTGAAAGAAAAACAGCAAATGTCCGTTATCGAAATTGCTAAATTAAGTAGTTGGGCTGAAGATCATGCTGCCAAATATGTGGAAGATCCGACAAATACACAAGTAATAATTCTCACTGATATAGATGCTGAATTTGTTAATCCACTCACACCTTATTCAGAAAAAATTCGCATTGGTATCAATACACTAATTAAAACCTTTTCCGAAATTGTTATTGGTGTATCTGATGAAAAATTTTCTATTTTGAATATGAATCTTTCCGATTCTAAATTCGCTCCCAATGAAATTGAAAATTTTGCTTTAAAATCACTTATTCCTAAAGTATTTGTCCCCATTACTCCATTATTAATTAGTCGCTTTGAACTAGGAGAATATAATCCTCATCTATCAAATTATGCCGGAAAGCTGGTAAAGTTAGGGCAAGAATTAGCATCTACAGGTTTATTTCCCGCCGGATTTAAATTAGATGAAGTTATTAAAAGAAAATCCCATAGAGACATTGTTAATGTTATCGTTAATGGCAGAACAGGAGTATCTTATGGTTTTGTGGCTTATGCTGAACCTCCTCATTATGTCGGTAAGCCAGAAATCACTATTGATGAATGGGAGAATTTATTACCTGTAGCCGGATTTAGTAGTTATGAAGTTCGCAAAAATGAACAAGGTAGACGTTTTATTAAACTAAATATCAACGCCGAAAATAGATTTAAGCAAATACCTGATATTTGGTTAGTTAGTTCTCGTTCTGGGGCAAATAAAACAGACTTAAACATTGATTCTGATATTCTGCGGATTGGTTTGCAAGATAAATTATATCTGCAATTACCATTAGGAAGTAATTCAAAAAAAGCAGATATCAAACCTTCCTATGATATCTATGTCATGTTAGCCATTAGTTTAGCTGCGGCTTTATACACACCAGAATTAATTGCCAATGGTGCGCCCATAGTTCACTTTCATGGCTATCCTAGTTTTGATTGGTTTCAAGACAATGAATATTGTGTGGGGATGAATAATCCTTCTGTACCTTGTGGAACTTATGAATCAGGGGTTTTCAATTTTCTAGGAATTGCTGATTTAGGTGATCAAATAATAAATGATGTCAATTTAATTAGCTTAGTAGAACCAGATCATGGCACAAATTTTATTGCCAGTGATTTAGAATATTTAGTAAATAGGTTAAAAGCTGGGTGCGTAACTGGACAAATTGAACTAGGTGGGAAAAATTTTCCTTCTCTTAAGAATCGGTAACAGGGAAGAGGCAGAGGGGGGGAATTTCCTTCTTCTTCCTTCCTTTCTTCATTCTGACTCCTGACTCCTGACTCCTGACTCCTGACTCCTACTATATGCCGGCTGGATAAATGTCCATCTTTGCGCCGTTGGGTGAGAATTGTGGCAGGATAGAAAGAAGCCTGTGCAACATCACAGACTTAAAAGGGTGTTGTTTTGCATCAGAAACCGTCAAGAAGATTGTTAGTTTCGCACTGTCAACGAAAAATTTGGCGGAAGGGATATACTATCCTCTGAATGTTAGTAAATTGCAGAACAAGCTATAGCGGTTGTCAGTTGCATGAAAACATCCAGTTATCATCAAACTTTTCACCCTGTTCTCCATTCCCGGCTACATATACTCCCCACCCTGACTAGGAAATGAATCCAGAAAACTCAGAAACTTACATAAATCATCCAACTTGGGGTTTACTCTATAGGATCTGTATGGTTGATGAGAACCAGGATCTGTTTACCACACTCTACGCCCAACGCTTATTTTTTCTGGTAACAACTGAGCTTAAAGCCCTGAAATTTCAGCCAATTGGCCGGACTGAAGCCAGAATGATGCTGGAAAATCGCCTACGGACTTTGCGCCGCAGTGGTAATTCTCAAGAGTACGAGCAACTTCAAGGTGTATTTCAGCGCACATTCCAATGAATAGTTCACTTAGCGATCGCCTTACTCAAATTCGCGCCTCACTNCCATCTACAGTGAGGTTGATTGCTGTTACAAAAAGAGTATCTACCGAATTAATGCGGGAAGCATACACCGCAGGANTTCGTGATTTTGCCGAAAGTCGCATCCAAGAAGCTGCCAGTAAACAAGCCGAATTGCAAGATCTATCGGATATTACCTGGCACTTAATTGGACATCTGCAAACGAACAAGGCCAGAAAAGCCTTAGAACTATTTCAATGGATTCACTCCGTTGATAACTTGCCGCTGGCACAACGCTTAAATACTCTAGCGCAAGAACTGGGAGTGAATCCGAATGTATGCTTACAAGTGAAAATTCTCCCCGACGCGAATAAATCTGGTTGGATAGTTCCAGAATTATTGGCTGACTTGGCAGCACTTAACCAATGTGAAAATTTACAAATTCAAGGTTTGATGACAATTCCGCCCCAAGGTTTGACAGATAGAGAAATTTTAACTGTATTTAATAGTACGTATGAATTAGCACAAACCATCAAATCACAAAATTGGCCAAATATTACAATGCAGCAATTATCAATGGGTATGTCTGGAGATTACCAATTGGCAGTGCAAGCAGGAGCAACAATGGTACGATTAGGTACAATTTTGTTTGGTGAACGAGCGTAGATATAGCTGTAGCCTTGGTTCTAAACACCATGCTTGGCAATCGGTTGCAAATTTATTCTACCAAATATTCATAATTGTCAAAGAATATAATATTCTCATAAGTAATTCTGAATTGCAAAGGTGGTCAGACCCCCTTTATTTTTAATGATCATTAGGCTACAATTTTAACTCAATGTTACAGATTCGTTAATGTGCAGGCATTAACATGAGTATCTGTTGATAATTGAGAATTTGTACTAAAGAGTAAAATCAGTAGTACAATTGCTACGTCAAACATCTACTATAGTTACGACTACTGCCTAAAAGGAACTTTAATGTAACTTATAGCCAGGAAAATTAGGGGAATTTTAATCCAGGAGCGTACAACATGAGTAATATATTTTCCAAACTCAGGGACTTTGTTGGTTTGAATGAGCAGGTAGAATACGAATACTACGAAGAAGAGGCGGAAACAGCCAATAATTATCAGAATATCTATCAGCAAGAAAATCCTCAACCAGCGCCACAGGAAGCCACTCCTGCCAATCGGCGTTGGCGGGAAAATCCACCTACCAGTACAGAAGAAGTAGCTGCAACAGTATCCAAACCTATGAGTAACGTTATTGGTATGCCAGGCGCAATTAATGGAATCTCTGAAGTTCTAGTCCTCGAACCTCGCACATTTGAAGAAATGCCCCAAGCGATTCAAGCACTGCGCGAACGCAAATCAGTAGTATTAAACTTGACCATCATGGACCCCGATCAAGCTCAACGTGCAGTTGACTTTGTTGCCGGTGGTACTTATGCCTTAGACGGACATCAAGAACGAATTGGTGAAAGCATCTTCTTGTTTACTCCCAGTTGCGTGCAAGTTAGCACTCAAGGTGGTTTAATACATGAAGTGCCTATCAGCCAAGCTCGTCCCGCTCGTCCCGCAGCTACAGCAGCAACGACCACTTGGGGAAATGAACCCACTCGGATGGCACAGTAGGCTAAATTAGTCATTAGTTCTGATAATTAATTGACAGACCACTAGTGACTAATGAAAATGAATATAAAATTTGGCTTAATTGGCGGTGGGGTAATGGGAGAAGCTCTATTATCCCGCCTTATTATCAGTGGTATTTATCAAGGCTCAGAAATCATCGTCAGTGAACCCCAGGCTGAACGTCGCGGCTATTTAGAGCAGCAATATGGGGTGGTTGTAACTACGGATAATAGCCTGGTGTTAGGGGCAGCAAAAACAGCGGTGATGTTGGCAATCAAACCCCAAATATTTAGTGCTGTAGCCCAAGAATTAGCAGATATCCTGCCCACAGAACATTCACCCCTGATCATTTCTATCCTCGCGGGTGTAACTTTAAAACAATTGGAAGCAGCCTTTCCCCAAGTTCCCATAATTCGGGCTATGCCTAATACTCCCGCTACAGTAGGCGCAGGTGTAACCGCAATTTCTTTAGGTGCTTACACTCATCCCCATCACCAACAAACAGCACAGCAGATTTTTACCGCTGTGGGGGAAGTGGTGGAAGTATCGGAAAGCCTCATGGATGCGGTGACAGGATTATCTGGTAGTGGACCGGCTTATGTGGCATTGATGATTGAAGCATTAGCTGATGGGGGTGTGGCTGTGGGTTTACCAAGAGCGATCGCTCAACAACTAGCTGTACAAACGGTCTTAGGAACAGCTACACTGATACAAGAAACAAAAATCCACCCAGCGGAACTCAAGGATAGAGTTACCAGTCCCGGTGGTACAACTATCGCTGGTGTGAGTGCCTTGGAAAAAGCCGGTTTTCGTTCCGCTGTCATTGAAGCCGTCAAAGCCTCGAAAGAACGCGCTCAGGAATTGGGGAAAGGGTGATAATAACTTTTCAAGGTGACTCGAAAATCTTTTATTCACCTTGAAAGGGATAGATGTTTAGAATTAATAATATTGAAGAGGACTTTAATTATGAGTATTATCATCTCTGATGAACTTCTAACCGCGACTCGAATGAATGAAGGGGAAATGAAGCAAGAAATTGCGGTTTTGCTGTTTCAGAAGGACAAACTTACTCTGGCTCAAGCAAGCCGATTTGCAGGGATGAACCGGATTGCTTTTCAACATCTATTAGCAAGTCGTCAAATCCCGGTGCATTATGGTGTAGAAGATTTTGAACAAGATATTAAGAATCTACGGGAGATGGGTAGGTTGTGATCATTGTCAGCGATACATCACCAATTAATAACCTGGCAGCAATTAACCAACTCCATTTACTTCAACAACTTTACGGGACAGTAATTATCCCAGAAGCTGTTTATCGAGAATTAACTGATCCTGACTTCCCAGTTGCGGGAGCGTTTGAAGTCCAAACTTTTGAATGGATTCAAACTCGTTCAGTTACTAATCGCACAGTTATTGAAGTCCTCATTAATGAACTCGATATAGGTGAGGCTGAGGCTATCGCTTTAGCAGTCGAATTACAAGCAGATCAACTTTTAATTGATGAGCGTCGAGGGCGGATTATTGCTAATAAATTACACCTCAAGTACACAGGAATTTTAGGCATTTTGATAGAGGCAAAAAGTCAAGAGCTAGTTCCTTTCGTTAAGCCTTTGATGGATGATTTAATTAATCAAGCAGGCTTTTGGATTGCTGAATCGTTGTATAAAAGTGTTTTACAAGCTGTTGATGAAGAAACTGCTATTTAAAGATCATAGGCAAGAGCTTCATATATATCTGCTTCTTCAAGGTATGGGTAAGCCTTGAGAATATCATTCGCACTGTGTCCAGATGCCATTAGTCCAACGATAGTACCAACTGTGACACGCATTCCCCGGATGCAGGGTTTGCCGCCCATTATTTCTGGGTTGCGGGTAATTCTGGTGAGATTTTGCATAGCTGATTAGATTGGAAAACCAGAAATGGCTGCGTTAATCTTTTCCATTATCACTCTTTTCTACTGAACTTCCCAAAGCTGCAATTGAAAGCAAAAAGTTTCTACTGGTTTTTTGGGATTGTTTTTCAGTTGCTTTATAGCGCAGGTAATCAACAAAATTGATGAGTTCAGTAAGTGAATCTTCAGGCAATGTCTTAATTGACTCAATAATCTGCTCTCGGTTTTTGGTTAAAGTATCCATATATTGATTTAAAGGAATGCGGCTTACTTCAAACTAGCAATCCAGGAATTGCTAAAATTTATTGGGTTGCGGCTTCACTTTCAGCAAGCCCTAAGTAAGCCGCAAAATCAGCGATAATTTGTAATTGCAGTAAGAAATTTATCTCTGTAAAATACGTTTTGCTCGGATAATTTGTCTGTGACCCTCTGGACGGCGACCGAGTTTCTCTACAAGTGGTGCGATACTTGCTTTGACTGTATCAGAACATAAAGGAACAAGCCATGGAAAAATACCTTGGCTTAGAATGGGACTCAAGTTACCAACAGCAGGAGAAAAGACATAGTTCCACACACCCTCAAGAGCTTTGATGTAGAGTTTTTGATTTTCAATTTCAATCGCTTTACAATCTTTGAGAAACTTTTGTAATCGCGTTATATCAGTAGAAAAACCATTACCTACATAACTATCCTTGACTTCCTTCAATATACTAGCTAGTTCATTAATACTATTCTCCCTAGCGACACGGACTTTGAGTAAGCTATCAATATCACCTTCCTTAAATATATGATCATCCACCTGTGTTTTCAGCGTCATATTGTTTAAACCTATTTCCCGAAAATTGACATGAAATAGGTCATTTGCTTGTCCCATAAGATAAAGAATGTAGCGACTAACTTCCTCATCAGTTGCTTGAAATGGTTGTTCCTTCCAGTAATCACGCACATCTTGCGCTTGCGTATACTCATTTTCTGTCATGTTGTAGGTTGTTCCCCAAGACGCAGTTAAGGGGGCTGTGAAACTTAAGTGACAGCTTCGCAGTCTGCGTGCCAGATATACAAAAGCCCTCGCTGCATTCTCTTGAGATTGATTGTTTGGTCTTGTTATAGCTTCTTCCCCTAATTCGGCTGCCTTTTTAAACAGACGATTAAGTTCGCTCTGAGGATTTGATTCATTCTTATGGCTATCAATCCTTATCAAATGTGCAGGTAAAAAATGAGATATCGCATTCAAATATGCCCAATGCCACGCAACTGCTACAAGGCTAGGCTTCTCAGAACGGAAGTTAGCATCATTAGATTTAATCTCCTTGAAACATTTTTCCGCATTGCTTAGATAATTAATTGCTTCATTGTAAAATTTATCGTATGAAGCATCTTCATATCCACTTGATTGAAGGGCTGTGTCAAAAATGGGTTTTCTTAAAGCACTTCCAATGTAGAGTTGTGATTTTGCTTTCTCGAAAAGTTTCTCAATGCGTTTGGCTACGTCTTTGTGTTCTTCAAAATTGTTTTTCGCATCTGAGTCATAGTCTCGAAAATTAAGATATACCAACTGAAGTTCAGCCATCTGACAAAATGAGTTAAAGGGTATACCAAAAGGGCGCTCTTTCTTAAGTTCATTGGGTGTAACATCAACTGTTAATCGAGGCTGTGTCATAATTTGCAAAAGAAGAGAATCTCCATTAATCCAGCTACCGATGGTTTCCTTATGCACGTCAAACGAAGTGTTAACTCTTCCCATAGTCTTTAGAGCTAATGCACCCAAATCACTCAATTGCCTAAGTTCACGACGCTGTCCTTGCCAATCAAGCGTCTTAACAGCTTCAGATTGTTGTTGGTGGAGGTCTTTAAGTATTTGCATAGCGAAAATCAGTATGTTCCTTTAGGTAAAAAAGAGTCAACCTAAGCATATAAACAGAAGATATCACTACCATTCCGCATAACAACTTAGATATTATGCAAATTACCATACAAATATGACAAATATATAGATCGCACCAGAGGTAGTCATCGTATCCTCAAACATCCAAGCAAATCAGGTATTGTAGTTGTACCTGGAAAACCAAGTAATGACATTCCAGTCGGTACACTCTCATCAATTTGGAAGCAAGCAAAATTATGAACGAAAAAATGATTGAGTACACAGTCATCTACGAACGTGGCCAGACAAACTGGGGCGCTTATGTTCCCGACTTACCCGGTTGTGTCAGCATTGGCGATACTTTGGCAGAAGTACAGGAAAATATTAGAGAAGCGATCGCATTATACCTAGAAGTATTAAAAGAAGATGGACAACCTATACCCGAACCATCCACGCAAGTTGGTAAAGTAGCAGTAACGATATAAACACAGCTACCGGAAACAATTCACCATGCAAGGACTAGCCGTTAAGCTTATTGATTAGTAATCAATACCAGTCAACAATTGTGAGTCCCGAAACCCTGGAAAACTCCTTGATATTGTGAGTAACTAAAGTTGCTTGCAATGCTATGGCTGTACCAGCAATCAAAACATCCATTTGACCGATTGGAGTTCCTTGCTGCTCCAACTCAGCACGAATTTTAGCAGCAGCAAGAGCAGCTTCTCTATCAAACAAAACCAGGTTAACCCGACTCATAAGTTCTTGAAGTTGTTGAGTGCGTTTTGCGGGTGAAGTGGACTTAGCAATACCAACTTGTAATTCAAAAAAAACAATCGTAGGAATACTAATTTCTTGAGCAGAGACATTAGCAAAATTTTCAGCAACTTGTCCTTGACCTTTGAAATAATAAATCAGTGTGTTGGTGTCCAAAACGTACATTTAAAGGCTCTCCCGCAGAATGTCTTGTCCTGATTCAGCGCGAATTTCTTCTAAAGTGGGAAAGTCATCTGTCCAAGTTCCAGCAAGTGAATAAACAAATTCTGACCAAGGTAACTCGTCAATATTTTTAACAGTTTGGTTAGTATTTAGATGTTTAGCACGGATAAATTCAGCAAAAGTCAGAATCGCATCAGCTTGATCTTGGGGAAGAGTTTTAGCGATCGCATAAATCTGTTCAGCAATAGTCATAAGAATACCCGGTAAGTGGGAAACTCAGTGGCTTTAGCCCTGAGAGGGAAACGGCACGAGCGGTTTTAACCGCTGTGAATCTTAAAATTGAAACCA
>B570J29605_1000160_pt1 | contig 10574 bp, 8 predicted proteins | sample LakMenEpi05Nov12_FD_29605 | JGI IMG/M metagenome (IMG submission 29605)
TTTCGTTTTGTGAAATGGCTAAAACTCAACCACAATAACGCATTGAGGTGAATTTACATATCGTTACACATTTTGGTTATTTAACGTCCACTTACTTAAATTCCTCTTTCTGTTTCTGGATGATAAAAATAGTTCCCATTGTAATACTCGTTAGGTTAAGGAAATGTAGGTTGGGTTGAGTGATAGCAAAACCCAACCTACGACATAACTATTTTTAACCTTAACCCAATCAAAACCATATTTTGATTTTTAAGCTATAATAGACATTGGGTTTACCACTTCTATGCCTAAAAAAATCAATTTTCAGTCCCGCAAATTTCCTAAAGCTGTAACTTTTTCTTTGTATCTCTTCAGTGTTATGGCTGTTCTGATAGTGTCTTTTCCTTGGCTTTATGAAATCAAAACAAAAGCCGGAATTAATATCTCAAAAAAGTACAATACTGGACCTTTTTTAGAAAAACATACTCATGGACTCTTTAAATGTCAGTGGCTGTATCCCTACTATTGTAAACCTCCCCAAGATTAAACTGTAAGATTAGGGTGGACATTGCCCACCCTACAAATTTAAATCAATTTATCTAAGTAAGGACTGACATCAACCGCTAATTTTTGTCCTAATTTTAGCAATTGACGACATTGAATAGTTTCGGCTTCATTATCAATACTGGTAATTCGTGGCAATATTTGACTGTGTAAACAACTCCAGTAAAGTTCTTGGGAATGGTTTAAATTAATGCCAAGATGTAATTTATGACCAACATCAATCAATCGTTCTAAACGTTGGATATCTATATCTATTTTGCTATTGGTATCATACAATAATTGCCATAATAACCGGACTATCAATTGTTCTAAAATTTGACTACCATCGGGAATGTTTAATTGACAACGGAGATGTTTGGCTTCAGTAGCGATCGCTTCTAATTCTACAATCAGATTCCAGCTTAATTGTAGTTCGCTAATATCTTGTTCTAGGGATTTCAAAGCTGTTAAACAACGATAACCCAAAGCAATCTCCGCTGCTACCTGTAATTCTCGTGGTACTTCCAACTCATCCCGATGAAAGGCCATAATTACACCGTAATTATCCCTATAGGCTTGAGTATATAACTGGTCTAATCGTGCCAGTGTTTCCTGACTCAACAACCGCATAATGCGGTGACGTTCTTCCGCAAATAAAGTTTGCAAACTAAAGGCTTCATCACCAAATAGTTGAGTCATCACCAAAATAACATGAGCGATACTAGCCTGTTGCAAGGCTGCAAACAGCTTTTCTNTGATTTGACTATAGTTACGTCGTCCTTCAAACTTTTGAATACAGCAATGAAAATCCCAACCACCCAAATGCAAAACCGCAAATACTAAATTTTCATTTTCCCAAGTAATATTTGACACTAGCTGCAAATGCCCGACTGCCATAGTTAGTGGTCCCAGGCTCTGCTTATGATAATCTAGCTCATGGGCATCATAGCAGTAAACACGCTGATGATGATTATGGGGGTGTTTATCTGTCTCTTGTCCAGGGGCAGTATTTTGGTGATGATTAAATAGGGAAGTAATGGCGTAATGGGCAGCAACTTGTTTAAAGCCAATTTGGGCAGTTAGCACCAACTGACGATATATCTCAGCCCCATGTTTAAACTCTTCCACATTGCTAGGGGCTAAACCTAGACGTTTAAGAAACTCCTTTTCTAATTGGATACCTGCCACATCTCCGGCTAATTCTAAAGCACGGGAGGCATAACGCAAAATTTGTGTTCCCTCTGGACGGGAAATTTCCTCAAAAAACCAGCCGCAACTGGTAAACATCAGTAAAGAGTGACGCTGCATTTCCAACAAGCGTAAAGCTTCTACCTGTTCAGCCGCTTGGAGTTTGCGAGTTTGATGGCGGGATAGAAACCGGTTAATATTAGCGGGAGTGCGATCGCCCATGACATGAACATATTCGTCCCGCGCTTGCCAAGGATCACGAAATAATGCACTGCCATATTCTTCATAAACATCAATTAACTGATCCCGCAGCCAATTTAAAGCATTTCTTAACGGCCGTCGCCATTTTTGATGCCACACGCCCCCTTCACCACCACAACCACAATCATCTTGCCATCTATCCACACCATGGGCGCAACTCCAAGCCGTCACAGACTTGATTTTTACTTCCCAAGAGGGAGGATTTAAACTCAAATAATGGGCAAAATTGGTGACAGTCCAACCATGACGGGGAAACTCACCAATAAAGGCATACGCTAAAGTCTTCTCTGTGCCTTTTTTGTGATGTCCAAAGGTTTCCCCATCTGTAGCTACAGAAATTAATTGGGAGTGACGATGATCCCCGCGAATAGCTGCCCCAATGCGTCCCGCAAAATGATGGGAATTGTAGACAACATCACTAAAACCCATATCCCGCGAAATCGGACCATCATAGAAAAAGATATCAATATAGGCAGTTGATTTGTTTGCAGATTCATCGCTATCTAAATAACAGCGGTAAGGACGAGTAGGATCAATCTGATTACCACCCACCTCATGCCATTGACTATCAGAATCATCATCTGTGGGGAAAGGACGACAACGCTGGGCTTGAGAAGGGGCTAAAATGATAAATTTAATGTCTTCAGCTACCAATGCTTCTAAGGTGGCATAATCTACGGCTGTTTCTGCCAACCACATTCCTTCAGGATCACGGCCAAAGCGAGAATGGAAATCTTCCTTACCCCAGCGAATTTGTGTATGTTTATCCCGTTCATTGGCTAGGGGAAGGATAATGTGATTATAGACTTGAGCGATCGCATTCCCATGACCATTTAGGCGATCGCAGCTTTTAGCATCAGCCTCCAAAATTCGCTGATAAACGGACCCATCGTAGCGTTCTAACCACGACATCAGCGTTGGACCGATATTAAAGCTCATGTATTCATAATTATTCACAATCTTCACAATTTCACCTCGGTCATTTAAGACTCTAGCAAAGGCATTAGGACGATAGCACTCCCAATGAATGCGCTCATTCCAGTCATGAAAAGGACTAGCACTGGGTTGACGTTCAATGGCATCAAGATAAGGATTTTCTCTAGGAGGTTGATAAAAATGACCATGAACCGTGACATAAACACCCTGAGCAGTTTTCAGGGGATCATGTTCAGGACTGGATTTAGGCTCTTGATCTAATGGTAATATTGAGCCAGAACTACTGGGTTTTTCCGCTGCCAAAGTCATATATTTTTATCCAAATAAATGTGTAATTTTGCAGAATATTCTTACTATATCTACATTTCTACAATTGTTTTCTCATAAAATCAGTTATAAATAACACCTGTGAAACAAAACTAAATTTTAATAGGAGTCAGGAGAAAAAAGGGGAATAATATCGAACCCCAATTACCAATTACCAATCACCATCCTTGACAGATATGATAGGTGTTCAAATGCACATAATGTTTTAGTCCCTGTGCAGATATCCCCTGAACTAAAGGTAAAAATGTCAATCAAGAACATTATTTTCAGCGTGCTGCTGTTGTTTATACCCATATCTCTAACAGCCCACTTTTTAGGATGGGGAGACTTGATAGTTTTCATCACCGCTGCATTAGCTATACTCCCCCTAGCAGCTTGGATGGGTACAGCTACGGAAGAAATAGCTGTAGTTGTTGGACCAGGAATAGGCGGATTTTTAAACGCGACTTTTGGCAATGCCACAGAATTGATTATTGCCTTAGTTGCCCTGAATGCGGGCTTAATTGATGTCGTCAAAGCCAGTATAACTGGATCAATTATCAGTAATTTACTCTTAGTCATGGGTTTATCCATGTTATTAGGCGGAATTCGTTACAAAGAACAAACATTTGAATCAGTCATAGCTCGTGTAAATGCTTCTTCTATGAATTTGGCGGTAATTGCCATTTTGTTACCAACAGCAATGAACTATACCTCCATAGGGATTAGTGAGAAAACCGTACAGAATCTTTCCCTAGCTGTAGCTGTCGTCTTAATTCTAGTTTACGGCTTAACACTGCTATTTTCCATGAAAACTCATGCTTATTTGTATGATGTTGGTGTGGCAGATATCGAAGAGGAAGCAGAAGCAGTTGTCCATAAAAAACCAAATGTTTGGTTATGGAGTGGTGTCCTTTTAGTTTGCACCCTGTTAGTTGCCTTTGAGTCAGAACTACTAGTTGGTTCATTGGAAGTCGCTACATCTCAACTAGGTTTAAGCGCCCTATTTACCGGGGTAATTTTAGTTCCTATTATCGGTAATGCTGCTGAACACGCTACCGCAGTTACCGTAGCCATGAAGAACAAAATGGATTTGGCTATGTCTGTCGCTGTGGGTTCAAGTATGCAAATTGCCCTGTTTGTGGCCCCGGTTTTAGTAATTGCCGGTTGGGTAATTGGCCAACCAATGGATTTAGATTTTAACCCCTTTGAATTAGTCGCTGTTGCTGTATCAGTTTTAATTGCTAATAGCATTAGTTCTGATGGTAAATCTAATTGGTTAGAAGGGACATTACTCCTAGCTGCTTATACTGTCTTGGGTTTTGCCTTCTACTTCCATCCAGTTGCCAACAGTATCGGTTAAAATATCTTACCTGATCAAAAGTCTAAAATTCCCGATCTCATAAATTGGGAATTTTTTCTCTTCTACCAAGTCATAAATATTTTTTTAATGATTTTAACTCCCTTAAGATAGATGAATAAAATCAATAATTCTTATAGTGTCAAATCAGATCATTCTTTTGATATCAACCTATAGATTTATGATACATCAATATCCCTAAATATTTTTTACTATTTGATCATAGTAATTACATATATAGGACTAATATTTGATTTTTCAAAAAACTCAGTGCCAGTTTATATCCGTTCTTCTCTGCTTTTGCTATTTCCCATTTTATAAATAAATACAATTATAAAAGACAATGAATGAAATCGGACTGCTGATGATGGGTGTATTTAATCAGAAATCACTAACTATACCCCATTTTCCATTAAACCAAACCTTGTTTAACCTAGAAAATGGTGTACAGCTAACAAATCATCAATCAAATAAGTTAGTTTCTTCTGCTCAAATTACACCACCAGAATTTATCCACATAAATGAAACTTCCCCAACTAATCTCTCAATTCTCTCATTCCGACGACACCAAATATTTAAGCAAATCACACAAAAACAGACATCNAGCAGTTCTTTTGAATTAGCTGATGCTGGGAATATCCCTATGACCAATAAAAAAGNTGTTCAATTATCAACAGGATATCGCACAACCCAGAATAAACCTATGCCCGTAATTGGTTTTGGTAATTCAGGCATATCTGTGAAAGTTTTACAAAAATTGTTAATGTCTAATGGTTATGGACTACCTATTGATGGAGTTTTTGGACCAGTTACCGAAACTGCTGTCAAAGCCTTTCAAAATCGTCGAAGTCTATCAACAGATGGTGTGGTTGGTCAAAAAACTTGGTGGGAACTAACAATTTAATTTGTCATTTGTCATTTGTCATTTGTCATTTGTCATTTGTCATTTGTCATTTGTCATTTGTCATATAAATCATCTAAATCAAAAGAATCATAGTTAAAGATGATTTCTATCAGTCAAAATTTCATAACCACTATCTGTCACTAATACAGTATGCTCAAACTGAGCAGATAAAGCATTATCAACTGTTACCGCAGTCCATCTATCAGCTAAAATTCTGGTATTTTTAGAACCAGCATTTAAAATTGGTTCAATTGCTAAAGTCATTCCTGAACGCAATTTCACATTCGGTATTTCACGAGTTCGATAGTTAAAAACCGCTGGTTCTTCGTGTAAATTTCTACCCACACCATGACCAGTAAATTGTTCCACCACTGTAAAACCATTGGCTTTGACATGATCTTCAATTGCACCGGCAATCTCCGTTAAATGGACACCAGCTTTTACCTGTTCAATCCCTTTATATAGAGATTCCTCGGCTATTTTAATCAGTCTTGCGGCTTCACTCGTCACACTACCCACAGCGATAGTAATACAGGAATCACCATGAAAACCTTGATAATAAGCACCTGTATCAACTTTTAATACATCACCTGCCCGAATTACCTTTTTATGGCTAGGAATTCCATGGACAACTTCATGATTAATGCTAGAGCAGATGGAAGCGGGAAACCCATGATATCCTTTAAAGCTAGGAGTTGCATCCATTTCGCGGATGCGTTTTTCCGCATAAGCATCTAAATCGGCCGTGGTCATTCCTGGCTGAACTAGGTCAGAAATTTCCTTGAGAACAGTTGCCACAATCTTCGCTGATTGTCGCATAATTTCGATTTCACGGGTTGATTTAATTTCAATCCCTCCGCGTTGTCGTTTTTCGGGTTTTGGCTGGGCTGGTTGAGAAAGTAAGTTAGCGAAAATATTCATCATGAAGTTTAGGAATTAGGGGTGCTTTTACCGGTTAAGTGTGAGGTTATTGAGATTTATTCTGAAAAATATCTATATTTAAGTTAACTTATTTTGCGCTTCTAGAGAAACACAGATATTCATCCTGTAAATCCTGATTCTGACAGTGAAAAATTATCACCTAATTACAATCTCTCCCCTCATTCCTGCTTCTGCGTGTCCAGCTATAGTACATCCTAAAGCATATTTACCTGGTTTCATGGGGACAAATACCCATTCTGCTTCTGCACCAGGTTTAAGTTCTAATTCGTGAATATTCCCTTTAATTTCTGCATTGCCGGCTTCGACTTTTTGAGTCCAAATTGCATCAGAAAAGTCTTTAGCGGTAAAATAATGTTTTTGTGAGCTAGGATTATTTAACTTGAGATTGTAGCGTTTACCAGAGGTAAATTCTAAATGATTTGGCTCAAATTTTAATTCATTAGCAACATTACCCAAGCTAACTGTAATCTCTATTGGTGGTTGTTTGAGGAGAATAAACAAATCAAAAAGTTACTCATGGCTCAATGGATAATTGTCAATCACACCTGTTCCGATTATCCATGAACCACATTTATTTAATCTTTTTATGTGCCAGAATTTGTGGCCCTGCGGTGACAACAACAATTTTATCAGGGTGAAGTAATTCACGAGCGGTTTGATTGACTTGATTGAGATTGACTTGTTCTATTTTGCTGATAAATGAGCGCAATTCTATCTGATTCAAGCCGTAAACTTCATTCATCACCATTCTCTGGCTTAACTGTTCGGGATTGGCCAAAGAAATATTATAATTGCTGATTAAATTGCGTTTAGCTGTTTCTACTTCCTGTGCTGTCACACCTTGTTGATGAACTTGTTTCANNAGGTTGCGGGTACTGGAAATTGCTTTGCGTGCGTCTTCNGGACTGGTTTGCATTTCAATGAGAAATGTACCAACATTCTTACCTGTGATGAAATTGCTATAAATTCCGTAGGTTAGGCCTTGGCGATCGCGCACTTCTGCCCCTAGTCTACTCGATAATGTATCACCGCCGAGAATTTGATTCAAGATCATCGCCGCATAAAATCGTTTGTCTTGACGGTTAATGCCGGTGTAACCCATGTAAGTTATCGCTTGGGGTTTACCAGGGACAACAGGATTAACATTAATTACATTTTTTGGCATCCCCACATTGGGATATTTTACCGTTGGTGGTTTGCCGTTTACTTGCCAATTTCCTAATTTTGCTTGAATGAGCGATCGCACTTTGGTAACATCAAAATCGCCGACGATTGCTAAAACTGTGGTATCAGGACGATAATGTTGGGCTTTAAAAGCCATTACATCTTGACGTTGAATTTGTTCAATACTTTCCGCAGTCGGGAAGGTATGTAATGGGTGTTTTTTCGGATAAATAGACTGCACAAAGATACGATTTGCAACCTTATCAGGATCATCTAAATCTGAATCTAGGGAAGTTAAAGCTTGTTGACGTGAAAGTGCAAACTCTTTTTCTGGGAATGTACTATCTCTAATTACATCCGTCAATGTCCCCAGCAAAACTGGTAAATCCACCGCTAAACTACTACCTTTAATCCGTACACCTTCACGAGAAGCTTCAAAGTCCAAATTTGCGCCTTTTGCATCTAATCCTTGGGCAATAGTTCGCATATCTTTGGTTTTCGTGCCATTCATCAGATTTGCTGCCACTAAAGACGCTAATCCTCCTTGATTATCTGCCTCAAATTCTGTTCCCGCTTTGATATATCCGGTTAAGGTAACTGTTGGTGTAGTTTTGTCTGGTAACAGTAACACGCGTAACCCATTAGCAAGCTGTAACTGTTGGGGGATTTGTCTTTCTTGGGTTTTGGGTAATATATCTAGAGGTGGTAAATACTTCTTGACTTCCGCTGGAACTACAGCCACATCAACAGCAAAATTATCTTCTGTTTGCGTTGAGTAAGATGAACTCCGGGTAGTTTCTGCTTGCTGAGTAGGTTCAAAAAATCCGACTTTTCGGGCTGCTGGTTGTAGATATTTATTGATGACATTCATCACATCAGCAACTTGGACTTTCCGAATATTTACTAAGTGCTTTTCTGTATATTGATAATTATCCGTCGTGATTTGATCATTACCCAATTGCATGGCTTGATTGGTAATATCACGGTTATTTAAAATAACTGAAGCTGTTAATTGAGTTTTTGCTCTTTCTATCTGTTCTTCTGTCACAGCGACTTTGGCAAGTTTTCCTAACGCCTTTATTACCGCTGCATCAATTTTATTTAAGTCCTGATTTCCTGAACCTGTCACTAATATTTCATACCAACCACCCCCACGTAAACTAGCAACATTTCCCGAAACATTATTAGCTAAACCCGATTCTACTAATTCCTGATACAAGTAAGCATTTTTACCCGCAGTCAAGATATAATCCATAACTTCCAAAGCGGGAATATCTGGTTGATTGATTTGGGGAAGTGGGTAAATTAGTTGGAGTAATGGATTTCCCCCCGGTTCTTGTAATTTAATTGCAGGTGTAGGAGTAGCGGCAGGTAATGGAGTTATGAGATGATGGGGTGAATATTGGCGTTTGGGGATTTTCCCAAACACAGTTTGCACAGTTTTCAAAGTTGGTGCGGTGTCAAAATCTCCCGCAATTACCAAAACAGCATTGTCAGGACTATAGAATTTTTGATAATATTCTCGCACTTGCTCAACTGTGAATTTCTCCACATCAGCCTTAGTTCCCCCAATAGGTAATCTATAGGGATGATCTGGAAAAACAGACACCATCACAGCGCGATTTAAACGATATTCGGGGCTATTTTCATAACCTTGTAATTCAGAAATAACTACTCGCTTCTCACTAGCTAACTGTTGAGGATCAATCAGCGAGTTNTTCATTCTATCTGCTTCTAGCGTCAACAGAGCCGTNANTTTATCCCGTTCCGCAGTATTGTAATATGCGGTTTGGTCATAACTGGTAAAAGCATTAGAATCACTGCCCAAAGCACTAAATAACCGCCCAAATTGGATAGGACGATTGCTAGTACCTTTAAACATGATATGTTCTAATTGATGGGCAATACCATTTACCCCAGATGCTTCCTGACCTGATCCAAACTTGTACCATACCTGCACTGTCACCACAGGAGCATTATGAACCTCCTTAGTGATCACAGTTAAACCATTATCAAGGACTGTTTTCTGAACATTTGCTGTAATAGCGAGATTTGGTGTTTCTTTAGCGACTAGTGTTTTCTGAGATTTTTCTGGGTTGGAGTTGTGGGAAGAGGTGGAAAAATCCGCCCTTTCTCCGCTAAAAGCAGCATCTTGATTTAACACAAAAGCGGCTATGATCCAGATACTCAAGATGACCAAAGAAAAGCGATGTCGTTGTGCGATAGAGAAAAAAGACATATCTTTGGCGAATAGATATATGTAATTTAAGTTACATATATTGAGTGACTAAAAAATTGGGCAAATGTTTCTGTACCTCATGGAAACTAGAAATGTACCTGAAAAGGAAAAATATTATATCACCCCAAGGGCATAAATACTAATTTACAGCCTATTTATGCAAAAACCGTAAAAATTCTAGAGGTAATCCGTCAAAATCAGCGATAAATGCGACTTCTAAGATGTTATCGCCAATTTGCTGCTGTGTAGGTTCTAAAAGAATTTTCAGAGGCGGTAAATTTTCTATTGTCGCTAACCGTGTTTTTAAACTTTCCAACCAAGTTGGTAAATCTGGTGTGATCTGAGTCACATCAAAAGCAAGATGATAATAGCCGACATAATGTTCATCATTAAAAGCATCTGGGGCTGGTTTGGGTTGAGGAATTTGGATGAGTTCAATTCTCCCGCCCAAACCTTCCATCCAACAAGCTAGAGTATAACCGGTGGTGAAGCGATCGCTCACCGTAAACCCTAGCTGCTCATAAAAAGCGATCGCTAAATGGATATTTGCCGTTCTAATGGAAGCATGGTGCATAATTTTGTCAGTTGTCAGTTGTCGGTTGTCAGTTGTCAGTTGTCAGTTGTCAGTTGTCGGTTGTCGGTTGCTAGTTCTTTATAAGAAAAATGCTGAAAACCCTTGAGAAACAGCAACGCAGTTGCATTTTTCGGACTTCAGGCAAGGGATGAAAGCTGATTGCAGCATTTATACTGCG
>B570J29605_1000164_pt1 | contig 10511 bp, 8 predicted proteins | sample LakMenEpi05Nov12_FD_29605 | JGI IMG/M metagenome (IMG submission 29605)
AGAAGTGTTAATGTTAGGAATTGTTAAAGATAATCCAACTGCATTAACAGAGACTATAAATTATGCCATTAATCATGCTGATATAGTTCTTTCTTCTGGAGGAGTTTCCGTAGGTGATTATGATTATATTGATAATATATTAGCATCTTTGGGGGCAAACATTCATTTTCGTGCCGTGCAAATGCGTCCAGGAAAACCTCTGACATTTGCCACCTTTCCCAATTCTCTATACTTTGGTTTACCAGGAAATCCCGTTTCGGCATTAGTCACATTTTGGAGATTTGTCCAACCAACAATCAAAAAACTTTCAGGAATTAATCAAGGTTGGGAAGCGAAATTTTTAAAAGTGAAATCCTATTCCGAATTAAAGTCTAATGGGAAAATGGAAACTTATATTTGGGGTAAATTAAATTTAAATAATGGTATTTATGAATTTCATCAAACCAGTGGTAATTTAAATTCTGGGAACTTAATTAATTTAGCACAAACTAATGCTTTAGCTGTTTTACCAGTGGGAAAAACCTTAGTTTCACCAGGAGAAGAAACCTTAGTTTTGCAAATAAGATAAAACAAACCTTCTTCTTTTCTTCCTTCGTGTTCTATCCCTACGGGACGCTGCGCGAACGTCCCTTCGTGGTTCATTTACTCAGGTGTTAGTAACTTGTCTTTTATCAAGCACAAGTAGAGGAGAATCTATATCTAAAAGCCAATTTTCATCAATTAATTCTAGATTTTCATTATAGATAAGAACTAACTCACCTATATTTTGAATAATTGGACTTCCGAATGGGTAAGATTTATCATGGGGATCATGAGGGATCATTTTAGCATAAATAGTAGTAGTACCAATAAGAGAAAATTTGAGTTTTAGAAAACGTTTATCTTGGGTAACACCTACAAAACTACTAACTAATTCTGCTTCTATGGTGTGAGGTAAGCTAATTGAGTCATAATATTCATCCTGTTCATCCCAATAACCATTGATTGTATAACAGCAGCGTTGAAGGTGTTTTTGAACAAGAGAATTAGGATCTAAATTTTCTAATACCTCAGTTAAATCTTGCCAGATTTTGTGATTTTTCAATTTAAGTGTAGTCATAATCTATTCTAGATTAATGTTGTGTTACAAAACCAGGAAAATGTAATATACCATTAACATATTTGGCGTGAAACCGTCTATCACCACCGTTACCTAACACTTTAGACTTTAAATTATATCCTTTTTCTTGAGAATCAACAAGCCCACTACTACCCTGTGGGTGTACTAACCCTTTCGCAATTGCCTTTAAATGCTTTCCTTTACTATCATATCTTATACCTAATTTTATTTGTTCGTCGCTAAATGAAACTTGCAAATCATAAGTCGAAGAATATACAACGTCAGGTTGAATATCTTGCCAATTATTGGGTAATGGTAAAACTTCCATGATATATAACGGGTTACTGCTCTACAGATGTTTTTATGGAATCGAATAATAAATTAAACAATAGTATCATGCAAGTTTAGGGACTTCTAAATAAAAAATATCTCAAAACTGATGCAAAAAACTCTCTATTTTCTCTCTCTGTGTCCTCTGTGCCTCTGTGGTTAGATAAATTATTTTTGAATCGAACCACAGAGACGCAGAGAGCGCAGAGAGAAAAATTCAATTATAACTTCAAAAAAAAGGGTAATTCCAGAAAACCCAGAATTACCCTTTTTAAAAGGTTAGAAAAAATTACGCAAAAGCCGCCATTTTCACATCGTTATTACCAAGGATTTGTTGTAATTCCTCAGCGTCAACAGTTTCCTTTTCAATCAGCATTTGAGCAATTTCATCTAAAACCTTGCGGTTATTGACTAAAACTTCTTTAGCTCGAATGTAAGCCGTATCAACTAACTTCCGAACTTCTTCGTCAATAGCAGCAGCAGTTTCTTCCGAGAAATCGCGCTCAGACATAATATCTCGACCCAGGAACATATTTCCTTGTTGACGACCAAGGGCTACTGGACCCAAGCGATCGCTCATGCCAAACCGAGTTATCATTTGTTTAGCTACTCTGGCAACTTGCTGTAAATCATTAGAAGCGCCAGTAGTAACTTCCTCTTCACCAAAGATAATTTCTTCAGCGAGACGACCACCTAAAGCCACAGCCATTTGATTTTCCAAATAAGCACGGCTATATAAACCAGTGTCCATACGGTCTTCACTAGGGGTAAACCAAGTTAAACCACCCGCTTGACCACGGGGAATAATGCTAATCTTTTGCACAGGGTCATAGTCAGGCATTAAAGCCCCAACTAAAGCGTGACCTGCTTCATGGTATGCAACCAAAGTTTTGCGCTTTTCGCTCATTACCCGGTCTTTCTTTTCAGGTCCCGCTAACACACGATCAATTGCATCATTAATTTCATCCATCGAAATTTCCGTTAAATTCCGACGGGCGGCTAAAATTGCCGCTTCGTTGAGTAAGTTAGATAAATCTGCACCGGTAAAACCAGGAGTCCGACGGGCAATTTTATCCAAGTCTACATCTTTAGATAAAGTTTTACCACGAGCATGAACTCGGAGAATTTCGCTTCTTCCAGCGTAGTCAGGACGGTCTACCACAACTTGACGGTCAAAACGACCAGGACGTAATAAAGCCGCGTCTAATACGTCAGGACGGTTGGTAGCAGCAATAATAATAATGCCAGTGTTACCTTCAAAACCATCCATTTCCGTTAGTAACTGGTTGAGGGTTTGTTCCCGTTCGTCATTACCACCACCCAAACCAGCACCCCGTTGACGACCTACCGCGTCAATTTCATCAATAAAGACGATACAAGGAGCATTAGTTTTCGCTTGTTCAAATAAATCACGGACACGGGAAGCGCCCACACCCACAAACATTTCCACAAATTCCGAACCGGAAATTGAGAAAAAAGGAACACCAGCTTCTCCAGCTACAGCCCGCGCAAGCAGGGTTTTACCAGTACCAGGAGGTCCAACTAAAAGTACACCTTTAGGAATTTTCGCACCAATGGCAGTAAAGCGATCAGCATTCTTTAAAAAGTCTACAACTTCATTTAGTTCTAATTTGGCTTGGTCAATACCCGCAACGTCCCCAAATGTCACTTGAGTTTGGGGTTCCATTTGCACCCTAGCTTTAGATTTACCAAAGTTCATAGCTTGATTCCCAGGACCGCCTTGAGCGCGACGGAGCAGGAAAAATAGACCAACTAGCAGCAATACAGGGAAGAATAAGCTGCTGAGAGCTTTAAACCAAAATCCTTCGTCTGCTTGAGGTAATACGGCAATATCAACACCTTTATTTGTCAGAGTATTGATTAAATCTGGGTCGTTAACTAAGGTAACTATCTTTTTATTAGGATCATATTTGGGTGTTACCAAAGCTGTAGAACGGTCAGAACTCAAACTAACTCTCTCAACTCTGCCTTGTTTAACTTCTTGGATAAACTGGCTGTAGCGCCATGTTTCCCGGCTTTGGGGTTGTTTGTCAAAAAATGCTGTTCCTAGGGCAATAACAACTATAAAAAGGAGCGCGTACAGCCCCGTATTTCTCCATCTTTTATTATTCACNGATGTTGATTCTCCTGTACTGGTTTGCTGCTTATACTTAGCTTCTCTAAGAAAGAGGACATTATGATAATTATGTTAACTTATTTTAAGATATCTCAAAATAATCCTCCTGTCATGCTAAAAATTNTCTCCNACCTCCTGCAAGTCTAAAACATGAGAATCATAGGATTTCTATTGTAGCGATTCTCAGCAGGAGTCAGGAGAAAAGAGGCAGGGGCAGGGAGCAGGGAAAATATTTATTGCCTATTGTCTATTGTCTATTGTCTATTGCCTCTTTCTTGACCACTGTACGGGCGAAGCATTTGGAGAACTATTTTTGGCAATGACCGATAATTTATCTTGCAAATGCTTCGCCCCTACTGACCACTGACCACTGTACGGGCGAGGCATTTGGAGAACTGTTTTTGGCAATGACCGATAATTTATCTTGCAAATGCTTCGCCCCTACTGACCACTAACCACTGTACGGGCGAAGCATTTGGAGAACTATTTTTGGCAATGACCGATAATTTATCTTGCAAATGCTTCGCCCCTACTAACAACTGACCACTGACCAATTAATCTTTTTCTGGTAATTTAATACTACTTGTACCGTTGGGATTAGTGACTATCTCCCCTCCTAAAGCTTCAATTTCCCGAATGGCTCGTTTGCGAGTTTTTTGATCAACTTTATTATTTAAAACCATCATCCATGTAGAAATACGGGCTGATTTACTATCTGGGTTTTTACTGAGAAACTCAGCGGTTTTTTGAGAACTAAATACTGCTTGCTTACTTTCCGCGTCAGTATAAGTGTTAGCCCACTCTGCGGCTTTGAGAAAAGATGTTTGGGCTGCTTGAGCATTACCTAGAAACAATAACTCATCTGTGCCTTTATAACGCCAGATATAATAGGATTTGTTGGGTAATTGTGGAGATAAAGATTTTAATCCTTTGTCCATTAAAGCTATAGATTTTTCTGGCATCCCACCGTATAAAGAGCTACTTACAGAAAGTCCTAGGTAAGCGTCTAGAAAACGGGGGTCACGTCCTAAAATAACTTCAAAATATTCTGGACTGAGACGATACCCTGTTCTATCTCTGGCTTCATCATCGCCAAAGAATTGCAAAAAATCAATATATACCCAATCTGCAATCAGGTTTTTATAACTAAAACTAGGTACATTTTGCAGTAAGTTCAAGCGAAGACTTTCTTTTTTGAGGTCTTTTTCCAGAGTTTCTACAGAAATAGATTGTTGACTGGTTAATAGTTTTTGCAACTTTGGTATTTGCATTAAGCTAATACTGGTAATACACAAGCAAACGACTAAAGGTGTGGTAATAGCTTCACGAGATAAGAACATACTGTTACTAATTAAAAATTCATAAAAATTTAAAATGAGGATAGTTCCTCAATTCTATTATTGTTGCACCAATTGGCAACATTTTTGAGCTATCGCCCAATCTTCTTGAGTTTCTATGACTAATACTCGCACTGTTGAATCAGATGTGGCAATATCAACATCAATAGGTTGGTGCTGGTTTTTATCAGCATCAATTTTTAGTCCCAAAAATCCCAAGGCTTCACAAGCTGCTTGACGGATTCCTGGGGAGTTTTCACCGACTCCAGCCGTAAAAACTAAAACATCTAAACCTGCTAAACTAGCCAGCATTGACCCAATACCAGCCCGGAGACGATGTACGTATATATCCCAAGCTAGTTGAGCGCGTTGATTACCTTGGTCTTTTGCGGCTATCACCTCCCTTAAATCACTAGATATTCCAGAAATACCTTTTAATCCAGAAGCCTTATTTAACACATTATCTAATTCTTGACTGGAGTAATTATACTGTCGCAGTAAATAAATTAAAATCCCTGGATCAATTGAACCACTGCGGCTACCCATCATTAAACCATCCAGGGGAGTAAATCCCATTGTTGTGTCAATACTGCAACCATTTTTGATGGCGGCTAAAGAACAACCATTACCTAAATGACAGGTAATTATCCGTAGAGATTGTAAATCTTGACCAAGAATTTCCGCGGCTCGATTTGCACAATACTGATGACTGATACCATGAAAGCCGTAACGACGGATACCTTGTTCTACTAATTGATAGGGGATAGGATAGATGGCTGCGGCATCGGGTAACGTGTGGTGAAATCCAGTATCAAAAACTGCAATTTGGGGGATATTCCCCAGACTATTTTCAATGGCTTCAATGCCAGCTAAAGCGGCTGGATTATGGGCTGGGGCTAAATTGCATAGGTGAGCGATCGCCTGTTTCACATCTTCAGTAATTATCACAGCATCCTGGTAATCTTCACCACCATGTACTACCCGATGTCCTACCACATCTATGGCTAATAAATCATCAATTACCTTGGTTTCACCATTGATAAGAGTAGATAACAAATGAGTAAATTGCACCTGTCGGGAATAATCAGCCAGGGTTTCTTGCAGTTTTGCACCTGTAGCGGTTTTGACTGTAATTTCTGCCTGATTTTGGTCTTGAGTCCAATTTATTTTCCCTTCCCACAGGGGTTGGGGGGCTACATTAGGAATCGGGGATGTTATATCATACAGACAACTCTTTTGGCTGCTAGAACCGGCATTGAGGACGAGTATTTTCATAAATTCAAACTTACGCACTGTACTAATTTACTATCTAATCTGCTCCGTTATTCCCAGGAAGTGTTACAGACGATGTATGATCTGAAAAGTAAACATTAAAAGGAGGCTGGTTTGTCTGATAAATTTCATTTATTACAACCTCGATTGCCCATTTGTTTGACTTAGATAATTCATTTACCAGTGTAGTCCAGATGAAAACTATTAAGCAGTTAAGTTTATTTCCTGAAATTGAAGGTATAGACAGCAAAAACGAAATTGAAAATTGGGGTACATTTAAGGATAGCTTAAAAGCGCCCGTCCATCGTTGGTTCACGTATCCTGCTGGCTTTTCTTATAAAGCTGTAATTCATTCAATAGAACGTTTTGGTATTACGTCAGATATGGTTGTTTATGATCCATTTATGGGATCTGGTACTACAAATTTAACTTGTAAGAGCTTGGGAATCTCTTCATTTGGTGTAGAGGCTCATCCGTTTGTATACAAAATTGCGAAAGCAAAAATGAACTGGGAAATAAATTATCAAGAAGCTGTAGTTTTTATAAAGAAGGTAGAAAATATCTTTATGAAAAAATTAGATGAAACCATAAATAAAAAAGAATTTAGTATTGAAAATTGTTTTCCTGAATTGGTGATTAAATGCTACTCAAAAAATACTATTGAAAAACTCTATATACTCAAGATTATTTTGGAAGCTGAAGGATTATCAGAACCAGTATTCGATTTTTTCTATGTCGTTATTACTGCATTGCTTAGAGATGTATCTAGCGCAGCTACAGGGTGGCCTTACATAGCACCTAAAAAGTTGAAACCAACTTCTACCGATAAAGAAGTTCTGGTTGAGTTTATCAAGCTATCATATCAAATGCTAAAAGATATTAGAAATATCAAACAAAGCTCATTTAAAAATCATCAGAAATCAACACATAACCTTTTCAATGCAGACTCAAGAAATACAGAACCGTTTATTAAAAATCAATCTGTAGATTATGTATTTACTTCACCTCCTTATCTAAATAATTTTGATTATTCAGACAGAACAAGGTTAGAACTATATTTTTGGGGTGATGCCAAAAATTGGAAAGAGATATCAGATAATTTTCGCACCAAGTTAATAACATCAGCAACTACTCAAGTATTACGAGGAGATTCTCGGTACATTTTGTTAGATGACTTTAAAAAAGAATGCGATGAAATTACTGATTTTATTCAAAATTCTGCCCATAAACTTGCTGAATTGAGAAAAATTAAAGGTGGAAAAAAGAGTTATGATCTCATGGTAATTGGATATTTTAACGATATGTATAAAATCCTTAAAGACGTTTACAGAGTTCTAAAACATAATACTAAAGCATTATTTGTATTAGGAGATTCAGCCCCCTATGGTATACATATTCCTACCGATAAATTAATTGGTGAAATTGGAGTTTGTGTTGGTTTTGATAACTATAAAATGGAGGTATTGAGAAAGCGAGGAGATAAGTGGAAAGATAATCCTCAGCGACACAATATTTCATTACAAGAATCAATAATAATTTTGGAGAAAAAATAGTGTCGGAAAAATATATGTCGGTTGAGAATTTCGGTAGTGCTATAGGTGAAGCTATTGGTGCATCTATGGAGAAAGCACTTGAAGAAAAACTAATTGAAATAGCGGATTTATATGGTTGTCATTATTTAACTTCTGGTGTAAGAAACACAAAGAGTGGAAGAAAAGTAAAGAAGCTATTAATGTCAGATAACTATGGGAATGAATATGATATTGACGGAGTTTTTGCTAATGAAAATATGCGGCCATTAATTTTATTTGAATCAAAATATATAAGATACAAAAAACATAATAGAGATAAAGCAAGCTGGATTTGTAACGCTCATTCTGCCGTGAGACGAAGATATCATAGTATAAGAAGTTCCATAGCTGTTTTAGCAGGTAATTGGAGTGGCTCATCACAAGCTATGATGAAAAGCAATGACGTAAACTTATTTTTCGTCCCATTTGAGGCGATTTGTGAATTATTGCTAGAATTAGGTATTGAGTTCTATTGGGGAGAAAAAGAAAAAATAAAAGCAAAAGATGCTTGGTATAAGTACAATAACCTCACCTCTGAACAAAAAACTTTAATAGGAAGAAAAATGGTCAGTTTCATAGAGGTGCAGTTAATTTCATTGATTGAAAATATCTTAGATGAATCAATTGAGCGACAGGTTAAGAAAATTGTTGTTGAAATTGTTTCGAGCTTAGGGGAAGTCAAAGTTTTTGAGTTTAATACTATAGACAATGCACTTGAATTTTTAGGACAAGATGATTTAAAAAATGTGTTTCTAACAACAGATTCTCCTTCATTATTTGATCCACCGCCAACCTTTGATGACTAAAATTCAGATGTTAGATTACCAGGTGATATCAATCCGTAAACATGACGTTCCTGTAACTCTAGTTGTGATTTTTGTGTTGGGTTTCACTTTGTTCAACCCAACCCAGGTAAAATTAGTTATTACCTACGTTTACCAGAACGACGTGGAGTAGGAGAACTAGAACCAGGCTTTTTATCACCTGCTGCTGTGCGTGAAGAAGGCTGTCTAGGTGATTTTGAAGAAGCAGATTTAGGAGCAGAACGACGAGTGCGCTGATTCCCACCACCAGAAGGAGCTTTGCGTCCATTGGGAATTGGTTCAGCCTTAATTTCCGGGTTGACTCCAAAACCAGCCACCACCTCTTTCGGTAAACGCTGCTGAATTAGTTGCTCAATATCCGCTAATAAATGATGTTCATCAACACATACAAGGGAAATCGCTTGACCTTCCGCCCCAGCGCGTCCAGTCCGACCAATACGATGCACATAATCCTCTGGGACATTAGGTAAATCGTAATTAATAACGTGAGGTAGTTCGCTGATATCAAGTCCACGCGCAGCAATATCCGTCGCTACCAATACCTGCAAAGTCCCATCTTTGAACTTNGCNAAAGCGTGNGTTCGCGCTCCCTGACTCTTATTNCCGTGAATAGCCAGGGCTTGAATGCGGTCTTCACCCAACTGCTTCACCAACCGGTCAGCGCCATGCTTGGTGCGGCTAAACACTAATACTTGATACCANTTNTTTTCCNGAATCAGATGAGAAAGTAATTGCCGCTTGCGATCGCGGTCAACATGATAAACTTTCTGTGATATCGTTGCCGCAGTTACGTTCCGGCGTGCAACTTCAATCATTGTCGGGTTATGTANTAACCCAGCCGCAAGAGTTTTCACCTTATCTGAGAATGTCGCAAAAAANAGCAAATTCTGGCGTTGTTTGGGCAAAAGCGAAAGAATGCGGCGAATATCATTAATAAAGCCCATGTCCAGCATTCGGTCTGCTTCATCCAGTACCAACACTTCCACACGAGACAAGTTCAGAGTCCCTTGTTGAACATGATCTAACAATCGTCCTGGGGTGGAAACCAAGATATCTATGCGGGTTCGCAATTTCTGTTTTTGGGGACCAATACTCACGCCCCCAAACATCACCATTGAATTCAGATTTAAGTATTTACCGTAATCACGGACACTTTCTTGCACCTGTGCAGCGAGTTCACGGGTAGGTGTCAGAATTAACGCCCGAATTGGTGAAAATCCAGTAGAATGACTGGGAACGTTCTTATTTGCAGATAACCGATGTAACAGCGGCAAAGTGAAGCTGGCAGTTTTGCCTGTACCAGTTTGCGCTCCAGCCATAATATCACCACCAGCCAATACCACAGGAATAGCCTGTTTCTGGATTGGTGTGGGTTGACTATATCCCCGCTCAGTGACAGCACGGACAATTTCAGGGGACAAGCCGAGATTAGAAAAAGACATAGAACTCCAAAAATAACATCGGCCTGTCGCCACTCACGGCTTCAGTCTTAGGCGGACGAATGGTTTAAAATGCTAAATGGGCGGTAAGCACCAAGACTAGGAGCAAATGCCACAGTCAACCATCATAGCAGATTTATTGTTAAATCGGAAACTATGTCTAGTATGAAGTTAATTTACAGAAGGAATTAAATATACGCTTTGTGACATACTCCACACACTCCCTTATGCCTTGTGGCACGCTTGCGCGAACAGGTGAGTGTGGGCTTCTCGGCGACTCCTCTATGAAGACATTAACCGAGCTTTAAAGCCCTATGCCCTAGGGACTTTTTGAGATAATTTTTAATTTTTTTGATAGGCTGCTTTTCAGCATTTAATTGAGTTACACCTACTGTTGAAAGTTATATCAAATATTTGAAAAAAAATCAAGAAAGTGTTCATTCCGCACTTCGTGCCGCTGCGCTAACATCGCCCAACAACACTGATTAAGCTGCGCTTAATT
>B570J29605_1000166_pt1 | contig 10440 bp, 9 predicted proteins | sample LakMenEpi05Nov12_FD_29605 | JGI IMG/M metagenome (IMG submission 29605)
ATACGGGAAACCGCACTCCTCAACCACCGCTGATTTTAGCTTTGTAACCCAATTTTACCAAAATCTCTAAAATCTTCTGTTTGTGTTCTCCCTGAACTTCAATTTCGTTATCTTTCAGAGTTCCACCTGTACCGCATTGGGCTTTTAACTGTTTTAATAAAGTAGTTAAGGTTTCGGGTTTGGTTTGAAACCCAGTAATAACCGTAACCGTTTTCCCCTTCCGTCCCGCGCGAGTGGCTTGGATTCTTACATTTTGCTGATTGGGGGGTAAGTCTTGGATTCCCCGTTCTACAGCGCGTTCGAGTGCGGGTGAACTACCGTTACCAAATTCTTGGTAGACAAAGCCTTTGTCAGATTTGGGATTAGCCATAATATTTAATGCAGGAAAAATAGACTTTCATTCTAAACAATTTTAGCCTAAGCGGTGGCAATTAAATATATAATTGCTACATGATAGAGTATAAGAGGATAAGAGAAAATGAACCACGAAGAAGCGTTCGCTTATGAATCAAACCTATACAACAGATGTCCTAGTAGTTGGTGGAGGCACAGGTGGAACAGCGGCCGCTATCCAAGCAGCACGACGAGGTGTAAAAACAATCCTTGTGAGTGAATTTCCCTGGTTAGGAGGAATGCTAACCTCTGCCGGTGTATCTGCACCAGACGGAAACGAATTACAGTCCCTTCAAACTGGTTTATGGGGAGCTTTTTTACAGCAATTGCAACGCAGACAACCAGGAGGATTAGATCATAGTTGGGTCAGCTTTTTCAGTTATGATCCGCGGATAGGTGCAGAAATATTTGCCGACTGGGTGCGAGAATTACCGAATCTTCAGTGGATTTCGGGACAAGTGCCATTAGAAGTGTTGCGAACCCAAGACTGTATCACAGGTGTCCGCTTTGCAGATTTCACCGTCAACGCCAAAATTATCCTTGACGGCACAGAATTAGGAGACTTATTAGCATTAGGAGAAATCCCTCACCGTTGGGGTTGGGAATTACAGTCAGAATGGAGAGAACCCAGCGCCCCAGCCAACTTCAACGCCCTTACTCAAACTTATCCAGTCCAAGCACCAACTTGGGTAGTAGTCATGGAAGACTTTGGCGAAAATACCGCCCCAGCAATTCTTCCAGCCCCTAACTATGATCCCTCCCAGTTTACAGGAGCTTGGGATAACTATAGTCCAGAAAAATTTTTGAACTATGGACGCTTACCAGCAGATCGATTTATGATTAACTGGCCTATTGCGGGCAACGATTACTGCCAAAATGCCAATCGGTTGCTAGACTCAGTCAAAAAGCGCGAATTTGTGCAAGAATGTTATTGGCACAGTCAGAATTTTGCCCATTTCATTCAAACCCAGTTTGGTAGGCGTTACGGATTAGCAGAAAACCTGTTTACCCATCCTAACTCCGCCTTTGCCCTCCATCCCTATTATCGGGAAAGTCGCCGTCTAGTAGGCTTGACAACTGTTTGTGAACAGGATATCCTGCCTTTAGCCAACAGTAATACCGCATTACTATTTTCTGATGCTATCGCTGTTGGTAACTATGCCAACGATCACCATTATCCTGGTGTAGAGTTCTCACTGCAACCTAAATCTATCCGCTGGGGTGGAAGATGGACAGGAACACCCTTCACTATCCCCTATCGCGCCCTGGTTCCTGCTACTACAGATGGTTTGCTAGTTTGTGAAAAAAACATTTCCGTTTCCCACATCGCTAACGGCGCTACTAGACTTCAACCAGTAGTCATGGGAATTGGACAAGCAGCAGGTATGGCAGCTTCTCTTTGTATTGTGCTAGAATGTCAACCCAGGGATTTACCAGTGAAGAGTTTGCAGGCTGCATTATTGACAGACGACGATGCACCTACCGCAATTGTTCCCTTGTTTAACTTATTAACTAATCATCCCGATTGGTTGTACTGGCAAACTTATTATTTAGACCACCCAGAAGCTTATCCTGCCGATGGTAACTGTCCTTGTATTTTAGTCGATGAAGATAATAAATTAAATCTCGACTGCTTTACAGGCAAATTCCGACGACTGGGTGAGCAAAATTACCAATTTAATATTACAAATCACACCAATTTAACTACAACAAATTGGCAACTTGTGACGTTGAAATCTGATATAGATCAACAACTGCAAGCTTTGACCCCAGAAAAAATACTCAAGATTTGGGGGCGGCCAAATTTCTCTGGGAATTGGTTACTTGTTGAGCATTTTGAAGAAGTATAAAATGGACATTTATTCAGTAAACTGCAATACTTTTTCCCGAATTTTCCGGACAGACATATAAAAGTTAAGTATTAGTGAAGTAGAGAGTTCTAAAATAGACATCTACTATGCGTGCTGCCATTTCACTTTTAGTATCGAGTCTGGTCCTTGGCTCCTTAGCTTTTAACTGCGAAGCAGTACAGACTCGTTTTTCCGCTCTGTCAATGGCTAAGTCCGATTACCAGCTTTCACCTTTGGTGTTAAACCAGAGTTTCAACCTGGCTGATAACTCCAAACCTAGCCCCAACCAACCCGAAAAGCCCAATCCTCACCGAGGTAGTGGTCGTAGAGGATTAGATGGATAAGTTGGCAATTTCAGTTCTGTTATGGAAGCATCAAAGCGTAAAACCTGCCAACCCAGAAATGATATTACCGGATTATTGGATCTTTTAAATCCTGCACACCACTTCTTGAATCGAAACGATATATACAGTTACAGCACTACATTTGTTTGATTCTATCGTTTGTAAATTTCCCTTTCACTGACACCAGATATAGATAGTTACAAGCACTATATCTTTTATCAGTCCCACCGCTACTGCGTCATCACGCAAGCTATCAGTATTGCAATTTCTCTGCTAAAAACATAGACAGTTACAGCACTTCATCTCTCGAAAATTGTTCAATATTTCATCAAAACATCCGATAATTACTCAAACCTTGGCGTGTATTGGTGATTAAATCACTAATACACGTACCAACCTCGCCCTTCACAATCGCTTCTGATCACAGTCATGGTTTAATATTTGGGCGTTAAGAGGTAGAAATAATCACCGGAAGTTAGGGAAAAGAAAACTTTTCTTAGTTATCAATCTTCATTGTGAATGCTGAATTTCTAGTAACTTGGCTTGTGAGCAATCCAATATTTACTTACAAAGTGAACTTGGGTTTCTATTTGCTCAAATCCCGCTTTTTCTAAACGCTCTACCAAATCATCTGTAATATAATGCTTATAATAGGGTTCATGAAAGGTCTCTGGGAAGTTTTTAATCATTAATTCTAGCTCTGGTATATCATTTACCTGAATAGAATCACAGATAATGAAAATGCCTCCTGGTTTTGTTACCCGGAAACATTCTTCAATTACAGTTTGACGAACTGCGGCTGGTAACTCATGAAACAGAAAAACACAAGTTGTGCCATGAAAGTAATTATCTCGATAAGGTAACTCTTCGACATTTCCTTGCACGAGTTGCGGTAATTCTCCAGGAATTTGGGATAATAGTTCGTTGGCTTTCCGCAAATAAGCTGAGGATAAATCTATACCAATTAAATATGCTTTAGGCAAAGCTGATCTAATTAACTTCAGTGTTCGTCCAGTACCACAAGCAATATCTATGACTCGGAGTTGTTCTTGGGGAATATGGTCAAATGCTGTTAGTTGGGATTTGAGAGGACAGAGGATGCGTCTTCTCATAGCATCAGTTGAGCCACCAAACAGAATTTCCACCTGTAAGTCATATAAATTGGCGGACAGTTCACTCAAATAGCCATTTGTTTGGTAATGGAAGTTTTGTAAATAGTAGCTGGGATAGTGATCTGTGGCTATTTCCTGGGAAAATTCTTGATATTTCCGGTTTTTAATTCGTTCCCAGATATTTGGTAATTCTAAGCATATTAATGGATAGTATCGAAAAAAATCTTCCCAAGAATTATCAAATAATAAATTTTGGGGATACACACCTGCTTGACTATCTTCCCAGTCTCTTGCTAATAACTGGTTCATATCGTCTTGGAGTTGTGTGAGCAATTTCGGGGATAAAGGACTGATATTGNGCTGAAGTGATGGATAAATTAGGTTTTTGATCTGTGAACTTACGGTTTTGTGAGCAAAGGCAAAGTAATTCTTCCCTTGTTGAAGNGNTTGGTAGCTTAATTTTGTGAAAATATCAAACATAGATAAAAGTAAGTTTTGGTTACTTTGTTGAGTTTAATAGATTGCCCGAATTTTTTCAGCCAAGAAAATGTAAAGTGTAAAATGTAAATCATTCATCACAATTTTTACCTATCAACAGGTGTGAATGGTTTATTTCATGGACATACAAACCGCGATAGTCGCCCTCTTAGCCTTCTATGTTGCCTGGAATTTGGGTGCAAATGATGTTGCTAATGCGATGGGAACTTCTGTGGGTTCTGGGGCTATTACGCTCAAACAGGCGATCGCTATTGCTGGGGTATTAGAGTTTTTTGGTGCTGTCTTGTTTGGACAAGAGGTAACGTCTACCCTTGGCACGAAAATCACTAATCCGGCTTTGTTTGCGACGACACCACAAACTTTAGTTATGGGGATGATCGCGGTACTCCTAACGGCTGGGATCTGGCTACAAATTGCCACAGCTAGGGGTTTACCTGTGTCTTCGTCTCATGCCATTGTGGGAGCGATCGCTGGCTTTAGTTGGGTAGCTTTAGGAATAGAAGCAATAGATTGGTCATCCATTGGTTTAATTACCATTGGCTGGATTTTAACACCAATAATTAGTGGCGCGATCGCCGCTGGGTTTTATAGTCTGATTCAACATTGGATTTTTAACCAACCCCAGCCCCTATCCCAGTTACAGGAATGGATTCCCTGGTTAAGTACATTGCTATTGAGTGTATTTGGAATTATCGTTCTTCCGACACTTACTCAACCTCTGAGCCAGTTCTTACTCACAGAGGGAAAATTTAATATTCCTGCTCACGACATTACCCTATTTACAGGGGGAATCGCCGTATTGTCCCTGACTTTGATCAGTTGGCGACAATTGGCAGATAGTCAAATTGACAATAAAATTCAAGGTTTATTTGCCAAATTTCAAGTTTTGAGTGCTTGTTTCGTGGCCTTTGCTCATGGTTCTAATGATGTTGGTAATGCGATCGCCCCCCTAGCAGTAATTTCCTACATTAATCAACAAGGTAAAGTCCCCAGTGATCAACTCACCATCCCCTTGTGGATTCTAGTTCTCGGTGCGATGGGGATTGTCGCAGGTTTAGCAGTTTGGGGTAAAAAAGTTATCGCTACCATCGGCGAAAATATTATTTCCTTAGAACCTAGTAGCGGATTTTGTGCCGAACTGGCCACAGCCATCACCATCTTAATAGCTTCCCGCTTAGGTTTACCCGTTTCCACCTCCCACGCCCTTGTCGGTGGAGTTGTGGGTATTGGACTGGTACAGAACATTAAATCAATAAAATTTGCTACTATCCAAAATATCGCTGCGGCCTGGTTAATTACAGTCCCCATCAGTGCCGCCCTGAGTGCCACTATTTTTACCCTCATGGCAATTTTCTGGCAGTGAACTACCTACACTTCCCTTGCGGGTAAGTATAGGCTTCCTACCCAGTTAACAGCTTTTTGCTCTTCCAGAACAACAAGACTGATGTTAAGGCGATAGGCTGACCCCTCGTTCCAAAGGCAAAATCAATGGTAACTATCAATCAATAGGTATTCCGNACTGATTTGATGCTTGTAGTTAGGTATTCATTTGTAAGNCTTTNATNACTATCATTCCTGAAAAAAATGATAGATAATAATCTTGTAATAAGTTAATTAAATTTATAAGTTCAGTGAAATTGTTCAGTTTCCTGTCTTTTCTCAAGGAAACTTAATACAGATGTTGGTCTGGTATCCGGGGCAGCAACTTAATCATCAAGGTGTTAGAGGCTAGAAACTGATGGGGCGATTTGAGAAGCGACCAGAAAACCCACGCATTAGAGGTGAGCTATCCAGAGCCGCAGAAAATGCCCTATGGGATGTAGTTGAGGATTTAGAAAATCTTCAACAAAATCTATTGAGGTCGTTACAGGAAGACGTAAAACGCTTAGAAATTGAAAAAACCAGACTATCTACCGATATTCAAAAGTTAATTGAGGAAAAAGAACAGTTACAACAATCACGGCAAATTACGGAACAGCAAGTATTAATCCGTCAATTAGCAGAAGTTTTAGCCAAACACATATCTTCCCAATTACAATCCTCACTAAAAACTTTAGCTACTCAAGCCGTAGAATATAATCCCTCTGATCTAGTCACGTTGCAAAATGCTCAAATAAATAATAATACAGTTAATGAAATCGGACAGAATGTCACTAATATGCTAGACAGTCTGGATGATAACGTCACTATTGCCTTTAATTCCCTATTACAAGAACTCAAAAACTATCAAGGTGATCTTTCCCAACAGTTGTCACGGATGTATAGCCAACAACAGCAAGGGGAAGCAATATTAGCAGAATTTGTAAATCGTCTCCGCAGTGAAGTAGAAAAAAATCGAGATGCAAATTCTCTCAAGGTAATAACAGGGGGCCCACCCACAGTTTTACAACTAGCTGATAGTCTGCGTGGTGAAGCCATAACTCATCAAAATGGAAATGGGGAAAAATCCTCACAAAGAATCATTGTCGAACCAGTTACTTTAATTCCTCACCAATCCCCACAGGGTGATTCTACATCAGCAGCTAATGCGGTTATATTATCTTCACCAACAGAGAAAAGCCCTGAACCCAGTTCTTTCGTAAATCCAGATTTACCAGCAATACCNGAAAATCAAAGCCCTGAACCCAGTTCTTTCGTAAATCCAGATTTACCAGCAATACCGGAAAATCAAAGCCCTGAACCCAGTTCTTTCGTAAATCCAGATTNCATCACTGGAAGACAAAAACTCTGAACTTAGTGCTGTTTTGACTTCTAAAGTATTAACAGCACCATCATTAGGAGAGACAAAACCTGAACCAGTTTCTGTTTTAACTCCTAATTTATCAACAGGACGACCGCCAACACCAAAATTAAGGCGCGAAACAACATCTAAACAAAAAACAACGCCTAAACAACCAGCAACTCCTCAGCAACCAGCAACTCCTAGACAACAAAGATCCCGCACCTCTCCCAACTGGTCACAGTTGCAAATAGGTTTCCTCTTGATCTGTTTGTCTACAGTGGTTTCGTCTCTTTATAATGTAGCAATTAAAGCAATTTTCTTTACAGCTTCTAACCCCTTGGGCGGATTGCCAACCCAACAGTTAATCTTTCCCACATTGGGGAATATTTTCTTAATTTTGATGCTACGTTTATTAGTGGTTGTACCATTAATGTTACTTTTATCGCCGATATTACATCCTCCTATTTGGCAAGAGCTAGAAAATTTATTTGCTTCATTACGGGCAAATGCAACCCCTGCTCAGAACAAAACTAAACAGTCCTTATTTTTGTCAGTAATTAGCGGTTGTTTATTATTTTTATCCCAGGTATTTATTTACATTGCTATCGGTGAAGTCACAACAGGAATAGCGATCGCCCTCTTCTTTATCTATCCAGTTATGAGTGTGTTCCTATCCTGGGTTCTATTTCAGGAACGTCCCAATCTAATGGTAACAGGGGCAATGGCAGCAATTTTTTGTGGGGAATTATTAGTTTTAGGCAGTCAGTCTGTAGGGGTGAATAATACCTCACTAGGAAGCACCACGGCCATTCTGTCCGGGATAGCATTTGCAATTTATGTTATTCTGACGAGAATATGCGCTACTAAACTCAAACTACATCCAGTATCTTTGACTTCAATTAACTTCACTACCATGTTGTTATTAAGTTTTATTTGCTTAATCATCCCTTTACCCAGTAATTTAGGTTTAGCAATTAGCTCATCGAATATCTTGGAATTGGTGTTAAGTGCTTTTATATTAGGTGTCTTGACTTTGTGCGGTTACTTATTCAATAATTTTGGCATTCGTAACCTAGGCACTCCTGTATCCTCTTTAATTGGAGCTACAGTCCCAATTTTAACCGTAATTTTTGCTGGGGTAATGTTGCAAGAATCCCTAAATATTGCCCAAGTTATCGGAGTTATCTTGGTTACGGTAGGTGCAGCAAGTATTAGCTTGAAAAAAACACCTAATCAGCTACAACCTACTAAATGAGTGGGGGAGGTAGGGGGAGTTGTGACTTTCAGTTGTCTGGATTTTTATCAGTAAAATTTTTTAACCAGCCATAAGTGGGATTAAAACTTCTCCGCAATAAATTTCCAGAAAAATTCTTAGAAAAATATCTAGATATTTCAGAAATAGGCAGTTATAATGGTTTGATAGATACAAAATGCAAATCATCTGCCGTTCCTCCTGCTTACTCTATACCCCTGTATCCCAACACCCTGAGTATCTAAAGTCTTCGAGTCATACCAGGGGAGGGGGTTAGTTAGTCTGACGAGAGAAACTGCCAATTTACACCTCCAACATTTATCACCTAAAAATTCCCGAGTCAAACAGTAATTTTAGGTTTAGATTAAAAATATTTGTATCCAACTGGGTGTATAATTCGTAGTTTGATTTGAATATCACACCTGTAAACAAGCCATTTATCCGTCTGTAGAATATGACCAACGACATCGATCTGATCAAGCGTCTTGGACCTAGTGCGATGGATCAGATCATGCTTTATCTTGCCTTCAGTGCCATGCGGACAAGTGGCCACAGGCATGGAGCATTTCTAGATGCAGCCGCAACAGCAGCCAAGTGTGCAATTTACATGACCTATCTAGAGCAGGGGCAAAACCTGAGAATGACTGGGCATTTGCACCACCTTGAGCCGAAACGAGTGAAAATCATTGTTGAAGAAGTAAGACTGGCTTTAACTGAAGGCAAACTNCTCAAAATGCTGGGTTCCCAAGAACCGCGCTATCTGATTCAACTTCCCTATGTCTGGATGGAAAAATATCCTTGGATACCNGGAAGATCCCGCGTCCCNGGTACGAATTTGACCAGTGAAGAGAAAAAACAAATTGAGCAAAAGCTGCCAGACAATCTTCCTGATGCCAAGTTAGTTACCTCATTTGAATTTATGGAGTTAATTGACTTTCTCCATAAGCGATCGCAGGAAGAATTACCTGCTAATCATCAGATGCCATTGAGTGAAGCATTAGCGGAACACATCAAGCGTCGGCTATTGTATTCAGGAACGGTAACACGCATTGATTGTCCCTGGGGAATGCCCTTTTATGCTCTCACTCGTCCGTTCTATGCTCCAGCCGATGATCAAGAGCGCACGTACACAATGGTAGAGGATACGGCTCGGTATTTCCGGATGATGAAATATTGGGCAGAGCGTAAACCAAACACGATGCGGGCTGTAGAAGAACTGGATATTCCACCGGATTGGATTGAGCCAGCAATGGAGGAACTAGACGAAATCATTCGTTCTTGGGGAGATAAATATCACCAAGAAGGCGGCGTACCGATGATATTACAAATGGTTGTTGGTAATAAAGATGAATAGAAAACAAAATTTTTATGTTGTGTAGGGTGGTATATTTACCAACCCTACGTTGTAAATCTATTTACTCATGGGAGTTGAGGGTCAAGGCGCAAGTCTATGGCTTAGGCTTTGTAGACGTAGCACCAAAACCGCTAGATCCTTCACTGGCATCAATACAAGTTTTTAATGCTTGAGTAGGACTTAAATCAATTTCTCGACGTAAACCAACTACACAATTAGCAAAGGTTACTGGTAACAAACTGCGACCACAGGATGTTAAAGTAGCTGAATTTTCTGAACCCTGATAACTTTTACTAATGCTAACTACACAGGTTGCTAGATCCTGTGGAATACGAGCCTGACGACAGGAAGAAAGGGCATCCACAGGTGTGATTTGTGTAAGCTTATGAATTTTTGCTACACATGAGGATAACTCTCGTGGTTGGAGTGCAGCGGCACAACTTTGAGATGCCGGTTTAGCTGTGATACCCACGCTCAAAAGTTGAGCAGCACAAACCCGATAGTCATTTTCGTAGGAATCAGTAACAGCCATAGTAGGCAAACTACTGGCTAGTAATCCACCTATAGTTATCAATGATGCTGTAAATCCTCTGAAGAAATAATTGGTTTGTTTGTTCCCAAAGTTACTCATTTTTTTTCGCTTTTTAAGATAACCGTTTTCGATTCCACCAAGGTTATGCTACCGTAGAACTTAGTCCCAATCTTCTACCATCCAGGAATGTCGGTGCTTTTCCCCAGAAATCCACCGAAAATTGGTGAATTCAACGGATTGATTTCTGGTGAATATTAGCGGTAAATAAAAGGCAATTTAGCTTTGACACTCCCCGCTCTAAAGAGACGGGGATTCTTAAGAGATTACGCTCTTAATATCCTTATCACTAAGGTTCCCAGGCTCAACACGTTTGCCCTTTGGGC
>B570J29605_1000174_pt1 | contig 10177 bp, 10 predicted proteins | sample LakMenEpi05Nov12_FD_29605 | JGI IMG/M metagenome (IMG submission 29605)
GTTTCTTACTTAATGGATTTATTAGTTAAAGGAAAAAGTGAAAGAACAGTATTAATTTCATCCGCTGAATTATCAGAATTTGGTTTAGATAAACCTGTAGCNACTATTGATATTAAACTNAAAAATCAANAAAGCCATCAATTGATTTTAGGTAAAGGTGATTTTAATAATCAATTTTTATATGCTCAAGCTGATAGTAACAAAAATATGANCTTATTGTTAGTGTCTAAAGATTTTGTAAATGCAGTCAATCGAGACATATCTGAATGGAAACAACCAGCAGAAAAGATTGATATACAACCATTACCTAATCTTCCTTCCCCAACTCCTACAAATAAATAATGTATAATCTCGTTCCCATACTCTGTATGGGAATGGATTCTAGAAGGCTCTGCCTTCATTATAGTCGAGGCAGAGCCTCTGTGATAGCATTCCCAGTCAGAGACTGGGAACGAGATTTCAAATAGCAAAAATTATTATTTCTTATTTTCAATGACAAAACAAACAGCAACTTTATTAATTTCTTGTCCAGATCAAAAGGGATTGGTAGCTAAATTTGCCAATTTCATCTATGATCATGGTGGCAATATTACTCATGCAGATCAGCATACAGATTTTGAAGCTGGATTATTTTTAACTCGCATAGAATGGCAATTAAAAGGATTTAATTTACCAAAAGATTTAATTGCTCCCGCTTTTAATGCTATTGCTCAATCTTTAAATGCAAAATGGGAATTACACTTTTCTGATACTCTTCCCCGCATTGCTATTTGGGTAAGTCGTCAAGATCATTGCTTATTTGATTTAATTTGGAGATATCACGCTAAAGAATTTCATGCAGAAATTCCGTTAATTATGAGTAATCATCCCCATTTACAACCAGTGGTTGCACAATTTGGTATTGATTACCATCATATACCCATTACTAAAGACAATAAACAAGAACAAGAAGCTAAACAACTAGAATTACTNCATGAATACAAAATTGATTTAGTAGTTTTAGCNAAATATATGCAAATAGTTAGCGCNGATTTNATTGAAAAATTCCCGCAAATTATTAATATNCATCATTCATTTTTACCTGCATTTATTGGTGCTAATCCCTATCATCGCGCCTTTGAAAGAGGAGTAAAAATTATTGGTGCAACAGCCCATTATGCTACCCCTAACTTAGATGCAGGACCAATTATTGAACAAGATGTAGTGCGGGTAAGTCATCGGGATGAGGTGAATGATTTAATTAGAAAAGGGAAAGATTTAGAAAGAATTGTGTTAGCAAGAGCGGTGAGATTGCATTTACAAAATCGTGTTTTAGTCTATGGAAATAGAACCGTAGTTTTTGAGTAAATGTATTTAATCTGAATTGATCATCTTAGCTATCGTTTCCATCATCAAAAAAAGCCGATGAGAATAATCAGGAAAGCAAATGAATTGATAATGCTCATAAAAAGAACGAGCTTTATCATCTTTAGCATCAACAACTACCGCAATTGTCGCAATTTCATTTTGCAAACTACGATATAGGGCATCCATTAACAACATTTCCCCTAAACCTTTTTGACGATGATTTTTATCAACTGCTAATCTACCTAAAAGGGTAGCGGGAAGTTGAGGATATTTTGGTAGTTTTTTAGTAATTTCTATCGGCAATTCTCCGATCTGAATACTTGTTGATGATAGTGTGTAATAACCTGCTACGAAACCAGAACTTTTTTCTACTAAAACAAATGGGGCTGCTATGTAATTACGTGCATCTTGCCCAGCTTTTTTTTGCAAATAATCATCTAATTGATCAACACCACAACAAAAAGCCGCCCGGTTATGCTTTTTGCCTAGCGGTTCTATTAAATAATTCTCAAAAGCATCAAAATTATCTGTTAACTGCACTTATACACCCATATTCTTTTTATAGCGTTGAGCCGCAAGCTGTAACTTTCCACTGGGTTTCGGTGGATTAAGCAGTGCTTCTACAAAAACTTCTTGGTCTTTTCTGCTTAAAACCATGATTTGATTTTCCTGAATAATCTGGTTTGCAGCACTGACAAGACTACTAACTACAAAATCTGTAAGTGTTCGCCCTTGAATATCTGCCGCACGTTGAAACAATTCCTTATTTTCTGGACTGATACGGGCTTCTAATCGTTCTGATTTGGAACGCAAGGATTTTTCTGGGCTGTTTCTAGCCACTGAGTGAGTCATGATACTTTCTACACAATAAATGTGATGTGTAAATCTTTAGTGTACGGCAAATGTCCTAACGAATAATAGTGTACTGATTTATTCAACAAATGTCAACTATCCCCAATCTCCAGACTTTCCACCTGTCTTACTGACTAAATGAATTCCTTCAATCTGAATTGATTTTTCTAAGGCTTTAGCCATATCATATAAAGTTAAAGCGGCAATAGATACCGCTGTTAAAGCTTCCATTTCTACCCCAGTTTCCGCTTTAGTTTTCACAGTGGCATCAATTTGATAACCAGGTAGTTGGGCATCGGGGATAATCTCCACAGTGATTTTCTGTAAGGGTAAGGGGTGACAAAGGGGAATTAAGTTTGCTGTCTGTTTAGCAGCCATGATTCCCGCTAACCTCGCAGTCGCTAAAACGTCCCCTTTGGGGGTGTTTCCGGCTTGAATAGCCGCGAACGTCTCAGGTAACATTCGCACCCTACCAGTGGCTACAGCTTGGCGAATGGTGGCGACTTTGCCTGATACATCAACCATTTGAGCTTCTCCTTGGGCATCCAAATGGGTTAGTGGAAAAGAATTTGAAAAATTAGCTTGCGTCATTGGGAAAGTCTGTGCTATTATTAAATTCGTGGGTCAAGGGTGTGTAGCTCAGTGGACTAGAGCACGTGGCTACGAACCACGGTGTCGGGGGTTCGAATCCCTCCTCGCCCATCTTATAATTAAAAATGCACAAGTTCCTTTTTTGGAGTTTGTGCATTTTTAATGGGTTGAATAAACGAACCACAGAGGCACAGAGAACACAGAGAAAGAAGAAATAGAGCAGGTTTTTGCGTCAGTTTTGGGATATTTTTTTATTTGGTAGTTTCTAACGGAGATTTGGTGACAAATATCGTAGAGACGTTCTATGGAACGTCTTTACAAGGGTTGTAAATAATCCATATCTAATTTTTGAAGATATTATTTCACGGCATAGATATCTTCTGTGCGACCAAAGGCAAAACGCAGAGATTGAGGGATATTCCGGCTAGACTGGGTAAGGAAGATGATCATGGCTATCACAGTTAAACCCGTAGTCAAACCAAACATATTCCGATAACCCAGGGTTTCGGCAAATGTACCAAAAATTGGACCAGCTATAGCTAAACCGATATCAAATCCCATTAAGGAAGCACCAAATATTCTCCCGCGTTCATGGGGTAAAGCCCTATCTGTCATTAATACAGAAATCATGGGAATGAGTGTACCAGAGGCAGCACCTTCCATCAATGCTCCTAATAAGAACATGAAAGAGTTATTTGCTTGCCAAACGCAGATGATAGAGAGTGTATAAGCTATTAAACTCATGGTAACAAACAAACCCCGACCATATCTATCAGAAGCTTTACCACTAAATAATCTACAACTAAAACTGGAGACAGCGGCAGCAGAGAAAAAGAAACCTGGATTTAAATCAACGCCGGTTGATTTGATAAATAGGGAGATAAAAGTATGCAAACTACCTAAAGTCAAACCACTCAGCAATAAGACAATGGCCGGANTTCGCACGCGAGGACTAGTTAATATTTGCCAAAAGTTATCATTTTTGCTGTTATGTGGTTTGGTGATAATAGGTGGATTGACAATGGGGATTATACATAATAAACCCATGCTACCTAAAGCCGCAGATGAGAGAAATAACGGAGTATAACCAGCACTTGCTTGCAAAAATCCCCCGATAGCGGGGCCAAGTGCTATTCCCAGGGGATTAACTAAACTCATATAACCGACGACTTCACCGCGACGGTGTTCTGGTGCTAAATCGCTCACTAGGGCAATGTAAGCTGTGGCAAAAGCAGCGATACTAATGCCATGAAAGGAGCGAATTACCATGAGGGGGATAATTGATTTTACACATAAATATCCCAAAGGAGCGATCGCTGCCACGGACATTCCAATCAATAATACTATTTTACGACCCCGTATATCTGCTAAAGCACCCATTGACGGGCGACATAGCAACATCCCAATGGCAAAGCTACCCATCACAATGCCAATTTCTTGTTTGCTTGCACCAATATGTTCAATATATAAGGGTAAGGTAGGCAATAACGAAGCCAAACCTGACCAGAAAAACAAACCCGCTGCAAATAACATGAGCAGGTTTTTTCGCAGTTCAGCGTCAAAAGTATCAAAAGTTTTCACGGCACATGCAATAATGCAAAAAGTATTATTTCTCTATTGTTACGTTACTTTCTATTTTCTCTTGCCATAATATTTTTCGCCACAACTTCCCGCACCCGATAGATTGGTCGTCCTTGAGATTCATGATAGGTCCGCATCAGTAATTCTGCCAAAAGGCCGAAGCAAAATAGTTGTACTCCTGTTACTAACAGCAACACTGCCAAAATCAATAAAGGACGGCTACCAATATCTACATGAAAAGCCAATTTGATAACAGTCAAATATATACCTATTCCTCCCCCAGAAACCATAGAAATTAAGCCTAATAGCCCAAAAACGTGCATGGGACGGGTGAGAAACTTCTTCATAAACAGAATAGTTAATAAATCCATCAATACCCGGAACGTCCGCGATATGCCATACTTACTTTGTCCAAAACGTCGCGCATGATGACGGACAGGTACTTCTGTAATTCTCGCCCCTTCAATATATGCCAATGCAGGTAAAAAGCGGTGTAGTTCTCCATAAAGATTCATATCTGCAACCAACTCGGAGCGATAAGCTTTCAAAGAACAACCATAATCATGAATATAGACGCTTGTAGCCCGACGAATTAACCAATTGGCGATTTTAGAAGGAAGCAACCGATTTAATGCCCCATCTTGACGATTTTGCCGCCAACCACTAACTAAATCATAACCNTCNTCNAGCTTTGCTAATAACATGGGAATATCAGCGGGGTCATTTTGCAAATCAGCGTCTAAAGTCACAATTACTTTAGCTGTAGCATAATTAAAACCCGCAGACATAGCCGCAGTTTGTCCATAGTTACGTCGCAAAATGATCGCTTTTAAATCAGTGCGCGTTTGGGCTTGTGCTTTGAGAAATTCTGCTGTACCATCACTAGAACCATCATCTACACAAATAATTTCATAATTTAATTCACTAGCGGTGAGAGTCGTAGAAATGGCTTCTAGTAATAAGGGTAAACTTTCGACCTCATCTTTAATAGGAACAACTACGGATACATCTAAAATTGGTGATTGGTGATTGGTGATTGGTAATTGGTAATTGGTGATTGGTGATTGGTGATTGGTCATTGCTAGATAGTTGATAACTGATGGTTAATTTTACATGGTCTTATATCGAGAAACATAACTTTTCATAACTCTACCAGCACCGCGTAATTGTTGATAATAAGCCTGACTAACTTTATTCCCTTGTTCTGAAAGTTGGTCAATACCAATACCGTTGCGTCCTTGATCTTTTCCTGAACTGTGAATATAGCAATTATTACCCAAATATAATCCTACGTGGGTGGCTTTTTGAGGAGTGCCAAAAAAGATTAAATCCCCTGGTTGTAATTCTTTAATATCAATTGTTTGGGTAAAAGCTTCTTGTTGATAAGCGTCTCTTGGTAGCCAAACTCCTACAGATTTAAATGCTGCTTGCATTAAACCAGAACAGTCATAATTAGGTGCAACTGTGCCACCCCAAAGATAATAATTGTCTTGTGCTTTTGCTGCTTGGGTAAAAGCGATAACTGTGGGTATGTGTTGTTGAATTTCTGCGGTTGAGATGAATTGGGGTTGATATACTGTTTCTGCGGGTTGGAGAAACTGCAAATCTTCAAGTGATAACCATCCGGGATAATCATCTTCACATAAACAAACTTCAACTGCGGTATTTTGATTATTTGATGTTATTTTTAAATGTCGTCCTGTAGCAGCTTGGGTGGTTAAACTGACGCATTCGGGAGAATTATAGAGATTGAGGTCGCGTAAACATTGATATTCTGTTGTAGGAGAATGGGGAATTAATAAGTTTAAAGACATGAGTAATATGTAATATTTTCTAAATCAGAATTTACAGGATTTAAAGATGTAGATAATGGTAATTTTATCACCTTTCTGTTAGAGGGTGTTTAAAAAGTTATGATTGATGTATCAAATATTTTTAACCCCACCCTAACCCTCCCCTTGTTAAGAAGAGGGAACTGGATTTTCCGGTTTCCCCCATTTCCAAGGGGGGGACTAAGGGGGGTAATTTAATTACAGAAGTATCCGGTAAGCGTAAAGCTCAGTGGCTTCAGCCCTGAGATATAAGCGACACGAGCGGTTTTAACCGCCTTAAATCTTGTACCGCTAAATATCTTGACAATCTTACACCATGAAGAGTAGTATAAGGTTGGAGGTAAAAGCGATGCTAGTTTTTGAGTTCAAAACTTACGGGAAATCGGTTCAATTTAGCGCAGTAGATGATGCAATTCGCACCGCTCAATTCGTTCGGAATAGCTGTATTCGGCTATGGATGGACGTAAAAGATACGGGCAAAAACGACTTGCAGAAATATTGCGCTGTTTTGGCGGCTAATTTTCCATTCGCTAATGAACTTAACTCAATGGCACGACAAGCCAGTGCCGAACGAGCATGGTCTTCTATTTCTCGGTTTTACGATAACTGTAAAAAGAATATTCCTGGATTAAAGGGATATCCTCAGTTTCAAAAAGACTGCCGTTCTGTCGAATACAAAACATCAGGATGGAAGCTTTCAGAAGATCGTAAATCTATCACATTCACTGATAAAAAAGGTATTGGTAGATTAAAGATCAAAGGGACTCGTGATTTGCATTTTTATCAAATAAATCAAATTAAACGAGTTAGGTTAGTCAAACGGGCTGATGGCTATTATTGTCAGTTTTGCATTGATGTTAATCGCCAAGAAGATATAACTCCATCAGGAAATACAGTTGGATTAGATATAGGCTTGAAAGAATACTACACTGACTCCAATGGTGTGATGATTGAGAATCCTAAATTTCTGCGTATTGGAGAAAAGATTCTTAAACGTTCACAACGTCGTGCTTCCAGAAAAGTCAAAGGTTCAAAAAATAGAGGCAAAGCTAGACAGATTTTAGGTAAACGCCACCTCAAAATAAGTAGGAAACGTAAAGACCATGCTGTGAAATTAGCACGGTGCGTAGTTCAGTCAAACGACTTGATATCCTACGAAGATTTGAGAATTAAAAATATGGTGAAAAATCATTGTTTAGCCAAGTCTATTAACGACGCATCTTGGTATCAGTTTCGTGTCTGGCTTGAATATTTCGGGAAAGTATTCAAGAGAGTCACAATAGCGGTTAATCCGCAATATACAAGCCAAGAATGCTCTAGCTGTGGTGAAATTGTCAAAAAATCTCTATCCACCAGAACGCATATTTGTAAGTGTGGTTGCGTGATGGATAGAGACGAAAACGCCGCTAGAAATATCCTTAGTCGAGGGTTGAGTACCGTAGGGCATACGGGAACTTTTGCGCTAGACGCAAGCAACGCTTTAGGAGATAAGACCTCTACTCAGGTTGGAGAAATCCTGTCTGAGCAAGTCATATCATTGATTAAAGAATCTCAGCGGCTTTAGCCGCTGAGAGTGTCAACCAAGCACAACCATCTTTAAGTACCCGGTCTAAATTCCGCACAGGCCACAACCGCGCTGTATTGTCCCCAGAACCAGTAGCAATGGTTTTACCGTCGGGACTGAAACTTACACCCCAGACGGGACCTTGATGTGCCTGAAATTCCTATAGCAAATTCTCCGCTTTCAGTTCTTTAATGTAGTTATTTAAAGTGGCAATGTTCTTATCGTAGGGATACACAAATAACGTAGTTAAACAAGGTCAAACAACGTCAATTGCTTATAATTCGCTCTCTGATTGACCTTACTCGTAAGGAGAGCTTTTAGGTTCTAGAGTCTGGGGCTTATCCATGCCCGTTTCCGCTTCAGTTTCCACTATTAGGGAATCGGTGAAACTTCTGAGTTCGTTCTAGCAAGATTACTTTTACATCGGAATGTTTCATATAACGAGTGATTTCAACGTCACTCATTCTTGCTAGAACGTTGTCAGCAGCGTTAGTATCTGAGTGCATCACGACCCCATCATGTCCGGTAAACTTGTCACCATTTCTACTACCCGTTAAGGTACTAAATCTGGAGTCAAGTTGTGACGTATACGCACAATTCACACTAACAACCGTGCAACCTACACGGGTTGAAACTTGTTTGAGGGCATCCGCAACTATCCCCTTGCACCATGAAGAAACATTTCTCTTCATACGNTTTCTCATGGGCTTTTTGCCTTTTATTTGCTCCGTCAAATCTTCAAAAGCTACCTTGATCGCATCTGTCATCAAGTCATGCGTAGCTGTAAAAACGATTGTTTGAATCCTACCTTTAAAGGATCTTTCCCGATTGTCCCACTTGATTTTACCAAGATTATTTCGTTTAATTCTATCAGCCTTGGCACTGTTTCCTTTAGCTGTAGACTTGTTAAAAACTGACCTGATTTTATTACGTTTTACTTGTTTCGCTGTTCTGTAATCGGTTTCTTGAGTTTGGATTTTACCAAAATCATTACCTAAAAATCTAGCACCATCATTAGAAGATGTGGCATAAACTTCGGTGTAACCTCTATCACATCCAATTATTTTACCATCGGTCTTTTTTTCAGCTTTTTGGATATCAGTTGTGTAATGAATTTCCCATCTGCCATTACGCTTAATTAGCCTTATTTGACACTTTATTTCTGTTGGTAAAGTCGTTGGTAGTTTGAGAGTTTTACATGGAGTTACACCTCCAAAACGCAACCACACCACACCTTTATCATCTGTTTTAGTATCATAAGCCTTTACAATAATTTGGTTACAAACTTTCGTGTGTCCTCGATACCAAAACTTTCTAACTAAGGTGCAAAGTTTGGGATGTTCCAACCATTCCCGACTTTCTAAGGTAAGTTGCAAAACTCCTTTTTTAGCCTGGAACGACTGGAACGATTGACCCAAAGATTTCATCACCTTTTCGACACAAGCAGCCTGAACCAAGTGAATATCATCAATTACGTCATAGAGAGTTGCTTCCCATAACTTAGCAGGTAATTTGTATTTGTCTTTTAAGGTGCGTAGCTGTTTGTCAATCTCAAATTTAGAAACGCCCCAAGCCTTTAACGACCCGAACTCATTCCACAAGTCAGAGCGTAGTTTACCTAAACTCAAAGCGATTAAATCAAGTTCGTTAGATTTCCAATTATTTAGTTTTTCAGTCCCTAAAATAGCGATTCTCGTAACGGTTAACTGATTCTTTGCTTTGAGTTTCATGGACTTGGTTTGCTACGTCTTTTACTACTATACACCCATTGACTCGTATTGACTACTATTTATTTCATGAATATTTTGCTCTTCGGCTATCTTTTTCTTGTAAGCCCGAAGGAAGTAAAGCTTGGAAGAAAAGCAGTGCATGATAGCCATAAAATCCTGCATCAACTCTTCGTGCGGTGATAGCTTGGCATTGTTCACCACGACAATTTTGCAGCCGTGAAGATTGCAAAACCACTCAACAAACTCAAAACCAAATCTGCATAACCTATCCTTATGTCCCACGACAATTTCAGAAATTTGATTTTGGGCAACTTGAGTCATTAATTTAAGAAAGTTTTTCCGCTTCCAGTTCATACCACTGGCAACATCCTTGACGACCCGGCATCCTGGGTAAGTTTTACCTAAAAAATCTATTTGTGTGTCAAGGTCTAACAACTGGGTTTTTGTGCTGACACGGGCATAAAGAACCCTCTCTTTATCCATTGAGACTGTTTTGATGAATGCTGACTCTGGATATCTCCGATGTCCCCCAGGGGAACGGATACATTCTATTTTCCCTAAGTCAGCCCATTCTGCCGTTGTCTTAGGGTGATAGCCAAATTGTTTGTAAACTTGTTCTGGGGTTAGGTATTTCATCTTTCGGTTAAATACGATTAACCCCAGTATACTACGTTATTTTG
>B570J29605_1000183_pt1 | contig 9864 bp, 10 predicted proteins | sample LakMenEpi05Nov12_FD_29605 | JGI IMG/M metagenome (IMG submission 29605)
AAATTATTTACTCAAGGTTTAAGACCTTTGCAAAGTTTATTACCAGAAAATGCAAAAAAAATACTAAAAAAAGACGGCTTTGTATATTTTGAAATAATTAAGAATTGGAAAAATATAGTTGGAGAAAAAATATTTAAAGATGTGACGCCTTCAAAAATTAAAAAAATTAATAATGAAAATATTCTCTCATTAAATGTTAATAAAGAAATAATGATAGAGATTGAATATTCAAGAGATCAAATTATTGAAAAAATTAATAGCTATCTTGGATTTAATGCTATTAATAAAATACAAATTACCTCTAAAAACTCTTCTTTTGAAAAAAAAAAGAAAAAAATTATATTAAGTGAAAGTATTTTAAGAAAAATAAACGAAATTAAAAGTCAAAATTTAAAAGAAATTTTTCTAAAACTTAATAAATAGAATTATGTCGATCGTGACAAAAAATTATTTAAAAAAAATATTATTCATTTCTTTTTTTATGTTATTTAGCTCTTTCTCTTATAGTCAAAATAATGACGAAATATTTATCGGTAATAAAAACGCAAAAGTTGAAATTAAAATTTACAGTTCATTTACATGTCCACATTGCGCTAACTTTCATAAGAATACTTATCCAAAACTAGTAAAAGAATATGCAAGTAAAGATTTAATAAAAATTAGTTTTATTGATTTTCCATTAGATATTGCTGCATTAAATGCAGCAAAAATTGTTAGATGCTCAACAAAAGAATCAAGTATCTTGCTAATTGATGAGATTTATAAAAATCAAAATGTTTGGTCCGCAGGAGACAAAATACAAGAAATTAACAAAAAGTTATTTTTAGTAGCTAATAAATTTAATTTATCTGATGAAAAGCTTACAAACTGTTTAAAGGATCAAAAATTGGAAGAAAAGATATTAAACGACAGAATTGATGGTCAAAAAAAATACTCTATTAACTCTACTCCTACTATTATTATTAATGAGAAAAAATTTGAAGGAAACCTTACTTTTGACAATTTATCAAAAGAAATATCAAGAATATTAAAATGAAATTTAAAAAACTAGAAATAGTTGGTTTCAAATCTTTTACCGATAGAACTCATTTGTTAATTGAGGATGGTCTTACAGGAATTGTTGGGCCAAACGGTTGTGGAAAATCAAATATTGTAGAGGCTTTAAGATGGTGTATGGGAGAAACTTCTGCAAAAAGCCTCAGGGGTAGCGGAATGGAAGATGTAATTTTCTCCGGAACATCAAACCGTCCTTCTAAAAATATTGCAGAAGTTAATATTCTTTTAGAAAATAACGAAAATGTTCCTCAGTATAGAGATACGCCAGAAATAGAAGTTAAAAGAAGAATAGAAAAGGACAAAGGATCAAGCTATTACATTAATGGAAAAGAAGTTCGAGCAAGAGATGTGCAAATATTATTTGCAGACCTTTCTACCGGAGCTCACTCTCCGTCAATGGTAAGTCAGGGAAAAGTCGGTTCTTTAATTACTGCAAAACCTACTGATAGAAGAGCAATACTAGAAGAGGCAGCTGGCATAGGAGGACTTCATGCTAGAAGACATGAAGCGGAGCTAAGATTAAATGCTGCTGAAAATAATCTTAAAAAAGCAGACGACATAATGAAGCAAATCGAGCTTCAGTTAAAAAATTTATTAAAACAAGCGGAAGAAGCTTCTAGATACAAAATAATATCAAATGACATTAAAAAACAAGAAGCATTGCTCTCTTATTTAAAAATCCAAGAAATTAATAAAGAACTCAAAGAAAGTCAGGAAGGATTAAACGAAATTGATGATGATATTAGTGCAGTAACAATTGAAAAAAATTATAGCAACGAACTATTAGAAAGTGAAAACAAAAGAATTAAGCCTCTAAGGAATGATTTTGCAGAAATTACAAGTAAACTACAAAGACTAAACTTAGAATATGAAGATTTATTCAAACAAGAACAAAGAACCAAAGAAGAATCAGAAAAACTGAGAATTGATTTAAAAAATAGTAACGATGATCTGCAGAGCGAAAACATTAATATTAATAACGCCAACTCTAATATTAAGCGATTAACTGAGGAAAAAAGTGAAATATTAGAATTTGAAAAAACCTATTATGAAATTGAGAATAAAACTAATAATGATTTTAAAAAAATTTCAGAAGAATTAAATCTCGAACAAAAAGCACTTGAGACTTTATCAGAAAAAATATTTGCAAATATTGGAAATTCCGAAACTAAAAATGCTATTAATAATTATTTAAATTATTTTAAAAATTTTAGTGACAGCCAGTCTAGAATACTAAATGATATTATAAATAATTTTGAAAACATTGGATCTCAAAAGGTTAAAGAAAACTTAAGAAATGTTCTAATTAGTTTTGAAGAAACATCAAAAAATGTTGAAAATTTATATAATCTAATCAAGAAAGATCATGAACAATTATCAACTTTTAATAAAGAAGATGTAAAGAACGAATTTACTCAAAAAACTTTTTTACTTAAAGAACTACAAGAAAAATATGCAATATTTCTAAGTAAGTATGAAACGATAAAGAACGATTCTATTAAAAGAAAAGAAAGAATTAAGAGCATTGATAATGAAATAGATAACTGGCGTAATTTAGAACAAAACTCAAAAACAAAATCTGAAAGTCTTTTATCACGACTAAAGAATTTAGAAAAAGAAATAACAAAAATTCAAATTAAGCCAAGTGAAATTGGTGAGCAAAAGGGCTTTTATCAAGAAAATATAAAAAATACTGAAGAGGCTAGAACGAAGATTAATTCTGAAATTGAAATTGCAGAAAATAAAATTACAGAAATTAATAAGGTATTAAGAGATATTAATGAAAAGGTTCTGATTGGACGTGAGAAAAAGGTGCGCTTTGAAACACTTATAGATAATCACAAGGTAAAAATTTCAGAGTTAGAAAATAAAGTTAAAGAAGATTTTAAATGCTCAATAAACGATCTTTTAAATGAAGAGGACAAAGCGTCTATTGAAAAAACAAGTATTGAAAAAACAGAGGCTTTATTAAAAACTCTTAAAGATGAAAGAGATAATATGGGCGCTGTAAATTTAAGAGCAGATGATGAAACTAAAAATCTTGAAAACCAAATAAATAAAATGATGGAAGATAGAAAGGATCTTCTAGCTGGAATATTAAAACTTAAATCTAGTATTAACGAATTAAATCAAAAAGGAAGGGAGAAACTAATTGATGCCTACGAAAAAGTAGGAAGAAAATTTAATGACGTATATACAAAATTATTCGGAGGAGGAAATGCTAGGCTTGAATTAATAGAGTCTGACGATCCTTTGGAGGCTGGTTTAGAACTTTTAGTAAGTCCTCCTGGAAAAAAATTGCAATCAATTACTTTGCTATCCGGTGGTGAACAGGCTTTAACTGCTATGGCTTTAATATTTGCAGTATTCTTAATTAATCCTGCTCCTATCTGTATTCTGGATGAAGTGGATGCTCCACTGGACGATGCAAACGTTACAAGATTTTGTTCATTAATAGAAGAGTTAACAAAAATTACCGAAACAAAATTTATAGTTATCACTCACCATGCTTTGACAATGTCTAGAATGAATAGATTATATGGGGTAACAATGGCCGAGAGAGGCGTAAGTCAACTGGTCGCTGTAGATCTTGAAAAAGCCGAAGAAATGGTAGCATAAAGATCAATGTCAGAATTTGACGATCTTAAAAAGAAGATCGAGTTCACTAAAAATAAAAATAAGATTAATTTATCTAAAAATAATAACAATACATTGGGTTTAGCATTTAGAATTAGCACCGAACTTGTCGCTGCAGTTTTTGTCGCAACTTTTATTGGTTATTACCTAGATAAATGGTTAGGAACTAAGCCAATTTTTATAATAATTCTATTTATAGTTGGTGTTGCCGCTGGAATATTTAATGTTGTGCGATCTGCAAAAATGATTAATAAAGGCTAAATTCATGGCAACTAATCCAATGCAACAATTTGAGGTTCATAGAATAGGACCCTCTCTATCTTTCAACGGAGTCGACCTATCTTTTACAAACTCAAGTCTTTTTATGCTGATTAGTTCAATATTAATAATTATTTTTTTTGTAGCAGGAACTAGGAGAGTCAATATTGTTCCTAGCAAAATTCAGTTACTTAATGAATTAGTCTTCAATTTTATTTCCAAAATGATTAATGAAACCGTTGGTCCAAATGCCAGACCATATTTTCCTTTTATCTTAACTATATTTTTATTTATTTTAACCCTAAATATGGTCGGTTTATTACCCTACGCCTTCACTGTCACAAGTCAGATAATCATTACATTCTTTCTTGCTATTGTAATATTTATTGGAGTAACAATAGTTGGGTTTGCAAAAAACGGTATTGGATTTTTAAAAATATTTGCTCCTTCAGGAGTTCCTATTTTTTTATTTCCCATTATAGTTGCAATTGAAATTATATCTTTTTTAAGCAGGCCTNTAAGTTTNTCNGTTCGTTTGTTNGCNAATATGCTTGCNGGACATACAATGCTTAAAGTTTTTGGNGGTTTTGTTGTAAGCCTAGGNATTGTTGGAGGATGGCTGCCTTTAAGCTTTTCTGTTGCTTTAACAGCGTTNGAAATATTGGTAGCTTTTTTGCAAGCTTACGTTTTTGCAGTTTTATCGTGTATTTATTTAAATGATGCTTTAAATATGCATCATTAAAAAAATTAACAACTAACAAAAAAAGGAGAAAAAAAAATGGAACTAGCAGCAGCAAAAATGATAGGAGCTGGATTGGCAGCGATAGCTTTGGCTGGAGTTGGAGTCGGTATGGGAACAATATTTGGCAACTATTTATCAGCAGCTATAAGAAATCCTTCGGCAGCTCAAAAACAATTTCCTACTTTATTATTAGGATTTGCTCTTACAGAAGCTATAGGTTTATTCGCTTTAGTTATCGCTCTCTTAATACTTTTTGCATTTTAATTATTAAAATTAATAAATTAATAATTTTTAAGCAATGAAGAGCAAAAGTGTAGCTATTATAATTTATTTGCTATTTTTTAATAAAATAGCGTTTGCTAAAGAAGGTATGCCTCAACTTAATCCTGAGTTTTGGTTATCTCAAATCTTATGGTTAACTATAATTTTTTTAATACTATATTTTTTAATACAAAAGTTTTTTAGTCCTAAATTATTTGCATTAATAGACTCGAGAACAAATTTTATTAAATCACTATTAGAAGAGGCTGAGCTTTGTAAAAATCAAATTCAAAAATTAGAAAATGAATACAATCTAATTATTACTGAAGCAAAAAATGAAGCAAAAAAAATATCTATAAAATTGAAAAATGATTTTAATGATAAAATTTCATTAAAAAGAAAAGAATTTGAAAATATACTAAATTCCGAAACCCTAAAAGCTGAACAAGAGATAAATAATTTTAAAAAACAAACATTAGAAAATATTCAAAATATAGCTGGAGATTTTTCTAAAGAGCTAATAGAGAAAATAACTGGAGTTACACCAAACAGCAGTAATCTAAACGCTGTAATTTTGGAAATATCTAACAAAGAAAAAAAATCTCAATATGTTTGATGCAACTTTCTGGGTAGCCATATCCTTTGTAATTTTTTGCTTAATAATTATCTATAAAAAAATTCCTCAAATAATTAATAATTTACTAGATAACAAAATTAACGAAATTAAATCTGAAATAGATAATGCGAAAAATTTAAAAAATGAAAGCGAACAATTGCTGCAAAAGTATAAAAATAAAATTGAAGCAGCTCATACGGAAAGCCACAATATTATAAATAGTGAAAAAAAAGAAACTGAGATTTTTATTAAAGAATCAGAAAATAAATTTGAACAATTAATTGTTAATAAAAAAAAATCGTTAGAACAAAAATTAGATCAAATGANAGTTAAAGCGATCAAAGATATTCAAAATNTATCTAACAAAATTGCTCTAGAAGCGGTAAAAAAAATNATATTAAATTCCGCTAATGATGAAAAAATGAAAGTAGTTAATCAAAANAACCTGGATAAAATTTTTGTTAATTTAAAAGATTCNAAAACTTCTTAACTTTTTGAGTGAGATCCATCACAAAAAGGTTTTTTANTAGTTTTTTTACACCCACATAAAAAATAANATTTATCTTCCTGCACTGTGAATTTCATNGGCATAATATTAGTGGTCTTATGAGAGCCATCGCAAAAGGTACCATTTTTAGAAAGTCCACACGCACACCAATAATAATCTTTGTCTTTTTCTAAATGAACTTTTGTTGGATTTTTATTTTTAATGATTTTTTCTTGCATACTATTATAGCATAGATTTTATCATAATTTATTTCAATGAACAAAAAATTAACTTTAATTAAATGAGAATTTATACATACTTTTTATATTTATTGGTTTGGTCTCTACAAGGCTTCCTAATATAATACTAAATTCAATATTTAAAAATTTTAATGGAACAAAAAATTGTAAACGTGTTTCTAGCAAGTCCGAGAGGATTTTGTGCAGGAGTTGATCGAGCTGTTGAGATTGTAAAAAAAACTATTAATAAATTTGGTGCTCCGGTTTATGTGAGGCACGAAATAGTTCATAATCAATTTGTGGTCGAAAATCTAAGATCACAAGGGGCAATATTTGTCGAAGAACTCTCTGAAATAAAAGACAAATCTAGACCTGTTATATTTTCAGCTCATGGTGTTCCCAAAGAAGTAATTAATGAAGCAAAATTAAATAATATTATTTATATAGACGCAACATGTCCTTTGGTGACAAAAGTTCATAAGGAGGCTGAAATGCTGGCTAAGGAAGAATTTAATATTATTTTTATTGGTCACAAAAATCATCCAGAAGTAATTGGAACTATAGGGCAAGTAGATGACAATTATATTACTTTAATTGAAAATAAAGAAGATGTAGAAAATTATTTTCCAAAAATTAAAAATAATAAATTTGCATACATCACACAAACTACTCTTTCGGTGGATGATACGATAGAAATTATATCTTTACTAAAAAAAAAATACCCTTCAATAAAAGAACCAATTAAAAGTGACATTTGTTATGCAACTACAAATCGCCAAGAAGCTGTTAAAAAAATTGCAAAAAAATGCGATTTATTTTTAGTTGTAGGCAGCAAAAGCTCTTCTAACTCTCAAAGATTAGTAGAAGTTGCGAAAAGATTTGGTTGCAAGGAAAGTATCCTAATGCATTCAGATCAAGAATTGCCAGTCGACAAAATTAAAAATTCTACAAATATAGGCATTACTTCTGGTGCTTCAGCACCTGAAATATTGGTTGAGAATTTAATTAAAGAAATTAAAAGTATTACCAATATTAAACTTGAAGAAGTAATTACTTCAGTTGAAAAAGTTTCTTTTAAACTTCCTACAATGCTTATTAAATAATGGCTGTTTATACTAAATTAGCGCACCAAGAAGTGGAGCAATTTTTAGAGCAGTACAATATTAATAACTTTAAAGATTATAAAGGAATTACAGAAGGAGTAGAAAATACCAATTATTTTATTAACACACTAGAGCAGGATTACATACTTACTATTTATGAAAAAAGAGTTGATGAAAATGATTTACCTTTTTTTATAAATTTGCTGTCAAATTTATCAGAAAATAAATTCCCTTGCCCAAAACCTATTGCAAATAAAAATAATGAAAAAATTAACAAAATTAAAAATAAAAATGCTGCTCTAGTAACTTTTTTACATGGACAATCTAAGAATAAAATAACTAGTGAAGAGTGCTTCGAAATAGGAAAAATAACGGCTCAATTGCACGAGATAACAAAAAAATTTAACATTAGCAGAAAAAATAATTTATCTATTGAAAGTTGGCAAAATATTTTTGAAAAAATTGTTAAACAAAAAATAGATTTAGACGAAACTATTATTAAAAAAACTAAGAATTATTTAAATTTTTTAAAAGATAAGTGGCCTAAAAATTTACCACAAGGTATTATTCATGCAGATTTATTTCCAGATAATATATTTTTTACAAAGAATAAAGTTTCTGGGATCATAGATTTTTATTTTGCCTGCAATGATTTCTTTGCTTATGAAATAGCAATTTGCATAAACTCCATATGTTTTGATAACAATTCCACATTCAATATGACAAAAGCCAAAAATCTTATAGATGGGTACTCTTCTATAAGAACGTTGGGTGAAGAAGAGAAAAAGTTTTTGCCTATTCTGTCTATGGGCGCAGCTATGAGATTTTTTTTAACAAGGCTACATGATTTTTATCACACTGATAATAAAGCAGAGGTTAAAATTAAAGATCCCTTTGAGTACTTTAAAAAAATTGAGTTTCATTCAACTATTAAAAATTTTAACGAATATTTTATTTAATGAATGAGGTTATAATTTATACAGACGGTTCTTGCCTAGGTAATCCTGGAAAAGGAGGTTGGGCAGCTGTGATAATTAATGACGGCAAAGAAGATATAATATTTGGATCTGAAAAAGAATCTACTAACAATAGAATGGAATTAACAGCAGCTATAAATGCTTTGTTGAAAATCAAACAAGATAAAAAAATAAAGATTTATACCGACTCTAAATATGTAAAAGACGGCATTGAGAAATGGATTAATAATTGGAAATTAAATAATTGGAAAAATTCCAACAAAAAAGACGTAAAAAATAAAGATCTTTGGACAAAATTAGATAACATAATTAGTAAAAAAGAAATTACTTGGAACTGGGTAAAAGCTCACTCAGTCAACGAATACAATAACAAAGTAGATTTACTTGCAAGAAATGCTGCTAATGCAAACGATTAGATCTTATATAATTCTTAATTTTATTTAAATTATTTGGTAATACGTTACAAAATTCTTTCTTTTTAAGATTTTTACTAATCATACTAGGAATATTCGGATTTCTTCTTAATATTTTATAAATAGTTTCTGCAAATTTAGCGGGGTGCGCTGTTTCTAAACAAAATAAATTCTCTGATTTTTTGCTATGATTTAAATAATAGTCTTCCAAAGCCCTAAACCCAACAGATGAATGTGGATCTAATATTTTATTATTATATTTATAAACCATTTTAATAGTTTTTTTAGTATTATCTGCATTTATCGACTTAGAATAAAAAATATTTTTAATTCTTCTTAAAATTTTTTTATCTATCTTGTAAAAACCTTTGCTACTAAGTTGCTTCATTAGCGCCGATATTTTTTTAGAATTATTATTATAATAAGAAGAAATTAATCTTTCAAAATTACTAGCTACTTGTATATCCATGCTTGGTGAAATACTAAATTTTACTTTTGAGGGTCTATAAATCCCATTTCTCAAAAACTTATACAAAAGATCATTTTCATTTGTTGCAATAATCAATTTAGATATAGGCAAACCCATTTTGGTAGCGATGTAACCAGCATAAACATCACCAAAGTTTCCCGTTGGAACTGAAAAAACACTTTTTTTATTTTTTTCAGATAAACGAAAATGCGAATAAAAATAATAAACTACCTGAACAACGATTCTTGCCCAATTTATTGAATTAACACCTGACATGTTAATAGATCTTCTAAAGTGATGGTCATTGAACATTGATTTTACTAATGTTTGACAATCGTCAAATGACCCCTTAACGGCAATATTAAAGACATTTTTTGAATTTACAGTAGTCATAAGCTTTCTCTGAGTTACAGAAACCTTTCCTTTTGGATGTAAAACAAAAATTCTCAAATTTTTTTTATTCTTTACGGCATCTATAGCTGCAGCCCCTGTGTCTCCTGATGTCGCTGTGACTAGATTAATTCTATTTTTACTTTTTGAAAGAATAGTTTCGTACATATTGCCTATTACTTGCATAGCAATATCTTTAAAGGCTAAAGTTGGGCC
>B570J29605_1000194_pt1 | contig 9611 bp, 6 predicted proteins | sample LakMenEpi05Nov12_FD_29605 | JGI IMG/M metagenome (IMG submission 29605)
TTAGCAAAATTCTCAAAATAAATATGAACTCGGTAGATATATAATTAGTCTACTGAGTTTTTTTATTTATTGGTACTGAGTAATTATATGAATGAAAGTAGTTCTTCTATTCCTCATAAAATTATTGGTGTTGCTGTTATTTGGAATGACCAAAAACAGATTCTAATTGATAGACGACTTCCTACTGGGACAATGGGTGGTTTATGGGAATTTCCAGGGGGGAAAATTGAAGTTGGTGAAACTATTCAAGAATGTATTAAACGAGAAATTTCGGAAGAGTTGGGTATAGAAATTGTAGTTGGAGAACATTTAATTACTATTGATCATACTTATGCTCATTTACGGGTGACTTTGACAGTTCATCATTCTCAACATTTAGCGGGTGTTCCCCAGGCGATAGAATGTGATGAAATTCGCTGGGTAAGTTTGGATGAATTAGATAATTTTACTTTTCCAGAAGCGAATAGGGAAATTATTGCGGCTTTGAGGAAAGGTGAAAACAATAATTAATGAGCTATTTCCATACATACTAATTATCTCAACCAAAAAACCTAATACTCCAGATAAACCTATATTAATTGCGTTTGATGTTTAATTATTTTGTAAAAAATGTATAAAATAATACTTTTAACCATAATATTAGGTAAAGGGAATTTGGGACATCGAATTGGTGTTGCATTTCCAGAGAAGTTGGATAAGATACAAAATTTTACAAGTATTTAGCTTGACATTTTTATTTACATCATTTAGTGTAAACAGTATAAACTGTAAATTAATGATAAATGCTAGACACAGTTCGTCAGTGGCAAGGTACAGCAGAATCACTAACAGAAGAACTTAACCATCAAATTAAGGAACTGAAGCTATCTGTAGAAATTCCAGCAGTGAGAACTGTAAGATTGTGGAGAAGTAAAAATATCTTTTCCCAGCCTCAAAAACAGAGGTTTGGTTTTCGACAAATCCTAGAAGGTTTAGCGACTGTACTATTACTAAAAAAAGGTTGGACATTAGCAGCGATTTCACAAGTATTACCTTCCTTATCTAATATAAATTTAGAACGGCAAATTTTAGCAGAAGCCGAAGATCAAGAAACAAGTTGGCTACCTGAAAGTTTAGTTAAAAATCATCGTCAACAGCTAGACATGGCGGAAAATGCCGTGACCTTATTAGCACAGGGAATTATTCGTCTTTATACCCAACTTTTACCAGGTGAAAAGATTGTTAAACAGAATGATAGTCTTCCTTATGAATTATATCAAGCAATGTGTAAACTCGGACGTTTATATATTGAAAATGGACAAACAGATCAAGCTGCTTCTGTGCATCAAGTCTTACATTTAGCTCGGTTTCCTCTTAAACATGAACAATGGAATTTAGCGATTTTTCAACAACCTGAATTTTCTCATCGAGATGTTATTCTCATTGATTCTCAAATGTGTGTTCCTACGGCTGACTGTGGTGAAATTGCCCGTCATTATGGTGGGTTTGGAGAAAATAATCTCATTGAACATCGTCTTTATGAACAATTATGTCAAGCTACAGAAAAATTAGGTACGCGTCGTCAACATCTAGCCTATACAGCAATTCGAGAATTATTAGGACGGTTTTCATTAATAGGAGAACATCAATTAATTGTTTATTTAGAAGCACATGATCTTACCCCATTGCAGAGAGTAATTTTAGATTTTTTTACGTCAATTCCTGATATTTGGCTAATTAAAAATTTAGCTCATCGTTGTGATTATTGTGGTACGTTAATGCGTCCTCATCCTCACAAGAATAAATACCCTGATGGTCAATGTCCAATTTGGCAATGTCAAGGTAATTTAAAACCCAAGATAGGAGAAAAATTAGACCCAAACCAAGATCGTTTATTAGTTGCAAAACCGCAAATTTTGACATATTGGACTGCTCCAGCAATTGATGAATTAGCTATTTATGATATAGCAAAACAAGAAAGATTAGAAGTAGAACTTTATCCTCATTCTGATTTATGTGATCTTGCTATTAATGATCGTTTAATTGGGATAGATGCAAAATCTTATAGTAGTCCTGTTGCTTTAGCAGCTAAACTTAATCATAGTATTGGTGGTTTAATTCATTATCGTCATCGAATTATTGCTATTAGCGATCACTTAATTACAGATAATCCTTATTATCTTGATATTCTCAGAGAACAATTAGAATCAGAAAATCCTCAATCAACTCTGGAAATTATGTCAGTTTCAGAAATTATCCAAAAATTAAAAGAGAGATATTATGAGAATTAAACAAGAGATTTTTACAGGTATCAACCGTATTTGTTGGTTATGCGTCTTCATGGAAGAATTTATCGGAATTAAAAGTTTAAAAAATGCTCCTTTAATTCTTTCAGGAATGAATAGTATTTATGAAGCACCACAACTTAAAAGATATAGTCAAGCAATTTTCAATTTACGACAAATTACTCCTGATTTTATGACAGAATCTTCCCTAAGAAAAGCTGTCAATATTTACAACGATGATTATTACCAGAAACAAACTCAAGGACTATATAGAATTGACTCAGAAAATCTTAACTTTGAACGCATTGACTTTTTAAAAGATCCGAAAATTACTCAAGCTAAACAAATTTTAAATCAACCTTTAGCTTATCAAAAACATTCTAGAAAAGTCGCTAATCCTTTACAAGAAATGACAGTAGCTTTAGGAGACGAGAATCTAGGAATTAGAATACCTATAGAACCAATTACAGCACCTTTAAAACCGCGTCAAACCCATCAAATTAAACATTTAATTAATACTATTCCTCAAGGCAAAATTACCATTCCTATCAGTGAATTAAAAACCTTAGCCATGGAAATGGATGAAAGGGAAAAACAAGCACCTGAAAGAAAAAAAGAAAATTGGTCAAAGCGGTTAAATTTTGCTTTAATGACCACGGAAAATGGACAAAGATTAGAAGCAACTGACACGTTAGAATTAACAGGAATTAAACATTTATTAGGATTACCGGGATCAGGAAAAACCACTCTGTTAATGTTAATAGCAACATGGCTAGGTTATAAAGGATATAAAGCCTTATTTCTGTTTCCTTCTATTGAAGTAGCAAGACAATATTATACTCAACTAACTTTCCATAAAGTGAAAACAGGAATGTTAGTAGGAAATAGCGATCAAACTCGTCGTCGTCATGCTAACAATTTAGCCGAAGCAATTGCAATTTCTGGAGAAAATAGAGGTTTTGGTAACACAATTGAAGGTGCAGAATTATTCAGTTTAAACTGTGTTTTACCTGCATTTACTAAACAAGATACTTCTTTCTGGAAATTTGGAACAGCACCTTGTTCACAGATTTTACAAGGTAGTAATAAAAACGGAAAGATGCAAAAACACTTATGTCCTTTATGGACAATGTGCGGACGAAATCAAGCACCAAGAGATTTAATTAATGCTAATATTTGGGTAAGTCATATTCTCTCCTTAGATACTAAAATTCCTTATCATGCAATAGATGAAGAAATTCACTACTTTGAATTAATCGCTCGTACCTTTGATTTAGTAGTTTTTGATGAAGCTGATTTAATCCAATCTGTATTAGATAGTTATGGCGTTGCTGAATTAAGTATTTCTGGTGCAAAAGATTCAATTCATCGAGTTATTTTAGAATCAATTCATACTCCGTTTGCTCAGGGAGAAAACCATCGTTTATTTGATAGAGACGTAGAACTTTATAGCAGAGATTTATCAGAATTTGGTGATCATAATAATACCTTAATTCACACCGTATCAAATTTATCTAATTCTCGGATTGGTAAAAGATATGAAAATCAATTATTAACAGTTTTCCAAATTATTACTGATTTATTAGATGGATTAGAAAAAAGTTATTCTCCAAGAGATCAATTATCAGCAGAAGAACTAAAAAATATATTCAAAAAAAATGATGCTTTAACTAGCTTTTGGTTAGAAGCAGCCTACAAAGCCTTTTATAATCGTACTGGAAGTGAATCTTTAGAATGGAGTCAGGTTAATATATCAGCTAAAAACTTAGGAATTGAAACAGCCAAACTTAAAGAAGAATGGTTGAAATTGATTAATTATTTTCGTGATTATTTAGCAGAGAATTTACTCAAAAAAAGAGATGAAATTGTTGAAAATATTACTCAACTATTTTTAAACCGTTGTTTTTCTGAAAAGACAACTCCACCTGGTGCAGAAGATGTGATTAAACTACTAATTTGTATTACCTTTATGATTTTAGGTTATCAGAAAATAGTCCCTGGTACAAGAACAATGATAGCAGAAGGTTTAATTCGTGAATCAATTATTACTCCTAATCCTAGCAGCACGTTAAAACGAATTATTACTGAAAATATTTTAGGTTCATTTTCTGGAGTTAAATATAGTTTTTCTCAAGCATCTTCTACCCGTTTAAATGCTCGTAACGTAGAAATTTCCTATAGTACATTTATGGGCGCACCTCGAATGTTAATGCACCGTTTTCATGAGTTATTTAAACCGGAAAATCCCCTAAAAAGTCCTGCGGTTTTAATGACTTCTGCTACTTCTTTTTTAGAAGCTAGTCCAGCTTACCATATTCAAACACAACCTAATTATTTACTTAAACCTGAAAAGAAACAACATTCAAATAATAGTAAATATTCTTTTTTATGGCTTGCAGATAAAGAAAGAGGAGATGAACCTTTACGTTATAGTGGAGCAGGAGAATTAAGAGATCGTAATTTAAAAAAAATGGTAGAAGAGTTAGTTAAAGGTGGTCAAAATTCCCACATTTATAAACAAATACGTCACTTTGATGCTAAAGATAATATTCATCGGAAAGTAGCATTAGTTGTTAATAGTTATGAACAAGCTCGTACTCTTAAAGAATATCTTAATAACCATTATCCAGAAATAGGTAAAAGAACCAAAGCCTTAGTTAAATTCCTAAAGGAAGGAGAAACTAATAATGATTATCTTACTACCGCTCAATGTCCTGTACTTGGTGATGATGAAAATTGTGATATATTAATTTTCCCCATGTTAGCTATTGGGAGAGGAGTTAACATAGTTTATACTCAAGGAAAGAGAAAATTAGATGCTGCTATTGGTTCAATTTATTTTCTCACTCGTCCCCATCCTACCATGGATGATTTACAACTTTTATATAGTTTAGCAGGAGAAGCAAGTCAAAATTTTGATAATCAGATATTTACCGAAAATCATGATTTAGATAGTTTAGTACAAGCATGGAAAACAGCTAAGAAAGAACTACATAAAAAAGTTCATCGTTTATTAAGAGAACCGCTCATAGCTTCTCGTTTAAGTCCACGTTTATTTAAAGCTTTTACAGCCAATCAAATGATTAATATTTTACAAACAATTGGTCGAGGAATGCGTAATGGTTGCGCTGTTCAAGTATTTTTTGTTGATGCTGCTTGGGCTTCTAATTCTGCTCAAGAAAAAACTGAATCAGGACGGAATAGTATGTTAGTACGAATGCGAATTATTTTAGAAGAATGTGTCAATCATCCTGATACAATTAAAAGGGAAATTTATCAAGAACTCTATGGAGCTTTTTTGCAACCCTTACAAAAAGTTGAAGGAGTTATTTACCCTGCTGATTTAACTAAAATTGATGATTTTGAAGATGATGATGAGTATTTAGATTCTTCAGAATTGTTAGAACTTTAAGTATACCATTAGTTCCGTTGAAAATAAATAATTTTAGGGATAAACCCCAACTACAAACAAAAGGATAATTTCATGAATACAAAACAGTACATTTCCATCGGACAAAAAACAATTGATTCCCTGTTTCTTGCTTTAACAATTCCTGATAATATTGAACCAGTTACAATTAATAGTTATACTCTCTCTTGGACATTGGAAGCATTAGCTGAATTTGAATTAATCAAAAGTTCAACTAGCGAGAAAAACAAAAATTTACCTTATGCTTCTCTGAGAGGATTATTGCAGATTTATTTTGATAACATTGCTTATTTAGATTCTAGAATCTGTCTTGATTATACTGAAATAACCACTGAAAATTACATTAAACCTTTTGCTTATTTAAGTGAGGGGAATAATGAGTTAATTACTAAAAATATTCGTCCTGCTTTAAATGAATGGATAACTAATTATTTACGACCTTATGTAAAGAATAATAAATCTAATTCTAATATTGTTGATGCATTAGACCAATTATTTCAAGAAAATAAACTAATTAAGGTTAAGCCAATTGATTCTCAAATACTACCTTGGAAATGGTCTGAAACAGGTACAACGCAAGGAGACAATAGTTATTCATATAAAGATTTAGTAGAGTTTATTGCTCGTCAAATAGCAGGAAAAGAGATATTTCAAAAATGTGGGACAATGAAACGAGTAATATCTTCTAATGCTAGAGGTTGTCAAGCAGAATTAATGACTATTCCTATTCCTATTTCAATTAAAGAGAAAGAAGGTAAATTTAGTTTAGTCATTAAATTAGAAATTGTCACATTTCCTTCAGTTCATCAACCTGTATTAAGAATTGATGTTTCTAAAAGAAGATGGGTATATGATTTAACAAAAGCTCGTTATGGTTTAGGAAATATCAATGGTTTTATTTTTTCTGAAAATTATCCTGATAGAGCTTTTCAATATCAGCTAAGTTGTGAAGAAAATCAAGATAAAAAATGGATTTGGAATATTGATAACACTTTTGAAATTTTAAGTCAAAAATTGAATATTCCTTTAACAGTAAAATCTGGTGAAGATATTGCTTTAGGTAAAGCATCTACTCAAGAAAATCAAGTCATGTTAACTTTTCGTAATGGCTTACAAAAAAGTTATGATATTCAAGATGGAGTACCAGAAATTGATAAATTAGAAGCTTATAAAGCTATTAGTAACATTCTTACACCGATTGGTTTTATTCCTTTTCAAGATTATCAACCAGTAAAAGCTTGTCATTCTTCAAATGATAGTGATGAAGGCATGATTAATCATGTTACTTTATTAGGAGGAATATTAGAAAGCCTTGATAATAATGATTTTTCAACTTTTACTCCTGAATATTTCTCTAAATTAACCGATGATGAAAAAAATAGTTTACTTAAACAGTATTTTGATATTACTTTACAAGATATTTATACACAAACAAAAGGGATTGAATATAACAAAGGTAAGAAATTACCATATCAAATTCAAAAATTTCAAGCAATAATTAAAGCTAATAATGAATCTTTAGAAAGATTATATCCCCATGAACCATTGCAATTAATTATTTTTCATGAAGAAAATATCAAAACCGATGTTAATTTTGTGAAAAATATCGCTCAGATTATTTGGGGAAGTAAAATTCATATTCAACTTCAGCGTTTACCTCAAAATGTTCATGGTCCAAAAGAAAGTTTACCTGGTAAGCAACTAAAAGCAAAAGAACGTTCTCAATTAAGAATTGAAGAATGGAAAAAAATTACTCAACAATTAATTGATCTTAATCAGAGAACTTTTTGCTTAATTCTAGCTAAGAAATGGTATAATCAACAACATGATGATCTTGTTAATAAACCTTCAACTCGTCAAGCATTAGCTTCTTTAAGTGGTTCTACTTCACAGTTTATTTTACCTATAGAAAAAACGCAAAAAGGATTACTTCAATTAGAAGATTACTTTCATAGAGTTCAATCTGCACTTAAGGATTTACTTTCTGCTCATTCTGGACGTATTGATAATATACAGACAAAAGTTAATACTTATCTGAAAAATATTACTCCAGAAAAAAGACCAAAAGAAATTATTGGAGTTACTATTATTCGCAAACAAAGAGGTCGTGTTAGAAGTCAGTTAGAACAAACTTACCTATTAATAGCAATTCGTTTAGATGTAGAAACTGGAATTTGTGAATTATGCTGTGCTTATGACAAAAATAATAATTTAGAAATTAGTCAATGGTATACATTTGCTAATGGGATTGCTTTTGTTTCTCAAATTTCTCCCATTAAACTTGCTAAAGATGAGAAAACTGCTAAAGTTCGCTTTGCTGAATTTATTAATAAAATAATTTCTGAATCTGTAAGCAACAATAAAAACCCCGTTGTTATGATTGATTCTTCTAATTGCTCTAAACTTTGTGGTTGGTTAGCTGATGTGAGAATTACGACTTGTAATATTAATCTAAATCAACAATATCAACACATGGAAGATAATTGGAAAGGTGCAAGGATTATTCGTATTCGTCAAGATTTAGCACCAGGTTTTATTGAAGAAAAAGTAAGACAATATGCAGAAACAACCTTAGAAGATAATCGTCAAAAGGAAGAATTAACTTTTGATTATGAAATTCCCTCAGCAACCAGTCCACCCAAGAGATTATTTCGACTAACAGCAAAATCTAATACAGGTTGTGTTACTTATCTGTCAATTGGTCAGAAAACTCTACATCAAAAACAAAGGGGACAAAGTTGTTATCGAGAAACGGAAATTCATCAAGTTATCAAAAATGATGAGAAGCAAGAAGTTGTAAATCAAGCAAGTTTAAAAATTCATGAAATGATAAAAAAACCTGTATTTATTGATAAATATCCAACGCCTAATCCTTTAGAAATTGTTGTTACATTAAGACAAGAAGAGGATAATTCTGATGATTTAGCTGCATTTGTTGAATCTTTACGTTACGGTTTTGGTCATTATAAAGAATGGTCAACATTACCAGCACCTCTATTTTTTGAAAGAGTAGTCAGAGACTATATTAGTGAATTTTCTATTATAGATGATGAGGAATTAGAAACGGAAGATACTGAAGCCCCTAAACAACTAAGTTTATTTGATTAGATAAAACTAATTAAATAATGGAGTTTGATTTTGGATCAAAAAGCCTAACACAGTTGTAACTCATTATTTGATACAATCTTTAGGCTTTTATGGTACAATGGCATTGCTAAAAATGCTTTTTAAACAAAAACAACGTTTATTTTTAAAATGAAAAGTAACAATCTATTAACTGTATTTTATTTGTTACCAATAATTTCCTACAATAGTTAAAAAGACTTTTATAAAAGGTGCAAGTAAAAAAATGTCTAAAACCGTTGCTGATGTGATGAGTCGTGATCCTATCCTCGTCCGTCCTCAAACTCCCTTAAAAGAAGCTATCCAAATTCTGGCAGAAAAACNNATTAGCGGTTTACCTGTAATTGATGACGCAGNTAAATTAGTCGGAATTATCTCAGAAACAGATTTGATGTGGCAAGAAACTGGTATAACTCCCCCTGCATATATCATGATTTTGGATAGTGTGATTTATTTACAAAATCCTGCAACCTATGAACGAGATTTACATAAAGCTTTAGGACAAACAGTAGGGGAAGTTATGAGTAAAAATCCCCTAACTATTTCTCCTGATAAACCATTAAGAGAAGCTGCAAAACTAATACAAGAACACAAAGTTCATCGTCTCCCAGTCCTTGACAATGCGGGTAAGGTAATTGGTATTTTAACTCGTGGTGATATTATTCGCACTATGGCCGCAGAGTAGCAAAGGAGAGAAATATTATCTGACAACTAACAACTGTACGGGCGAAGCATTTGGAGAACTATTTTTGGCAATGACCGATAATTTATCTTCCAAATGCTTCGCCCCTACT
>B570J29605_1000205_pt1 | contig 9256 bp, 9 predicted proteins | sample LakMenEpi05Nov12_FD_29605 | JGI IMG/M metagenome (IMG submission 29605)
GCCAGCTGCAATATCCCAGTAATTTAAGTTTCTTTCCCATACTCCATCGCATCTTCCACTAGCAAGATAGGCAAGATCTAGTGCCGAACTACCAAATTTTCTAGTTGCCGCAACTTTTTTACTAACAGTTTCATATTCTTTGAAAAATATTTCTTTATTTTTATAAGAAAGAATAGGTCCCCCAGTAAGAAGAACACATTCATCAATATTTTTTCTTGATGAAACGCGAATTCTTGAATTATTCAAATATGCACCTTTGCCTTTTTCAGCATAAAACATTTCATTAGTTATAGGATTAAAGATCATGCCACATATAATTTCTTTATTTTTTTCTAGACCAATTGAGATTGCAAAATAAGGAACTCCATGTAAAAAATTTGTTGTTCCGTCGATTGGATCAATAATCCATTTAAATTCAGTACTTTTTCCAGATGCGCCACTTTCTTCAGCTAGGAATGAATAATCTGGTCTAGCAAGAGATAGTTCATTTATAATTATCTTTTCAGTTCTTTTGTCTGAATTTGTAACAAAATCTCCAGGACCTTTTTTTGATACTTGTAATTTTTCAACTTCACCAAAGTCACGAATTAGGAGCTTGGATGCTTTTTTGCAAGCCTTCTCCATAATGTTAAGATTTGCCGATAATAAAGGCATTAGTTAACTTTTTTTAAATACTCTTGTGTTTCTGTATCAACGATTATTTTATCACCTTGGCTTACAAATGGTGGCACCATTATCTTAACGCCGTTTTGGATCGTCGCTGGTTTAAAAGAGCTGGAAGCAGTTTGTCCTTTGACAACAGAGTCTGTTTCAATAATTTCGTATTCCACAGATCTAGGTAAAATAACACTCAATGGTTTTTCTTGATAAAATTCAATAGTAACTTCTAAATTTTCTTTTAATAATTTCTCACAATCTTCAACAAGTGTTTTGTTGATTGAAATTTGTTCAAAATTTTCACTATCCATAAAAAAGAATTCATCGTTTGCTGAATACAAAAATTGAAATTTTTTTTCTTCAAGACTTGCTTTTTCCACTGTTTCGTCTGCTCTAAATCTTTCATTTAATTTTGTGCCTTTAGTAATGCTTTTAAGCTCTACTTGATTGTGTGATCGAAGATTTCCACGATTTGATGTTTGGTTTTTAAGGCATTTCCAAAGATCATTTTTATATTCAATGATATTGCCAACTCTGATGTCTGATCCTAAAATTTTCATATTTACTCTGAGAACATATATCTATTTTTTAAACATGTTTACAGCAGTTAATGGATTTTTCATGTTACTTTTCCATATACTAGCCGAACAAGCTATATAATTTGCGCCAGCATTTAATATTTTTTCATAATTTTTTTGATTAATTCCTCCTATGGCAACAATAGGTTTTTTAATATTCTTTTTGGCCCATCTAATTAAACCCAATTTGGCTCTGTACTTTACTTTCTTAGTTTTAGTTGGATAAAAGGCACCAAAAGCTACATAACTTGCTTTATTTGCAAAAGCTTTAGAAGCAAGTGTTTTAGAGTTATGACAAGTAATTCCAATAATTGAATTTTTTTTTAATATTTTTTTTGCAAAGTTTATAGACATATCTTGCTGACCAAGATGACAACCATCAGCATTTAATATTTTTGCAATGTAAGGATCGTCATTTATAATAAAATTAACCTTATATTTTCTAGTGAGCCTTATTATTTTTTTTCCGAGCAATATAATTTGTTTTCTTTTTTGATTCTTAACTCTAAGCTGGAAAAATTTTATGATGTTACTTGTAAAAACAAGTTCTAGTTTCTTAAGAAATATTTTGTGATTTTTAATTTTTTCAGGAGAAATTAAGTAAAGAAATTTACTCAATAAATTAAGCCGCTTTTTTTTCTAAATCTAATTTCCACTTACCAATTGAGGCAAGGCTATTCATCTCAGATCTTAAATCGAATACTGCTTGAACAGTAGCTTTGTCATTAATATTTTTTGCCCAAGTTTTTAATGCACTTTGCTGCAGCGCTCTACCGTATGAAAATGTAAATGCAAATTTTGTATCATTAATTTTATTAATAGAATTTAGGTTTTCAGTAGCTTCTAATTCACTTTGTCCACCTGAAAGAAAAGCTATTCCAGGAACTTCTTTTGGAACATTTCTTTTTAGGCAATCAAGAGTTTTTTCAGCAACTTCTTCAGTTATATTTTTTTTTCCAGAGTGGGAGCCATTTAATATCATGTTTGGTTTTAAAACTATTCCTTTCAAATTTACTTTATGAATAGCTAGTTGATTAAAACATTCATTTAATACTGCAGTAGTCACATCATAACATTTTTTAATATCATGATTACCGTCCATTAAAACCTCAGGTTCAACAATTGGAACCATATTTGTGTCTTGAACAATGGCTGCGTATCTTGCAAGAGCATGAGCGTTTGCAACTATTGAGATTTTTGATGGGTAGATATCTGATATATCATAGACAGCTCTCCATTTAGTAAATCGCGCTCCTAATTTATAGTATTCAATTAATCTTTCTTTAAGGCCATCCAGTCCTTCAGTAATTTTTTCATTATTTGAGAGAGCAAGTGGTTTAACTCCTTTATCAACTTTAATTCCAGGAATAATTCCTTGGTCGCTCAATAATTTTGAAATAGTTTTACCATTAGAAGCAGTTTGTTTTATTGTTTCGTCAAACAAGATTATTCCGCTTATAAAATCTTTAATTTTTTTTGATGTAAAAAGAGCTTCTCGAAAGTTCAATCTATTTNCTTCTGTAGAGGGAACTTTGACAGAATCTAATCTTTTAGTCATTGTACTATTGCTTTCGTCAGCAGCTAAAATTCCTTTGCCTTTTTGCACCATTGCAAGAGCAATAGACTCGATACTGTTCATAGAACTAATCTTTTAGTTATTTAAAAATTATTTTTCAAGGACTTTTAGTCCNGGAAGTATTTTTCCTTCAAGCCATTCTAAAAAAGCACCACCTGCAGTTGAGATGTAGCTAAATCCGTCTTCAGCTTTTGCTTTCTTGATTGCAGCAGCAGTATCTCCACCGCCAGCTATAGATGTTAATAATTTTTTTTGGGTATTTATTTTAATTAATTTTGCAATTTCGTTACTTCCACTAGCAAAAAAATCTCTTTCAAAAAATCCTAGCGGACCATTCCACAGTAGAGTTTTTGATGAATTAATAATTTTACCAATATTTTTTATAGTATTAGCGCCAATATCAAAAATAATATCATTAGATTCTATTTCGGATAAACTTTTATTTTTTCCAGCTATATTTTCATTAGCTGAAACAATTACATCCTCTGGAATTATTAGTTTGCAGTTATTTTCATGAGCCGCAGAGATGATCTCTTTTATAGTTTCTTCTTTATGTGGCTCAAATAAAGATTTTCCAATCTTAAAATTGTTATATTTTATAAAGTTATTAGCCATTGCTCCGCCAATAATCATAAAGTCTACTTTTTTAATTAAGTTAGAAATTAAATCAATTTTAGTAGATATTTTTGAACCACCAATAATACAAGTTACTGGTCTATTTGATTTATTAAAAATTTTTTCTAAAGAATCTAATTCATTAATAATTGTTTCTCCTGCGTAGGATCTTATAAATTTAGTTATTCCGGTTACAGACGCATGAGCTCGATGAGAGCAAGAAAACGCTTCGTTTATATAGATATCAGCAATACTAGCCAATTGTTTTGAAAATTTAGAGTCATTATTTTCTTCTTCTTTATGAAACCTAATATTTTCAAGAAGAAACAGTTCCTTATTCGATTTTTTTATATTGTCTTTAGTTTCTTTATTTAAATAATTATTTAAGAAGACTATGTCTTTCTTAAAAATATTTTCTAATCTATTTTTGACTTGTTCTAGAGACAATCCTTCATTACCATTTTTTTGAGGTCTTCCTAAATGAGAGCATAAAATAATTTTAGTTTTTCTAGATAGTAGCTTATTAATAATCTCTTTCATTTTAACGATTTTTGTATCGTCAATTACTTTGCCGTCTTTTATTGGAATATTAAAATCTACTTTCAAAAAAATAATTTTATCTTTAATATCTTCATTCCCTGGTAGCGTATTTAGATTATTCATTGATAAACTTGATTATTTATAATTTTTCGTGATTTCAGAGACAATATTTTCAGAAGTAAGACCAAAATGTTTATATATTTGTTTGTATGGAGCGCTTTTCCCAAATGAATTAATCCCAAAAGAAATTCCATTAGAAGTNTATTTTTCCCAGCCCATTGTAATNCCAGCTTCGATAGTTACTCTAAAAGAGTTTTTTCCTAAAATTTTATTTTTATATTCTTGAGATTGTTTTTCAAATAGTTCTAAACAAGGCATAGAAACAACTTTCGATTCTATATTTTTTTCATTNAGTTTTTTTTGAACTTCCAAAGCAATTTCTACTTCCGATCCAGTAGCAATTATTGTCAGATTGCAATTGCTTTTTTTTGAATCGCTTAATATGTAACCGCCATATTGAGTTAAGTTTTCTTTAGATTCTTTTTTTCTTACCATTGGCAAATCTTGTCTTGTAAGAGCAAGAACGCTAGGAGAGGAATTAGATTTTAAAGCTAGCTCCCAAGATTCTAAAGTTTCTATGGAGTCAGCTGGTCTAAATACATTTAAATTAGGAATTGATCTTAAACTAAATAGTTGTTCTATTGGTTGATGTGTTGGACCGTCCTCTCCAAGACCAATAGAGTCATGAGTTAATACATATATAACTCTTTGTTTCATTAAAGCAGCNAATCTAATTGAAGGTTTGCAATAATCTGAGAATATTAAAAATGTTCCNCCATAAGGAATGGTACTTTGATCTAGAGCCAAACCATTCATTATTCCACACATACCATGCTCTCTTATTCCATAGTGAATGTATGTTCCGTTAAAATTATTTGCTTTAATTATTTTTTGCGATGATGATTTTGTATTGTTAGAACCAGTTAAATCTGCAGAACCTCCTATTAGCTCTGGAATAAATGTTGTAATTGCTTCAAGGCAGGCTTCTGACGATTTTCTTGTAGCTGTAGGTTTTGAGTTTTCAAAAAATTTATCTTTAATTTGAGCAATTTTCTCATTAAAATTTTTTGGTAAGTTACCAGACTTAAGTCTTAAAAGTTCTTCTTTTTTATTTTTTTCTAATTTATCAAAAATCTTTTTCCAATTTTCTTCATGTTTTTTCCCACTAATAATTAATTTTCTCCATTCTTTTAAAATATTTTCAGGCACTTCAAATGGTAGTGATGACCATTTTAATTTCTTTCTAACCAACTCAATTTCAGCGCTTCCCAAAGGACTTCCATGAACAGATGCGGTATTACTTTTGTTGGGTGAGCCATAACCAATGATAGTTTTGCAAGATATAACAGTTGGTTTTTTTGCTGTCTGCGCTTTACTAATAGCCTTTGAAATTTGATTATAGTCATGACCATTAATTTCAATTAAATCCCAATTATAAGAAGCAAATCTTTTTTTATAATCATCAGAAATACTAAGATTTGTATTTCCATCTATAGAAATAGAATTGTTATCAAAAAATAAAATTAAGTTTTTAAGCTTAAGATGTCCGGCAAGACTCATCGCTTCATGACTAATGCCTTCCATTAAACAACCGTCGCCTGCAATAACATAAGTTTTGTGATTACAAATTTTATCACCAAATTTTTCTCTATTAATTTCCTCAGCTAAAGCAAAACCAACAGCATTAGCTATGCCTTGTCCTAAAGGACCAGTGGTAGTTTCTATTCCAGAATCTTTTTCATACTCAGGATGCCCAGCGCAAATAGAATCTAATTGTCTAAAATTTTTAATATTTTCAATATTAATAGTTTTGTAACCAGATAAATATAAAGCAGAATAAAGTAACATCGATCCATGACCTGCTGATAGAACAAATCTATCTCTATTAAACCAAGAAGGATTATGAGGATTAAACTTTAAAAATTCATGAAAAAGAATCGTCGTCACATCAGCCATGCCCATAGGCATACCAGGATGACCAGAATTTGCTTTTTGCACTGCGTCAATTGATAAAAATCTTATTGCATTAGCTAGATCTGAGTAATTATTTTTTGCCATGAAACATAGGTAGACTTGGATTGCAGGAATTATTATTATGTTTAAGATGCAAATTAAACAATTTTTTTCAGTTTAATGAATTTAAAAAATAAAGAAACACAGCTATTCGAAACTTTAACTAAACTAGATTCAATCGCAGATTTAATTAAAAACTCTAAGGAAGAAAGCAGTTATCTAAAAAAATTAAGCTCCCAACTAGAAAAAGAAAAAGAAGAATTGCATCAAAAGTCTAAAAATCTAGAGCAAGAAAAAGATGGCATTATTAATGAGTTAAAAGTTTTTGAGCAAAAACTAAATAATCAAGATTCGGGGAATCATGAACTATTAAATAAAATCGATCTAATAGAAAAAGAAAACCAAACCATAAAAGATGAGTTAATTAAAAAAGAAGCCGAGTTAGAAGAGTCCAGATATAAAATTACGGAAACTGAAAATACAAATAAAAATTTGAAAGAAGAGGTAAGTTCTGTTCAAAGTGAATTGCAATCAACAAAAGAACAATTGGAGCAAATATTAAAAAATAAAAAAATGTTTGTAAAAAAAATTGATGAATTAAGCCAAGAGACAGATGCAATGTTAGGAGAATATGAGAAATGGTAAACGTTACTGTTAAATTTAATAATCGAGATTACATCCTCTCTTGCGAAGACGGACAGGAGCAGGAGTTAGAAAAATTATCTCTACATTTAAATGAAAAATTTGAACAACTTAAAAATGATCTTGGAAATATTGGCGAAAGTAAACTCTTATTAATCAGTTCGATCCAAGTTATTGATGAGATGTTCACTATTAAAGAATCTATAGAAAAGCTTAAAAATCAGAACAAAAGTTTACTTGAAAGATTTAAAGAAATTAAAAATTTATCAATTTTATATAAAGAAGATAGAGAAAAAGAAATTAAGAATCTTCAATCAGAGTTGCAAGAACTTAAAAGTAAAATTTCAGACAATGAAAACAATTATTCAGAATCTTTAGAAAAAGTTTCAAACTCAATAAATAATTTTCTAGAAAAGATTAATTAATTTTAATGAAAGAACAGTTAAGGAAGTCTTCTTTTTCCTTAAGAAAGAATAAATATTTTAACCTAAAGGAAAAAAATTTTGGTCCCTTACTTTCAGAGATTGCGAGATATAAAAATAGTACTGTAGGTTCTTATTATTCTATAAATTTTGAATTAGATTTAAAAATTTTAAATACATTATTATTTAAAAAAAAAATCTCATTGTCGCTACCATTTATTTATGAAGATAGTGAATTGATGGAGTTTAAAGAATGGAATTCGAGTGATGTTTTGCAATTAAATAAATATGGAATACCACAAACGTTTTTAGATTCTAAAACTATAATACCGGACATTTTTTTAGTTCCGCTGTTAGCTTTTGATAAATATGGTAATAGGCTCGGTTATGGATCTGGATATTATGATAAATATTTTAACATGTTAAATAAAACTAAAAAAAAATTTAGAACAATTGGAATTGGTTTTTCATTTCAAAAAAAAGACAAACTAAAAACATTAAAAACAGACTTTTGTTTGGATGCCGTTTTNACAGAAAAAGGATTTTTAAATATTCAATGAATTTTTTATTTTTAGGGGACATCGTNGGCAGATCCGGTAGGGATATAGTTTTATCTGAATTACCAAAAGTAAAAGCTAATGAGGAAATAGATTTTGTTATCGTAAATGGAGAAAACGCAGCTGGGGGTTATGGAATTACCAAAAAAATTTGTGATGAATTGTTTTCAGTCGGTGTTGATGTAATTACTTCTGGAAATCATATTTGGGATCAAAAAGAGACAGCAGATTTTATATCCCAAGAAAAAAGATTATTAAGACCATTAAATTTTATGGAAGGAACTCCAGGATCAGGTTGTGAAATTTATCCTTTAAAAAATAATAAAAAAGTTGCTGTAATTAATATTATGGGAAATATTTATATGAAAAAAGCAGATGATGTTTTCAACTGTATTTCTCTTAAATTACAATCATTAAAATTAGGTAAAGATGTAGACTTTATTATTGTCGATATTCATGCTGAAATAACTAGCGAAAAAATGGCTATGGGTCATTATCTTGATGGCCAGGTAACGTTAGTTGTTGGAACCCACAGTCATGTTCCTACTTATGATTTTAGAATTTTAAACCACGGAACCGCATATCAAACTGACGCCGGCATGTGTGGAGATTACGATTCAGTTATAGGAATGAACAAAGATGCGGCATTAAATAAATTTTTAAAACAGCCAAATTTAGAACGTTTGTCTCCGGCATTAGGCAAAGGGACTTTATCCGGAATTAAGGTTATTGCTGATGAAAAAACGGGTCTTGCTAAAGATATAAAACCCATCACAATTGGCGCTCATTTTAATCAAAGATCATTTTAATAGCATGGCAGGTCATTCGCATTTTAAAAACATGATGCACAGAAAAGGACGTGCAGACAAAATACGTTCTAAGTTGTTTACTAAAATTTCAAGAGAAATAACTGTTTCAGCAAAACTTGGAACACCNGATCCAGAGATGAACCCAAGATTACGAGCTGCTGTTCAATTAGCAAGAGCAGCAAATATGCCTAAAGATAATATTGAAAGAGCTATTAAAAAATCACAAGGTAATATTGATAATAGTTATGAGTTTTCAAGATATGAGGGCTTTGGCCCAGGCAGAACTGGAGTAATCATAGAAGTATTAACTGACAATAAAAATCGTTCTGTATCAAATATTAGAACAATATTTCAAAAATTTGGAGGAATCTTAGGGGAGACAGGATCTGTTAGTTATCAATTTGAACAGATAGGGCAAATCAAGATAAAGAAAGAGTTAATGAGTGCAAATGATGCTTTAGAACTCGCTATTAATGCAGGAGCGGAAGATTGTGTTACCACCGATCTTCATCATGAAATTAATTGTAAAAAAGAAGAATTTAATTCTGTTAGAGAGCAAATAGAGAAAAAAATTAAAGATTTAAATTTTGCTGGTTTAATCTGGAATCCTCTTAGCAAAGTTAATTTAGATAAAGAAACATTTGCTAAAGTTGTAAATTTTTTAGATCAAATAGAAGATGATGACGATGTTCAAAATGTTTTTACTAATTTTGAAGTTGATGAAAAATTATTAGAAGGAGCGAATTAAAAAATTGTTAGTTTTTTCTATTGATCCAGGAGTAAGCGG
>B570J29605_1000216_pt1 | contig 9080 bp, 9 predicted proteins | sample LakMenEpi05Nov12_FD_29605 | JGI IMG/M metagenome (IMG submission 29605)
ACTTTTGTGCAAACGTACTGAGTCTGGGAACTTGTGCAAACAAGATATTAAGATTGTGAAATCTTAAGAATCCCCGTGTCTTTAGACCGGGGAGTGTCAAACTACCATCAGCAATACTAGCCTTGATTTTTTCTCCAGCCTTGAGTTTGAGGACATTTGACATTTGTTGAGTAATCAAAATACCACTTGCACCCGTATCAAAAACCATCTCAAAAACCTGATTACCATTAAATCTAACATCTATAATTGGAGTTTTAGCTGCGCGACGTTTAATTGGTATCCGCAAAACAGTTGGTTGTTTGACCGTTTCTGCTGATTGTTTGACCTTGCACATTTCCCCCAAACTGATTTTTTTCCCAGAGGATGTCACCATGAAACAAATATCTGGATCATTAGCTTTGACAACAGATGGTATAATAACAAACATCAAGCCCAGTATAGTGCCAATCCATGTAATTTTAAAAGGCTGCATTTTTTTATTTATTTTAAATCGTAATTTCATAAGCTCAAATATTTCTTTGCCGAGTTATCCGTGTAATCCAGTAATCCCTTAAATCCGTGTTCACTCTTCATGCTGACAACAAGATTTTTCTTTCACATCTGGAACAGGATCATAACCTCCTGGATGAAAAGGATGACAGCGTAAAATCCGCATGATAGCCATCCAACTACCCCGAAATACCCCAAACCGTTCAATAGCTTGAATTGCATACATAGAACAAGTCGGTTGAAAGCGACAAGTTGGGGGAAACAGGGGAGAAATAAAGAAGCGATAACCCTTAATTAGCCAAATCAATAATATTTTCATGTCCAAAGCTCATAAAGTAGAATTAAAGTTAAAAATACCTCTATTCCCTCATTGTTTAACACATTCCTCAGCTTAGAAACCCTTTTTCCATTGTCGCTGCAAATTGCCCCCGCTGCGGCTTGGGTAGGATTAATTATCTGCATTGCTTGGGTAGTTAGTCGTTTTACTGATAGCGAACCGGAAATCATTCGTAAAATCGTGCATATTGGTACAGGTAACGTAATTTTAATTGCTTGGTGGTTAGATATTCCCTCTTTTGTGGGAATTACTGCGGCAATTTTTGCGGGTATTATCACCTTGTTATCTTATCAATTCCCTATCCTTCCTGGTATTAATAGTGTCGGTCGTCAAAGTTTGGGAACATTTTTCTACGCTGTGAGTATAGGTGTTTTAGTGGGTATTTTTTGGTATTTACACCAACCCCAATATGCTGTTTTAGGAATTATGACTATGGCTTGGGGAGATGGATTAGCTGCTTTAATTGGGAAACGGTTTGGTAAACATAAATATGTGGTTTTTGGTTCTCAAAAAAGCTGGGAAGGTTCTTTAACAGTGACTTTAATTAGTTATTTTATTTGTGTAACTCTTTTACTGGTTACTCAAGGTAATATTTGGCAAACTTGGATGGTTTCCTTAATTGTCGCCGTNATCGCCACGATTTTAGAAGCCTTTTCTTTTTTGGGCATAGATAATTTAACAGTTCCTATCGGTAGTGCTACCTGTGCTTATNTGTTNAATCAGTTACTCTCTNATTACTGAATAATTCCTGATCTAGCAAAATNATTTTTCTGAAATTAGAGATATCTAAAAACATAGATATTTAATTTTCTGTTGAGTANAAATCCGAATAAATTCATATATTCAGAGTTTTCTGTAAAAACAACAAANATACATTGTGCAGATTTTATGTGANCTAGGATTAATCTTTGTAATAATACTATTCTAGTAATTAAAAACTATTTTGTCTCTACTTTTAGAGGTAAATTTGCAAACTTTATTTTCTACCCGTAGGTTTATGAATTCTTAGGCAACAATGCTTATAGTTGAGTTGTTAGGTGATGGAACNCCTAATTACGTAAGTGAGGCTAATAATTGTGTTAAATCAAATCAACGCATCCGATTTNNTTGTTGCTTTATCTGATCANCAACAAGAAATAGTGACTGGTGGGGCTGACTTTGAACTAGCTGCTAGTAACTATGCTAACAAGGGATCGCTCTTAATGGGATCAAGCGTCTCCGGTCCTCAAGGTAGCAGTGCTACTTCCGCAGGTAAGTCTAATACCATCCTGACTGCGGGACAAGATTTCTTAGGTTTAGGTGCAGACCTTCCTGCTGGTGTAGGGGCTTTAGGTCCAGCCGTATTACCAGGCGACGGCGGTGGCGGCGGTGCTGTACCTGCAATTGCCACCCCACTGCCCTTACCTCCAATTGCAAACGCAACTGCAACCCAAGCGACTCTTGTGTAAGTATGGGCTAGTAAGCCTATAAGTTTCCTTCCAAGCAGGACTTAACTAGTACCGCAGAGTGGAATTGAAAATAAACAACTGAAAATCAAAAAAGCAAATTACACCAGCTTTTTAGAGATTTTTAATGGTTAGTTATTTTCGCCGCTCTGCACTGCTAGTCAACAACTTTTTTAGACAATAAAAGGGGTTAGAGGAGATGAGAATAACTTGCTCAACTTGACACTCTCAGGGCTAAAGTCACTGAGATTCTTGGTTCAACGAGTCCACTTAACTTAGAACCCTTGCGGTATCTAAGCCAGAGGTGGTTCTCTCCCCAAGCGTTAACTTTCCCTCTGCCCGAAGGTAGTTGCATTACTGCAAATTTTGGTTGAGTTTAAATTCTGTGTCGTGTTTCGACTTCGCTCAACACAAGTCTAGCTCCCATGAAGATTTTACCTATTCGGAGGGCAGTCACTAGAACTATGGAATAGAACCCCATATCTTCAGTTGTCAAGGACCAGAAAAGCCGTTAGGCAGCTAGGTTTTTATACAGGTTGATTACCATTCCTGTTGTGAACAGTATAACACCATTGAGAGCAAAGGCAATTTCCACAACTAGGGCATAACTACCTCTACCCCCTTCACTAAATTATAACCGATGATCAAATTAATTTTCACAATGTGAATAGAGAAATTTAATTGTTTTTATTGCTGTCAATTTATTACCTAAGATAGTTACTTTTCGGCTGCATGATAGTAGTAATTTCTATCTTAGGTGAGACTATTTTAGTCCTAATCAAAGGTGTAATCCCGTGAACTCCTTACAGAGTCAAAATAACAATTCTCCCTATAATTTAAATAACTCGACTACAGAGGATTTGCATATACTAGAAGCTAATGAGTTTCTCCCCCATATCGGTAAATGGATTCATATCGGTGGGGGGGTNATGATTAGTATGTTTGTAGTGGCTGTGAGTCTTANTTCTGTCCTCTATTACAACATCACAGTTAAAGTNCCTGCAACTATCCGACCATTGGGAGAATTACGGTTAGTTGAATCTGGNATGACGGGAACTGTGAAAAGAATTGTCGTTAAAGAAGATCAGCTAGTAAATAAGGGAGAAATAATTGCTTATATTGATGACTCCCAACTGCAATCTCAAAAAAGACAACTGCAAAATACTATCCAGCAAAGTCAATTACAACTTATTCAAATTGATGCTCAAATTAATCAGGTCAATACTCAAATAATTTCTCAAACCAACTTAAATGAGCGGACAATTATAGCTGTACAAGCTGAATTGGCTGGAACTAAGCGCAACTATAACGATCAGCAAATTAAAGCTGGTGCGGAAATGACACAAGCTAAAATAGCGATAAATTTAGCAAATGAGCAACTAGCAAGATTACAAAAAGAAAGGGTGTTAATAGCCACTGTCCAAGAAGCAGAAGCAGCATTAAAACTGGCTACTTTACAGCGCGATCGCTTACAGAGTATAGTTACATCAGGAGCAATATCTCGCAATTTAGTTGANGAAAAAGAACAAGCTGTTAAATCGGCTCAAGCCAAANTGGAACAAGCTAAATCTAGCACTAAAAATCTCCAAGAAGAAAAAGAACAAGCTGTTAAATTAGCCCAAATAAACTTACAAAAAGCCAAAATTGCCGTTAATCCCAGTAATGCAAATGTGACAATTGCCTTAGAAAAAATTAGGCAGGAAAAAGCCAGGGGTGAAGGCAATTTAGCCGCTTTAAAAAAAGAACGAGAAACATTAATTCAGCAACGGTTAGAATTACAAAAACAACAGATTCGCACTCATCAAGAATTACAACAGTTAGACAATGAGTTAAATAAAAGTGTGATTCGTTCCCCAGCTAATGGCACACTCATGCAGCTCAAACTTCGCAATCCTGGACAGGTTGTCCAACTCAGTGAAGCTCTTGCTCAAATTGCTCCCGTGGATGCTCCTTTAATCATTAAAGCTCAAGTTTCTGCTAAAGATATTGACAAAGTAAAACCTGGTCAAATAGTACAAATGCAGGTTTCAGCTTGTCCCTATCCAGACTATGGAACTCTCAAGGGAACTGTAAAAACAATTGGAGCAGATGTNCTNGCAATTCCCCAAAATAATTCCATTATTAGCACACCCCAGGTAGCTACTTATCAAATAAATATTGAACCACAAAATCTATTTTTAGCAAAAGGAAATCATGTATGTGATCTCAAATCTGGTATGGAAGGACGCGCGGACATTATTTCTCGTCAAGAAACTATCATGCAATTTATTCTCAGAAAAAGTAAATTAATCACCAATTTATAAATAAGGATTGAGGTTTGGTTAAGTAATAGCACAACCCGACAAAAACAGCACAATAGAACAAANACTTGCATAAAGTTGGGTTTCCTATCGTCAACTCAACCTACTAAACTTTTTTGGATAATTATGTTCAATATCTTTAAAAATCATCAAAATTATCAGTGTACTTTACAGTTAAGTGAAGAAGACTGTGGGGCAGCTTGTTTAGTTTCTATTACCAAGCACTATGGACGCTTTTTAAGCATGATTAAAAGCCGAGAAGCTGTGGGGACTGGACAATTAGGAACAACATTATTAGGTTTAAAACGAGGTTCAGAAAATCTCGGTTTCAATGCTAGAGCGGTCAAAGCTTCTCCAGAAATCATAGACAGAATTACAGAAATTACATTACCTGCAATTATCCATTGGCAAGGCTATCATTGGGTAGTTTTATATGGTAAAAAAGGCAAAAAATACGTTATTGCCGATCCGGCTGTGGGACTTCGTTATCTGACCAAAGAAGAATTAACCAATGCTTGGAATGGCGTAATGCTCTTATTAGAGCCAGATNCAGACCGCTTTTTTGAACAACCCCAAGAACAATCAAAAGGTGGTATCACGCGGTTTTTTTACCGNATTTTACCATTTCGTGGTTTATTAACTCAGGTTTTAATGATTAATATTGTCCTGGGTTTACTAGCTTTAGGAACTCCTGTTTTAATTCAATTATTGACAGATGATGTTCTCGTGCGTGGAGATGTGCAATTACTCACTGTTGTAGTTTCCGCAGTCGTAGTTATGAGTTTATTTAGTGGAGGTTTACAAGTATTTCAAGCCTTAATGATTTCTCATTTTGGGCAAAGATTACAATTGGGTTTAGTCTTGGAATTTGGTCGTAAACTGCTGCAATTACCCTTAAATTATTATGAATCTCGTCGCAGTGGAGAAATTACTAGCCGACTCCGAGATATTGGCGAAATTAACCAATTAGTATCCCAGATTGTGATTGTTTTACCCAGCCAATTTTTTATTGCTGTGATTTCTTTTTGCTTAATGTTATTTTATAGCTGGCAATTAACAATAGCAGTTTTATTAATTGCTGCTTTTATGACTTTATCAACCTTACCTTTTTTACCAATTCTTCAGCAAAAAACCCGCAGTCTCTTGGTCTTAGGAGCAGAAAATCAAGGTGTTTTAGTCGAAACATTTAAGGGCGCACAGGTAATTAAAACTACAAATGCTGCTCCTCAATTTTGGGATGAATTTCAAAGTCGGTTTGGTCGTCTAGCAAATCTGGCTTTTAGTACGGTTCAAATAGCAATTATCAACGGGACTATTGCTAAAATTATATCTACAATTGGCGGTGTTATCTTGTTAGGAATGGGGAGTATGTTAGTAATTAAAGGCAATTTAAGCATTGGACAAATGTTAGCTTTTAATACTTTGCAAGTCAATGTTTTAGCTTTAATCAACTCATTAGTTGGCTTTGTTGATGAATATTTTCGTTCCCAAACAGCAGTTTCTCGATTATTAGAAGTTATTGATGCGACACCGGAAGTGGTGGGAGGAAGTCAAAAGCCAACTGCACAAATTTCTAGTGTGGCAGATATTAATTGCTCTCATCTTCAATTTCATCACGCAGGTAGANTTGACTTNTTAGATGATTTTTCTCTTCAGCTTCCTGGAGGAAAAACTATTGCTTTAATTGGTAAATCTGGCTGTGGTAAAAGCACTTTAGCTAAATTATTAGCTGGTTTATATGTCCCAGATTCAGGTAATATTCGCATCGGATTTTTTAATATTCAAGATATTGCTTTAGATTGTTACCGACAACAAGTAGTTTATGTTCCCCAAGAACCTCATTTTTGGAGTCGGACAATTTTGGAAAACTTCCGTTTAGGTACACCTAATATTTCTTTTGAAGACATAGTTGAAGCTTGTGATATTGCTGATGCAGATGGTTTTATCAGTCAATTACCGAATAAATATCAAACCGTATTAGGGGAGTTTGGTGCAAATCTTTCTGGGGGACAAAGACAAAGATTAGCGATCGCTCGCGGAATTCTCACAAATCCACCTATACTTATTTTAGATGAAGCTACCGCCGGACTAGACCCCATGAGTGAGGCTCATGTTCTAGATCGTCTTTTGGAACATCGTACAGGTAAAACCACAATTTTAATTACCCATCGTCCTAGCGTCATTCATCGGGCTAATTGGATTGTTCTCATCGAAAAAGGTCAAGTACAAATTCAAGGAACTCCGCAGACATTCCTCTCAAAACCCGGAGAGCATTTACAATTTTTAACTGTATAAATCAATATTGTCAAAGTTTTTATTTTCCTATTCTTTAGCCAAACTTAATTACTGATGTAAGGAGTAATAATATGCCGAAAAATACTCAATTATTTAGATATCTTTCCGATACAGAACAAGAATCTCTAGTTGGTGGGCAAATATTTCCCATGTTAGGTTTATTCAGTGAAGGTAAATTATTCCTCCAAAAAACCGATTTAGAAACTGAAGGAAAAAGTGATTTAAAACTTGCTTCAGGTGACTCTACCTCACAAACTAGCAAATATAAATTATCCCAAATTACTATGGCACTTTCTTTTACTTTTGGGTTAATAACTATTAGTTCTAGCGCTGACAAGTTAAGTAATTTGTTTTCATAAAATAGCCAGATTTAAATTTAAATATTTTCTTGTAGGGACAGCTTTATTTTCTGCTCTACATTTTTTTGTCTGAGTTAATAAATAATTATTGATTTTTAAATTGGTAGTTTGGTTTATTTTTAATGATTAAAAAAGTCCAACTCCGCAGTGGGAATTAGACTATAAATTGATTAACAAAGAACTGAAAACTCGATGAAAATCTATGGTTCATTAAGGTAGTCCAGTAACTCTTACCTTGATAGTAGCTGGATAAGTTCTACCACCGTAGCGAAACCTAGCATTATTAACCGTTATTGTTCCTTCTTTACCTCCAGATATAAGTTGTTGTTCCTCTGTAGATAAATCAAAAAGTAAATCAGATTGAATCGTATTAACTGACATCACTCTGCCTCATTCTTAACACTGATTTAATTAGCATTAGCTGGTAAACCAGTTAACAATTCAAATATAACTATCATGTATGAGAAAATCATGCTTCTAAAGTTAGATAATATATCTATTTTGCATTGATATTATAAATATATAGTATTAACACTTAATATAGGAATAATATTCACAAAAAACGCATTTTTTTATGGAATTAACTATAATTTATTTCAGCCTAAAGTATGAGATGGTAATTCATACTTTTAGTTCTTTGATTTATAACTTCAGGAGAATTTAATTCTCTCACAATAGATTTATAAATAGAAGATAGGATCGCACATAGATAATACTTTCGTTTATTTAAGTGTGTAAGCTCTAACTATTTATTGAGGCTAACAATCATGTCAAATCAAGTCATTCAATCTGATTTAATTGTTGATTTATCTACAGAAGAACAGGAGATTTTAGCAGGAGGAAACTCTCAGCTATGCCCTGAAAAAGGCGGCGGTAGTCCAAATAAAGGCGGTAAAGATGGTGGGTTTTCCCCATCGGAAAAAAACGAAGATGACAAACCAAATAACGGAAATGACGGGGATGGATCGAAGTATAACTTTTTAATCAACCGTCCTATCTTTTATCGCCCCACTTATAATGTCAAACTCTAATCATTTATCTCTTGTTGCTGATTCCAGAATCCAGAAATAATTTTGACTTCTTAACCAGCGTAGAGTTCAAAAAACCGTCAAAATTATAGTCTAATTTTGCACCTGTTAAGGTATATCAATACCATAGGTGCATTTTATTTATGAATAAACATTATTTATAACAACGAGATTCTATCCTTATATGTATTTAAAAATTAATAGTCCAAAAGAAATAAAAATATCTTCTTTAAGATTTGCTTTATTTATAGCTAAGGGAGAATTAAAATTCTAGGAAACATAGTTATAAATAAAGCAATAGGTTTGCAAAACCTATGTTAAATAAATGAGGCTAATAATCATGTCTACTCAAATGACCACATCTAATTTACTTGTCGAATTATCCACCGAAGAACAGGAATTTTTATCTGGAGGAAGGAAAAAATGTTACAAGAAATGCTATTGGGTTTGTCCGAAATCTGACGACAGAGATAGAGATAGAGATGGAGGTCGTGGTGATAATGAAAATATGAGTGAGGAAGAATGATACAGCTAATCTCATCAACTCGGCAATTATTCAGTAGAGTTTAATAAATATATAGCTTCCTCAAAAATAATCAATTTTTGAGGGAGTTTCTTGTAACAGAGAAATATTAAATATTTATTTATAAATACCGTGATGATTTTGATGTATTTATACTTTCAATCATTAAAAATTAATAATAAATCAAAAGATAGAAATTATGATTATTAAGTAAGTGGACGTTAAATAACCAAAATGTGTAACGATATGTAAATTCACCTCAATGCGTTATTGTGGTTGAGTTTTAGCCATTTCACAAAACGAA
>B570J29605_1000241_pt1 | contig 8535 bp, 9 predicted proteins | sample LakMenEpi05Nov12_FD_29605 | JGI IMG/M metagenome (IMG submission 29605)
CGATCTCGAATTATTCGCCGAGCCATCTATGCCAATGGCGCCCCATCAGGTTCAGTCACAGCAGAGCACGTGGGGGCAGTTGAGGCCCTGATTTGTGCGTGGAATGGCCAAGGCCCCGCTCATTTACCCGGCGGTGTGAAGGTTGAGCGTTTTTCGGGCAGACTTTCGCTCTCACGTCACCAACCATAGGGAGCACCGTGGATTTAGCAGCAGTCGCAGGCGATATCGAGCGCGTCATTGTCACCGAAGAAGCTTTGCAGGCACGCATTAAAGAACTTGCTGCACAGGTTGATAAAGATTACGCAGGTAAAGATTTACTGCTTATCGGTGTTTTAAAGGGCGCAGTTATGGCCGTTGCCGATCTTTCACGGGCACTACAACGTCACGTTGAAATGGATTGGATGGCAGTTTCTTCATATGGTTCTGGAACCAAATCAAGCGGAGTTGTTCGCATCCTTAAGGATTTAGATCGCGACATCACTGGTCGCAATGTTTTAATCGTTGAAGACATTGTTGACTCAGGTTTAACGCTCTCTTGGCTTAAATCTAATCTTGAATCACGTGGCGTAGGAACTGTTGAGATTCTTTCAATCTTGCGAAAGCCTGAAGCTGCAAAAGTTCATGTTGACGTTAAATATGTCGGATTTGAAATTCCACCTGATTTTGTAATCGGTTACGGACTTGATTTCGATGAAAAATATCGCAACCTTCCATTTATTGCTGTGCTTGCCAAGCACATGTATTCATAAGAATTCATTCCCCACGAAACGAGACTATTAAGTTATGACTGACGCTAAAAAATCAAAGAAGAAGAGCCCTGTTAAGAAGAGCTTTTCTGGCAAAGCACCTTCTAAGAAACCAACAACGCGTTCTGGCCGCATACTGCGTGGACCACTGTTCTGGATTCTTGTTGCAATTCTTGGTGTTTCAATCTTTGGTCAGATTAGTGCTGCTGGAAATCGATATACCCAGATTGAAACTTCTCAAGCTCTAGATGCAATTGCACGCTCTTCAGTTGAATCTGCTGAGATTGTTGATAAGAATCAAAAGATTCGCTTGATATTAAAGCCTGGTTCTCTCATTGAGGGTGCAACAAAGGTGGAGGCTTCATACGTTGCCCGCCAAGAACCCACACTTATCGATGCTTTAACGGGTAATCCACCACCTAAGGGCTGGAATGTAAAAGTCCCATCACAATCATTATTAGTTTCATTCTTAATGTCGATTGTGCCGTTCCTACTTATCGGATTCCTTTTCTTCTGGATGATGAGTCAAGCACAAGGCGGAAACAAGGTATTTCAATTTGGTCGATCACGAGCAAAGCTGCAAAGTAACGATGTTCCAAAGACAACCTTTAAGGATGTTGCTGGCGCCGAAGAAGCTATTGCTGAACTTGAAGAGATCAAGGATTTTCTGGCTAATCCAGATAAATACGGCGCACTAGGCGCAAAGATTCCAAAGGGTGTTTTGCTCTTTGGCCCTCCAGGAACAGGTAAGACACTTCTGGCCCGCGCAGTTGCTGGAGAAGCAAATGTTCCTTTCTATTCAATCTCTGGCTCTGATTTTGTGGAGATGTTTGTTGGTGTTGGTGCAGCGCGAGTTCGCGATCTTTTCAATCAAGCAAAAGAGAATGCACCAGCAATAGTTTTCGTTGATGAAATTGACGCTGTTGGTCGCCAGCGCGGTGCCGGTATGGGTGGTGGACATGATGAGCGTGAACAAACACTCAATCAACTATTAGTTGAGATGGATGGCTTTGAAGAAAATACGAAAGTTATCTTAATTGCTGCAACTAACCGCCCAGATGTTTTAGATCCAGCGCTGCTTCGACCAGGACGCTTTGATCGACAAATTGCAGTTGATCGCCCAGATCTCAAAGGACGTGAAGCAATTCTTGCTGTGCACGCAAAAGGCAAACCATTAAGTGATGATGTCAAGCTTTTGGATTACGCACGTCGCACCCCAGGATTTACTGGCGCAGATCTTGCAAATGTTTTAAACGAAGCAGCTTTGCTCACAGCTCGTGAAGAAAAGAAATTCATCACCAACAAAGAACTCGATGAATCTATTGATCGCGTAATGGCTGGACCACAGCGTAAATCAAGGCTTATGAGCGATTCAGAGCGCCGTGTAACGGCTTATCACGAAGCTGGGCACGCACTCGTTGCACATGCTTTGCCACATACAGATCCGGTACACAAAATTACAATCATGCCTCGTGGTCGCGCCCTCGGTTACACCATGGTCTTACCTGATGAAGATAAGTACTCAACTACTCGTAATGAACTACTTGACCAATTGGCATATTCATTAGGTGGCCGTGCCGCAGAAGAGTTGATTTTTCACGATCCATCAACTGGTGCTTCAAATGATATTGAAAAGGCAACTGCCCTTGCCCGTGCAATGGTCACCCAATATGGAATGACTGAAGCAATTGGTGCAATCAAACTTGGTGGTGGAAGTACTGAGCCATTCATGGGTCGTGACTATGGACATCAACGCGACTATTCAGAAAATATTGCAGCTGTTGTTGACCGCGAAGTTCGCACACTTATTGAGAATGCTCATCAAGAAGCCTTCGATGTCTTGGTAGCAAATCGTAAGATTCTTGATGAGATGGTGCTTGAGCTTTTAGAGAAGGAAACTTTGAACAAGGAAGAGATTGCACGTATCTTCAAAAAGGTTCGCGCAGTCACACCGCGTCCGGCCTGGACAGGCTCACCTACACGTATTCCTTCAGCGCAACCTCCGGTGGATGTTCCTGAAAGAATTGTTGAAACAGAAGTGAAGAAGCCAACTCGTCGAAAGAAGTCTGCAAGTGACGATAAGTAAAGTCTCCGTGACCGATGGTCGCGCCTCAGGTCCATATGACCAAGCGCGGGCAGAAAAAGCTGTGCGTGAATTACTTCTAGCACTTGGTGAAGATCCAGATCGCGAAGGTTTGAAGGAAACACCTGCGCGCGTAGCACGCGCCATGAAAGAGAACTTTGAAGGTCTATGGCAATCACCAGAAGATGTATTAACTACTACTTTTGATATTGGTCATGAAGAGCTTGTAATTGTGCGCGATATTGAGGTCTTTTCTCATTGCGAACACCACCTCACTCCTTTCCATGGCGTTGCACACGTTGGTTATATCCCAAGTGGAAAAATCACTGGGCTCTCCAAGATTGCTCGTTTAGTGGATATGTATTCACGCAGACCACAAGTACAAGAGCGTCTAACTACCCAGATTGCTGATGCGATGGTTGAAATCTTGAATCCACTGGGCGTAATTGTGATTATTGATTGCGAACACTTATGTATGTCAATGCGCGGTGTTAAGAAATCTAATGCTCGCACGACAACAAGTGCGGTGCGCGGAGTACTACAAAACACGGCAACTCGTGCTGAAGCGATTAGCTTAATTACAAATCGGTAATCACCATGATTGTCATGGGCATTTTAAATGTCACACCAGATTCATTTGCTGACGGNGGACGCCATAATGATTTTGANGCNGCNGTANATCATGGCCATGAGATGTTGGCTGAAGGTGTCGACATCATCGATATCGGTGGTGAATCAACTAAGCCCGGTGTTGAACGTGTTTCTGAAGAAGAAGAACTTGCTCGAGTTATTCCAGTAATAAAGGAGTTAGCAAAAACTGGAGTACGAATTAGCATTGACACAATGCGAGCCAGCACGGCAAGAGCGGCCATTAGCGCCGGCGCACAGATCATCAATGATGTGAGCGGTGGATTAGCTGATNCAGAGATGTTGCCAACTGCAGCGCAGTTAGGCGTTCCATATATTGCAATGCATTGGCGCGGACATTCAAAAGATATGAATTCACGGGCAGTTTATGGAGATGTTGTTAAGGATGTAATTGCAGAGCTCCAGGAGAGAGTCAACGCTGCGCTAGATGCCGGGATTACTAAAGGTAATTTGATTCTTGATCCAGGTATTGGTTTTGCTAAAGAAGCTCACCACAACTGGGAAATCATTGATTCCATTGATCAATTTGTTGCCCTTGGCTATCCAGTCTTAGTTGGAGGATCTCGCAAACGCTTTCTTGGGGGAGATAATCCCGATGAGCGCGAAGCGGCAACAATCGAACTAACCAAACGACTTTCCACATCAGGCATCTGGGGAGTTAGAGTTCACTCTGTGAAAGCACATAAGGATGTTCTTAGCTCATGAGTGATCAGATATTTCTAACAGGCATTGCAGCCTTTGGATATCACGGTCTCTTTGATCATGAGCGCCAGAATGGTCAGGACTTCTTTGTAGATGTTGCACTTACAGTGGATCTCAGCGCTGCATCCAAAAGTGATGAAATCCAAGACACTGTTAATTATGCCGAGATAACAAATTTAGTTGTAAAGCACATAACTACTGATCCCGTGAATTTAATTGAGAAATTAGCTGGCCGTATTGCAGATCAAATTCTTGCAGACCACGTGAAAGTTTCACTTGTTACAGTGACTGTTCACAAACCGCAAGCCCCAGTGGACGCAGTACTTAAAGACATTGCCGTGCAGGTCACACGTAAGCGATGAAGGCAGTTATTGCACTTGGTGCAAATATTGGAAATCCAAAAGAAAATCTAGATATTGCAGTTGCGCTGTTAAAGGAATCAACTGATTTTCAAAGTATTTCTTCTTATTACTCCACAGCACCTGTTGGCGGACCAGAACAACCTGATTACCTCAACGCGGTCTGCATCATTGAAAGTGATTTACCGGCAATAGATTTACTTTCACTTTTGCGTGGAATTGAAAAATCTATGGGAAGAGAAAGAATTGAGCGATGGGGCCCAAGAACTATTGATTTAGATCTCATTCAATATGGTTCATTGCTTAGTAAAAGTGAAGAGCTAGAACTGCCACATCCCAGAGCCCATGAGCGTCGCTTTGTTTTAGAGCCTTGGTTTGAAATAGAACCCGATGCAGTCCTGCTTACACATGGGAAAATAAGCCAGCTTTTGGAGCAATTGCCTAAGTAACCCTAAACTTGTCGCATCTCGCCCGGTACCTGAAAGGACTGGAGCCACACGATGACTGTATTAGTGCCAACTATGGGTGCCTTGCATAAAGGCCACCAAGCGTTGATCAAGCGTGCTCGCAGTCTGAGTAAAGAAGTTGTTGTCAGTATTTTTGTTAATCCACTTCAATTTGAAAATTCAGATGATCTAAAAAATTATCCACGTAGTCCAGAGCGAGATATTCAATTAGCAACTTTGGCTGGTGCCACAGAAGTCTGGATGCCTGAGTATGAAGAGATTTACCCAGCCGAGATTAAGAAGTTAAGCGCAGGAGCGCTAGGAAAGTTGTATGAAGGTCACTCTCGCCCAGATCACTTTGATGGGGTCGTAACTGTTGTTAATCGTCTCTTTGAAATTGTTAAGCCGCAGATGGCTGTCTTTGGAGAAAAAGACTTCCAACAGTTAGCAATCATTAAAGCGATGAAAGGCTCAGTAGAAATTGTTGGCGTTCCAACTGTGCGCGAATTTGATGGTCTTGCACTTTCATCACGCAACGTCCGACTCAGTGAAGAAGGTCGGGTAAGTGCTAATGTCATTCAACGTGCTTTGGCAGCAGCCCATCTAGCTCCAAGCGTTGTTATTGCCCAAGAGATAATTGATTCAACTCTTGCAACAGAGGCTGGATTTAAAAAGGATTACGCAGCGATTATTGATGAAGATTCATTTGAACTAGCTAACGATCAAACACGTCACAAACGAGCGATTATTGCGGGTTGGATTGATGGAGTCCGCTTAATTGACAATATGAAAATGGGAGAGGGGCGTTAAGTGTTACTAACTGTTGATGTAGGTAATACCAATACCGTACTTGGAGTATTTAAAGGTGATGAGTTAGTGCGCTCATGGCGCGTGAAAACAGATCCTCGCAGCACAGCCGATGAGCTGTGGTTGCAATACCGCTCACTTGTAGATGGTTATGAAATCACTGGTCTATCAGTGTGTTCAACTGTTCCAGCAACTTTGCGTGAGCTGCGCTCGATGATTGATGACTATTTTTCAGANATCAGAGTGACAATTGTTGAACCTGGGATTAAAACAGGCGTTCCACTTCTAGTTGATAATCCGAAGGAGATTGGCGCTGACCGAATCGTTAATACTTTGGCTGCTCACACCCTCTTTGGTGGTCCAGCAATTGTGGTTGATTTTGGTACGTCAACTAATTTGGATGTTGTTTCACCTAAAGGTGAGTTCTTAGGTGGTGCACTTGCACCTGGAATTGAAATCTCTGTTGATGCTCTTGCTTCACGTGCAGCTCAACTTCGCAAAGTTGAATTAGTACGCCCTAAAAATGTTATTGGCAAAAACACAGTCGAAGCTCTTCAATCGGGAACAATCTTTGGATTTGCCGGACAAGTAGATGGACTGGTCGATCGCATCTCGGCTGAACTTCTTGAAAGCTATTCAGCAGCGCCAACAGTCATCGCTACAGGTGGTTTAGCCCCGCTGATAATTGGTGTTTCTGAAACTATCGACCATCATGAGCCAGATTTAACGCTCATTGGCCTTCGTTTGATTCACGAACGAAATGCCTAACTCGGTAGACTTCGCCTCATTATGAGCACAGAGAACACACCTATTGAAGAGGATCTGCCAGAGCAGCTTCGCATCCGCCGTGAAAAGCGTGCATCGCTACTAGAAGGTGGAACTGAGCCATATCCAGTCTCTGTGCCGCGCACTCAATCTCTCAAGCAAATTCGTGAAAAGTATTCAGCCCTTGAAATAGATGTAGCTACTGGAGATATTGAATCCTTAACTGGTCGCATTATTTTCAAGCGCGACACTGGAAAACTTTGCTTTGCAACTCTTCGTGAAGGCGATGGCACTGAACTTCAAGCCATGTTCTCACTCGATAAAATCGGTCAAGAATCTATTGATTCCTGGAAATCAGATATTGATTTAGGTGACATCGTTTCTGTTACTGGTGAAATCATCACTTCAAAGCGCGGTGAACTTTCTATTCTTGCTAACTCATGGAAGTTAGCTTCTAAATCACTACGCCCACTTCCTAATGATCACAAACCAATGTCAGAGGAAACTCGCGTGCGCATGCGCTATGTGGATCTCATTGTTCGTCCAGAAGCACGCGAAAATGCACGGTTGCGTCCTGCGGTAATGCGCTCATTGCGTGAAACTTTCCATAACCAAGAGTTCATTGAAGTTGAAACTCCAATGTTGCAGGTCATGCATGGCGGAGCCACCGCACGTCCATTCAAATCTTTCTCTAACGCCTATGACATGGATCTTTACCTACGTATTGCACCTGAACTATTTCTCAAGCGCTGTGTTGTTGGCGGAATAGAGCGCGTATTTGAGATTAATCGAAATTTCCGCAATGAAGGCGCTGACTCTTCACANTCNCCAGAGTTTGCAATGATCGAGAGTTATCAGGCATATGGAGATTGGCGCAGCATTGCTGATTTAACTCGNGAGNTAGTTCAAAACGCTGCCATGGCAGTTGCCGGTTCTCATGTTGTTACACACCACGATGGCCGCCAAGCAGATCTAGGTGGAAAGTGGCGCGAAATATCCCTATACGAGGCTATCTCTGAAGGCGTTGGTCAGAGCGTTAGCGCTCTAACACCTATTGCTGAACTAAAAACTATTGCAACGAAGCTTGGCATGAAGATTGATCCAAAGTGGATCACAGGCAAGTTAGCTGAAGAAATCTTCGAGCATGTTGCTAAAGATCAGTTAATTGCTCCTACTTTTGTTATGGGTTTCCCAGTTGATACATCTCCACTTGTTCGTGCACACCGTGATATTCCTGGTGTTGCTGAAAAATGGGATCTCTATGTTGATGGTTTTGAATTAGCAACTGGTTACTCAGAGTTAATTGATCCAGTTATTCAAAGAGATCGTTTAGTTGAGCAGGCAACACTTGGCTCTAAGGGTGATCTTGAAGCAATGCAAGTNGATGAAGATTTCTTGCGCGCCATGGAGTTTGGTATGCCACCGATGGGNGGAATGGGAATGGGCGTTGATCGTTTGTTGATGGCNNTAACAGGACTTGGAATTCGCGAAACTATTTTGTTNCCNTTAGTAAAGCCAGAGGTTGAATAAGNATGCTTGTTGTTCGNCCTGCAAAAACTAATGACGTGANAGTAATTCGCGCACTAGTTGATTCATACGCTGCTCCTGGTCAAATGTTGTCNAAAGAAACAGTTACATTGTATGAAAGCGTTCAAGAGTTTATTGTCGCTGAAGTTGATGGGGTAGTTGTTGGTTGCGGAGCACTGCATATTCTTTGGGAAGATTTAGCTGAAGTGCGCACAATGGCTGTTAAGAAAGAGCTCAACCGCCAAGGTATTGGGCACAAAATTCTGGAAGCGATCATTGCGCGTGCTGGTGAAGTGGGCGTAGAAAAGCTTTTCTGTCTTACATTCCAAACTGAGTTCTTCGGAGCCCATGGATTTGAAGTAATTGAGGGCACCCCAGTTAACCCAACGGTCTATGCCGAGCTTTTGCGCTCCTATGACGCCGGTGTGGCCGAGTTCCTCGATCTTGAATCG
>B570J29605_1000275_pt1 | contig 7841 bp, 8 predicted proteins | sample LakMenEpi05Nov12_FD_29605 | JGI IMG/M metagenome (IMG submission 29605)
TACCCTTAAACGAGCACCCATATTTTAATCACCTCACTAGATTTATTTTCCGTATTTACTTATCTTTACATAGTTTGGTTTCTTTGCGCCGACTTACTTAGGTGTTGTGTCAAAATCAACTTATACATGAAGAAATGCTAAAATTATATAAATTACAACTACAAGCTTGATTATGAGCGTCTTAATACCTGATGATATTCTCCGAGCCAGCAAAAGATTATAGGTAGCTTATTCCCATTGCTGGAGTTCCTCTTCCGGTAGTGGTTCAAAAAAAGCTTCGCTAAGTTTTCCTTTTAATAACCCAGGGGTTCGGGGTTGTCTACGTTCTTGATTTAACGTTGAATTTTTCGAGCTATAGTATTGTCATACAGAGTTATGACAAGCAAAAATATGAGAGTTAATGCAAGGCTCGATAGCGATCGCGCTAATAAGTTTAATTACATTCGCCAGCGGACAAATCAAGGTGTGTCTGACATTATGAAAGTGGCGATCGATCTTTATTATGAAGAATTACATCAAGAATCCCCTGTAAAGCCTTTGCAACTCCTGAGAGAATCAGGGCTGATTGGTTGTGCTGAAGGGGACTCTGATTTGTCGGTTAATTACAAGCAATATCTCACTGAAAGTCTTAACGAAAAATATGGTCATCGTTGATTCTGGCTTTTGGATAGCACTAATCAATTCCCTTAGAACGCCAAAGTTCTAAACAATTCGCTGACTGCAACCTTGAAGTTTAAAATTACATCTTCTCCATCTAAAATATCATTACCTCGCAATAGGAGATCGGGCTGAGGACTATGGTAAACCAGCACATATCTTTCATCAGGATGGATTACCCACAGCAGTCTAGTTCCACTTTCAAAATATTCTTCAATCTTGTTGTGAATTTCGTCAAAAGTGTTGCCTGGAGAGATAATCTCAACAACTAGATCGGGCGCACCATCAAAAAAGCCTTTAGGTAATCGTTTTAGCCCAATCAATCGCTCTTTACTAACAAAAGAAATATCGGGCGACCGCTTATTATCTCTCTTCATCTTAAATGCTGTACTAGAGTCGCAAGTAACGCCAAGATTATGCTGCCTTACAAATATCTCGATTAGCCCACCGAGGAATATGCCAATATTCCCATGCTCCATGCCTGAATTNCCCAAGTTTATCAACTCTCCATCTACAATTTCGTAACGATTGCCATCATCAGCTAAAGCCATAAANTCTTCATCAGTCCAAACTTTATCCTTTATTCTTTCTAAGATAACTGTCATATTTATTCAAGTCCTTGTAATTTTTAGACAAAGCGATTCGTTTACATGACTGGCTGAGTGATTTCTTTATTTAATACTAACCCGAATATAAATCCAATTTCATCCCCACAACAAGCCGCGCTAGTTCGCTCCGGGACGCAATGCGTTCGCTATCGCCTAAAAATCACGACTTACAGGAATAGCGATTACTAGGACACGGTTCGCTGTCGCATTCCCGATACNCAAAATTTATTTATCTAAACTTGAACTAACGGCTGATTGTTTATAGATGAACGAGGTTGAATCGTATTTTGAATTTCTTCTCCCGCTAACTCTTCGGCTAGGCGTAACTCATAAGCTTTTTGCAAATTAAGCCATAGTTCTGCACCAGTGCCAAACCATCGTCCTAGACGTAATGCTGTGTCAGCAGTGATACCTCTTTGCCCTTTGAGGATTTGCGTAATCCGATTTGTGGGTATATTGAGCGATCGCGCTAGTTCTGATGCGCTAATCCCAAGTTCTTTTAGTTCATCGGATAAGATTTCGCCAGCGTGAATTGCAGGTCTTGCCATAGTTGTTTTCTCCCTTAGTGATAATCAACAATTTCGATATTAAATGGCCGATTTTCTGTTTCTGTCCACTCAAAACAAATACGCCATTTATCATTTATGCGGATGCTGTACTGCCCTTTTCTATCTCCGCCTAGTGCCTCAAAACGGTTACTTGGGCTTTGCCATTAAGGATTCTTTATTAGGTGCGGCTTCTAGAATTTCTAGACGTTTGTATGCTTGTCTTTCAAATGCCTGAAATTCTTTGANACGATCNCCCGCAGCAAATTCGGCTGTGCGTTTGTCTTTATATTTTTCAGGCATAGGCAAGTGTTATNTATTACGTCAAGCATAACATTTATATCGCAATTTNGCAAAAAATCAACNAGCGATCGCAAAGCACAAGTAATTGATAAGCAATTCCTAGGTCGCGCTTCGCTATCGCCTAAAAATCACGACTCACAGGAATAGCGATCGCAGTAACTCGACGAATTAGCCAAAATTAGAGAAAAATTCAAATGCCTCTTGAATTAACGATTTCTGTCATAATAGCAAGAAAATTCTTTAGAACTGGAGATTTGTCACGTCTGCGCCATAACATCACCACATTTAATTGTTTAGATAGCTCTTTTATCTCTTGAAAAACGACACCGTCTCTTTGAATATATCGAGTGTTTTCTGGTAATAAACTGATACCAGCTTCACCTGCTACTAAACTTATAATTGTTGATGCAAAAGTAGCCGTTTGTACACATTTAGGTGTAAATCCTGATTGTTGACAAAGAATATTAATTTGCTCTGTAAGTCCAAGAGTCGTCGAAGAAGCGGGTAGAATAAAATCTTCTTCAGCAATATCTGTTAACTGAATTTCAACTACATTAGCAAGACGATGCTTTTTCGGCAAGACGAGCAACAAGGACTCTTTTAGAACAATGTTAGAACTCAAATCTTTATTCCACAGAAAATTTGAAGGAGCATAGGTAAAGCCAATATCAACCTGATAGTCTAGCAACCCCTGAGTTTGAGGATGGGCCATTTCTTCTAAAACTATTTGTAGTTTTGGATATCTTTGTTTAAAAATCTGTAAAATTTCAGGTAAAAAATTATGAGTAATCACACCAATTACTCCTAATTTCAGTTTTCCCCTTTCACCTTGAGTAACTTGCTGGATTCCATAAATTCCCTCATTAATAGATTTAATTGCAAGACGGACTGCCTCTAAAAATATTTCGCCTCTTTCTGTTAGTTGTACGTTTCTTGGCGTTACTTCAAATAAAGGTATATCATCACAACCAATTTTCTGACCCAACTCTTTTTCAATCGCTCTAACCTGTCTGCTTAATTGAGGTTGATCAATTGAAGAACCTTGACGACTAATTCGATCAGCCGCTTTTGTAAAATTAAGCTCTTCGGATAAAATTATCAGATTTTCAAGATGTTCGATTTTCATAGTATTTTTTCACATCCCACCATGTTATTTTTGCTGTTGTGATTAACAATAGCTTACCTTACATTGATGTTAGTTAACGTTCTAAAGGTAAGCGCAATGACTCAAACTCCTGAAAAAATCAAACAACCAGCCATATTCGGTGGTATTCATGGAAATGAACTAACGGGTCTTTATCTGATTAAAAAATTTCTGAAACAGCCACATTTACTCGAACGCAATACTTTTACGGCTTCCCCCATTCTCGGTAATCTCAAGGCGATAGAAGCCTGCACTCGATTCATTGACAAAGATTTAAATCGGTGCTTTGACATTGAGAGCTTAGAGACTGTTTCTGATGAAACTATTATCTATGAAAAGCAACGGGCAAAAGAAATAAAGGAGATAATCACATCAAATAACGTTGATTGTATTTTCGATCTTCACTCGACGACGGCGGACGTAGGTTTATCTATTATTTTAGTCAACGACCATCCCTTTAACCTCAGTTTAGCGTCTTATCTAAGCCAAATTAACCCTGAAGTCCGTATTTGTAGCTTCTTTGAAAAGGATCAGCCTACTTCGTTCTTAAATTCTCTTTCTCCCTTGGGTTTTGCGATCGAGGTGGGGCCAATTGCCCAAGGTGTTTTGGATTTTTCATTGTTTCAAAAGACTGAAAATCTAATTAATGAAATTTTGAATTATCTTGATCGCTGGAATTCAGGAATAACGACGAGTCAATCAGAGTTTGTAACCGTTTATCAAAAGCTGATGACAGTCAATTTTCCTCTTAATTCTTTTAATGAATTGAATGCCTTTATCCACCCCGAAATTCAGAATTTTGTGGCAATTAACCCAGGAGATCCTCTATTTATTAGCTTTGATGGAGAGGTAATTAATTACACGGAAACGCAAGAATTGTATCCTTATTTGGTAAATGAAGCGGCGTACTATGCTTATAACTTAGCCTTCCACTTAATGAAAAAAAACCGAAGTGCGATCACCGATCCTGTTGGTTGGGTTAAGGAACACAATGATGGGAAACGATAACCTGCATTGTGGGTTAATGTGATCACTTTCTCTGATGAAGTGCGATCGCCACTTTCCCTTTCACTTCACCAAAAGTGATCGCCTAAAAATCCCGACTCACAGCAATAGCGATCTCTTTTATGAAGATAGATGTTGATGCGATCGCCTAAAAATTATGACTCACAGGAATAGCGATCGCTTTTTAATTCGGAGTGGATGGATTTAGCGAAAATGCTAGAGTGGTGATATTGATGGGGCTAAGTTGACCTATGACCATTGCAACCGAAATACCAATACAACAGCAGTTACTCAGTTTTGGCGATTTTATCGTCCGTTATGGTGACAGTAACCGCTACGAATTGATTGATGGAGAGGTGTTTGATTTGGAACCAACAGGCTACCATGAAGAAGTTTCAGCTTTTACCACCACAAAAATCTGCGCCCAAATTGATGCCATAGGTTTAAATTGGTTTGTCCTTCAGCGAGGATTACTACGTCCTTCCAACTTGGGTATGACAGCATTTCGACCCGATGTTATGGTTGTTGACCGCAATGAACTTGCGAAAGAACTACTTTGGCATGACCAATCAATTCTCACGCTGGGCAGTTCGATTAAATTTGTGATGGAAGTAGTTAGTAGCAACTGGCAAAACGATTATGCGCGTAAGGTCGAAGACTATGCAATTTTAGGTATTCCTGAATATTGGATTGCGGATTATGCGGGTCTAGGTGGGACTCGACATATTGGGAAACCAAAACAACCTACCCTTTCCATTTGTACTTTAGTCAAAGGAGAGTATGAAATTCAGCAGATTCGAGGCAATCAACCCATTACTTCGCCGACATTCCCAAATTTTAAACTGACAGCCGAACAAGTTTTAAAGGCTGGCAGATAAAGTGCTTTTAAGCCATGCTTACTCTCTCCCGAAAATCACCCCACTCTGAACAGTTCAGTTATGTACTCGACTGTTTATTTTGAGTTATTGCGGTACATTTACCGATAGCTAAAATTAAATATACGAATTTCCAACTGTTAAAGATAGAAAGATCAATGCAATTTTAGTCAAGAAGTATAGATAGAATAAACTTGTGTTATCCCTAATGTTTAATCGCTAAAACCTATACATCTCATGGATTTTGCTAATTTTGCATCCCAGTTAAATGCTGGAACGATTTTACCAGAGGGAATCGTCATGATTACCCTCTTGGGGGTTTTGATTGTTGATTTGATTTTGGGACGGACATCTGCGCGCTGGATTGCATATCTAGCTACGCTCGGTTTAACAGCCGCGATTATTGCTCTATACTTCCAATGGGATACTACTAACCCCATTGCCTTTACTGGTAGCTTTAATGGTGACGACCTGAGTATTGTCTTTCGGGGGATTATCGCCCTGTCAGCAATGTCAACAATATTAATGTCAATTCGCTACGTTGAACAAAGTGGTACGCCTTTAGCCGAATTTATTGCCATTTTGATGACTGCGACTTTGGGAGGAATGTTTTTATCCGGCGCTAATGAGTTGGTGATGATTTTTATCTCTTTAGAAGCCTTGAGTATTTCCTCTTATTTGTTGACAGGTTATACAAAACGTGACCCTCGTTCCAATGAAGCAGCTTTGAAATACCTGTTAATTGGTGCTTCCAGTACAGCGGTATTTTTGTATGGTGTCTCCCTGCTGTATGGTTTATCCGGTGGACAAACAGAACTAAGTGCGATCGCTAATGGTATCGCCACAGCAAATGTTGGTCAATCTCTAGGTTTAGTAATTGCTCTGGTTTTCGTGATTGCGGGTATTGGTTTCAAAATCTCCGCTGCACCCTTTCACCAATGGACACCAGACGTTTATGAAGGCGCACCGACTCCAGTTATCGCCTTTTTATCCGTCGGTTCTAAAGCCGCAGGATTTGCCCTGGCTATCCGTCTCTTAACCACCGTTTTCCCNNTNGTGGCAGATGAGTGGAGATTTGTTTTCACNGCCCTTGCAGTGCTGAGTATGGTGTTGGGTAACGTTGTCGCCCTAGCCCAAACTAGCATGAAACGGATGTTAGCTTACTCATCTATTGCCCAAGCTGGGTTTGTGATGATTGGCTTAATTGCGGGAACTGATGCCGGCTATTCCAGTATGATTTTCTATCTACTGGTATACCTGTTTATGAACCTCTGCGGCTTTACCTGTGTGGTATTGTTCTCTCTGCGAACAGGAACAGACCAAATTTCTGAATACTCCGGTTTGTATCAAAAAGACCCACTTTTAACACTGGGCTTGAGTATCTCCCTGTTATCATTGGGTGGTATTCCCCCATTAGCCGGATTTTTCGGGAAGATTTACTTATTTTGGGCAGGTTGGCAAGCTGGTCTTTATTGGTTAGTTTTACTCGGTTTAGTTACCAGTGTGGTTTCCATCTATTACTACATTCGCGTAGTTAAGATGATGGTAGTCAAAGAACCCCAAGAAATGTCCGACGTGGTGAAGAATTATCCCCAAGTGCGTTGGGATTTACCAGGACTTAGACCCTTACAAGTGGGCTTGATAGTAACTTTAATAGCCACTACTATCTCTGGAATTTTATCCAATCCCTTGTTCACTTTAGCTAACAATTCCGTTACGAACACTCCCATGTTACAAGCAGCAAAAGTTGCCAGTACACAAGCTAGTGTTATCAACAATCAACAGCTACAGGAATTTTAAGTTATTCCTAAAATAATGGGTAATTGGTAATGAAGCTGATCTTCAATGTCCAATTACCCATTTTTATGATTAAAAATATCCTAACTGGTCGCATAGATATATAGCTTGACACTTATCAGTATTTGTGTCAAACTTGTGCGTGTATAGTCTTTAACTAAAAAGTGTTACAAGTTGTGACACATCCTACAGCATTCAGACATCTATTAATACCTTAATCAAATCTATGAATACCATACTCAACTCTTCGCTGACGCTGACATACAATCAACTGAGTGCCTTTTCTGGTTTAGACAATTTCTGGCAAGTTTTCGATACTGCTTTTGGTACGCAATACAATCGCAGCGGTGCGGAAATTCTGCGTTTACAGTGGCAAGCTGGTGATTTTGGTCAACTTCCGCAAATTGACATTCTTGATAGTAACATTCTTGGCGGTGCTAATGGGGCTTATGCCAGTAGCAATAATAAGATTTATTTATCAGCTAATTTTCTCGCAACAGCTACAGCAGAAGCTATTAGTGCGGTTTTGTTAGAGGAAATTGGGCATTTTATTGATGGTCATATCAATCTCAGTGATAGTGCTGGAGATGAAGGGGCGATTTTTGCTGAATTGGTACAGGGTTATAGTCTGGATACTCAAACGTTAAAGGCTTTGAAAGCTGAGGATGATCACGCCACGATTACTGTAAATGGGCAAAATATTCAGGTAGAACAACAGAATTTTACTGGTACTAATGGGAATGATACGATTACAGGAAGTTCTGGGGATGACATTATTAGTCCCTTACGAGGAAATGACACAGTAAATGGAGGAACAGGTAATGACCTATTAATCCTAGATTACTCCAGCAATACCTATACAGGAACATCACCACAATCAGGGATTTATAGCTCTGTTTCTAACAAT